>Ga0222712_10004030_pt1 | contig 15617 bp, 10 predicted proteins | sample C33_657DmetaG_FD_165043 | JGI IMG/M metagenome (GOLD analysis project Ga0222712, IMG submission 165043) | Estuarine water microbial communities from San Francisco Bay, California, United States - C33_657D | ecosystem: Environmental > Aquatic > Marine > Unclassified | place: USA: California... | reverse complement strand
AGGGTTTTTGCTGATAACGAAGGGGTGTACAAAATGCAGCACGAAATTTGTATTATCCACAGAAAGCGACGGAGATGTTTCGTTTTGAACAATGGATTTAACAAGATAAAAGCTCGAATTTTGCACAAAACTAATTTAAAAAACCCAAGCATAAAAAATAATTCCATGAAGGCCCGGAACCTGTTTGCATTTTTAGGCTCAGTTTTAATACTGTGTGCGTCATTTAACAACGAGGCAGAGAAAACCAATCCCTTCGATGTAATAGTAATTGATGCCGGCCATGGTGGCCACGACCCAGGGTGCAATGGTGGTAATAGTCGAGAAAAAGAAGTCACCCTTTCCATAGCCCTAAAGCTAGGAAAACTCATTGAAGACAGTTTGAAAAATGTGAAGGTGATATACACCCGTAAAACCGACAAATTCATTGAATTGAGCGAACGAAGTAACATTGCAAACAAAAATGGTGCCGACCTTTTTATCAGTATACATTGCAATGCCAATGACAACAAAGAAGCCTGTGGTACTGAAACCTATTTGATGGGTTTACATAAGTCTGAAGGCAATTTGGCGGTATCTAAACGCGAAAACAATGTTATTCTACTTGAAAAGGATTACAAAACCAATAAGGCCTACGAAGGCTTCGACCCAAATTCACCGGCGGGCCATATTATTTTCTCTTTGATGCAAAATGCCTATAGAGCTCAAAGTATAAAATTTGCAGGCTTTGTAGAATCAGAGTTTAAGCAAAAAAGCAGTCTTAAAAGCCGTGGGGTAAAAGAGGCAGGATTCTTAGTTCTGTGGCGTTCAACTATGCCTGGTGTACTTATCGAAACAGGATTCTTAACCAGTGAATCCGATCGCAAAACTTTAGCCAATGACAGTGGTCAAGTGGTAATGTCTAAAGCCATATTTGAAGCAGTTAAAAAATATAAAACTGCAGTAAAATAATCTACAACAACACTGGTCTTAACCATTTCTCTGCTGTGTCAAGTTCTATGCCTTTTCTGTTAGCATACGCTTGCAACTGATCCTTACCGATTTTGCCTATACCAAAATACCTGGCCTCAGAATGTGCAAAATAAAAGCCTGATACAGATGCGGTAGGATACATAGCCAAAGACTCCGTAAGTTCAACACCAATCGTTGGAGTGGTTTGTAAAAGCTTGAAAATAGTGGTTTTTTGAGTATGATCAGGACATGCAGGATAGCCTGGAGCTGGTCTTATACCCTGGTATTTTTCTATGATCAAGTCTTCTTTATCGAGGACTTCATTGCTAGCATAAGCCCATTGTTCTTTGCGCACATGTTCATGTAAATACTCTGCAAAAGCCTCAGCCAGTCTATCGGCAAGCGCTTTTAACATAATAGAGCTGTAGTCGTCATGCTGTGCTTCAAATCGTTTGATGTGTTCCTCAATGCCAATACCAGCAGTTACGGTAAAACACCCAATGTAATCTTGTTGTTGATTGTCTTTTGGAGCTATATAATCTGCTAATGACAAATGCTTTACACCACCGGCCATTTGACGTTGTTGTCTGAGGCAATAAATCGTGTCTAAGTGATTTCCAGACTGATCAAGCACGTGGATGTCTTCACCGTCTGAATAGGCTTTAAAAATGCCATACACCGCCTTAGCTGTTAACCATTGTTTGGCAATAACCTCGTCTAACATGGCTTGAGCATCGTTGAATAATTTCTGCGCTTCTTGACCCACCACTTCATCTTTTAGAATATTAGGGTACTTGCCTGCCAGTTCCCAAGTTTGAAAGAAAGGGGTCCAATCGATGTATTGTCTTAAAACGGAAAGGTCTTGTTGCTCAATGGTAAATACACCCTTATGCTTTGGTTCAACAATGGATTGCCAATTCAATAAACTGCGGTTGCTTAATGCAGTTTGGTAATCAATCAATTGTTTTTCGCTTTGTTTATTGGCATGATCTATAGCCAATTTTTCGTATTGTGATCGAATACTTTGAGCATAGCTTGACTTGGTGTCAGGGCTCAATAGTTGAGATACCACTGGAACCGACTTAGAAGCATCTAAAACGTGGACAGTTGCTCCGCTGTATTGAGGCGCTACCTTAACGGCAGCATGAATTTTACTCGTTGTTGCGCCACCAATCAATAAAGGTATTTTAAACCCTCTTTTTTCCATTTGTTGGGCCACATACACCATCTCATCTAAACTTGGTGTAATCAATCCGCTTAACCCTATAACATCTACTTCTAAGGCTTGTGCTTTATCGAGTATGGTTTCACAAGGTACCATGACCCCTAAATCAATGATTTCATAATTGTTACAGGCCAATACCACTCCAACAATGTTTTTGCCGATATCGTGCACATCGCCTTTAACTGTGGCCAAAAGGACTTTTCCAGGACCTCTTTTATTGGTCTCTTCAGTTTGATTTAGTTTCTCTGCTTGTAAATAGGGTTCTAAATACGCAACCGCTTTTTTCATCACCCTTGCACTCTTTACCACTTGCGGTAAAAACATTTTTCCGGCGCCAAATAAATCCCCCACGACATTCATACCACTCATCAAAGGGCCTTCAATAACCAATAATGGCTTCTTTAATAATTGATAAGCTTCTTCTGTGTCTTGATCAATAAACTCTGTAATACCATGCACCAAAGCATGTTTTAACCTATCTTCTATAGGCAATTGTCGCCATGATAAATCAACGGTACTGGTTTTGGCTACAGCCTTAACAGTTTCTGCAAATTCTAATAACCGATCGGTTGCATCTGGTCTTCTGTTGAGTAAAACATCTTCCACGCGCTCCAATAAATCTTTAGGAATATTGTCATATACCATCAGCATACCAGCATTCACAATGCCCATATCCATGCCAGCTTTAATGGCATGGTACAAAAAAGCAGAATGCATGGCTTCTCTTACCACATCATTGCCTCTGAATGAAAAGGAAATATTACTGACACCACCACTCACTTTGGCCAAAGGCAAATGCGCTTTGATCCAAGCACAAGCATTAATAAAATCAACTGCGTAATTGTTGTGTTCCTCTATACCAGTAGCAACGGTTAAAATATTGGGATCAAAAATGATGTCTTGAGGCGAAAAATGAACCTGTTCTGTTAAAATTTTATACGCCCTTTCACAGATCTCTATCCTTCTTTGAAAATTATCAGCTTGACCTGTTTCATCAAAAGCCATCACTACAGTTGCAGCGCCATAACGTTTGATCAATTTGGCTTGTTGTATAAACTCTTGTTCACCGTTTTTTAAACTGATGGAGTTAACAATGCCTTTGCCTTGTAAACACTGCAAACCGGCTTCAATGATTTCCCATTTTGAAGAATCTATCATTACGGGAACCCTTGAAATATCTGGCTCTGAAGCAATTAAATTTAAAAACTTGACCATGGCGGCTTTGCCATCAAGCATGCCCTCATCCATGTTCACGTCAATAATTTGAGCGCCATTTTCAACCTGTTGACGGGCAATGCTCAAGGCTTCATCATATTGATCTTGTAGAATCAATTTGGCAAACTTGCGGCTACCAGTCACATTGGTTCTTTCGCCGATGTTAATGAAATTGGTGTGCTCGGTTTGGGTCAAAGCCTCTAAACCACTCAATCTTAAATATGGAAATATGTGTCTACTCATGTCTATGCGCAAGCATCAAAAACAGACAAATGAGACATCTGTGAGATTCATTATCTGTCCCCAATTGGGGCCGGATGTAGCACCTTTACCATGCAGGTAGGTTGCCAAGACATCGCAGGACCTATTCCCTCCGTCTTTCTTGATAATTGCAGTGCAAAGATACATTTTATTCCTTCATTTTATCTGCTAAGATTGAAAACTTTTTACTGATTTTACTGTTGTTTAGAGAGGTTTTGCGACACAAAAAAATTACCTTTGCCCTCCTGTAAAAAATGCGAAAATTTCCAAACATAGTCATTAAAGGTGCAAGAGCTCACAACTTAAAAAACATCGATGTGAGTATTGCTGCTGGTAGCTTTACAGTTGTCACCGGCGTGTCTGGAAGTGGTAAAAGTAGTCTTGTGTTTGACACTTTATTTGCAGAAGGTCAAAGACGTTATGTTGAGAGCTTAAGCAGTTATGCCCGTCAATTCTTAGGACGTATGAACAAGCCTGAAGTTGATTTTATAGAAGGCCTAGCGCCAGCCATTGCCATTGAGCAAAAAGTCAATACCCGAAATCCGCGCAGTACAGTGGCCACAAGTACTGAAATTTATGATTATTTAAAGCTCCTTTTTTCAAGGATTGGTCATACCATTTCACCCATTAGTGGCAAAGAGGTTAAACGTCATACCACTGAAGATGTGCTTCATTTCATTAAGACACAAAACAATGGCGCTCAAATTTTAGTATTAGCTCAATTAGACATTAAGAAAGGTCAAGAATTGGCCTCATTGAGCACATACGGTCAACAAGGTTTCGCTAGAATTTTGATTGACAATGACATCGTCAAAATCAACGATGTTACTGCTCAACAAATAAGCAAAGCCAAAACAAAACATTTGATCATTGACAGGCTATTATTGGATTTAAGTGATGAAGATTTCGATTCAAGAGCAGCTGATTCAATTGAAAGCGCTTTTTGGGAAGGCCATGGTGCATGCATCTTAAAAATTGAAGAGCACTGGCATCAATTTTCTAATAAATTCGAGCTTGATGGTATAGCCTTTGAATTGCCATCTAAAGATTTTTTAAGCTTTAACAATCCCTTAGGTGCCTGTAAAACTTGCGAAGGCTATGGGCATGTAATTGGTATTGATGAAGATTTGGTAATTCCTGATAAATCTTTGAGTGTTTATGAGGGTTGTGTTCAACCATGGAAAGGCGAAACCATGAGTGAATACAAAGAACAGTTCTTAAGCCAAATTACTAAAGGCGATTTTCCAATTCACAGAGCCTATCAAGCTCTGAGCGAAAAACACAAAACACTACTTTGGGAGGGCAATCGCTCAGTGAATGGGTTAAATGATTTCTTCAAAATGCTTGAAGAAAAAACATACAAAATTCAATACAGAGTGATGTTGAGCCGATACAGAGGACGCACCATTTGCCATGATTGTAAAGGCACTAGGTTGCGTAAAGATGCCTCTTATGTCAAAATTATATCTGAGGGCGAAGGGCCAAAACATATGAGCATTCAAGAAATATTGTTGATGCCAGTAAAAGCCGCAAGAACCTATTTTGACCAACTAGAACTCAAACCAACAGATGCACATATTGGTCAAAGAATATTAATCGAATTAAAAAACAGATTAGGGTTTTTAGATCAAGTGGGATTGGGCTACTTAAGCCTTAATCGTTTAAGTAATACCCTCAGTGGAGGAGAATCTCAACGCATCAATTTAGCCACCAGTTTGGGTAGTAGTTTAACGGGTAGCATGTATATACTTGATGAACCAAGTATTGGATTGCACCCTAAAGATACTAAGCAATTGATTGAAGTGTTAAAATCACTACAAACTGCTGGTAATACAGTAATTGTTGTTGAACACGAAGAAGAAATGATGAAAGCTGCTGATCAATTAATTGACATCGGTCCTGCAGCTGGAACATTTGGAGGTGAGCTAGTGTTTTCAGGCGATTACAAACAAATATTGAAATCAAGTAAGAGCTTGACTGGTCAATACTTGAGCGGTAAAATGAGCATCAAAGTGCCCACAAAACGCCGAAAAAGCACAAATGCCATTGAGATTATTGGCGCAAGAGAAAACAATCTAAAGCATATCAATGTGAGCATTCCATTGCAAGTTATTTCTTGTGTGACAGGGGTTAGTGGTAGCGGCAAAACCACTTTAATTAAGAACATATTTTACCCGGCTTTAAGTAAAATAATTGGCAATTATACCGGCGATAAAACAGGCAAACACGATAAGCTTAGTGGCGATTACCATTTGATCAAACAAGTTGAAATGGTAGATCAAAATCCAATTGGAAAATCAAGCAGAAGCAACCCTGTTACTTACATCAAAGCCTATGATGTAATTAGAGAATTATATGCTGATTTACCTGGTTCTAAACAACAAAAATTAAAGCCTTCTCATTTTTCATTTAATGTGGATGGCGGCCGTTGTGAGCACTGTAAAGGCGAGGGAGAAGTTACCATTGAAATGCAATTCATGGCGGACCTTATCTTGCCATGTGAATTCTGTAAAGGCCAACGCTTCAAAGGCGATATTTTAGACATCCGATACAAAGACAAAAACATTGCAGAAGTATTGGCAATGACAGTTGATCAAGCCATGGAGTTCTTTAAAGACAAACCGACTATTTGCAGCAGAATTGAGCCATTGCAAAACGTCGGATTGGGCTATGTTTCTTTGGGTCAATCAAGCAATACGCTGAGTGGTGGAGAAGCGCAAAGAATTAAATTAGCAACCTTTTTAGGCAAGGGTAGTCAGAAAGAAAATCACACCTTATTTATATTTGATGAGCCTACTACAGGTCTGCATTTTAATGACATTCAAAAACTCCTACAATGTTTCAATGCCTTAATTGATAAAGGCCATACTGTATTGATCATTGAACACAATATGGATGTGGTTAAATGTGCTGATTGGTTAATTGATTTAGGCCCTGAAGGTGGCGATAAGGGAGGCCACTTGGTGTATCAAGGTGTTCCAGAAGGCCTTGTAAACATCAAAGAGAGTTATACGGCGCCCTATTTGAAAGCGGCTTTAAAAGACTAAAACCTCAACTGAAATAACTTGATCAAGTATTTTGACCAAATCATAATGGTATTGCTGTAAATACCATGTTGCTTGAGAATCTTAAGGTCTTCTTGATTCATTAGCCTTTTGCTTTTTAAACCTGAAGCACTTGCGCCACCGTCTAACATATGAACCATTATTTTCGGGGAATAAACAACTTGTAATTGTTCTAACAATATGGCCCTTAAAAGCCAATCAAAATCTCCGCTGATTTTATATTGCGTTCTGTAAAAGCCAACCTTTTCAAAGGCGGGTCTGCTCACATAAAACCCAGGATGAGGGGGCTGTATGCCCAATCTAAATTGCCAAGGTTTGAAATCAGTTGCCTTGTATAAACGATAGGGTTTATTAGGGTTTAAAGATTTGAAAATTTCAACTGAACAAGCAACTGCATCAGCCTGAGACTGGTCAAAAATACTTACCAATTCAGCCACAACTTCATTGTTTGCAAACTGATCATCAGCATTCAAAAACCCAATGATTTGACCACTGCTTTTAGCTAAGCCTTTATTAAAAGCATCGTAAATGCCTTCATCGGGTTCAGAAATCACAATGGTATTAGCGCCTTTATGGGCTTGTATAATTTGAAGTGTATCGTCTGATGAACCACCATCAACAATAATGTGTTCAATGTTGCTATAGCTTTGCTTATTGACAGCATTTAAGGCATGCTCAATGGTTAATTGGGCATTAAAACATGCGGTTATAATGGTTACTTTAGGTTGACTCAATAGTGCGTTCTTTAATAGGTTCTGCAGGATTACCCTTGTATATAGTGTAGGCTTGTAAATCTTTATTGGCTACACTCATAACACTCAAAACACTGTGGGAATGACAAATGACATTTAAACAAACCATTGCTTTTGCCCCTATCCAAACCCCATCTTCTAGAATGATTTTTCCGGTAATCAATTCAAACTGAGTAGAAGCATAATTGTGATTGCCACAAAGCAACATAGCACCTTGTGAAATGCATACATGGTTGCCAATTTGCACCTTGTCTAAATTATCTATCCAAACATTTTCGCCTATCCAAACATGATTACCAACAACCAAGTGCCAAGGGTATTTAATATTCACATGGGGTTTAATGATCACATCTATGCCTATTTCTGCACCGAACAATTTCAAAAGCACCACTTTTAATCCATAAGCATGAAAGCTGGATTTGAAGAAGATCGCATTGACAAGGTACCATAACATGCGCTTAAAAGCTGATGCCCCAGTTTGATATGACTGGTTGTTGTAATGGCTTAAATCAACAGTTGGCTTCATAGTTTAATACAAATATAACTAAGAAAAGGCATCAAAATATGCTTTATCAAAGTTTTGATCAGTATACCAAGACAGTGCAAATTGTTTTGAAGCAATCGATAGATGATCAAAGGCGGCTTGATCCAATGATGCGGCTTCTTGTATCAATTGAGTTAATGCTTCAACATTATCTGGATCGCAACTGCGGATAAATTCAGATTGTGGCCATGCGGTATTATTGCCAATAATGACAGGTCTTGAACAAGCCAATGCTTCGTAAATCGCATGTCCAAAATTCTCGCCTAAGCTCGGCAAAACCATAACATGATGCTCTGCAATGCAAGCCATGAGTTGATCATGCTCAAGGGTTGGTATCTGCTTGGATTGCACTAGTTTTGGTAAAGCCTTTACTTCGGCTAAAAAACTGTTGTAATAGGCTTGATCTATGGCTGAGCCCACCCAGGTAATGGCTATAGGTTGATCTAATTTTTGCAAAGCTTTTAACAGGGTCAAAGGATTTTTTTCTGGGGCTATTCTGCCAACAAAAATCAACTTTAAACTGCCCACTGTTTTTTGAATACTGTGTTGAGGACAATGCTCTGGATGTATGGGTACATTGCCCAATACTTTGATATTAATTTTTGAACCTAATGCAGATTGTATGGCCTTTTTTTCAATTGCATTTGAAGCCAATAACTGAATAGTTGATTGATTGCCTTGAAACAAACCAAAACCTCTGGCAAAAGACAAGAACAATTGTTTCTTTAATGGTTTCACACTTAAGGCTGAAGCATGCAACATACCTCTGACGGCTACATACGTTTTTTGTAAGTTAAATACCTTTGAAAAAAACAAAGGCAAAATACTAAAGTAAAAAGAAAATATACCATTGATATATATAATATTAGATTTCTCTTCTTTAATTATTTGTTTAATATTTTTAAGCTTGGTTTTTTGAGGACTTAAGTACAAAATTTTAATCGCATCTGAATGTGCTTGCCACTGATCAGGAATAATGTTAGGCATAATGGTTTGATCGCCCCAATCAGTTGCTCTACAAACTATTGAAATATGGTAATGTTTTTCAAGCAATTTCACCATATTTTGAGTGGATTGAACGGGTCCTCCAGCTTTTTGAGCGGGCCAATACCAATCGGTAAACAACAGTATGGATGATGGCTTGCTCATGATTTTGCTATTTTGATAAGGGTATTACACCAATCTTCATTTTTAAGCGTCATGCCAATTTCATGACTGGCTTTTGACATAGACCAAAGAGTGGCATCGTCCATTTGCATTATATGAACTAAGACTGATTCCAAAGCCTTTGTATTTTGAGCTTCAAACTCAAAACCGTTTTGAGGGCTTAAAAACATGGTTCTGGCGCCAACCTGATCACTTAAGAGTAAGGGCAAACCACTCATGGCCATTTCATGAACCGCTACTCCCCATGGTTCAAATTTACTGGGCAAAACATAAACGCCTGCATCCGAAATAGCATTGCGCATTTGATGAGGTTGTACAAAACCAAGATGTTGAATACAAGGATGTTGTATGCGTTCGTTATACAAAGGTCCTAAGCCATAACATTTAAGTGTCCATTGATTGCCTGTTTGTGCATTGGCAGAAATAAAGGCTTGCCATAAAGTGCTTAAGTCTTTTTCCTTGATGTAACGCGCCACACTGATCATGACTTTAGAAAAAGGTTTAGGCAATTGAGCAAAGCGTTCATTGGCAATAGCAGAGAACAATGCTACATCGCCTGGGTATAAACCTGTGAAACAGTTTTCTGGTTTAAAGCCCATTTTTAAAGCATAGTCTAATTGTGGTTGCCCTGGCACCCAAGCATAATCAAACCATCTTAATAAATGCCACTTTGCTGTCAATGTTAAAGCATATTGCTTGAGCGTACCGCGCCAGTAATTGTCAAATCCTATAATGCGTTTACTGTGCTTAAAAGTTTTTACAATGCTTAAATAAAATTGATTGGTCCATCCTGAACAAAAAATCAATTCAGGATCAAAAGCTTTTATCTTGTCTTGGATTGAGTGTTCATTGTTTGCTTGATATATAATTGAACTAACCCGCTCTATCGATTGAAGTTGAAAAGGCGCTTCAGGATTGACCGGATAATGCACCAACAAAACTTCGGCATTAGTATGCTGTCGAATTAAGACTTCGATGTTGACTAAGACATAGCCTGCCAACTCTGTATATAAAATTAAAAGGCGCAAAATGTATACATTTGCAAAGATAATTTAATCCATGAAATACAAAACCATACTCAATTGGGGCATGATTGCATCTGTATTTATGGATGATTTTATTTTATTCCGCTATCAAATTCCATTTGATTTTTATGTTTACTACATAATATTCTTTTTGAATATTGGACTCTACGTCAATACGCATAGGAACTGGCGATTAATCCCTAAATGGTTCATGTGGAGTATCATTGCATTAGGCGTTTCTACATTAATTACTTGCACTTTAGAACAGTCGTTTACTTTAGGTGTACTCAAACAATTTGTTGGGGTTCTATTTACCTCCATTGCTTACTATAGTTTCTTGGCGAACAATAACTTTGAAATAAAACGCATTTTTCGAATGTATGTTTTCGTGGCATTTTTTGTGGCCTTAGAAGGGCTTTTAGAAGAAGTGCTGAACTTGTCAGGCATTCACATCAATGAGAAAATTAGGCTAACAACTGCAGGCTTTTACAGAATATTTGGCATCATGGGGGAACCTTACTTTTTAGCAGTTGCCTTATTGCCTGCACTGTTTTTTGTGTTTTACAAATCCACCATTTTTGAGCGAGTAAATTCTAAAATCGGGAACATTGTATTGCTATTGGTATTAGCTACCTGTTTTATTTTTACCTTTTCATCTGCAGGAGCCATTGGTATTGTAGGGATTGCATTTTTCTGGTTGGTCGACAAAAAATACATGTCTTTTAGAAGCTGGAAAATTGTTTTGCTACCTGTACTTGTTATAGGCTTAGTAACGGCTTTCGGAAACATACAAAAACAGTGGAAGGAGTTTAATATTAAGTTGACGCATACACTGTATGCCTTCTCAACTAATTCTACTCAAAAGAAAGATATTGAACTACTCAACACCAGCAGTTTTGCCCTTTATTCTAATTTCATAATCGCTAAAGCTTCTTTTGAAGATTACCCATTAACGGGCACAGGACTTGGCACTCACGAAAACAACTACCGCAAACATTTCAAACGCTATTTTGACGATGACTTTGTGGTGAGGTATGGCGTATTTAATACTGCTGACGCCAATTCACTGTTTGTTCGATTAATGTCGGAAACGGGTTTGTTGGGATTAGGGCTTTTCTTCGGTTTCATGTTTAGAAACCTACTCTACCTGAAAGGTTACGATGACCCTGAGCTGAGAGATTATACCTTAATAAATCAAGGTATATTTATCCTGTTTATCATTAGATTGATTAGAACAGGCAATTATTTTGGTAATGGGTTTTTCTTGTTTTTCTTTATGTACTATATCAGTCGAAAAATAGTAGAGAAAAAACTCAAAGAAAAAGCCTTAAGATTGGCTTGAAATCAGTTTGGATTCTAGCGGTTTTAATTCCAAACAAATCAAATATAAGATAAAAGGTATATTGAGATAAAAATACCTGCCGTTATTGGTGCCGAAAGTAGCGGCATAGCTCAATATGGTAATTTCAAAAAGGACTAATATTAACACGACTAAATAGTGTTTATTGATGCTTAAACCCTTTTGCCATTTATAGACTATCAGACCTAAATAAATGAAGAAAATATTCATGGTCATAGCGGTTTGTTTGATCAATTGAATGGGCTGAAGATCGCTGTTAAATAGTGTGTGTAACAAAAACTCTGGTGAGGTTTGATGGGCCCAATGGTGGGTGTGAAAAATAGTTTTTCTTAAAATAAAATAGGTTAAGAAACACAAAATACTCAACAACCAAACCAATAAATAATACCTGTCTTTTGATTTTATAAAATCCATTATGGCCACAATCATAAAGACTAAAAAGTAATATTCTCTTTGTAAAATTAGGATTAAAAAGAAGGGTACAACTGCAACATGTTTTTGTAAATAAAAATACAAAAGCCAGGTAAACACTAATACTGAAAAAGCATCAGGGCCCGGCATCATTAAATAAAACAATGTACCAAAACCAAGCAAATACAACATGCCAGACATAAATGATAACCATTTTGATATCCCCAATTTTATAAAGCTTATACAAATAGAATAAGACGTAAGTGCGATGCAGAAAAAATTGAAAAATAAATTGTTGAAATAATACACTTTGTTAAACTGAGGAAATGCATCAATTGCGCATTCAGTTGAATAACACCAACCAAACTTACCCATAAAATGGATAATACTCGCGCTAATTAAGCGCATATTAAATGGTGACTCTACTTCAGGAGAAGTTAAATTTTCATAGAGCTTTAAATACGATTCAGCATCTTTATAGCCTTGCAATAAAATGCCAAATTTATAGGCAAAATAAAACATAGGAAATGCCAATAACATATACAAAATTAGGACTGGTAAATGCAGTTGTTTGATGTATTTCATGACTGTATGGTTGATTGAATTGTGCTGATTAATTTTCGAATAATGGCATCATAAACAAAATGCGCTTGAATGTGTTGCATGGCATTGTTTTGCATTGTTTGCAACTCATTCTTAGGAAGCGCTATAAAATGTTCCATTGCCTTTTGCAGTGCTTTTTTATCGCCTGGCTTAATCATTATGCCATTGCTAGGATTAACCAATTCACTCACAGCCCCAACATCGCTTGCAATAATTGCGCAAGCTCTAGACATCCCTTCTATGATCACATTGGGCATGCCTTCACTCCAACTCGGACAAACTAAAACATCCATTTGATCAAGCCTGTTTTGCAGGTCTTTACTATTGGTTATAGTGCCATGATATTTCACTGCTTCTGAATGAATTTGTTTGTCTTCAGGAATTGGTCCTATGAAATGACACTCGAATCGAATATGATTGTTAAGGAGAATTTGAAGCACTTGATTCAATTCTTCAATGCCCTTCCGCCTTTCATATCTACCCATGAATACAAATTTAATTGTATCGGATTGTTTCTTGCTGGCATGCAACCATTCTGTTTCAATGCCACTTGGCAATTCAATGATCTTGTTTTTGGCAACACCTAAAGCTTGAATGATGTCTGTAATTTTTCCGCCGTATGAAAACACATAATCGGCGTGTTTGGTATTCCATTTTACAAATGGCGCCAACAAAACAGATGTCAAATAGGTCTTGAAATTGGCTTGCTTTTGAAACATCTCATAGCCATGAAACTTTACGCCAATAGGTGGACAATTCAAATGCTGCTGCTGCTGCTTTTGTTTGATCAAATACCAAGCTGTAAATCCTTTAGCATAAATAAAATCGAATTGATTTAACTGTGGTTTCAATACTTCAAATACCTGTTTAGAATAAGCATAAGAGTCGATTATATAATGCCCTGGCAATCGATTACCACTTGGAAAAGCTAACTCAATGTGATCAATATAGGCCAACTCAGCTTCAGTAAAAACATCCTTAATACCAAGGCTTTGATTAGGTGACTTACAATGGATCAGTGTAACATGAATTTGATTGCGTGTAAGGTATTTAACCATGTAATAAGAGTGCCTTTGCATGCCGCCTATCACTAAAGGAAAAATGCCATCTGTAATAAAAGCAATCCTCATGTATTCAACGTGTTTAAAGCCGCTTGTTGCCAGGTATAATTGGTCATCACCTTTTCATGAAAATGCTGAGCCATTTGCTTCGCAAAATCTGGTTGCTCCAACATGGTGTTTATGGCATTTGCAATCATTTCTGGTTGATTGCTTACAAGTAATCCATCTGTTTGATCTTGCATCACATCCTGAACAGGCATTGTTGCAGGTGCAATGATTGGTTTACCCATTAAGCCGTATTCAAAAATTTTGACTGGAGAGCCGTACCAATTAGATTCTGCCATTATACAAATATCAGTAGCAGCTATATAATGCATGATTTCAGAGTGAGGAATTTGGCCTGTAAACAACACTGAATCGGTTAAATTCAAGTCTTTAACCATTTGTTTTAAGTCTTGTAAAACCACACCATCGCCCATAATACATAAGAGTGCATTGCTATGCTTAGCTTGCACGTACTTATAAGCAGCGATCAGCTTATCAACACCATGGTATGGAAACATAGAACCAACAAATCCTATAACCTTTCCAGATGACTTATTGAATGCATTAATTTTATGTGCTTTCTGAGCATCTGCATTTTGAGCTTGTTCAGGATTGATACAATTAGGTTGCACCAAAAATTTATTTGCAATAATGTTATATTGCTCAGATAAATAATGGCTTAATGCACTAGATACGGCAATGATTTTATGTGCTGCAGACAATTTGAAACGTTCAATTTTATGTGCTTTTTTATGGTACAATGAATAGCCTTCAAACCCATACATTTCTTGAACCAATGGGGCATTGACTTCGAGATAATACTGCAATCCAAACTTTTTGGCCATTAAAGCCCCAGAGTCTTGAAGATATTCTGATCGTTCGTAGAGCAAATCAGGCTTAAAGGTAGCAATGGCTTTTTCTAAAATCGCTTTTGCCTTGGCATCATGTTGTCTTAAAACCAAATTATTCAATGAGGTCCAAAGCCATTTTGGAAGACATTGTTTGATCAACTTTTTATGCTTTGATGCTTGATAATTTTGATTGGATTTAAGGGTTAAATTATCAGAATCAGTACCGCCTAAAATGACAGGTAAAACCTCATGCCCTAATGCTCTAAAAGCAGCAATGGTTTGCCTTTGATGTATGGCATAACCAACATCGCTTACGATGTCGTGGGTAGGATGAGGAGAATAGAATAGAATACGCATTATTGCGCGGCTTTTACAACATCGTCTAAGGTATAATTGCCTTGAGGAATATTGATGCTGGTTTTAGCATAGGTTTGTTCAATGTCTTGCTGGTTTAAAAGCGCTTCGAACAAGGGTAAATAATGTTTAGGCAATGATTGACTATTTATCAAATCACTTAAAAAAGTTGGGCTGAGCAAAGCCTTCTTTTGCAAAAAGTAACAAATGGTTTGCATGCTGTAAAACTCTACTTCAGGACCCACAGCTTTTCTGGTTGGCGCAAAATAGTCTGTTTCATCGATGGCCTTAAAACGATTGCCTTCTGGATAAAATTGGTAGGTTTTAGCAGCTGAAATACCAAATAAGTTTTCTAGTTTAAGCCAATTGATTAATTGCCTTAAAGGTGCTTTAAATGCCTTTATCAAAGGCCAATGTCTTAGCTTGTCTGTTGATCTGATTTTGTCTGGCGTCCAAAGCTGTAGGGTTGCAGAAAAATGCTCTGGTTGGTATACAATATGGGGCTCCCAAGCATCAATAGTATGAACTGGAAATTCTTTTTGAGTAAATCTTTTTGCAATCTTCAACTTAGCTTGCTTGCTAACAGGATCGATATGAATAGCCTTATCAAATAACATGCTCTCATAACCAGAACCATATATAGCTGCCGTGGTTAAAATATAATTGTTATGATGGTGAATGCAATGCGCTGCAGTACCTTTTGTATAGTCTTTTAAGGTGGGGAAGAAAT
>Ga0222712_10004029_pt1 | contig 15619 bp, 10 predicted proteins | sample C33_657DmetaG_FD_165043 | JGI IMG/M metagenome (GOLD analysis project Ga0222712, IMG submission 165043) | Estuarine water microbial communities from San Francisco Bay, California, United States - C33_657D | ecosystem: Environmental > Aquatic > Marine > Unclassified | place: USA: California... | reverse complement strand
CAAGGAGCCGAAGGGACCATTGGGAATGGCCCCTCGGGGGTTTTCCAAGACGGATGGCAATCAACTGGCTCTCCTGCCGACCATTCAAAGTCTTCTGGCGCGGCGGTTTGGGTGGTGCTTTTTTTTCCAGAGCGGCCTCAAAACCGAGAGTGACCAGGCGCCTTCTCACATTCTGGACCGTCTGGGCGGTGCAGTCGAAGGCCTCGGCCACCTGCTCATCCGTCCAACCTGGTCCTTTTTGGTCCACCTTCAAGAGAATGTGGGCCCTTTTGACTTTCATTGCCGATCCAGACTGCTTGCGAATCACCTCTCGCAGCACCTGGCGTTCTGAGGCGCTCAATTGGACGATGTACTTCTTGTTCATGGCCGACCTCCTGTCGGCCTTGATATTCAACTACAGCTGCAGCAAAATCAATAACCATTATTTTAAATCAGGACGAGGCACTAGGCCATAAAGGGCAACCAGCTTTCCTGAAGGGGAGAACTTTACTTTGGCATTCATAACATTATCGGACTTATTCCAACCAGTTGCGAGTTCGAGCAATTTGGTTGATTTTTGAAAATCCCAAAATTGCAAAGAACCAAGACCATCGAGCAAGCCGGCGATGTTTTTTCCATCCTGTGAATATTGAATTGACCCATTACCATGGTGACTAACCAATGAACGGCCTTTTTCCAAATCCCAAACAGTGGAAGTATCACCCGGAAAGCCCGCCTTGATGACCAGCATTTTTCCGCCGGGAGCAAACTCCAAATCTTTAATTTCCCCAAAAGAAAACTGAATTTTCTTCTTGGTTTTTCCCGTCACGGAATCGGAAATATTGATCAAATGATGGCTGGCTGACGTTGCTATTTCCGCACCATCGGGCGAAAAGGCAATCGCACGCACCTCGGTCATCGACCCAGGGATTTGAACCAGTGGCTTTCCCGTTTGGGTTTCCCAGATGGTACTGCGGTTGTTAGAACATCCTGCTGCAAGCTTTTTACCATCGGGAGAAAATTTCATGGTATTGATTCCACCCAATTCCCAATTATTGTTTCTCATTTGGATCGGAGTGGACCCGGTCTCAACCTCCCATATCTTGGCCTGATCGCTTCCAATAGATGCTGCCGCGAATAACCTGCAGTCTGTTGAAAAGGCCCAAATTATTTGATCCACATACATTTGTTCATTCGCTTCGACGAAACCCTGCATTTCTGTCAGGGTTTCCTTCCGGGCATCCCAAACCTTGATGGTGCCATACCTACCAACCATCAGAGACAGATGACCAACACCCCCAAACTGCTCGAGGAATTCGCCTTTGGCAAAAGGCAGGAATTCCTTCACTTTTTTTCCATTCCTGGAATCCCACGTTTCGATCAATCCCTTGCGATCGATGGTGAAAAATCGATTGCCATCGGCCGCAAAACCTGAGTGCTTAAAGGGAGCACCAGTACCTGAATATTTCTTATGGATGCCAGCTACAGAATCGCCAGTCGCGAGATTCCAAATGTTTGCCCGGCCGATGCTGTCCACACTGAGTAAGTGGCTTCCATCAGGAGAAAAATGCAAATCAGTCAAAACAGGCACAACAAATAGTAGCTCATTCAATTCAGCTTCATTTGGGTCAATTTTTTGGACGCCAGATTGGCTCAAACTCTGGCCCGAGGAACCTGAAGACAAGGAATGACCTACACCAAAATCCTTGTCAACCCGGGCAACGGTACGAACCGGCGGTTCTCCATGTATATAGAATTCAAATACATTATAAAGAGACGCTAAAACTAAAATCATTGAGCCAATCAACCACGCGAAACACCCTACTATTGATATTTTATATTTAGCTGGAGTCTCTGTAATTTTCCTCCCAAAACTTGAAGCCCAATTTGCAATATCTGAGCCCATCCTGGCGAATGAAAAAATCGACACACCAAGAACAAGCAACGAGATCCCACCGAGTAGAAAAATACCAGCAATCCCTATATTAAAAGTAGGGAAAAGGCTTACCAAGGAAACACAGAATGCCCAAACAATCACATATCTTGAATAATAAAGACTTGCAATTACTCCAAAGCAGATGAGAACCTGTTTTTTATTTCGCAATAGGGCACCCAAAACCGACCCAGCAATAGCACCAAAAAACCAACCATTCCTTGATCTATCATCAAGTATTTCAGGGGATCTTCCCAATGAGGTAATGTACAAACCAATCCAACCTCCAATCAAAGCCAACACCAATATTTGCAACACCGTCTGGACGGATGAACGCTTTTTCTTTTCCGAAATTTGATCTTTTTCCATAGGTCCAAGTACTCCCTCCTAACACTGTTTGAATTAGTTTTGATTATTTCTAATATATTTTAGTATTCTACCCATCATATTTACCGGGCGTTACATCCATTCGGACAATACCCACACTATTTTGCACCGTGTATTATCACTCAATTTTGAAATTTTGAGGCCTTTTTTAATCTCAACTTTATCAAACTTCGACAAATCGCCTCTGGCCTTTTGATCTGTCATTGTGTCGGCTTTTTGCCTCGTAACAGGGTTTTGGATTCAGGGGATTTTGTCTGCGCAAGCGGCCCGGGCTCTGCCGCACCCGGCTCGCCAAACGGAATTCATTGATTGGGGTTCTTGGAGGAGGGGCAAAGCGTGTTGTGGGCGCAAGAAACCGGGCACTTCCGCGCCCGGCACGCCCAAGACAAAGAGGGGTCAGCCGGTGTTTTTGAGGCCGGAGGCGATGCCGTTGATGCTTTCGAGGACGGCGTCGAGGAGGCCGGACTGGTCGGTGGTTTCTGAGCGGATGCGGCGGAGCAGGACCAGTTGGATGAGGCTGAGGGGATCGACATACGGGTTGCGGCGGCCTATCGAGCCCTGGAGGATGGGCATTTTTTCGAGCAGGGCCGACTGGCCGGTGATGGCGCAGATGCCCTCCACCGCGCGGCGGTACTCGGACTCAATGGCGCCGAAGACGCGGCTGGAGAGATCGGCATTGGTGACCAGGTCGGCGTAGAGGCGGGCGATGTTCATGTCGGCCTTGGCCAGGATCATCTGCGCGTTGTCGATGAGGGCGTGGAAAAAGGGCCAGGCGGAATACATCCGTTTCAGGGTTTCGAGATGGGCGGGATCGGTGCTGATTGCCGCCGACAGGGCGGTGCCCAGACCGTACCAACCGGGGAGCGTGTGGCGGGACTGCATCCAGGAAAAGACCCAGGGGATGGCGCGGAGCTGCTCGATGGAGGTGGTGGCGCCCCGCTTGGCGGGGCGGGATCCTAGCCGGAGTTGGGAGATCTCGCTGATAGGTGTTGCCTGGGTGAAGTACTCGAGGAAATCCGGATCTTTATAGACCAGGCCCCGGTAGGCATCTCGGGCGATGGCGGAAAGACGGTCCATCAACTGCTCCCAGGCGGGCTCGACCTTGCCGTGGTCGATGCCGAGGCTGGCGCGCAGGACCGCGTTCATCACCTGGTCGAGGTGGCGTTTGGCGATGGCCTTGTGGCCGTAGCGATCGGCGATGACCTCGCCCTGCTCAGTGATGCGGAGGGAACCGTTCACAGCGCCGGGGGGCTGGGCCAGGATGGCGTGGTTGGACGGGCCGCCACCACGGCCGACAGCGCCACCACGGCCGTGGAAAATGCGAACGGAAATGCTGTTCTCGCGGGCGAAGGCGGCGAGATCGCGTTGGATTTCGTGCAGGGCCCAGGCGGACTGGACGAAGCCGCTCTCCTTGTTGCTGTCGGAGTAGCCGATCATCACCTCCTGCAGGTCGCCCCGCAGGACGAGGTGCTCACGCCAGGAAGGGATCTCCATCAGGCGCTGGAGGATCTCGCGGCCCTGGTTGAGCGCCTCGAGGGTTTCAAAGAGCGGGATGATGTTGACGCGACTGACGCCATCGGCCGGGCGGAAGAGGCGGGCCTCGCGCGCCAGCAGCAGCACCTCGAGCAGGTGGGCGGCATCGCCGGTGCCACTGATGATGTAGTTCTCGATGGCCTCGGGGCATTGGTGCTCGAGGATGGCACTGGCGGCGCGGAAGGTCTCGATGGTCTCGCGGGTTGTCGGGGTGTAATCGAGGTGAGCGGGGATAACCGGGCGGCGCATCGTGAGCAGGTCGGCCAGCAGGGCCAGTTTTTCCTCGGGCCCCAAGGCCTGGTAATCGGGCTCGATGCCGGCCTGGGCGAGGACCTCGGCGATGGCGGCACGGTGGCGGTCGGCGTGCTGGCGGATATCGAGCGTGAGCAGATGGAGTCCGAAAACATCGACCTTGCGGAGGAAGGCGTCGAGCATGCTGGATGCCGCCTCGGCCTGATTGGCGACCAGCAGAGCGCGGAGGGAGAGCAGGTCTTCGCGCAATTGGGACGGATTGGAATAGACCAGGGGTGGCGCCTGGGTGGCGGAGTCGGTCCAGGCGGGGACGAGGGAGCGGAGGCGCTCGATGGTAAGGCCGAGCCGACGAGCGATATGCCGGCACTTTTGGCGCAGAGGTTCGCGGGCGATGCGGTCAGCGGGGAGGCCGAGGGCCTGGGCCTCGGCAGCCAGATCCTGGAGGAAAGCCGGGGGCAGGTTGAGCCGTTTGGCGGAATGGCTGAGATGCCTGCCAAGGTTGTGGGCCTGGGTGAGGTAGTGCCTGAGGACTGTGGCCTGGTGGAGCGCGACTGTTTCGATGGTGACGCGGGCGGTGACCTCGGGGTGGCCATCGCGATCGCCGCCGATCCAGGAGCCAAAGCGGAGGATGGGGGGCAAACGCCACTCTTGCCCGGGGTAAATCTCCCGGAGGCTGGAGGCGAGCAGGCTGTAGAGATCGGGCACCACCTCGAACAGGCTGCCCTCGACCACCTCGAGTCCCTGGCGGACCTCGTCGATCACCTTGGGGCGCTGGGAGCGGACCGATTCGGTGAGCCAGAGGATCTCGATGTGCTGGCGGATGGATTCGCGGGAGGCCTGAGCCTCTTCGGGCAGTAGCTCGAGGTAATCGAGGCGGTCAATCTCTGTGGAGATGGCGGCCAGTTTCTCGAGGATGGTGAGGCGGCGGGCCTCGCTGGGGTGGGCCGTGAAGACCGGCTGGATGTGCAGATTGTCGAGCAGCTTGCGGAGGTCGCCAGCCGGGAAGCCACGATCCTTCAACTGGCGGATGGCCTCGCTGACGGATTCGGCCATGGGCTTGGGATGCTGGGACCGGATGCGCTTGCGGATGGCGTGTATGCGGGCGTGCTGCTCGGCCAGGTTGTTCAGGTCGAAATAGATGGTGAAGGCGCGGATGAGCTCGCGCAGCGAGGCGACATCGAGCGAATCGAGGAGTTCGCGCAGAAAGCGGGCATCTTCCGGGGCGCCACGGGCACGCAGGGCGATGGAGGCCTCGCGGACACGGTCGAACCGGGCGAGAACCTCCGGGCCGGCGAGGCGCTCGATGGTTTGCCGGAGAAGGTCCTCCAGCATGCGGATGACCTGGTCTTGCCGCTCGAGGGCCTCCCGGGTGGCAGTGGATGTGGATGAGCTCATGACTGATGTATTTCCCCCCGGAACCACCACGGGCACCGATACACGGCTTCAAAACCCGGTAGGGGGAGGGCCAACCGGGAGATTTTGTCGAACCGCCAATACCCATGATAACAGGCGCTGGTTTGGCCGGACCTGACAAGCCTGCAAGCAACGGAGGGGCTGGAACACCAGTTCCAGCCCCTCCGTTGGATGTATTGGCCCTGAAAAGGATCAGCTCACCTTGCGCAGCTTGCTGACGCGACCGGTGGCGACCCATTCGGCGACCAGGATGTTGCCATCGGCATCGAAGCAGGCGTCGTGCGGGTGGACGAACTTGCCGTTCTGCCACTTCTTCGCGTCGCCGCGGATGGCGCCGCCATCCTTGCCGGTGACGCGGGCGACATCGTCGCCCAGGCGGGCGATGACCTTGTCATCCTTGTCGAGCAGGCTGACGCGGGCGTGGAGTTCGGGGATGACGAGGAGGCCCTTGTGGATCTCGGCGTTGGCGGGGAGACCGAAGCCGGTGATGGTCTTCTGGTACTTGCCGTTGATATCGAAGAACTGCAAGGTGTTGTGGGCGCGGTCGCAGACGACGATGCGGGGTTCGGCCCCGCGGGTATCGACCCAGAGGCCGTGGGGGGTGTTGAACTTGCCCTCGCCCTTGCCGGCGCCGCCGAAATGGGACTTCCAGTTGCCGTCCTTGTCGTAGCGGTGGACGACGAAGCCGCCGTAACCATCGACCAGGAGGAAATCAGTGCCACCGGGGACCCATGCGAAGTTGGTGGGCATGAAGCGGTTCTGGCCCCAAGCACCGGTGGGGTTGGTGTCCTCACCCGCGGCGTAAACCTTGGAATCCATGGGGGCGTATTTCTGCCAGACGGTTTCGCCGGTGAGGCTCATCTTGGCGAAGGTCTTCAGGTGCTGGTAGGCGCAGACATAGAGGAACTCGTCGTTGCCTTCCTTGCGGATCTCGATGCCGTGGCCGCCGCCCTGGAACTGCTTGCCGAAGCTGCGGATGTATTTGCCCGTGGGATCGAACACGAAGATGGAGGGGTGATCCTTCAGCTCCCTGCGGCCCTCGTGGATGACATAGACATTGCCCTGGGAATCGACCGCCACATTGTGCGTGGTCTGCCAGGTGAACTGGCTGGGCAACTTGGCCCAGTCGTGGATGACCTCGTAGCGGTGCTCGCCCTCGCCCGTGACGAGGGGCTTGTTGTCGGCCTTGTCCTCGGTGCCGAGCAGGATGGGGCCGGAAGCGGCCACGGCGGTGAGGGCGGAAGTATTCTTCAAAAAGCGACGGCGATCCATGAAACGACTCCGGGAGAGTTTGAAAACAGAGGAAACAAAAACCTGGAATCAGAGGCCCTGGACTTCCCAGCCCTTGCGGTAGGTGCGGCGGACGAAGGCGTTGGCCTCGGGGACATTGGTGACCCTCATTGCGGGACCATCCCACTGGAGCTTCTGCCCCTTGAAACGGGTAGCCAGGCAGCCGAGCAGGACGCTCTCGGTGAGCGGGCCGGCGAACGAGAAGGGGGCGGAGGTTTGTGCGTTGCCGCGGACCGCCTCGACAAACTGGAGGTAGTGGTCGTTGCCGCCGGGCTCGGGCATCTTGTACCCCTCGAATTTTTCCTTGGGGAAAAGGCGGGGGGCATCGATGTAGGGGGAGTAGAGGACGCCCTTCTCACCGATGTAGATGGAGCCCTGATCGTGGAGGTTTTTGCCGCCCACCAGTTCCTTGAGGGCGGCGGGGGGACGCAGTGAGCCGTTGTACCAGGTGAGGCTGACCTGGTCGGCGGTGAATTTGGTACCGGGGAAGACGAATTTCACCTGGACATCGAGCCCCCAACTGTCGGCATTGGGGGCGTCGCCCACGCTCTCGACCCAGAGGGGGTTGCCCACGGCGGTGGCGGTGAAGACCGGATCGAGGATATGGCAGCCCATGTCGCCGAAGGTGCCGGTGCCGAAGTCGAGGCGCTTGCGCCACTCGCCGGGGTGATAGTAGCCGGTGATGAAGGGGCGCTCGGCGGCGACGCCGAGCCAGGCATCCCAATTGAGGCTGGCGGGTGGCATGTCGACACGGGCGGGACGGGGGTTGCGGTCGCCCCACTGCTTGCCGCTCCAGCTATGGATTTCCCTCACCTTGCCGATGGCGCCCTCCTGCACCAGGGCCACCACGGTGCGGTGGATGACATGCGAGTGGATCTGGATGCCCATCTGGGTGACGAGTTTCTTCTCGGCGGCCACGCGGGTGAGCTGTCGCGACTCGTGGATGGTCTGGGTGAGGGGTTTCTGGGTATAGACATGCAAGCCGCGCTGCATGGCGGTCATGGTGATGGGGGCGTGCATGTGGTCGGGCGTGGAGATATTGGCACTGTCGAGGCCCTTCTCCTTGTCGAGCAGTTCACGCCAATCCTGGTAGCAGTTCACACCGGGGAAGCGCCGCTTGATCTCGGCGAAGCGCGTGGAGTCGATATCGGCGATGGCGACCAGCTTGAGGTTCTTGCTTGCGGTGAGGGAATTGATGTCGGCCAGGGCCATGCCACCGGCACCGAAGCTGGCGTGGCGCACGGTTTCGCTGGGGGCGGCGTGCCCGTGGGCGCGGAAGACCATCGGGGCGGCCAAGGTGGCGGCGAGACCGCGCAGGGCGTGGCGGCGGGTGATGGCGGTTGATCCGGTGGGTTTTCTCTGCGCCATGGCTGGCTCCGATGGAGGTAAAAGGCAGGTCTCCGAGTTTAACAAGGAACCCTGGAGGATGAAAGGAAAACCCGCTGGCGGGAAGATTCCTCAGGCTCGATGGGGGTGGTAGGCTGTACCGGGTTGTTTTTTGTTCAAAATCAAGGCTTTGATCATGATCATGACCACCGGGAATGAAGTGGCCAACCATAGCATCACCGATTACTTAGGGATTGTGCATGGCATTGTGGTTCGTAACCCCAGCTTTGGGCAGGGAATTCTGGGGGGAATCAGCAGCCTGTTTACCGGCGTCAACATCCCCCTGACCACCTACTGTGCCGAATTGAGAAAAGAGGCGCTGCAACTTATGGAGGAGAATGCCGAGCAGTTAGGTGCCCATGCCGTCATAGGCCTGCGCTTCGATTCATCCCATGTTGGAATTCAATCCGCCGCATTAGTTGCATACGGAACCGCGGTGAGCCTGGTGCGCCATGCGGACTGATTCCCGGGCCAGCGTGCGCACCGGGTTGGATCTGGCACGGGCGGATGGGTTCTCGTTTTTGAAGGGCAGGCGTGTGGGGCTGTTGAGCCACGCGCCTGCTGTGGATGCCGGGCTGAATTCGGCGCTGGGAATTCTGACCCGCGCGATTGGCGACCAACTGAAAGTGGTCTTCACCCCCGAGCATGGTTACTTCGGGTACGCGCAAGACCTGGAGCCTGTGGCCTTGGGCGCGGACGAAGGAGGGCGCGGACCGCGGTGGGTGAGCCTGTATGGGAACTGTTTTGATTCTTTAACGCCCCGAGGGGAGGACCTGAAAGAGATTGACACCCTAGTGGTGGATCTGGTGGACATTGGCAGCCGGTATTACACCTTCCAGGCCAGCATGCTGTACGCAATGCAGGGGGCGTTTGCCCACGGGGTACAGGTGATTGTGCTGGACCGGCCGAACCCGCTGAACGGGACCGCACTGGAGGGGCCGATGCTGGAGGAAGGGACCGAGAGTTTCGTGGGCCCCTACCCCATCCCCACCCGCCATGGGCTGACTCTGGCGGAACTGGCGATCCTCTACAAGGAGGAGCTGGAATTGGAGGGGGCCCTGGAGGTGATTCCATGCCAAGGTTGGCGGCGGGGTTTATTTCTGGACGAAACCACTGTCCCCTGGGTCATGCCCAGCCCGAACATGCCCACGCTGGAAACGGCGCTGGTTTACCCGGGACAATGCCTGCTGGAAGGAACGAACCTGTCGGAAGGGCGGGGCACCACGCGACCTTTTGAGATTTTCGGGGCACCCTGGCTGGAGGCGGATCGTTTGGCCGACGAGCTGAACGAACACGGGTTGCCGGGAGTCACCTTCCGCCCGGTGACCTTTCGGCCCACCTTCCAGAAATATCAGGGGAAGATTTGTCACGGCGCGCAGATGCATGTCATCGACCGGGCGCAATTCAGGCCGGTTACCACCGGGGTGGCCGTGCTGGACCTGGCGAGGAAGCAGGGTGGGGATCATTTCGCCTGGCGCACCGAAACCTATGAATTCGTCTCGGACCGACCGGCAATTGACCTGCTTTTTGGCAGTGACCGGGAACGACTGGCGCTGACCCGCGGAGAGGGTTGGCGGGAAATCAGCCAGGCCTGGGAAGAAGAGGTGGCGGACTTTCGCCTGCAGCGCAAGGGATACCTCCTGTACGAGGAATGAGCCGTGGAATTTGGCGCACCAACCCAGCTTCGTCTGGCGGACCTTTGCGTGGTGATTGCCTACCTGGTGGCCACGACGCTGGTGGGCGCGTGGTTCCGCAAGGGACAGAAGGATATCCAGAGCTACTTCGTGGGTGACCGCGAGGTGCACTGGCTGCTGGTGCTGGTGTCGATTGTGGCCACCGAAACGAGCACCGTGACCTTTTTGAGTGTGCCGGGCACGGCTTTCAACCCGAAGGGTGGGGATCTCACCTTCCTGCAACTGGCGCTGGGTTACCTGCTGGGGCGGGTGGTGATCGCCTGGGTGCTGTTGCCGGGGTTTTTCCGCGGCAGTTTCATCAGCGCCTACGAGGTGCTGCGCCAGCAGTTCGACACCCGGGTACAACGCTGCGCCTCGCTGTTGTTTTTGGTGACACGGACCGTGGCGGATGGGCTGCGACTGTTTTTGACGGCCCTTTTGCTGCAGCAATTCACGGGCTGGAGCATGCCGTTATCGATTCTGGTGATGGGCGGGCTGACCGTGCTCTACACCTACCTGGGGGGCATGCAGGCGGTGCTGTGGACCGACTGCATCCAGTTTTTCATCTACATGTTGGGGGCGCTGCTGGCGGGATGGATTTTGCTGGGAGAAATCCCGGGTGGGTGGTCTGAATTCAGCCGGGCGGGCACCGAGGCTGGCAAGTTTCGCCTGCTCAACCTTTCCACCGATTTGGCGATTCCCTACACGCTGTGGGCGGGTGTGGTTGGCGGAGCGTTTTTCAGCATGGCCAGCCACGGGGCCGACCAGATCATGGTGCAGCGTTATTTGTGCGCGAAAAGCCTGAACCACGCACGCGCAGCGCTGGTGACCAGCGGCGTGGCGGTGCTACTGCAGTTTTTACTTTTTTTGCTGATTGGCATCGGCCTGTTTGTGCTGGCGCGATCGGGAAACTGGGAGTTGCCCGAGGGGATACGGAATGATCAGGTGTTTGGACGGTTCATTGTGGAGAAGTTGCCCATGGGGCTGGTGGGGTTGGTGATCGCGGCGGTGCTGGCGGCGGCGATGTCGACCTTGTCGAGCTCGCTGAACAGTTCGGCCAGCGCGGCGGTGGCGGATTTTTACAAGCCGCTGCGGCCTGACCGCGGGGAGGCGGATTACCTGAACATGTCGCGCCTGATGACCTTGGGATTTGGTTTCGCGCAGATTGGCGTGGCGCTGCTGGCCTGGCAGATCGATAGCCCACGGAGCATCATCGACCAGGTTTTGTCGGTGGCGGGGCTGACGACGGGGATGGTGCTGGGGCTGTTTATTTTGGGGCTGATGCGGAAGCCGGTGGGGTCGAACGCGGCACTGACCGGGATGGTGTGCGGATTTCTGGCGGTGATGGCTGTGTATATTCCGGGGGCGCTGGGCAAGCCGGTATTGGCATGGCCGTGGTTCGCCCTGGTGGGGAGCGCGGGGACGGTGGTGGTGGCGCTGGCGGTGGAGGCGATCAAGCCGTCCCGCGCGGGGCAGGCCTGAGACCGAGCCAAACCAGCCAGACCAACACGAACGCTGAAAACAGCAGGGCGGCCACCAGGAAGCCACCATAGATGGCAGCGAAGACCAGGTTGTTGGACTCGTAGACCACGCTGCCATGCAGCAGCGAGCGGGCCCCCGCCTCGGGGTTGGCAAAGCCCTGGGTGTGGAGGTGGTTTTTCAGAATGCCGCCATATTCGATATAGGTTTCGGGCTGAATGTGGCCTCGCTCAGCCACGAAAGAATATTCGTTCTGGTAGCCACGGGTGGTGCAGAGAGTGAGCACACCGATGGAGGCGGCACCCCCCATGAACTGAAAGAGGGTGAGCAGATCGCGCCTGGTGGACTCTTGGGAGGGGACGGTCAGGCTGACGCGCTGCAGTCCGATGAGGGTGAGGCTGGCACCGAAGCCCATGAGAAAACGGGCCGGGGCCAATTCCCAAACGCCGGGTGCTGGGAACCAGTTGAATTGGGCCTGATTCAATGCCGCCCAGAAGGGCCAGCCCATGGTGCGGTGGTGGGCAAGACCCATGCCGGCGGCGATACCCAGAAGACCGACCAGGGTGAGCCAACGGGTGGAGGGCAAGACCATCGCCAACACGGTGGCGCTGGCGGCGCCGATGGACAGGGGCCAGATGAGCAGGCTGCGGTCGATCATGCTCAGGTCGATGAGCATGCCCCCGTAGACACCCATGTCGGACACATTGAAGTACTGCACAAAACCGGCGAAGGCGGCCACCAGGAGCGTGGGCCAGGCGGCCGCGGGCAACGCCTCGGGCGCCAGGACCATGGTGGAGATGACGATCGCCAGCATCACGAGGCAGATGACCATGGCGCAGGCGGTGCGGGGATCTTCCCACCAGCCGAGTAGTTGGCCGTAGGACAGCGTGTACCACAGCCCGCCGAGGAAGCCAACGAAAGGCACGAACCAAAGGGGCACCCGGGGGAAGCCGGTTTGGCCGTGATCATGGCCCCACAAGAGGAGGGTCAGCAGGGCTGAAAGAGCGAGCAACCCTTCGAAGAGGAAACCGCCATCCCAACCGTGCTCGCGGTAGAGATCGGCGGCCCAGGCGATCACGAGAACGCCGATGGAGGGCAGCAGGATGCCGGCCCAGGCGAACCAGCGACTGCCGGCAGCCTGACCGGCGACTGGCGCGGCGGCCAGCACCATGCCGGCGCCGAAGCCGGCCACCATGCGGCTAGCCAGAAAGACCCGGTAGGGTGCCTCGAGCAACAAGCCGTTGACGAGGGAGCCGACCACCAGCATCACCAGGCCATAGCGCATCACCCGAGCGGGACTGCCCAGCGGGCGGTTGGCCCAGGTGAGAACGAGGCCGCAGGCGATGGTGAACAGGTAGGAACTGTGCATCGCGTAGCCATCGGTGGTGACCCAACCGCGGGCTGCATCCATCTCCCGGAAGCAGGCGGTGTGACCTGCTGTGGTCAACCAGACGGAGGCAAGGGCCAGCAAGGCGGCCAAGCGCCGGCCGGCCGGGACATCAGCCTTGGGTGCAGGGACTGACGGATCACTCATCCGCATCGCCCACGAATATGGACCGGCCGGGTTCTGGATCGTTCAGCCAGGCGACCTGCCAGCCGCGGGGTTCCTGCACGGTGAGAGTGATGGGCAACTTGCAGCCGGAACGCTCGAGGGCCTGCAGGCATTCCTGATGGGTTTGGCGCACCAGGGTTTCCCTGCGGGTGGTATCGAGTTTGGCCCAGGCGGGGCTGGTGGTGAGGATGACAGGCAGACGGTTTTGCTGCTGGTAGCGGCCGACGCCGTAGGGGAGGACGGTGCGCGTGGGGGGCAGGATCTCGACCAGGGCATAGAGTGGCTGGCCGTCGGAGCCCTTGAGGGCGTTAACGGTGGCCTCCAACGCCTTGACCCCGACCACCGTGGCGGGATCGGTGATGGAGCTACGGGGGTAAGCGGGGGGGAGGGATTCGGCCTGGGCGATGGGTTGGCGCTGGGGTGGGCGGGAGCACCCGGAGAGCAAACCAACACCGAGGAGGGCAAAGGCCAGCAGGGTACGGATTATCAGGGTACGGTTCATTTCTTCGCGTTCCCCCCGGGAGACATGGCGGGATAGAGGAGCATTTCGGTGGAACGGGGCAACACTCGGCAGCGGCAGGAGCCCACTTCCACCTCGAATGTGTCGCCCGGTTCCAAACGGGCGGTGGCGCCACGACGGAGGGCGCAGAGACCGATGCCAACCAAAAGGCCCGCCCCTGCACCGATGCCCATGAACAAGGGGTTCACGCCGGTGAAGCTGAACTGGGCGGCGATGCTCATGCCCATGCCTGCGCCTTCACCGAGGAAAAGCGAATTGATGAGTGCCCGTCGCAGGTGCGGGTGCTTGGCGAAATCGGTGGTGTCGAGGATCCAGGGGACGATGGTGTCTTCCTCGCGCCGGACCAATTGCGACAGGCGCAGGTAGAGCTTGCCATTTTTGCCGAATCGACCCGGGGCCACCACATCGGCGACCTCGCCGCCGATCATTGCCGGTGTCTGGCCGGCGATTCTTGACTGATCGACCAACTCGGCCAGGAAGCGGTCGCCCACTTGCAGGTCTGATTGGCTGTTCAGCAAGCGGTCGCCCGGGGCCAAACCATCGTGCGGCAGGACTTGCCTGACCCTTAGCGTGGTGGTGCTGCCTGCGACCAAGACCGAAGGAGCCATCTTGAGGGGAGAGGGGTCGGTGCCCGGGCGAGGAGGTGGCAGGGTGGATGGCTGTTGGGCAGCGGCGGTGGCGGCGCAATATCCGCCCGCGGCGGTCAAGAATGTTCGGCGGGAGAGGGAGAGGCCGTTCATCGGTTGACCTCCCCGTGCTCGTGGGCGGGTAGCATTTTGCAGGTGAGCTTGTGCCACAGAGAGGGTTTGGAGATGGCGACCACGGGTTGTGGGGGAGCCTCGATGCCCGCATCGCGGAGGTAATCGAGCAACAGCTCGGTGGAGCGGAGCAGGTCGAGACGGGCGAGCTGGAGGTTGTACCACGCGGTCCAGCGGTTGGTCTGAGCTTGGCTGAGGGCCAGGTCGGCTTCTTGCACATCGAGAGCGATCATCTGCTTTTGCGCGAACATGCGACCGGCACGCTCGCGCAACTCGGTGGCCAGCGCCTCTTCCCGCTGCTTTTGGCCATGCTCGAACTCGGCCTGGCGCAGGCGATCCCAGGCATTGCCGGCGTCTTCCTCGACCTCGAGGAGGACCTTTTCAAGATCGAGCTGGGAACGGACCACATCGAGTCGGGCACGGCGGACATTGGACCAGAAGCCGAAGTCGACCACCGGCACCTCGTACAGGGTGCCGAAGATGGTACCCAGCGTGGCGGGGCCACCGTTGGGAATGGTGGTGTTCTTGAAGGACAGGCCCAAGGGCAGGCTGCCCAAACCCAGAAGGCGGAGGAGATCGCGCCTTTCAGCCAACCTTGCAATGTTGAGGCCTATGACCAGGATGCGGACCTCGACGCGCTTGCGACGGGCCATCTCGATGGCGTCCTCGCGGGTTTGGGGCAGGTCGGCCACCCAGTCGAGGTGGATTTCGTCGGGGGATTCGAGGTCGAAGGAGTAGGGGCCATCCAGGCGGACCGGGACGGGTTCGCCGCCCTGTGGCACCAGCAGCCGGCTGGTGTGCAGGGTTTGGCCCAGGCGCCTTTGGGCTAGGCGGGAGGCGCGTTCGATCTCCTCGACCATTACCCGGCTTTTGGTGTTGTCCACGCGGGCGGCTGTGAGTTCCACATCGTGCACCTGGCGCTGGGCCAGGCGGCGTTCGACCCGGGCCTCGCGCGCGGCGGCGAAGTCTCTGGCGTAATTGGCCGTGAGCGCCGCATGGCGGAGGCGCTTGGCTTCGAAATAACTCTGCGCCGCCAGTTCCACCTGGGAACGGCGGACGAGCTCCTCCATCAGCAGCTTGGCGCGGATGCCTTCCTCGGCGATGGGCAGCGCGGTGATTTGGCCGGAGGGGTCGAGCGGGAAGAACAGGTTGGCCCGGCTGAGCTGGGCATGGATGAGGCCCTCGCCAAAAAACGGGGTGCCACCGGTCACATCGGGGAAGATGCTGGCGGAACCATCACGCCCCGAGGCGTTTTGCAAGCCAACGAACAACTGGGGCAGATTGGCCATGGGCACAAAGTGCTTGAGCGCCTCGAACCGCCCGACGGTGGCGGTGCGGGTGTTGACCACCGCCTGCACCACCCGGACATTGGCCAGACTTTTGGACAGGGCCAGTTGCAGGTTGAGGGCCTGGCCGTCGCCGGCGGGTGGGGTGGGGTCGACAGCGGGGGGAGTGAGGGTGGGA
>Ga0222712_10004028_pt1 | contig 15622 bp, 14 predicted proteins | sample C33_657DmetaG_FD_165043 | JGI IMG/M metagenome (GOLD analysis project Ga0222712, IMG submission 165043) | Estuarine water microbial communities from San Francisco Bay, California, United States - C33_657D | ecosystem: Environmental > Aquatic > Marine > Unclassified | place: USA: California... | reverse complement strand
TTGCTACTGGTGCTGAAGGATTCTTGTCTAAAGACGGCGATGCGATGCTTGGTATGCTTACCTTGTTTGCAGTTCCTACAGACCCACTGCACGCAGCTACAAAATCATACGTAGACAGATTTATTAACGCAACATCGGGCGGAACCATTTTAGGTCCTCTAGTTGCCAGCGGTGCAGCTGCAAGCTATACTGCAACAGGCGGTGCTACTGTTAATATCAGTGGCGGTAGCTTAAATCTTACAAACGGTTCTACTCTTACAACTGACGGTACTTCAACTCTTGGTAATACTCGCATTTCGGGTAACTTGGATGTTGATGCTGATTTAAATATTGATGGCGGTGACTTAACAGTTACTGGATCCACTTTTAACTTAGCAAACACAACAGCTACAACAGTTAATTTAGCTGGAGCGGCTACCACAGTTAATGTTGGTGCTGCAACTGGTACAACTACTGTTAAAAATAATTTAGTAGTTGATGGTGATTTGCAGGTTAAAGGTGGTGATATTACCACTAACCAAACAACTTTCAATGTTGTAAATACAACAGCTACTTCAGTAAATATTGCTGGAGCTGCTACAACAGTTGAAATCGGTGCTGCAACTGGTTTGACTAGTATCAACAACAATGTAACAATTGACGGCGTACTTGATGTTATCAGCGGTACTACAGTTACAAATACAACTGATGATCCTACTGGTTTCGATAATCAACATCCTAACACTCGCGGTATTGTAGAGTTTAGCGATAACGGTACACGAGTTTATTCTATTGACAAAGACGGTACAGTCACTGTTCGTGAAGATGGTAAGTTTGCTACTGGCACTGCGTATCAAAGTAATGCTGTTGCAAAAACTCTTGCTATTTATCCAGTAGCTGGACAAACAAAGTTTGTTTACTGGGTCAGTGGTGTACGTTATGAAAAGTCAACCTTAGTAAGCAGAACCCTAGCAAATATTGCTGGTTATAACTACTTCTATTTTGACGGCGGTACTCTAACAAGCGGCACTTTACGTACAGATGAGATATTAACAACAAAAGCAAATGTTGCTGCTGTTCGCGGAACTAGCCGAAACAATCGTGCTATTTCTGTTGAAGATCAACGTCATGGTATTTCCATTGACGGAGCTTCGTTAGTTTACATTAAACGCGCAGAAGGTATTAAGCTAGTAAGTGGTCACGGTGTGACTCCTAGCACTGCTGGTAGCGGTACTTATACAAATACTAAAGCAGGCGAATTACGTGACGCTGATTTAACTATTACTAGTCCAGTAAAGACTTCAAATAAGTTTTTAGTACGTGACGGCCTTGACTGGAAACTTTCCGATCTAAACGATAATTTAAATAGTTATAAGTTAGGTATCTTGGGAGGTGTTACGGTTACTAACCAAGGTAGTGGATACTCAGGGTTATCGACTTCACTAAGCGTACAAGGTGATGGTGAGGGTGCAATAGTTACTCCAATTTTGGCAGGCGCTTCACTACAGTCTATTACTTTAAATAATGGTGGTTACAACTACGCTAATAATGCAACGGTTACTTTAAATGGTGATGGGACAGGGGCCACGGCTTCTATTGTTGTTCCGGCTGGTAAAAATATTGCAAGTGCTGCAATTTTAGGTGCTGGCTCACGTTATACTAGCATAAGCGGAGTAGTAGTAGGTGGTGGTGGAACTGGCGGAACAGTTGCAATTACCCTTAACCTGGGAACTCCTATTGCTGCAGTTCACATGGATACACTGGGTAGTGGATATACATCTGCTACTGCTACTATTACTGGTGATGGTACTGGTGCTACGGCTTCGGTAACTATTGTTGCTGGAGCGGTAACGGATATTGATCTTACAAATCCTGGTAGCGGATATACTTATGCAACAGTAACTATTACTGGTAATGGTACTGGGGCTACTGCAACAGTCCATACTCGTAAGAGCACTATTGCTGGATATGATATTACTAATGTGGGTAGCGGATACACAAGTGCTCCAACCGTAACTATTAGTGGTGACGGTCATGAAGCAACAGCAACAGCACAGATTACTGCTGGTGGTGTTACAGACATTGTGATTACTAACCCTGGTCATGGCTATACGTATGCTACTATGACTATTACTGGTGGTGGGGGTACTGGTGCTACAGTTAATCCAATTTTAAGTGGATATCCGATTGGTTCGGTAACAGTTACTAATCCTGGAAGAAACTACACAGGTCAGCCATCGGTAGAGTTAACTGGCAACCAATATGCAAATCCAGGCAGTATAGGTTTAACTCTTGCTCAAGGTAATACAATTCAAAGTATTAGTCTTAGCAATACAGGTACAAACTATACTTATGCAACAGTACAAGTAAATAGTACTACAGCAGGTACAGGAGCTAGCTTCACAGTTGCGGCTACGCCAAGCGGTATTTTAGGTGTTAATGTTGTTAATGGTGGCCGTCACTACAGTTATGCAAATATTGTAGTGACTGACACTGGTGGTGCTACAGGATTTACATCAACAACTACCCTTACGCCAGTTCCACAGTACAACAACTTTGTAAATCAATCTGTTGGGTATGATCTAAACAATATTCCTGCAGGTAAATATACTAATACATACTTTGTAGCAGTATCTAGTGTTGATCGTGTTGTAAAAATACCTAGTTCGTATTTATTTGATACTATACGTCAAGCTTTTCAATACGCTCAAACAGAAATAAAACAATTACAAGCTTACGGACTACCTTTTGATAACTATAAGTTTTTAGGTGTTTCAGTTCTTGATAATTCTGGTCAAGTAGTAACTATACCAGGCACAAACCTTGGTGATGTTTTATACTATGATTTATTAAATAACAACTATAACTCTACTCCAATAATTGACAACGGTACTAAAGTTGGTCGAAGTTTAACTATCGGTGCAACAGGTACTGGAGCAGCTTGGGTTGGAGCTACCGAGTCTGCAAATGTTTACTATGTAGCACCTCACGGTGTAGACCAACCCACAAGTGGCAGCAATATGTCTACTCCCTTTGCAAGTATTAAATATGCTTGTCAACGTGCTGAGGAAGGCTCTACAATTTTTGTTAAGAGCGGTACATACAACGAACAGTTACCAATTACAGTTCCTGCAAACGTAGCAATTGTTGGTGACAATCAGCGTACTGTTAACGTTCACGCAAAAGCTGGTAACAGTGACGATGGAATAACACCAAACAGTCAGTCAACAATGTTTAGATTAAGCAACGGCTCGATCTTAAATAAAATGACCTTTAAAGGCATGACTGGATGGGTACCCGGAGCAACTCCTAGCGATATTACTACTTCTACTATTAAAGGCGTAGTAGTTGGATTTAATCCAGCATCACCCATTACTAGTAAGTCTCCATATGTCCTAGAGTGTTCTTTTATTGGTCAGGGCGGTATTGGTGCTTTAATTGATGGTACAGTTCATACAACTGGTGCTAAAACGATGATTTTCCACGGTTACACTATTATTAGTGATAACGGTGTAGGTTATTGGGTTAAAGACGAAGGTAAGGCTGAAATTGTAAGTTGCTTTACTTACTATAACTATTTTGGTTATATGGCTACAGGTGGTGGATTTATTCGTGCACTAAACGGCAACAACAGTTATGGTACTTGGGGTGCCGTATCACAAGGTTTTGGGGTTTCTGAAACACCAATTACTGGTGCATTAGTTGGTCAACAACTTAACTTTGTTTATCAAGGCGGAACAATTAATCCAGGCGATGTTTGTACAAGCAGTAGCGGTGCACAAGGTGTTGTTACTAATGTGCAGTACAGTGCTAATAAAGTATATTTGCGCAATACCAGTGGAACTTTTAGTTTAGGAAATACATTAACCTTTACTAGTGGTGGGGTAGGTACAGTAAGTGCAGGTGCTCTAGAACAGCAAAAAGGTTTTGTTTTAGTACTTAATAATTTAACTGCAATACCTAAACCAGGATCAAGTATTCAAATTACTGGCGATACATATGCTTATGTGATTCAAAGCGTAAGCGGGACTTATGTTGGCACAGGCAGTGAAATCGTGGTTGTGCTAGCACAAGAAAAACCAACAGGTTCACCAAGTGGCACAGGAGTTACATTACGTAGCAAGTATTCACAGATTCGATTAACTGGCCATGACTTCTTGTCAATCGGTACAGGTGGTACAGTAACTACAAATTATCCAGGAGAGCCTACACAGGCCGCTTCACAGGGTAATGAAACAAATGAAGTTTTCCCAGGTCGTGTGTTCTATGTATCAACTGACCAAGACGGTAACTTCCGTGTAGGTGAATATTTCCGTATCGACCAAGCAACTGGACGTGCTACACTGAACGCTAACGCGTTCGACTTAGCAGGTTTGACTAGCTTGAAACTGGGTAGTATTGGTGCTCAACTTGGCGAAACTATTAATGAGTTCTCAAGTGATGCTACTATGAGTGGTAATTCAAATACTGCTGTTCCAACAGAGTATGCGGTTAAGACTTACGCAGATGTTTCCATCAAAGCTGACCAGGACAATACATCGCTAACATCTCGTTTTGACGCTACTAATCAAGTATATAACGGTAATGGATATGTTACTACTTATAAAGATAGTATTCACGAACTTACTAACGTTGTTTACAACGCAAACCTCTTGCCAACAAGTTGGACAGAAAAAGCCGCAGGTGGAGTAAAAAGCTATGCTTATACTGTTACCTATGATGTTAACAACAAAGTATCAACAATAACACGCGTTTAAGGAGTAATAATGTCAGTAAACGTTTTAGAATATAATGAATTTGCAGGGGAAATTAACACCTTGCGAAATACTACATTACCTAATGCAAAAACTGCTACTGCTGTTACCGCAAATGCCGCAGGCACCGCCTGCGGCGGCGCGTTAAGTGTATCAGTAGCGGCTAAGCAATGTAATTACGGTGTGCGATTAACTTGTGAGCTACAAACCAGACCTTGGGATTGCCAGAGCTGGGCAAGTATTCCAACGATTGTAGCACTAGACGGGTTCAAAGTTTGTGATGCTAGTGGTAGTGAAGCAGCCAATCAAATGCGTTGCGGAGCTAGTTGTACTTGGGTAGTTCCTCCAGGTGTAACAACCGCCCGATTCCAAGCATGGGGTGCAGGTGCAGGTTCACATAATATGTGTTGTTGCGGAGGAGGTATGTGGGGAGGTAGCGGAGCTTATGCTTCCGTTATATTGCCAGTAACACCTGGCGCTAGTTATACAATTTGCTCAGGTTGTGCCTATTGTTGCATGATGAACGAGGCAGGGCCCACAGCTGGTGCAGGTTCACCAAGCTGGGTTCAAGGACCTGGACTATGTAACTTTTGTGCAGATGGCGGAGATCCTAGCCCTTGGAATTGGTTGCAACGAGCTACTAGTCGAGCCGATGGTTATTGTGTAATAATGAACGCACAAACCTATCAAAATAAAGTTCAAAAAGGCACCGTCTACGGTTGGTGCATGTGTGGTGGCGGTGGATTTTGCTGGTCAAATCAATGTGCCGGACGAGATGCAATACCTTTTACAACAAGTTGCAGAACGTGGTATGGTTGCGTAGCATCTCCTACCAAAGCATGTCACTTTGTAATTGGTGCACCCGGAATGTTTAATTCTGCAAACATGGGTGGCGGATATGACGGGGACAGAAAATCAGAAAACTATGATGGTGCATATACTGAATATTGCGTACAATTAACACATCCTCCAATTGTTAATTTAACTTGTGATACATGTAGTTGGGGTATGTGTGCTGGTGGTACATGTGCTGGTTGTAATGGTAAGATTCAGTGTGGAGTATTTCCTTATCCAAGTCGAGGCGGTCGTTCTACTTATGTAGGCGGTGGCTGTAATAATTGCGGCGGCAGTTATGGCGGTATGGGTATGGTATGTGTGCAGTGGAATAAGGAATAATTTTATGGAAAAAACTTTTAATAAACCTGTGCCTGATGAGCTGTATATTGACTCTTTTGCACAATCAAAAACGGCTAGTTATACGTATATTGGCCCAGAAACACTTAATTTAATTATAGACAATATTTCAGGAGGAGTACAAAACGTACTTCTTCCTGGAGAATCAATGTTACACAATCCAGAAATACAGACACAAATTACTTTAGATGCTAATACTGCTACTGATGTAGCGTATTACCTAACAAATACAACAACGCCAGAGCGTGAATTTGAAACAGAAACACTACCTGGTAATAACACATACGAAAAATTAACAAACCCTACTATTCGTGATTATTATAACATAAATTACAATCTCGAAACTGGTACGTGGAATTGGGCATTAATTACAAGACTAGTTAGAACACCTTTAAATGATTTAGCAGATAAATACAAACAATACATCGAAACAAATAAATCTAAAGTTGAGGACGACACCACTCTTACAGCCTTAGCAAACACATATCTTGCACAATTAGAGGCTTTTAATACTACTGGGATTGGTAGCATACCTAGTTGGAAGTTTATAGAAATTTCACTAGCAACTGTGCCCACTCCACCATCACAATTAGTAGTAGCATTTAATGTACTACCATAAACAAGGAGTACATTAATGGATATTTTAGTATACGCTGCTAAAAAGAACATCAATGATTTAAATACTTGTATTAACACTTATGTTCCTACAACTTTTTATAATCAATGTTTTGAAGCAGCTAAAACGGCAGGTAATGACGGAGATAAGTGGACAGCAAACAGTGACCTATACAGCGCCTATCAAAGAAATGGTAATCATAACTGTTTTTGGACACAACCCTATTGTGCAGGTACTTGGTCGCGCATCCCAACTTTACCAGGTGGTACAGAGTGTACGGCAGGTACTAATCCTGCAACAAGTGCTGAGTATCTTGGATTTAAAGTTTGTGCAACAAACTTTACTGCAGGTGCTAACTGTACTTGGACTGTGCCTAGCGGAGCTACAATTGCCAGATTTCAACTGTGGGGCTCTGGGGGTCGTAGCGGTAGCGGCTGTTGTTGCGGCGGATCTACTTGGGGTACAAACGGAGCATATAGTTCCATTATTATTCCAGTAGTAGCAGGATGTCAGTATACATTATGCGCAAGTTGCGGGTGTAATACACCTAAAATTTGGGGTAGTGCTGGTCCTGGAAGAACAGGGCCAAGCTATGTACAAGGTTTTGGCTTAAACAATGTTTGTTCCATGAGTGGTTTAGATGCAGCGCATTGGTGTATTATGACCTATGACATTGGTGCTACGCACTATTTCTGTGGTCAATGTCGTTGGACTGCAGCAGATTGTTTTAATGGTGGTTCGTGTATTTGCAATGGTCAAAACGATTTCTGTTTTAGTAACAGTTGTGCCAGTTGTGGATGTATACCCAAAAGTTGTTCTAATACAACCAAAGGTTATGGCTGCAGTACACTGCCTTTAACTGCGGGTACTATTGATAAAATGTACGGCAGCCAATTAGCTACAATACCTGGTTTAAATGGAGGTATGTGTTTTGATACTAACTACTACGGAATTTCACGTAGTGCACCAGTTTATGGCTATAATAAATCGTGCACAGAAGAAACTTTAAGTTTCCAAAGCGGTAGTACTTGTGGCGGTCTTTGCTGTAACCATTTTGGTTATGACTATAGACGATATCCAGGGGCAGGGGGTACATCTGTACACTTGTTCGGCGGCTGTACAGCAATGTGTGATCCAAGCGGCAATCTTAGTTGCGGTGGTGACATAGGGCGTAGCGGTATGGTTTGTGTAACGTTTGCTTAAACGTAGTTCAAGTATAAGTTTGGGGATTGATCTCCCCAAACTTATATGTTTGATTTTTTAAATTTAAATAATAATAATATGAAAAAAGCCTTTTTTATTAACGGTGGTATTGGCCGAGTACTTTGTGCTATACCTGCATTAGAGCATTATGTAGCTAATGTTGATCCTGAAGCCGTTATTGTGGTAGAAGCATGGATGGAACTATTTTTAACTAGTCCAGCCTTAAAAAATAATGTGTATCAAATAGGTCAAAAAGATCTATTCCGAGATAAACTGTTAGATAGGGAACTTATTAGTCCCGAACCTTATAGACTTAATGCATACTTTAACCAAAAAGCTAATTTAATTCAAGCTTTTGATATGCTTATTAACGATCTTAAAGAAGTACCAGAAACTAAGCCTATTAAAACTTCACTAGGTAAAGCGGACCAAGTATTTGGTCATAACTTACTAGCACAAGCTAGACAAAATTTACAACGTGAAAAAGTTATAGTATTTCAACCTTTTGGTAGTGGAGCAAAACAAGAAGGTAATTTTATAATTGACGAAAGTGGTCGCAGTTTTGAGTTAAAAGATATTTATAAAATATTAGAAGAACTTGGTAAGTACTATGGAGTTATTTTAATGACTCATGTAAATCTTCCTCAAAACAAATCACTGCCAGTTATTGCGCCTGAAAATGTAAGTACCTTACAGTGGCTAGGAATTATAAACGCTAGCGATTATTTTTTAGGGTGTGATAGTGTTGGACAACACTTTGCGCACGCTTTAAACAAACCCGCAACTGTTGTTATTGGATCAACCTTTCCAGAAAACATCAGTTATCCAAACAACAAACAATTTACTATTATTGACAATGGTAAAGAAAATAGGCAGTATTCTCCAATCAGGATTACTACTGACCCATTTATTGATAGAGCAAATGAAGATTTAATGATTTTATCAGAAGTTAACATAGCTAAAATTATTAAAAGTGTTACTGATAAGTTAGGTAAAACAAAACAAAAAGAATTTAAAATGCCTGACATGGTAGATACCCACGTACATAGCGCTAGCTGTGGGCATAATCAACCACCTTTTGCCAAGAAACAAAATTTAATTTAATATGAAAAAAACAGGATATATCTTAGGAATTAGTCGTGGACATAATGCAGGCGTATGTTTACTTAAAGATGGAGAAATTGTATTTGCCATTGAAGAAGAGCGTTTAAGTCGTAGTAAATATGATGGAGGCCCTTATGCCGCAATGGTTAAAGTGCTTGAATATACAGATAAAATTGACTTTTTAGTAATTTCACATACGCAGTCACTAGAAGAAACTGCTGGTAGAGTAGATTTTACTGGAGATGATGTATATACTGGATTAGCTCGTAAATTAGGTTTAATTTCGCGTAAAGAAGATCCACGTAATCATCCACAAGTTGTTGACTTAAGTCACTTACACCATAAAATTCACGCAGCCGCAGCATTTTATCGTAGTGGGTTTGATGAAGCTGTAGCAGTTGTTGTAGATGGTGCTGGTAGCTCTATTGACGGTAACTTTAAAGGTGAGCCATTAAAATTGTGGGAAGTAGAGTCTGTTTTTGACTGTGCTTATCCAAATATGCTAAAAACAGTATACAAACACTATGGTTGCCGCTCACCAATTCCTGCACACTTTAATCCAGAAGATTCAAGTGAACGATTTGGTGAACCAGGTACTCATGCTACCTTGGTTAGTGGACACGCAGGCATTACTAAAACTTATGAAGCAGTAACAGAATATTGTGGTTTTTCTGCAATTGAAGCTGGTAAAACTATGGGCCTATTCCCTTATGGAAAGCCCAATGAGAATATTCCAGAACTATTTAAGAAAATGTCTGGTATAAGTTTATCAGATCGTAACTTTATTGTTCCTACCTATCCTAATAGCGCAATTGTTAACGCAGGTTTAGTTGAAGAATTACAAGATAGTAATGCAGAAGACGTCACTACTTTGCAAAATCGGCGTGATTTAGCATATGCTTGTCAAACTCAAACACAGCAACAAGTATTAGATTTAATTGTTAAAGCTTCAGAGTTAACAGGTAAAAAGAAAGTTGCTCTTAGTGGTGGATATGCTTTAAACTGTGTAGCAAACTACTTTTACTTAACTGAACTTAATAAGCATGGCATTGAATTATATGTAGAGCCAGTAAGTAATGATGGTGGTACAGCAATCGGAGTTGCATTATTATTCTATCACGGTACAGAAAACAGTTCTAAGAAACACTCCCGCGAAATATACTTAGGCCCAACAATCTACTATACTGAGCAAGAGATACAAGATTTAGCAAATAAGTACGAAGCCGAAATTACTACAGCTACTAATGAAGATATAGTTGAGTTAATGACTTCAAAGAACATTGTTGCAATGTTTCAAGGACGATCAGAAAACGGACCACGCGCACTTGGTAATCGAAGTTTAATGTTTGACCCTACTTTTGTAGACGGCAAAGATTTTGTTAACGAAATCAAACATCGAGAATATTTTCGGCCTTTTGCAGGTTCCATTCTAGAAGATGATGTGCACGAGTGGTTTGATCTTCGCGGTATGCCAAATAGTCCACACATGATGTACGCTGTAAACTGTCAACCAGGTGTTGAGCATAAGATTCCAGCTATTATTCATGTTGACGGAACTTGTCGTATTCAAACAGTTAATCGTGAAGAAAACCCACATTACTATGACGTAATCAAAGCTTTTAAAGAAAAAACAGGCGTACCTATTATCTTTAACACTAGCTTTAATTTAGGTGGAGAGCCTTTGGTAGAGACTCTTGACGACGCACTGTGGACCTTAAGTAAAACTGGTATTGACTATTTGTACTTACCAGAGTATAATAAGCTAATCACTGTAAAAATTAAACAACAATGAAAATATTTGTAAACGGCACTTTTGACGTCTTACATCCAGGCCACCTAGACTTGCTGAATTATGCAAAAAGTCTAGGTGACTTTTTACTGGTGGCAATAGATTCGGACAGCCGAGTCGCCAGCAAAAAGGGAGCGGATAGACCTTTTAACCCACAATATCATAGACAAAAATTACTTGAAAACCTAAAAGCGGTTGATGAAGTAGTAATTTTTGATAACGATCAAGAACTAACACAAACTGTAAAAATATTAAGACCTGATATAATGATTGTTGGGTCAGACTATCAAGATAAAACCGTAATTGGTTCGGAATATGCAAAACAACTTAGATTCTATACTAGAACAACACCTTACTCAAGTTCCCAAGTTTTGGAAAATTTTATTGCTAGGCGACACCTGCACAGATAAATATGTGTATGGTACTATTGATCGTTTAAGCCCTGAAGCGCCTGTGCCTGTGTTTGTACCAAAATATGAAGAAACACGTCGTGGCATGGCAGGTAATGTAGAAGAAAATTTAAAAGCACTAGGCTGCGATGTTGATTTACTTACTCTAGCAGGCAGCACAAAAACACGTTTTATAGATAGCAGATCTAATCAACACATTATGCGTTTAGACCAAGATGCTACAGTTGGGCCTATAGAGTTGGCAGTAAACATACCACCAATCTATAATGCAGTAGTAATATCAGATTACAATAAAGGTTGTATTAGTTATGAATTAGTAGAACAAGTACTACAGCAATTTAAAGGGCCTGTGTTTATAGACACAAAGAAAACAGATCTTGCACGATTTGAAGGTGCTTTTGTAAAAATCAATAGTTTAGAAAATTTACTTGCTAAAACATTGCCGAGTCAGTGTATAGTTACATTAGGCAAACAAGGTTGTGAATATGCGGGCCAAATATATCCTGCACCACAAGTAGAAGTTGCAGATGTATGCGGAGCAGGAGATACTTTTTTAGCTGCGCTTGTATATCAATTTCTAGAAACTAATCAAATTCCAGAAGCGCTATTATTTGCTAATCGTGCAGCTTCTGTAACTGTAAAACACATGGGTGTTTATGCACCTAAACTGGAAGAAATCAATGCGGCTTGAAGGCTTTGTAGAAAAAGGTTGGGGTTCGGAAAATATTTGGGCTACCAATGATAAATATTGCGGTAAGCTGATGAAGTTTAATACTGGTGCTAAGTTTTCAATGCACTTTCATCAGTTTAAAACCGAAACTTGGTATATCCTAGAAGGTTTGTTTTTTGTTAAGTGGATTGATACTAAAACTGCTGATGAACATATTGTTTACTTAAAACCAGGCGATGTATGGCACAATGAACCTTGCAAACCACATCAATTAGTATGCCAAGAGGCAGGAACAATTATTGAAGTCTCAACACCAGATAGCGTAGAAGATAACTACCGAGTAGGCAAAGGTGATAGCCAAAAATGAAGTATACTGTAGACATAGATAATACTATTTGTGAGACTCAAGGCAGTGATTATCCAAACAGCAAACCACTACTAGATCGTATTCAAAAAATTAATCAACTATACGACGCAGGGCACGAAATTCACTACTGGACAGCCCGTGGCAGTAATAGTGGAGTAGATTGGCTACAGATAACTCTTGAACAATTAAAAGCCTGGGGCTGTAAGTATACGACTGCTAAAACAGGTAAACCAGCATACGACGTTTGGATTGACGACAAAGCAATCAACGCAGAACAATATTTTAAATGAAAATTTTATTAACAGGACACAAAGGCTTTATTGGACAGAATATGTTAAAAGCCTTGGAAGCTGCTGACCACGAGATCAGCACGTTTGAGTGGGAAGACGGTAATATGCCCAGCGTTATGGAACAAGACTGGGTTATTCACATTGGCGCTATAAGTTCGACCACTGAGCGTGATGTTGACAAGGTTATGCGACAAAACTACGATTTCAGTCGTCAGGTATTTGCTGCTTGCAAAACGTATGGCGTAAACTTACAGTATTCAAGTAGCGCCAGCGTATATGGTCTTGGAACTGATTTTTGTGAAACAGCTCCACCAGATCCACGTAATGCGTATGCTTGGTCAAAGTACTTGTTTGAACGCTATCACCAGCAACATCAAGGTGGTAATATAGTACAAGGATTCCGATACTTTAATGTTTACGGCCCACATGAAGAGCATAAGGGCTCACAGGCTAGTCCTTATCACCAGTTTGGTAAACAAGCTAGTGAATTTCGTGAAATAAACGTATTTGAAAACAGTCACGAATACCGCAGAGATTTTGTACCAGTTGAGCAAGTTGTTGCTACTCACCTGGCTTTTTTAAACAGTCAAGAATCAGGTATATTTAATATTGGTACTGGTACTACACAAAGCTTTCTAGAAGTAGCAGAAACCTTTGGTGTTCCTATTCAAACAATACCAATGCCTGAGCAGTTAAAAGCAAGTTATCAAAAATATACTTGTGCTGACATGACAAAAACAAATCGAGTTTATGACCACACTAAAAGAACTAACCCACGATAACCATGAACTTGCAGAAGCTCATCCTTTTACTAAGCTGTTATTAAGTGGTAGTATTCCTGAAAATGTTTATGCTGATTTTTTATATAATCAGCAAGCAATTTATTATTCCCTTGAAGCCGTGGCTAAAAGAAAAGGCCTATTAAACGGCTTAGATGATATAGAGCGAACAGTGAAAATTGGCTATGATTTTGATAATTTACCAAAATGCAAAACAACATTGTATCCTAGTACATTACAATATATCAATTACATAACCAATAGAAATTTAAGTGAACAACAAATTTTAGCTCACTTATATGTTCGGCATATGGGCGACCTGTACGGAGGTCAAATGATTAAAAAAGTTGTTCCTGGTACTGCTACCATGTATGACTTTAGTAATCGAAAAGAATTAATTGATGCGTTGCGTCAAAAATTAGATATTGCTATGGCGGCAGAAGCAAACGAATGTTTTGGTTTTGCTATTCAACTATTTACAGAGTTAGCCAATGAGCACAATATTCAATAAATTAAAAGCTCATGCTGCGGAATTGGAAGCAATTCTTGCGGCACGGGCTTTTACTTTGCCTTCTGAAATAACCTCAGAATGGTACACCAGAAACTTTTCAAGTGCATGGGTTCGCAGAGCTAACTTAGATGTTATAGATGTGTCCGAATCCAAAAAGCTATACATGATGCACTTATGCATCTTTCCACACACTTATGATGCAGCACCTATTTACGGTTTTGACATTGTTGCAGGCACAAATAAGATTACAGGTGCTTTTTTAGACTTTTCACCTACAGGCGATCCTGAACATCCACTATGTAAGTGGTTTCAAGACTTTGTAGAGCCTACATCGTGGGCAAAACCACGAGAACTGCCTGAGTGGGCACGAAATATATTTTCAAATCGTATGGTTGCTGCTGGCAATATTAATACTGACTTTGAACTAGCAGTAATCCTAGAAATTTCAAAGAAGTCATTGATCTACTACTTGGACAATATATCAAAATATCGTCCAGCGTTAAAATACGAAGATATGGTAGCACAACACAATTTTACTGAAAAGCAAAATTATTACTGTCAGCAACAAAAATGTAACCCACATACTCCACGAGTATTGAAAACACTAGGATTTAACGATGATCAAGTACATGAGTACATACATAAAGAACTATTTCCTGAAGTATGAGCAACAATGGATAGATTATTGGTATTATTACGGAGGACCTAAATAATGTGGATTTTACAATTTTTACCAAACTGGATATTTTATGTATTATGTTTTGGAGGCGTAACAGCATTTTTAATTACTAAGTTTGTTAAAATATTACCTAATGCACAACTAATTCAAGCTGCAAGTGTCGCAGTAGTTTTGTTTAGTATTTATATGATAGGTGCTATATCAAACAATGATGCGTGGTTAGCCCGTGTTAAAGAAATGGAAGCAAAAGTAGCTGAAGCAGAAGCCAAATCGGCTACAGCAAACACTGATATTGTAGAAAAGACGGTTATAAAAACTCAAGTTATAAAAGAACGTGGTCAAGACATAGTAAAGTATGTAGATCGTGAAGTTGTTAAATATGACACAACTTGTATAGTTCCCAAAGAGTTTGTAGCAGCACATAACAAAGCAGCAGAGGCACCAAAGAAATGAAATTATTAGCTATTGCACTAGTTTTATTACTAAGTGCTTGTTCCACAACTGTACCAGTTACAGCAAAATTTCCAGCAGCTCCAGGTACATTAGTACAAGAGCCATGCCCTGACCTTAAAAAATTGCAAGACGATGTTAAACTATCGGATGTAGCAAAAACTGTAGCAGTTAACTATTCGGAATACTATATGTGTGCTGTTAAACTAGAAGCATGGCAACGTTGGTATCGTGAACAGAAAACCATTTATGAAAGTTTGAAATAATGGAACTAACCCTCGATCAACTAAAACAAATTGTTGAAAAGAATCCTTATATAGAGTACTGGCACAAAGCATTAGTTCAGTTATTGCCAGAATATGAAATTAATACTCCACAACGCATGGCAGCTTTTTTAGCACAATGCGCTCACGAGTCAGGCGGGTTCAAAGCAATCAAAGAGAATTTAAACTATCGTGCAGTTACTCTACGTAAGATTTTTGGAAAATACTTTCCAACAGACGAGATGGCAGCACAGTATGCAAACAAGCCAGAAAAAATTGCCAATTTAGTTTATGCTAACAGGATGGGCAATGGCGGTCCAGAGTCGGGTGACGGGTATCGTTACTGCGGTCGCGGGCTTATTCAATTAACTGGCAAAGACAACTATTTTTGGTTTGCAGCATCAATAAACTTAACACCTGAACAAGCTTCCGAATATATGGAAACTTTTGAAGGTGCTGCACAATCGGCATGCTGGTTCTGGGAAACAAATAAATTAAATCAGTGGGCGGATGCCGACGATATACTTACCCTAACCAAACGCATCAATGGCGGTACAATCGGTC
>Ga0222712_10004026_pt1 | contig 15626 bp, 13 predicted proteins | sample C33_657DmetaG_FD_165043 | JGI IMG/M metagenome (GOLD analysis project Ga0222712, IMG submission 165043) | Estuarine water microbial communities from San Francisco Bay, California, United States - C33_657D | ecosystem: Environmental > Aquatic > Marine > Unclassified | place: USA: California... | reverse complement strand
CACCTCTAGCTTACGCTCCCAGAAGAGAGGAAATAAAGAATTATGTGATGGGATACAGTACTCCTATTTTTTCTCCCACAGGTGGTATGAAGATATCGGCTACTGACCTTGCAAAATATATGACCATGCATATGAACTATGGTAAATATAAAGGAACCAGGATCATGTCAAAGAAAAGTGCACGCTTAATGCAAACTAAAATCTCTGAAGAAGAAGGCTATGGAATGGCTATAGCAAATCGTGAAGATGTTATACCAGGTAAATTAATGACCGGACATACTGGCTCGGCCTACGGACTATACAGCGCCATGTTTTTTAATCCTAAAGAAAAATTTGGAATTGTAGTGATCACAAATGGCTGCAATCCAAGCTCAAGCAATGGATTAAATGATGTTTTAAGAGCTGGAGTGAATAGTTTGTACGAGAATTTTATTAAATAGTTTCAGGAGACAAGAACAAAGAACCAAGAATCAAGACGAAGGACAATTTAGTGCTAATTTGAGTATTGATTATTGAGTATAGAGTATTGAGATAATTCTGCTTCAGACTTCATACCTCAGATAACTGACAACTGATAACAGACAAAACTTTTTGAGTATTGAGATAATTCTGCTTCAGACTTCATACCTCTGACCTCTGACCTCAGACCTCATACTTCATCCCTCTACGTAAGTCCATGCTAGTATCCGGCTCACCTTCTGTCCCTGTTTCATTTCGATCGTTCTGACTTCTTTTGCACCCACTCTTTCGAGAGCCCTGTAACATGCTGCCAAAGTTTCTTTTTTGGAGACCAGCGATGTAAACCACTGGACCGATTTTGCAAACCGGCCACTCTCTTCAATCATTCTTAGAAGAAAACGTTCCTCCCCACCTTCACACCATAATTCAGCATTTTTACCGCCAAAATTTAGGTCGGTACTGGCTTGTTTATTTTTACCCAGATTTTTCCATTTGCGCGCCGTTCCTTCTGCGGCTTCTTTCATAGAAGAATGAAATGGGGGGTTGCAGATACTCAAGCTGAATTTTTCTTCGGTATGAATAATATCTGTAAATATCTGATCTGCAGAGCGCTGCCTGCGGATACTTATAAATTTTGACAATCCGTTGGCTTCAATAATATTTGTTGCAGCACGACTGGCAAGCTGATCAATCTCAGAACCTACAAAAGCCCAGCCATATTCATATTGCCCAATCAATGGATAAATACAATTTGCTCCAACTCCAATGTCCAGTACTTTAATATGTTTGCCTTTAGGAAGTTTGCCATCTTCTCCAATAAGCAAATCTGCAGCGTAATGAATGTAATCAGCTCTAGCGGGTATTGGCGGACATAGAAACCCTTCGGGAATATCCCATAAATCAATACTATAAAACTGCTTTAATAAGGCTTTATTCAGTGCTTTAACTGCTTTCGGATCGGCAAAATCAATAGAAAGATCCTCAAATGGATTGGGCGAAACATAATATGCCAGTTCAGGGCAAGCTTTGGTCAGCTCCGGAAAATTATATCGGTTCCTATGCCTGTTTCGAGGATGAAAATTCTCTTTTTCTTCAGGAATTGATTTTTTTTGAGGCATTCAGCTAAATTATCTAAATAACCTGAATGGATATATGGAAAGATAAAATAATAAGGTTTTAATTGACCAGATAAGGCTCTGGAGTCAATATAATGTGTTTTTGAAAAGTAATACCAGTATTTTATAGGTTAGTTCAGCCCTTTCCTCCAGAGTAGTTCCGGCAAAAAAATGAGTTATAGTTCAAATTACCACTAGCCGGAAGCTACCTCCTGCGGCAAGGTTTATATTACCTGGAGATGCTAGTGCGCGCGTGCCGCGCGTTCCAGAATATTTTACAAGCACACGCGACACGCATGCGCTAGCTACGGGCTTCCGGCAATAGAACCATAGGTCATGTTAAACAAACCCGGGTGGCAGCTGTAGCTTTTTTGCAAAATGAGTTTTATTACAATTCAAAAAATGATGCAAAAAACTACGGCAGAACACGGGGCTGGCGCAACCGAAGAGACACAGACCTTGCTTTCTAAAAAAGAGAAATTAATATGGATTTAAGCTTATCCCAGTCAAGATCTCATCAAGAACTCACCTTGAATAAACTAAGCATTTAATGAGTACCCAACCTTATTCAAATTGAAATCCCATTTTCCTCAAGGTCCGTGATATCATCAATATCACTGAGCTCCTCGAGAAAGGCATATGAAATACCAAGATCAATAAAATCCTCTATTGTTTTTGCAAAAACCTGATCAGTACTCCATGGCTTGTTGATAAACAAATCAGGATATAATTCAGTTAATCCCAGCAGATAATACCCTCCATCTCGTGCAGGACCAATTACAGCTGAATTAGATTCCAGTACAGCCACAGCTTCCTCAAGAGTTTCCGTTTTTAATTGTAAACAATCACTACCAATAATGATAATCCGGGTAAAACCCTGATCAAAAAGCTCCTTGAAAGAATTAAGCATCCGCTCTCCTAGATCAACGCCATTTTGTTTTCTTTTGGTATAGCCTGGAACGCTCCAAAGGTCATAATCACTAACCTCATCAGCATAAAAAACAAACTTTCTAAAACTTAAGCCTCTGGTAATTTTAAGGGTATGCTGAAGTAATTGAAGATAAATTGCAAGAGCCAGTTTATCACCTATATCCTTTGCAAGACGTGTTTTTACCTGCCCTAAAATTGGGTTTCTCACAAATATTACCAAAGCAGTTGTGCTAAGCATGGTCATATTTAAACTGAAAGACTTCCTCCGCAGCTAGACCCTTCGCCTGCAGTACATCCAAAACAATGCTGTTTTATTACAATATCCCTATTTTTTAACCCCTCAAAATCAAAACTGGAAATATGTTGGCTAGTTGAAGTGCTTACTTTAAGATCAAGCATCTGATTAAAATCGCAATCATACAAATAGCCATCCCAGCCCACAGACAGCATATTACGGCACATGAGATTCTGGACAGATGCTGGATTAAACGCAGATATCAGTTTATCCATATACATTTCATAGTTTCCTGAGGTTAATAAATAGTCTAAATACCTACTTATAGGCATATTGGTAATGGCAAACAGCTGATTGAATAAAATACCATATCGAGACGACAACTCTTTTTTATATTCTTTCTCTAAAGCTATTTGAGATGGTGGAAGAAAGGCTCCTACAGGATTGTAGACAAGATTAAGAACCAATCCACTTCCCTCCTGCCCGTATCCGACAGCATTTAGCATGCGCAAAGCTTTTATAGAATCTTCAAAAACACCATCACCCCTTTGCCTATCTGTTCGGTCTTGGGTAAAACTCGGCAAAGATGAAACAACCTCAACCTGATGCTCTTTAAAAAATTCGGGAAGATCATTAAACCGCTTATTAGCCACAATAATGGTCAAGTTACAGCGAACTAGGATATGCTTTCCTAATTTTTTAATTTCTTGAACAAACCACCGAAAATCAGGATTCAACTCGGGAGCTCCTCCAGTAAGATCCACTGTTTTAATTTCTGAGTTTTTTAAAACCTGAAGACATAATTCCATGGTTTGCCTACTCATGATCTCTTTTCGGTCTGGCCCTGCATCAACATGGCAATGCCTGCAGGTCTGATTACACATCTTACCCAAATTGATCTGGAAAATTTCGAGAGCTGAAGTTTTCAGTGGAAACAGTCCGAACTCATCAAGCTTGGCCTTAAAAGAAGACTTTGAATGATCTGAATCAGGCTCAAGCAGCGCAAGCTGATAAAGAGAATCAGAAAGCGGATGGTGTAAAACTTTTAAAGATTTAATCATAACTGGTATTACATCCCAATTTCTTTGACCTTGTTCATCATCTGAACACCATGAACAAGCACTGCTCCGCCTTTTATAGCCGATGCCACATGGACAGCTTCCATCATTTGTGCTTCGCTATATCCCTTTTCAAAGGCATCACTGCTGTAGGCATCGATACAATAGGGACATTGAACAGCATGAGCAACTGCTAATGCAATAAGTGATTTTTCTTTAGCTGTCAAATGGCTGTCCTTAAATACTTCCCCATAATAAGAGAAGAATTTATCAGCAAGTTCTTTTTGGTACTCAGCGATGTTACCAAATTTATCTAGATCTTTTGCATTGTAATAATGATTTTCCATTTTCAATAGTTTCTTAATACGAAGTTAATGGTCTATATAGCTATAAAACCGCTAGATGATACTTTTTGATAGATTCTGTTTCCATAAAATTCAATACTGCTCAAATTTCATTTTGCAAGTTTAAGTAATAAGTATATTCTTTTTGATTAGAAATAAGTGAAGTGTTTTTTAATTAATTTTTTTACTGGTCTTTGAGTCTATAATTGTTCAACACTTGACAATTTCTGATGATGAATTTATTCTAAGTATTTTGGCAATCATTTTTTGTTTAATTCCAGGCCATTAAAAAGATTCAATCTGATATATTTGTAATAAGCGAGTTCAGTTTATTTATTCGAACTATGCAATCCAAAGATTATACTGTTCGGTGAAATGGCTCAATGGTCTCAAAATCATTCTAACATTTTCTCTAAAAATTGTAATATCATTTGACATCAAACAATAATATTTAAAATATGAAATTTAAATCAGTGTTTATAGTTATTATTTTGTTGGCATTAAACCTTCATTGTATTGCACAAATTGACGGTAAATGGAGTGTAGAAAAGTCAATTGCCTGGCAAAAAGAAAATCCATGGATTAATGGTGCCAATTTTATTCCAAGCACAGCAATCAACCAGCTGGAGATGTGGCAGGCTTCCAGTTTTGATCCTCAAACAATCGAGCGGGAGCTTGGATGGGCTGAAGGAATTGGTTTCAATACCATGCGTGTATATTTACATAGTCTGGCTTACAAACAAGATCCTTCGGGCTTTAAAAACAGAATGTCACAATATCTCAGCATCGCTGATAAGCACAAAATCAAAACAATTTTTGTGTTTTTTGATGACTGCTGGAATAAACTTGGAGTGATCGGAAAGCAACCCGCTCCTAAACCGGGAATACATAATTCAGGCTGGGTGCAGGACCCTGGCGATCCAAATCATAAAGAGACTGAAAATTTTCCGGCACTTGAAACTTATGTGAAGGATGTTCTGAATCATTTCTCTAAGGACAAGCGTATTCTTCTTTGGGATTTGTACAATGAGCCAGGCAATTCGGGCAAATTTGACACTTCAATGCCGCTTTTAACGAAGGTTTTTGAATGGTCAAGACAGGTTAACCCTGATCAGCCATTATCTGTCGGACTTTGGAGATGGGATTTTGAGAAACTAAATGCCTTCCAGGTTCTGAATTCAGATATTATAACATATCATGATTATGAAGCAGCCGAATGGCATAAAAGAGTATTACAGGTATTGAAAACACATGGCAGACCCCTGATCTGTACCGAATATATGGCTAGGACAAATAATAGCACTTTCGCCAACACGATGCCTATGTTGCAAAAAGAGAATATTGGAGCAATAAACTGGGGACTGGTATCCGGAAAAACGAATACAATTTATGCCTGGGATAAACCCATAAAAGATGGTGCCCAACCCGAATTATGGTTTCATGACATTTTCTGGCAGGATGGTAGACCTTATCGGAAAGAAGAAACTGATCTAATCAAACAATTGAATAACAAATGAGGCAGTTTAACTAGTTTACTAGTCAATAACATGAATCAAATCTGAAATTATTAGCTGAATTAAATTTAGCCTTTGAGCTGCTGTGTTCACCCCAAATAAATTGACAAGAGAATAAATGGGTACATCTGCAATTTGTAAATATTACAATCATATAATTTATATAAAACATTATTAATCAATTATTTATATGAATTTATATTATTAATAAATACTATTAATATTTCCTGTTTTCTGAAAACAAACTAGCAAATTCTATAATTTACCCCACTTTGACCATCCGCCTGTCAGTATATTCAATAAAGCCTTATCTTTGCAAATAATTTAAAAGGACGCATAGTAGCGGTCTAAAAATTTCAATGAGCAAAAGAGGTAGAGTATTGGTTGCCATGAGTGGCGGAGTAGACAGTTCGGTAGCAGCAGTAATGCTTCACGAGCAGGGCTATGAGGTGATTGGGCTAACCATGAAAACCTGGGACTATGCATCTTCTGGAGGCTCTTCCAAAGAAACAGGCTGTTGTAGCTTGGATAGTATCAATGATGCTCGTGCATTAGCCGTTGCTTATGGATTTCCACATTATATACTTGACATTAGAAGTGAATTTGGTGATTTTGTGATTGATAACTTCGTTGACGAATATTTATCAGGCAGAACCCCTAACCCTTGTGTTTTATGCAATACCCATATCAAATGGGAAGCATTACTAAAACGTGCCGATAAACTTGATTGTGAATTTATAGCTACCGGACATTATGCTAATATTCGTGTTCAGGATAGTGGCCGCTATGTAATTTCTAAAGGGAAAGATGAACATAAAGATCAATCTTATGTGCTATGGGGTGTTTCACAAGAGAACCTAGCCCGTACACGCTTTCCTCTTGGAAGCTTCGCAAAATCTGAAATCAGACAAATGGCAAAAGATATGGGTCAACTTGAACTGGCGAACAAATCTGAAAGTTATGAGATCTGTTTTGTGCCAGATAATGATTATAGATCCTTCTTAAGGAATAAAGTGGATGATTTAGACGAACGCATCGGACCGGGAAACTTTATGCTTAGCGATGGCAGTATTGCAGGAAAACATCAGGGATATCCATTCTATACTATCGGACAGCGTAAAGGATTAGGCCTTGCGTTTGGACACCCAATGTTCGTAACTCGGATTCTTCCTGAAAGTAATACGGTTATGTTAGGCACCATCGAAGAACTTGAGAAATCAGAAGCAATGGTTAGAAATATCAATCTGGTAAAATATGAAAGTATATCTGAGCCTATGGATGCAATAACCAAGATCCGATATAAAGATGCAGGTGCTATGAGTACTCTGGTGCAGGATGGGGATACCATTAAAATAAATTTCAATCATTCGGTGTCAGGTATTGCTCCTGGACAATCGGCTGTATTTTATGAAGGTAACGATCTTCTTGGCGGTGGTTTTCTAGTATAAAATTTCCGATAATTAGCCTAAACGAATTCCATTCCCTCTTAAATTTTGTCCTATTTTAGCATGTATTCTGCGATTTTACAAATCACTAATTTGTCATTCCCTTTAATAATACCTTTATTTGCATTATATCATTGAACTGAATGGCTAAAAATTTACTTATTGTTGAGTCGCCGGCTAAGGCGAAAACAATTGAAGGGTACCTTGGAAAAGATTTTCTTGTTAAATCAAGCTATGGTCATATTCGTGACCTAATCAAGACCGATGACGCCATTGATGTTAGCCATAATTTTGAACAGCGCTATGAAGTTCCATCCGATAAAAAAGCAGTTGTCAATGAATTAAAGAGATTAGCTAAGGATGCAGAAATGGTATGGCTTGCATCGGATGAGGACCGTGAAGGAGAAGCAATTTCATGGCACCTTTTTGAAACATTAGGCTTGAAAGAAGATCAAACCAAGCGAATTGTTTTTCATGAGATCACCAAAACTGCTATTCTTAAAGCCATTGAATCGCCAAGAAAAATAGATTATAATTTAGTTTATGCTCAGCAAGCCCGTCGTGTTTTAGATCGTTTAGTAGGATTTGAGTTATCGCCGGTACTTTGGAAAAAAGTAAAACCTTCTCTTTCTGCCGGACGTGTACAATCAGTTGCCGTTCGTTTAATTGTTGACAGAGAGCGCGAAGTAAATAAGTTTACAGCTACAGCCGCATTCAAAGTCGTAGCACTTTTTTATACCGATAAACTAAAAGAGATATTTAGAGCTGAACTACCGGAACGTTTTGAAAAGGCACCTGAAGCAGAAAATTTCCTAAAAGATTGCATAAATGCAGTTTATACTGTGCGAAGCCTCGAAACCAGACCAACAAAAAGAAGTCCTTCGGCTCCATTTACCACTTCAACCCTGCAACAGGAAGCTAGCAGAAAGTTAGGCTTTTCAGTTGCAAGAACTATGCAAGTGGCGCAAAAATTATACGAAAGCGGTAAAATCACGTATATGCGTACCGATTCGGTAAACTTATCGGATACTGCATTAAATGCTGCTGCAGCAGAGATAAAATCTGCTTATGGAGAAAAATATCATCAGTTAAGAAAATATAAAACCAAATCGGCTGGTGCACAGGAAGCTCACGAAGCCATTCGCCCTACTTATTTTGAACAGCATACCACCAGTGGCGACTCATCAGAACAAAGATTATATGATCTGATATGGAAACGTTCCATTGCTTCACAAATGTCTGAAGCCAATTTTGAAAAAACTACGGCTAAAATCAGCATTTCTTCGCGCAGTGAGGAGTTTGTTGCCAATGGTGAAGTGATGAAGTTCGATGGTTTCCTGAAGGTGTATATGGAGTCAACCGACGATGAAGACACGGAGATCAATTTGGATGAAGATAATGACAACTCCATACTACCTCCACTGGCAAAAGGACAAACGCTTAATTTGCGTGAAATGAACGCCACAGAGCGATATTCAAGACCTCCGGCTCGTTATACAGAAGCAAGTCTTGTTAAAAAGCTTGAAGAGCTTGGAATTGGTCGTCCATCAACCTATGCTCCAACAATTTCAACTATACAGAATCGTGGATATGTAGTAAAAGAAGATCGCGAAGGAAAACAACGTTTATTTCAGTCGATTAGCCTGAAGGATGGTCAGATCAACGCAACAAAAAAGACAGAAAATACCGGAGCAGAAAAAAATAAACTATTTCCAACTGATATTGGTGCTGTAGTGAATGATTTCCTGGTTGAACATTTTAATGGGATCGTAGATTTTAATTTTACCGCAAAAGTTGAAAAAGAATTTGATGAGATTGCTCAGGGATTAAAAAACTGGACTGAAATGCTCCGGACATTCTACAATCCCTTCCATCTAGAAGTTGAAACTACTTTACAAAATGCAAACCGTGCAAGTGGTGAACGTGAATTAGGTCATGATCCTGACAGTGGTAAAAAAATATCTGTCCGTATAGGACGCTATGGTCCCTTTGTACAAATTGGCGAATCAGGAGAGCATGAGGAAGACGAAAAACCGAGGTATGCCAGTCTGAGATCAGGACAAATGATTGAAAGTATCTCTTTACAAGAAGCACTCGATCTTTTTAAACTTCCTTTTCAATTAGAAGCCTATCAGGAAAAAGAGTTGAGTGTTGGTATTGGCCGCTTTGGTCCTTATATTAAATGGGGTGATAGTTTTATTTCATTACCAAAGGGTGAAGATCCTTTAGCAATTAATTTAGATCGTGCGGTAGAGCTTATCAATGAAAAAAATATTGCAGATGCTCCCATTGCACATTTCCAGCAATTGCCTGTAACTAAGGGTAAAGGACGTTTCGGACCATTCATTAAATGGAATAACCTCTATATTAATGTCCCTGTAAGGTATAATTTTGATACAATAGGTCAAGCTGAAATAGATGAACTGATCAGTAAGAAAATTGAGAAAGAAGCAAATCGTTTTATCCAGGAATGGCCAACTGAAAAGATTGCCATTGAAAACGGCAGATGGGGGCCTTTCATTCGTTTTCAAAAAGAAATGCTGAAACTTGGCAAAAATCCGGAAACAAAAGATAAATATACAGCTGAAGATCTTTCCCAGCTTTCGCTTGACACAGTAAAAAAACTAATTACAGATCAAGTACCTGATGCGTTTACCGTAAAACCTAAAAAGACTGCAAAGAAAGCTCCAGCAAAGAAAAATCCGGTTAAACGTCTTGTTAAAAGATAAGATATTTACGTTTATTCAGCTTCTCTGCTTTTTATTAAACCTATAGCTGGTTTAATACCAATTATATTCTAATGAAAAAAGATCTTCCTGAAAACATAGTCGAAAATATAGCCATAGCTATCGTAATGGAATCAGCCACCCCGGAAGCAAAACTTTGGAAAGTATATTTAATCAACTTGAAGAATGATACACTTGAAACTGTGCTGATAAGTTCTAAGGGGTATGGAGAAAAAGACGGCGAGAAAATAAAAACTTCGATTCTGAGACATTCAATTGGTAATGTTTCTGCGAAATCATTTGTAGAAATAGAACTTATAGATGAGCAGGTGTTTGGATTAACCAATGAATATTGGTTGAGTTATTACATCGGCAAACAAATATTTGATAAAAAATTTATTTTCGTCCCTGAAAGTATTATTGATACCAATATGACCCGGGTACCCTTATTGAATAAACCAGGTGTAATGATTGGATATTTAATAAATAACTAGGTTGACCGTTTACTCAATAAAGTATTAAATAACAGATGAATAATGTAGCTTGAACATAATGAACGCAATAAACTATGCTAGAAAACATTGATCTGCAGCAGGTTCTGGTGCTCGACATAGAAACTGTTCCGCAATATCCATCATTTGAAGAACTACCCACAGATTTCCAGGAGTTATGGGAGCAAAAAACCAGGTTTCAGCGTAAAGATGGTGAAAGCCCTTCCGATTTTTATGCTCGTGGTGGAATATTAGCAGAGTTTGGAAAGATCATCTGTATTTCTGTAGGAATCTTTTCAAAAAAAACCAAGAACATATCTCTTCGTGTTAAATCATTCTATGGCGATGAAGAAAAAGTTGTTTTACAATCATTTTTAGCCTTATTAAAAACCCAAGCAGCTTCCCTTATTCTATGTGCTCACAATGGAAAAGAATTTGATTTTCCCTATTTATGCCGCAGAATCTTGATCAATGAATTGCCTATACCCGTTCAGTTAAACCTTCATGGCAAAAAACCATGGGAGATCATGCACCTCGATACCATGGACCTATGGAAATTCGGAGATTTCAAAAATTATACCTCTCTTAAACTTTTGGCCGCAGTATTCAATATACCTAGTCCAAAAGATGACATAGATGGAAGTATGGTGAATGGGGTTTACTGGAAAGAAAATGATCTGGAAAGAATTCGAGTTTATTGTGAAAAAGATGTCATCACAACGGCTCGTATTTTACTTCGTTTCAAGTCTCTCCCAATACTTTCTGATGAAGATATCACCATAGTTAACTAACAAACATCGTAATCAAAGCGGTTATAGTTATGTTATCAAATTATTAGGCAGGCTTTTATTTATGACGAAGCCTTATCTTTAAAAAAATTAGTGAAAAATGTCTAAAAAGAAATCAAATAGCTTTAACCTGGTTCTAACCAAACTCATCACAGATGTGTTTGAAAAATCAGGCAATAAGCCTTTAAATTATAAACAAGTTGCAGCCAAACTAAACCTTCATGATGATGAATCAAGGGGTTTAATCCTGGATATATTAAAAGAAGAAACAAAAAAAGGAATTCTAAATGAACCTGAAAAAGGAAAATTTATACTCAAACAATTAAAAACTTTTGTAAGTGGAAAGGTAGATATGACCTCAGATGGTTCAGCCTATATTGTAAGTGAAGATGAGTTTGAAGAAGATATATATGTAGCTCCCCGTAAACTGCGTAATGCCCTAAATGGAGATATTGTCAAGGTTTATGTCTATGCAAAAAACAAAGGACGTAAAAAAGATGGTGAAGTAGTTGAGATACTGCAGCGGGCAAAAATGGATTTTACAGGAATTGTAAATCTATCCGATCGTTTCGCATTCTTCATACCTGACGACCGTAAAATGCTGCATGATATCTTCATTCCTATTGATAGTCTGAAAGGAGCAAAAGATAAAGATAAAGCCATTGCAAGAATTGTTGATTGGCCTGAAGATGCCAAAAATCCAATTGGAGAAATTACGCATGTGCTAGGAAAACAAGGAGAGAATAATGCTGAGATGAATGCCATACTAGCTGATTACGGCTTCCCTCTTGCCTTTCCAGATGAGGTTGAAAAACAAGCAGAAGCCATTGAAGAAATCATCCTTGCCGAAGAAATTGCCAAAAGAAGAGATTTCCGTAAGATATTAACCTTTACCATTGATCCTGTTGATGCAAAAGACTTTGACGATGCCATCTCATTCAGGAAGCTGGATAATGGAAATGTTGAGGTTGGTGTTCACATCGCAGATGTGTCACATTATGTAAAACAAGGTACTGCACTTGATAAAGAAGCTTTTGAACGTGGCACCTCGGTTTATCTTGTTGATAGAGTAATTCCTATGCTTCCTGAGCGACTTTCAAATGGATTGTGTTCATTGAGGCCTAATGAAGATAAACTTTGTTTCTCAGCAGTATTTGAGCTTGATCAAGAGGCCAATGTTGTTGAACAATGGTTTGGAAAAACCATCATACATTCAGATACACGGTTTAGTTATGAAGATGCTCAGGAAGTTCTTGAAAATAAAACAGGAAAGCATAGCGAAGAACTCCTGAAATTAAACGAACTGGCCTATATTTTAAGGGAACGTAAATTTAAACATGGTGCAATTAGTTTTGAAAGTGTTGAAATAAAATTCAATCTGGATGAGCATGGAAAACCTTTGGGAGTATACGCCAAAGAACGTAAAGACGCACATAAGCTCATCGAAGATTATATGTTGCTGGCAAACAAGAAAGTTGCAGAATTTATAGCTAAAAAAGGTAAAGGGAAGCAGAAATTAACTTTTGTGTACCGCTCTCACGATTCACCAAAAGAAGATGCACTTTTAAGCTTTTCACAGTTCGCTCTAAAATTTGGTTATAAGATTGATACAAGCTCAGGCCGTGAAACAGCAAAATCACTGAATTTCTTAATGGCGGATGTTGAAGGCAAAAAAGAGCAGAATGTGCTTACAAAACTTGCAATCAGATCAATGGCTAAGGCAGTTTATACAACTAAAAAACATAGCCACTATGGGCTTGCATTTGATTATTACACCCACTTTACCTCTCCTATACGCCGTTATCCGGATGTGATGGTTCATCGTCTTTTAGAACTTTACCTTGCCGGAGGGAAATCAGTTAGTGAAGATGAATATGAGAAGTTCTCCATGCATTCTTCGCAGATGGAAAAGAAAGCTGCGGATGCTGAACGTGCTTCTGTAAAATATAAACAAGCTGAATTTCTTCAGAATAATGTTGGTATGGAATATATCGGTATCATATCTGGTTTAACAGAATGGGGTATGTATGTTGAAATTATTGAAAATAAGTGCGAAGGCATGATACGCCTTCGAGATCTGAATGATGATTTTTATGTGCTCGATGAAAAGAATTACTGTATCATCGGTCAAAGAAGAAAAAAGAAGTACCAACTTGGCGATGAAGTTAAAATTCTTGTGAAAAAAGTTGATCTAGCAAAGCGTCAGATAGATTTTAGCTTGGTTAAAGATTAATTTTTTAAATAAATTAGTATGATTCTCTTGATACGACCTGCTCTCAAAAGGGAACTTAGATTAAAGATTTTTACTAATTTTGTATTAAATTCTATTTTTCATAAATGCATTCAATAGAACAACTTCAGTACCTGGTTAATAAGGCAATTGCTGATACAAAATATACCGAACAACCTGCGGAACTTTATGAACCCATCAGCTACCTGATGCAATTAGGTGGCAAACGCATGCGACCGGTCTTGGTTCTGATAGCTACAGAGATGTTTGATGGAAATGTATTTAAAGCCTTAGATGCTGCGATTGGTATCGAGCTATTCCACAATTTCACACTTATGCATGATGATATCATGGATAAGGCCCCGCTTCGAAGAGGTAAGCCTACCGTTCATGCCAAATGGAATGAAAGTGCAGCTATTTTATCTGGAGATGTGATGTTCGTAGAGGCCTATAAACTCATGATCAAGGTAGATGATAGTATTTTAAGAGAAGTACTCGCTATTTTCAGCGATACGGCTTCAGGTGTATGTCAGGGGCAACAGGCAGACATGAATTTTGAAAAAAGAAATGATGTAAGCCTTCCCGAATACCTTGAAATGATCAGACAAAAAACTGCAGTTTTACTTGCAGGAAGTATGCAGATCGGTGCTCTTATTGGTGGAGCCGTACCAGATCAGGCAAATTTATTATACGAATTCGGCGAAAACCTCGGGCTTGCCTTCCAATTGCAGGATGATATTCTGGATGTATATGGAAATCCTGAAAAATTCGGTAAACAAGTTGGAGGAGATATCCTCTCTAATAAAAAGACCTTTATGCTAATAAAAGCAAAAGAACTTGCAATAGGGAATACCAGAACTGAGCTTGATAAATGGTTAAATAGATCTGATGACCCATTCGCTAAAATTGAAGCCATTACTTCTGTTTACAACCTACTAGAGGTTAGAAAACTAGCAGAAGTAGAAATGGAAGAATATGTTAATAAAGCTCTCAGAGCCTTAGATTTGATTTCCGTGGCTCGCTCCAAAAAAGACCTTTTAAGAGGATTTGCAGAGCAATTGTTAATCAGAGAGAATTAAAAAAGCCCTGATTCTCATCAGGGCTTTCATATTTAATGTTTTAATATTCTGATTATGCTTCTTCAGTTGGAGAAGTAGTGTCATCAGCGGCAGCCTTCTTAGCAACTGGTTTCTTAGGTGCAGCTTTCTTAACTACTGGCTTTGCAGCAACTTCAACAGCTTCAACAACTTCAGCAACTTCTTCAATTGCAACCGCTTTTGGAGCAGCAACTTTTTTAACCTTTACAGGAGCAGCATCTTCAACTATTACAGCTAGTTCTCTTGGAATGATGGAAACATAAGATTTGTCATCAGATTTTTTTCTGAAAAGTACAGTACCATCAATTAAAGCAAAAAGCGTATGGTCTTTTCCAATTCCAACATGCTTATCAGGATGGTGTTTTGTACCGCGCTGACGCACGATAATATTTCCTGCAATTGCAGCTTGACCACCGAAGATCTTAATACCTAAACGCTTGCTATGTGATTCGCGACCGTTTCTAGAACTACCGGCTCCTTTTTTATGTGCCATTTTATTTTATATTTTATGAACTGACAATCATCAATTCAGGATTTTAAACTTGATAATGAATAACTTATAACCTATAACTTATAACCTACAACTTATAACTTATAACCTACAACTTACAACTTAATATTAGTAATCTCTATTTTAGTGAACTGTTGACGGTGTCCGTTTTTCTTTTTGTAACCTTTACGACGTTTCTTTTTGAAAACAATCACTTTATCACCTTTTAAATGTGACAGTATCTTAGCAGTAACTTTAGCTCCCTTCAATGCAGCAGCACCGATAGAAAATTTACCATTGTTCTCAGCTAATAATACGTTGTCAAATTCAATACTAGCGCCTTCTTCTCCTTGTAATCTGTGTACAAAAAGATATTGGTCTTTAGCAACTTTAAATTGCTGTCCGGCTATATTTACTATTGCGTACATTATTATTTTATTTTTTAAATGAGGTGCAAATATAAGAAATTTATTCTTTGAAAGAAAAACTAATTTCAATTATAACCGGAGGGTCTGATACTCACATCTCAATTCACATCTCACATCTCATATCTCATATCTCATATCTCATATCTCAATTCATATCTCATATCTCAATTCATATCTCTATCCCTCACATCATTAATCATATTGCTAACCTCAGTGATCAATGTTTTTGCAGCATCGTTTAATTTAGGATCATCTTTGTAAGCCGCATCAAAAAGA
>Ga0222712_10004025_pt1 | contig 15626 bp, 27 predicted proteins | sample C33_657DmetaG_FD_165043 | JGI IMG/M metagenome (GOLD analysis project Ga0222712, IMG submission 165043) | Estuarine water microbial communities from San Francisco Bay, California, United States - C33_657D | ecosystem: Environmental > Aquatic > Marine > Unclassified | place: USA: California... | reverse complement strand
CAGTCGACGTAGCACTCGACCGCAGTAGTGGCTCGATCGCCGTGTGCGATCAGCAAGGGAACATCGAACTCATCGAGAATCGTCCGGGCGTCTCATGGATTCAGCAACGCACGACGGAACTCTTCCGACGATGGAAGGGAGTCGTCGTTGTCGACGGTTACGGCCCGGCGTCCTCGTTCGTCGACCCGCTCAAACAAATCGGCGTCCCGATCATCACCTACCGAACCGGGGACGTCGTCGCAGCGTGCGCCCTCTTTTACGATGCGGTACTCGACAAAGCAATCCGGGTGAAGACCGACGATCGTCTCGACAAAGCGGTCGGCGCCGCGACACGTCGACAAGTCGGACAGCAATGGCTATTCCAACGGAACACACCCGACGCGGACATCTCCCCGCTCTACGCCGTGACGTTGGCCTGGCACTACGCGACCACGAAGAGCAAAGCGGCGGCGAAACCTCGCGCCGCTATCTACTAGACTCACTCTTCCGATGGCACTATTCGACATCTTCCGCCGCCAGAAACGAGCCTCGTCCTACGGCTTCACCTATCCGAACGTCTACGTCGACGAAGCCGGGCGGATGGGACGACTCTTCCCGGACATAAACGCAGGCGTCATAGTCGACGAAACCTCGACTCTCTCCGTGCCCGGTATCTGGCGCGGCGTGACACTCATCTCCGACGCGATCGGCGGCCTACCGTTTCACGCGTACCGGGGCGAGGAGTACGTCGACCCGCAGCCGAACCTACTCATCAAACCCGATCCCTATTGCACGCGAATCGAAACGATCTCGGCGATGGTCGCGTCTCTCATCATTCACGGAAACTACATCGCCATCCTCGGCGAACCGAACGCGAACGGCTACCCCGATTCCATCTTCCCGGTATCGGTGACACGAGTCAACATCCGACGCGCCGAGGGCCGCACACTTTACAAGATCGGCGATCGCGATTACACCGCCGACGAAGTGCTGCACATCAAAGGCTTCTCGATGCCCGGTGAGATGGTCGGCTACGGAATCCTCTCGGCTCAACGTCAAGCGATCGGCGGAGCGGTCGCCGTCAACACCTACGCCCAACGGTACTTCGACGGCGGAGCACAACCGACCGGGATCATCTACTCGGCGAACCCCGACCTCACGCAAGAAGAAGCGAACCTACTGAAGGAACAATGGACACGCACCTACGGCGGGACACGTCGCACGCCCGCAGTCCTCAACGAGTCGACAAAGTTCCAACAACTCTCGGATAACGCAAAGGACGCTCAACTACTGGAGACGCGTGCGTTCTCACTCACCGAAATCGCGAACATGATCGGCCTCCCGGCGTACTACCTCGGCGCCCCTAACTCGTCGCGCACCTACTCCAACGTCTCCGAAGAGAACCTCCAGTTAGTGCGATGGAGTCTCATGCCGTACATCCAACGCATCGAGCAGTCGTTCACCGAACAACTCCCCCGAGGACAGTACGCGAAGATGAACGTCGACGCGCTACTCCGACCCGACACGAAGACCCGCTACGAGACGCACAAGATCGCGCTCGATTCGGGCTTCCTCACCGTCGACGAGGTGCGCGAGTTCGAGAACAGAATGCCGATCGGCGATACGGATTCCGTAGAAAACACACCCGCCGAAGTAGCATCACTACCGGAGGAAGAAGGACTCGACACCGATGACAATGGAGCGTAGAAACTACGAAGCCTCGTTCGAGGTACGCGCCGAAGGAGACGGACGAACCGTCATCGGGATCGCCGTCCCCTACGACGTTGAGCAACGCATCTCGCCGACGATGGTCGAAGTGTTCCGCAAAGGCGTATTCCGTGACGTCACTCGGGCCGCGAACCGCGTCAAACTACTGTTCCAACATAAGAGCGATTCGCCGATCGGACGCGCCACGATGCTCGAAGAACGAGACGGCGGACTCTATGGAGAGTTCCGAATCTCCAAGACCGAAGCCGGAGACGAAGCCCTCGAACTCATCCGGGACGGCGTGCTCACGAACCTATCCGTCGGATTCCAACCGTTACGCGACGAGAAACGGAACGGCGTCATCAACCGACTGAAGGCACATCTCGCCGAAGTCTCCCTCGTCACGTTCGGCGCCTACGGTGACGCCGCGAACATCGTCGCAGTTCGCCACGAGATACAGAAACCGAACCTCGCGTCGATCGAGGAGATCGTCTCCAAAGTGCGGCGCTAGTGCCGTACTCCATCGACACAAATAACGCGGGCTGCACCCGAGGGTACGCAGTCGTAAAAGACTCCGACGGTGAAGTCATGGGCTGCCATTCGAGTCGCCGAGATGCACGCGCTCAGATCATCGCGCTCACACTCGCCGAGATGGATGCCGTCCGCGCCGAAAGCGAACCCGCACCGAAACCCGAACAACGTCAGACATACACACCGACCGACGAGATGGTGAAAGAAGCACGACTCGGCCTCGACTGGAGGCAGACCTACGGAAGAGGCGGAACGCAAGTCGGCGTCTCCCGGGCGCGTGACATCGCGAACCGTCGCCCGATGTCCCTCACCACGATCGCCCGCATGAGGTCATTCTTCGCACGTCACGAAGTCGACAAACAAGCCGAAGGATTCCGACCCGGAGAAGACGGCTATCCGTCCGCCGGACGTATCGCATGGGCGCTATGGGGAGGCGACCCGGGGCGGGCGTTCGCCGAGCGCATACTTCGAGAGATCGCATCCTTGCAAAACTCCGACGACTCCCGCTAGTATCGTCGCACGACCGCACCCTCGGCCTACGAAGAGCGCACCCGGCACACGCCGCACCCGCCACGAAGGACACGAACACCCGGAGAAAAACAAACTCCAACCACAAAGGACAACAACCGTGAACAACTTCCTGGCACGCCTGCAAGAGCAGCGCACCGCAAAAGCCGACCTCATCGACGCGACACTCAACGCCGCCGCCGGTGAAGAGCGCGACATCTCAGAGATCGAGACCCTCAACATCTCGGCACTCGCCAAAGAGATCGAGAAACTCGACGAGCGCATCAGTCAAGTGACTGACATCGAAACCCGCAAGCAGGCCGCCGCCGAGATGGCAAAGAAGGTTGACGGCACGAAGACCGAAACACGTAACGCCGCACCGACCCGCATCATCAGCGAAGAGCGCACCTATCACCCACAGAGCCAGAACTCGTTCCTCCGTGACGCGTTCGCCGCTCAAGTGCTCGGCGACTTCGACGCCCGTGAGCGCATCTCGCGCCATCAGCAAGAAGAGCGAATCGAGAAGCGTGACGTCACCTCGGCGAACTTCGCCGGGCTAGTCGTGCCTCAGTTCCTCACCGACCTTGCAGCACCGTTCGCTCGTGCGGGCCGTCCGTTCATGGACGTCTCACGCAAGCACGCCCTACCGAACGCGGGACTTACCCTCTCGATCTCGAAGGTCACGACCGGCTCAGCCGTCGCGGTTCAGACCGAAGGCGCAGCAATACAAGAGACGAACATGGACGACACGAAACTCGACGTCAGCGTCGTGACCGTTGCCGGTCAACAGAATGTCTCGCGCCAGTCATTAGAGCGCGGCACCGGTATCGACTCCCTCGTCATGGCAGACCTCGTGAGTGCGTACCATACGCAACTCGACGCGCTCAACGTGACGACATCGGCGACATCGTTGACGAACACCATCACGCAAGTCGTGACCTACACGGATGCATCGCCAACAGTCGGCGAACTTTATCCGAAGATCATGGACTGCATCCAGAGGATTCAGACGAACTACTTCGGTGGCCCGAACTTCATCCTCATGCACCCTCGCCGACTGGCCTTCATCCTTGCAGCGGTCGATGACGCGAAGCGTCCTCTCGCCGTGCCACAGTCGAACGGCCCAACGAACGCATTCGCAGTCGGCAACGGCTCCGTCGTCTACGGCAACTCGGGCTACACGATCGCCGGGCTTCCAGTCATCACCGACGCCAACGTCATCACGACGAACGGCACCGGAACAAACGAAGACGTCATCATTATCGGCAACACCCAAGAATCGCATCTTTGGGAACAAGGCGCCGGCGCTCCGTTCATGCTCCGATTCGAGGACGTCAAGTCCGCCGAACTCGAAGTCAAGATGGTCGTCTACGGCTACTCGGCCTACACCGCCAACCGCTACCCGAACGCGTTCGCGCTCATCGGCGGAACCGGCCTCGTCACGCCGACGTTCTAACGCAAGGCCTCTGAGTAGGCTCGGATCATGAGCGGCATGATCCGAGTCTGCAGGGACTTCCCGAAGTACGACCTCATTACAAAGGCGTCGTCCCGGCGCGGCATCCGCTCGACGACTCTCGCCTCCTTGAGTGAAGTCGCGGATGATCCGCTTCCGCGTCGGGGCGATTCACCTCCGAAGAAAACAAGAAAGAAGAGAGCGGCCTAATGGCGATCACCAACGGCTACACAACGCTCGCGGCCTTTCAGGCATACGCCAACATGGCGACGATTACGGCGGACGAAACGACGACCATCGAGCAAGCCATCGAAGCAGCATCCCGCACGATCGACCGCATCGCGAATCGACGTTTCTACATCGACGCCGCCGCGACCGCGCGCCTCTATCGGACGACCGACTTTTACACGCTCTACGTCGACGACATCGGCTCATCCTCGGGACTTCAGGTCGCATTCGACCAGTCCGGGAACGGCACCTACACCGACGTCCTCACACTAAACACCGACTACATCCTCGACCCGGTGACGGCCCCGCAGAAAGAACGCCCATTCACGCAGGTTACGCTCGTCGGCTCGACGACGTTCCCTCTCCCGATCAACCGTCGCCCGCAAGTGCAAGTCACCGCGAAGTACGGATGGTACAACGGCACCCCTCCCGACGATGTCGTGGAAGCGTGCCTCATCCTCTCCGCCGACTACGTCAAACGAGCGTCATCGGTCGGAGGCGTCCTCGGCCTCTCCGAACTCGGCGCGATTCGCATGAGTCCGCTCGGGCGTGACATCTCCGCGATCGTCCGGGCGTACCGCCGGGAGGTAGTCGCGTGACACCGTCAACGGTTCGCGACAAGATAAAAGCCGCACTCAACATCACCGGGCTACGAGTCTTCGACGTCGTCCCCGACAACGTCATCCCTCCGGCGGCAGTCGTCGGACAACTCTCGATCGAATGGGATCTAGTCTTCGCCCGGGGCGCCGACTCGGCGACGTGCGACGTTATGGTCATCTCGGGCCGCATGAGCGAACGCGCCTCGCAGGATTACCTCGACGGACTCCTCACCGCGACCGGTAACTCGTCCATCAAAACGAAACTCGAAGCCGACCAGACTCTCGGGGGATCAGTCACGAGCGTCCGATGCACACGCGCCGAACCGATAAACGTCAGCGTCTCAGGCGTCGAGATGCTCGCCTACCGCTTCACCGTCGAACTGTACGGCTAAGATGGGCGCCATGAGATTCCGTGTCACAACTCACCGCCTAGTCGGAACCGCCGAAGGCGACCTCATCTCCGACGAAGGCCTCGCCGCGCTCGGCATCGACGCGGAACACGCGCAAGCATCGGGGCACGTTGTCCCGGTGGACTACAATGAACCCAAGAAACACAAGGGCGCCCGAAAAGACGCCACCGACTCAGACAAGGAATAAACTCACATCATGGCAACAGTTACCGCACTCGGCAAAGCCACCGTCTTCACCGTCGGTTCCGTCGACCTGAACGACCAACTCCAGTCGATCACCATGACGAAGACCGTCGACGCGCTCGAGTCCACCAGTCTCGCGGACACGTCGCGCCGATTCGTTGCGGGCCTCGAATCGTCGGAGACGACATTCACCGTCCTCGGCTCGTTCATCACCGGCGAAGCGATCCAGACCATCTTCGGCGACGTCGGCATCGAGTCGACTATCGTCTTCGAGCCTCTCGCATCAGCACCCGGCAGTAGTTCGCCCCGCTACACGCACTCGAACGCGTTCCTCGCCGCCGCACCGATCGTGGTAGAGGTCGGCTCCCTTCTCGCTGTTACGGCAACGTACACCGGAGGCGCGATCGTCCAGGCCCTTGCATGATCGACATCTCCGTCAAAGTCAAGCGGAAAGACGGAACGGAAGAAACCTTCCCGGTCTACGCAGACACTCAAATCGACTTCGAGCGATGGGCGAAAATGTCCATCGCCGCAGCATTCGACCCGGCGTCACGCCCGCGCATGGAAAACCTCTACTATCTCGCATGGCTCGCCGAAAAGAACTCGGGGAAAATCGTCAAGCCGTTCGATGAATGGAAGAAAGACATCGCAGGCGCGGAAGCGGATCAAGACTCGGGAAACTAATCATCCCCTTCGGGGGAGTCGCACAAGAAATCGCACGCCTCGCGCTCGCGACCCGGATCAGTCCGCTCGAACTCATGAGAACGCCGATCGACGTCATCCGGGCGCTCTACAATGAACTAAGCAAACGACAAAAGGAACCGCGCAGTCATGGCTAACACCGGCACATTCGGCTATCGGTCGACACCCGACGCGCCGGGCGGCGTCAAGATCGAAGGCCTCTCGAAACTGCAACGCGACCTCCGCGCACTCGAAGGCGACCTCGACCTCGTCAAAGGCGAGTTCCTCGACACGAACAAAAAAGTCGCCGAGATCGTCATCGGCGATACGAAGAAGTTCGTCCCGGTACTGTCCGGGGCGCTCGCACAGTCGATTAGGAACGCCTCGACGAAGAAGTCCGCAAAGATTCGCGCCGGGACTGCCGCCGTCCCCTACGCCGGGCCGATTCACTTCGGTTGGCCCTCCCGCCGCATCAGGCCGAACGCGTTCATCTACGAAGCGGTAGACGGACGCCGCGCCGAAGTCGAGAACATCTACGCCGAACGAGTAACACAAATCCGAAACAAGTACGACCTCTAACATGGCACGCCCGATTACCGTCGCCATCGTCGGGAACGCCGGGCCGCTAAAGAAAGCCGTCGCCGAATCCGAAGGCGTACTCGGAAAACTCGGAGGCACGTTCGGGAAACTCGGCATCGCCGCCGCCGCAGGGATGGGCGCCGTCGTCGCCGGACTCGGAGCCGCCGCAAAGGCCGCCATCGAAGACCAGAAATCGTTCGTGCTCATGGAGACGGCGATCATGAACGTCACCGGGGCAACGAAAGCGCAAGTCAAAGCGATCGACGAACAGATCGGCGCGATGAGTCTTGCGACTGGCGTAGCGGACGACAAACTCCGACCTGCATTCGAGGCACTCGTTCGAGGCACGAAAGACACCGAAGAAGCGATGAAGCAAATGTCCCTCGTGTTGGACATAAGTACCGGGCTACAAATCGACCAGACGACGGTCGCAGACGCCCTCGCGAAGGCCTATCAGGGCAACATGAGAGGCCTCCGGGCGCTCTCCCCGGAGATGGCGACACTCGTCAAAGAAGGCGCATCCCTGAACGAAATCCTCGACGTTCTCGGAGGCACATTCGGCGGAACCGCAGCACAAGCCGCCGACACGTTCGCCGGACGAATCGACCGACTCAAAGTCTTCGGCTCCGAACTCGTCGAGCAACTCGGCTACTACCTCCTCCCGGTCGTCGAAGGCCTCGCAAAGTTCATCATGGACGACGTGATCCCCGCGTTCCAGATACTCGTCGAGCGCGTCGGCCCGAAGGTAGCGGAAGCATTCGAGAAGATCGGACGGTTCATCTCCGAGAAAGTCGTCCCGGTGCTCCGCGACCATCTCATTCCGTTTATGACGGAACTCTTCCGAGTGTTCCAAGAAAAGATCATCCCGGTCGTGCGCGACATCGCGATCAAAGTCTTCGAGGGCCTCGCCGGTATCTTCGACAAAGTCGTCGCAAAGGTCAAAGACAACCAAGACAACATCAAAAAACTGACTGAGTTCTTCCAGACGGCGATCAAGTTCATCGCCGAAAAGGTCGCCCCGGTACTCACGAAAGTCCTCGGAGTCGCATTCGACGTAGTCGGCGCCGCTATCGGCCCGGTCATCGACGTCGTGTTCGCACTCATGGGAGCATTCGCATCCCTCGGAACGTTCCTCGTAAAGACTGCCTCGTTCGTCCTAGACGTCGTCGGGAAAATGGTCAACGGCGTCATCGACGTCATAAACAAAGCGATCGACGGCGCCAACAAACTGAACCCATTCTCGGACATTCCGAACATCCCGAACGTCTCACTCGGCGGAAAGTCACTCGGCTCCGCACCGACCGCACCGACCGCACCCGGAGGTACTGCCGCAGGCATCGCCGACCGGCTCGATCGGATGGCGGCAGGTGCCGGGATGCCATCTCTCAACTTCGGCGGAATCGACCTCTCCGACGACGAAGAAGTCGACACGAAGTCAGGCGGCGGAGGCGGAGGCAGCGGACGAAAGAAGAAGAAACGCAAAGGCGCCGCAGTCGCACCCGGCATTAGCACCGGAGCACTCGCACCGATAAACGTCCTCGAAGGCCTCACTCAGGCAACTATCGACGCGAACCTCAAAGGAATCGGCGACATGATAAACATCACCGTCAACACCGTCACCGCCGACGCGAACCTCCCGACGCTCATCGTCGAAGCCTTGCAGCAATACAACCTCGTCAACGGCCCGGCAGACTTCCAGATCGCCGTCTAAGATGCCGTCACCGATCATCACCGGCGGAACCGTAACGGTCGAACTCGACGTCGGATTCGGCGACGGATTCACACTCGACGACGCGCAGCAAGGCGTCCTCGATAACACGACATTCGTTCTCGATGGCGTCGACCAGTTCGCCGAGATCACCGTTCAGGCGATCAGTTTCTTCAGAGGCAAGAAGAGCGTCCTCGACTCGATCGCCCCGGGCCGTGTCACGATCATCGCGCAAGACCCGACGCGGGCGTTCGACCCATACAACAAGGCGAGCATCTACTACGACGAAACCGACGACACGCCTGGACTGTCACCGCTCCGCCAGATCAAGATCTCCCGGAACTCTGACGTCATCTTCCGGGGCCGCGTCGTGAACTTCACTTACGACTACGTCGGCCCGAAACGAATCCCGACCGTCACGATCATCGGAGCCGACGACCTCTTCATCCTCTCGAACTCGTTCATCTCCGCATTCACACCGTCGGCGGAACTGTCGAGCGCCCGACTCACGACCATCCTCGACCTGGCCGTCGTCGGATGGCCCGCAGGCGCCCGCGACATCACGACCGGGACGACGACACTAGGGAACTATGCGGTCGCCGAAGGCACGAACGCCCTCCAATACCTCCGCCAGATCGACGAAGCGGAACGCGGACGGCTCTTCATTCGGGCATCGGACGGCGACATCGTGTTCGAGCCGCGCATCGGAAACACGCTCTCGGCTCCGAGTGTCACGTTCTCCGACGACGGCACAAACACCCCCTACCGGGAGGTCTTCGTCGACTTCAGCGTCGACACCGTCCTCAACCGTGTCACCGTGCAACGCACCGGAGGCACCGCACAAACCGCGACCGACCCGACGTCCATCGCCGCCTACTTCACGCAAGCCGAAACGATTACCGGCTCACTCCTCTCGACCGATGCTCAGGCCCTCACGCTCGCCGACTACCTACTCTCAGGCGACCCGGAGCCTCGTTTCTCGGGCGTGACGACATTCTTCGGGGCACTCACGACCGCCCAAAAGAACGCCGTCGCACTCGTCGACATCGGGGACACGATCAGCGTGAAACGAACGTTTACGACCGGCTCACCGCTCACCGTCACCGAAGAACTCAGCGTCGAAGGCATCGAGCACCAGATCGACCTACGCGGCGAGACTGTCACGTTCTACACGGCCCCGACCGACATCGTCTACGAGTTCGAGTTAGACGACGCAGTCTTCGGAATACTCGACTCCAATAACGTGCTAGCCGCATAAGGTAGGATGACGAAACCATGACGACCCCATTCCCCTTCGTCGCCGGAACGGTACTCACCGCCGCAAAACTCAACGACATCACGAACCTCCCGCTCAACGATCAGACGGCCTCATACGTTGCAGTCGTCGGCGATGCAGGTAAGCGGATCGTCATGAACGTCGCATCAGCGAATACCGTCACAATAAACAACACCATCTTCACGCTCGGCGACACCGTCGAAGTCCTCAACAAAGGCGCCGGCGCGACCACCATCACCGCCGGAGCAGGCGTCACCCTCAACGGCCTCTCGCTAGTCCTCTCGCAGTATCAAGGCGCGTCGATCACGTTTCTATCGGCGTCCGTTGCGCTAGTATTCCCGACAGGTGGCTCCGTGAAAACTCCTCGCATCACAGCATTCACATCATCCGGCACATTCACCCCGGCGACCGGCGTCACCTATGCGGTCGCTTACATTCGCGCAGGCGGCGGCGGTATTGGCAGCGGTGCGGGCGCAGGCGGCAACAGTTCAGTAGCGTTCGCAAGCGGCACAATTACGGCAACAGGCGGCGGCGCAATAACTGCAAACTCATCAGCAACGGCTGCATACAGGCGCGCAGGAACAGTAAATAGCGGTCAAGGCGCAACAGGTCGTGATGACGGCAGCACAGCCGCAAGCAGCCTCAACGCAAAAGATGGCGCACTCATTACAGCAGGCGCCTCAGTAACCGCAGGCGTAGGTATCACCGTCACGGTCGGCGCAGGCGGTACGGCAGGCAGCGACGGCGCAGCAGGCGGCAGCGGCTACGTCTACATCGAAACATTCGAGTAGTTATGACTGAACGCACCGTCGCCATCGTCTCGCCGAACGTCACGAACGGCGTCGTCGTCAACGTCGAAGTCGTGGCCTCCGACTGGACAAACACCGACCCCGCGCACCTCATCGAATACACGCCAGAAAACCCCGCCGCGATCGGATGGGAAGTCAAGAACGGCGTCGTCGTAGTTCCACCGGCACCCGAGCCGGAAGATGTCTAGACCGGCGAACCTCCTCGTCGTGCTCGTCATGCTCACATCATGCTCGACGACCCGAACTAACGAAGACAAAGGCGTTACACGCCCGACCTATTGTCACCCGGTGGATCGGTGCGACAAGTGAGACGCGAGCGTTACACATCCGACGAACTGCACGCCCGGCTCATCGTCTCCGTCGGAATCATCCTCGCCGTGATCTTCGCAGTCATGGTGATCGGTATCACGATGGGACTCCTCTTCATCTCGCAGCCTCTCGAGCAGTCACCGAACGACGCCGCATTCATTGACCTCATGTCGACGATCGTCGTGTTTATGACCGGGACACTCTCGGGCCTTGTCGCGTCGAACAACATCAGGAACAAACAAACACCGCCGAAGCCATAACCCGATGTCGTATCCGGTGCGGCGTTTCATCCTCCCGAAGGAACTCGCGAATCAAAAGAACGGCGAACTCACCCCCGACGTTCTCGTAGCGATCAAGCCGGGCGGCTACCTCTACAAGACGGCGGCGGCGTCATGGGATGCGATGAAACGCGCCGCGAAACGTGACGGCATAGTCCTCAAACCGACGTCCGTATTCGACGCCTACCGTCCGCTATCGGTGCAAAAAGCCGTCTTCGAGCAGCGTTACACGAAAGAACTCATCGCCGGACGACCGACCCGGACATGGAACGGCGTCACCTACAGCCTCAAAGCGGGCCTCGCACCGCTCGCCGCGCCCGGCACATCGAATCACGGATGGGGATGCGCGGTCGACATCTTCGGCGTGACACAACTCGGACGCCTCGAATGGCTACTCGCGAATCAGGAACGATTCGGATGGAGCCACGAAGTGCAGTCCGAACCCTGGCACATCCGCTACACACTCGGCGCAAATCTTCCGCTCGGCGTCACCTTATGAACGAGGCGATCATCGTTGCGATCATCGGCGGATTCGCAGTCGTCGCCGCTGGCCTGCCCGCCGCCCTCATCGAACGCGCACGCCGGGAGAACTCCGACGATCACGCGTTCGTGCGCGACGTGCTGCAAGGCATCGACGAACACCTCACCGAAATCGAGGACTCTGTCGACGATGTCGCCGAAGCACTCAAAGAACACATTCATAAAGACCATGAATAGCCTCGACGCGTCCCTCGTTCTCGTTATCTGGCACGACGCACACTCCGAGCATTCGTGGACAAGCGTCGAAGAACTCGACGCTCAACCGTTCGTCGTGGAGACCGTCGGATGGATGATCCCGAACGCAAAGCCCGGGCACGTCGTAATCGCCCAAAGCATCGGCGAAGACGACGCCCTCGACTCCGTGCTCCAGATACCGGTCGGGATGGTGCAGGAAACGATCTCCCTCGGGTATCCACAACAAGCGCGCACCGACTGACTATCTTCGAGTCTGAGCACTAAGGAGGCTTAGAATGACAGACACGCAGGAAGCGGAGTTCTTTCGCTATCAGCGCCTATTCGGCATGACCGATGACGGCGTCCAGATGAAAGTCACCATCATCACCGATACGCGGGGTAGAGTGAGGTCGTCCTCGATCCAACTCCGAGCGGTCGACGGCCCGACGCCAGTCATGGCGCACCCCTCACTATGGTCGAAAGCCTTCACCCTCACCCCGAACGTGATCGGGGAAGACGAGTTCGGTGGAGGCGCGGCATGACTCCGATCGCCATCATCCTCGCAGCATCGGCGGCGGTCGTCGGCGCTACCGGCCTAGCGGTACTCCCTCCCGATAGTGCTATGGTGCCGACGACTGCCTACGTCTACGTCGACGAAGACCCGCCTATGGTGCCGTCTGAGACGCGTCCAGAGGCTCCAGAAACGACGATTCCGCTCGATAGGGGTATCTGCCCCCCTATCTACGACACCGCCGTCCTCGTCGGCTTCACACCCGATCAGGCCGCCATCCTCGACGAGATCGCCTACTTCGAGTCACGTTGTAACGCGCTCGCCCGGGGCGACCTAACGAAGGGCGTCTCATGGGGCATCCTCCAGATTCACGGCCCCTCATGGTGCGAACCGAACCGCTACTGGCCCGACGGCTATCTACAAGCCATGCGAATAGTCGAGACGTGCGAAGACCTCCTCGATCCGACGATCGCCGTCGTCGCCGCCTACCTCATCCACAAAGAGGGAGGATTCCAACAATGGAGCACGTACGAACTCGTGGTCGGCGAATGAACTTTTACGACTGGATCGTCATCGGTATCCTTGCAGTATGCACCGTGCTCATCATCGTCGCAGATAGAGCGGAGCGCCGATGATAACGAAGGCCGAATGGATGAAGATTCCGCTCGAAGCACGTCTCGTCGAGCACGCGAATCACACCGACGACGACCTCCTCCGGCATGACCTCATCGCCGCGATCGCGAAACTCGACCTCCAACTCGAACGCATCCGCGAATCAGAGTTAGAGGTCGCACGACTCGAACGTCTCGCGCACGTCGTAAGTCCCTACTAATGCTCGACGACATCCTCACGGAGGCGCACAGACTCACGCACGCCGACCGCAATGAGTCCTACGGCCCGCCGATCGAGGACTATTGGCAAGTCGTGAACACGTTCGCCGTTCTCACCGGGATCACACTCACACCCGAGACGGCGGCACTCTTCATGGTGAGCGTGAAACTTGCACGTCTTCGACACAACTTAGAAAAAGGAATCATCCACAAAGACTCACTCGTCGACGCCGCCGGGTACCTATGGGTATTCGCGAGTATCGCCGAAGCACGCGGAATCTACGACATAAAATGAGCGGAGTGAATCCATCGAAGAACAAAGGCGACCGAGCCGAACGTGAAGTCGTTGACTTCCTCGACCACAACGGATTCACCGCCCGACGAATCACCGCAGGCGCGCACGACGACATCGGCGACATAGAGGTCGACCCGGACATCGTGATCGAAGTGAAGAACCGTTACAGGCTCGAGTTACCCGAATGGCTACGCACCCTGCAAGGCCAGAAAGGCAACAAGGACGCGGCGTTCGGATTCATCGCGATCCGATTCAGAGGCAAAACGAACCCCGAGGACTGGGCCTACGTCGTCGACGGCGCGACACTCGTGAACCTCATCCGACTCATAAAGCGCCGATGACAGACTTCCGTTACGTTCGTCTCGAACGATGGCAGATGAACTACGCACGCGAAGAGGCTCAACGCCGCGAAGACGAAGCCCGCTACTACCGGATGAGGAACGGCACGACACCCGAAGCCGGACTCGCAGCACATGAAGCCGACCTCGTCGGAGCCGTGTGCGAACTCGCCGTCTCCGTCTACACAGGCATCTCGGAGAGGTTCTTCGAGCGTTACGACGCGGACGCCGCCGACGTCGGCCCGATCGAAGTCAGGGGACGCAAACTCGGCTCCGCCTACCACGACCTACGCGTCTACAAGACCGACATCGAGAAAGCCGAGTTCATGGTCGGGGCGTCGATCATGGAACAAGAAGAGCACGCAGTCGTCCGGCTCAACGGATGGGCGTTCACCGTCGAGGCCTACGCGAACGCCACCGACGCACCGTTCCCGCCGCACCCGGTCAAAGGCCAGGCACGCCACTATTCCGTAACCGCGTTACAGCCGATCGCTACGCTCGTTCAGTACCTACCACAGGAGGCAGGAGATGAGTTTCTCACTAGGTGACTACGTCACAGTCAACGACCGACTCAAAGCGGCGCTCGCAAAGTATCCCGATCTAATCGTCCGAGAGGATGCACCGCGCATCATCGAAGCGGGCGGGAAACTATTCGTCGAAGCACGAATGGAGGTCTACCGCGACGCGAACGATCTCGTCCCGATGATCGGGCACGCATGGGAAGAATTCCCCGGCACGACGCCGTACACCCGGGGAAGTGAAGCCGCTAACGCGATGACATCATGTCTCGGACGGATCCTCGGCTACATGGGATTCGGTATCACGAAAAGCATCGCGACACGCGAAGACGTGCAACATCGGGAGCCGACTCAGTCACCTCGGCAGGCGTTCCGCCAACAGATTCCGACCGTCACCCCGACGACGTATCCCGATGGCGACCCGGTGCCCGACCCATTCACCGGGGAGCAGCAGACCACGAACGTCTATCCGCCGGGCGACGTCACGAAAGGCCAGATGGGCAAGATTCGGGCACTAGGTCGCGAACGTCAACTACTCGCGAATAAGGCTCTTTATGCGGCGATCACCGGAATCATCGGACGCCCGATCTCCGCGCTCGACGTGCTCTCAAAGCGTGAAGCGTCCGCCATCATCGAAGCATGGCTCCCGCCAGTCATCCCCGACCCGGCGGGCGAAGTCGCCGACGAGGAGCCGTTCTAGTATCCTGCACGAAAACGAGTAGGCCGATCTCATCGGTTCCATCCGTCGGAGTGAGCGGACGTGAGTGAAAGTCTCCCGCGACTAATCGTCGTGAGTTAGGCCGTCAGACAGCCGGGGAACGTGCGCGTCATGAAACGGACGCGTCTAGTGTGACCCGAGCGAAAGTCGGACGGCGGGCCCGGGGCATCTCTGCCAAAGTCACAGCACGCGCTAAACGTTCGTAACAAACTCAAACACACTCAGAAAGAAACGCACCGACCCGGACACACTCTCCGACTCGGCGATGGCATCAGAGGCGGCGAGGCACGAAGCCGCGACAGGGGAGCGCGAGGGGAAGCCCCTCGCATAGAATGAGCGTCTCCGAAGGAGTCCAAGAGTGAAGCGGCATAACAAGACTTACAACTCGACATGGCGTCACGTTCGCCGCGCCATCCTCGACCGCGACCAGTACCGATGCACGATCGGGATGGAAGGCTGCACCGT
>Ga0222712_10004024_pt1 | contig 15627 bp, 28 predicted proteins | sample C33_657DmetaG_FD_165043 | JGI IMG/M metagenome (GOLD analysis project Ga0222712, IMG submission 165043) | Estuarine water microbial communities from San Francisco Bay, California, United States - C33_657D | ecosystem: Environmental > Aquatic > Marine > Unclassified | place: USA: California... | reverse complement strand
GAAGCCTTTATAACGCGCGGGGTTAGATTATTTCAAGATAAAGGAGAGAAATGACTTTACAATCCCTAAAGGACTGGCTAGCCGGTCGTGAACTTACGCAGGAACAAACAGTCCTTGCGAGTCTGGCTTATGCCCTGGCACAATCGTTCGACGAAAAACCGTTTACGTCCACGGCCGCCGAACTACGTAAAACGGTCGAGGCTCTCGCTAGGAGTTTCAAGCTCGAGGTCGTCGAGGAGGACCCGTTAGCGGAAATGCTAAAGCGCTAATGACTCTCCAATTACCAGCACGTTACACGCCACCGCTCTCCGAGGAGTTTGTTACAGACGGCGATCTACTAATCGAGGTTGCCGAGCGGTTTCTTTACACTAAAGAAAACCCTACGCAACCTATCGAGTTAGACGACTGGCAGAAATGGCTTATTCGCCGAGTCCTGGAGCGCTATCCGGACGACTGGCACGATAAGGAAAGAGCCGGCCGTCTCAGGTGGAGACAATGCGTAATAAGTATGGCGAGGCAGAATGGTAAATCGACACTCGCGCAACTTCTGGCCGTTTACGGACTGTTACTCCACGAACAAGGACCTACTGTTATTGGCCTTGCCTCGAGCGCTGACCAGGCCCGTATTATTTACGAGCGTGTTCTTTATTCGATTAGAGCTGAGCCTCACCTGGCTAAACGTTTCAAGAAAGCAACAGAGCACCGAGGTATTCACCTCGCAGACGGCTCGGGAACTTACCACGTAAAGGCCGCGCGAGAGAAAGCCGTCCAGGGTATTACGGTTAGCCTCGGTATCGTAGATGAGTGCCATATTATTCCACCTGGCCTATACTCGAGCCTAACCCTCGGAGCCTCGACTAGACGTGACGGGCTAATCGTAGGTATTACCACGGCCGGCGACGAAAACAGCGTAACCCTATCCCAGCTCTACACGACTGGAGCACAAGCAATAAACGGCGACCCAGATTTAGAGCGTTTCGGTTTCTTTAGCTGGGAGGCTCCCGATAACTGCGAATTATTCGACGCCGACGCTATTCGCGCCGCTAACCCCGCCGTGGCTTGTGGCCGTGTTTCTCTGGACTCAGTTATTACAGACCTAAAAACTATTCCAGAACACGAGGCCCGTCGCTATCGACTTAATCAGTTTGTATCAGGTTCACGGGACACCTGGCTACCACCAGACTTATTTATCAAAGCCGCGGGACAAGGAATAAAAGAACGCGACGGTATTGTCCTCGGTATAGATATGACTAAGAACTTTACTAACTGCGTAATCGCCGCGGCCGTAAAAGTTGGCAACGAATACGAAACCGAGCTCGTAGCTTCTATCGTTCAACCCACCGAGTACGAAATCGCCGATCTTGTTATTCGTATCTGCCAAAACTATCGGGTTATAGGCATAGCGCTAGACGATAGATTTTTACACTCACTAAGTCGCCGACTCAAAGCTGCCGGCCTACCAGTCTGGTCGTTATGGTCAAAAGAAATAAATACGGCTTGTGGAACGGTTTACTCTATGTTCGCTAACGGTCGAGTTACTCACGCTAACGACCCGCTACTTGTATTACACAACTCTCGAGGACTAACCCGCTACTATGGCGAGTCCTGGCAGATTAGCCGTAAAGAGTCTCTCGGCGATATCGACGCACTACTAGCAACCGTGTTCGCTCTCTACGTGGCAGCCACCGCCGAGGGAGGCGGAATGGGAGTTTACTAAACCTATTTTCGACACGCCGAAACCATTAGCAACTAAACCCAATCAAGAGTATCCTAGTCATATGGCTACATTCTGGGACCGTTTGCTCGGCCGCGCAAAAATGGAAACCCGCGAGGTCGTTATTCCTACCCGTTCAAGCTCAACGGTATCTACTCTTAGCGCTCTTTCACTAACGAGCGTATATCGTTGCGTCCAGATTATTGCGACGCCTATCGCTAAAGCGCTCCCGCTTGAGACGTTCCGTTATGCCGGCGGTCTCGAAGTCAAAATAGAAAACCCTATTCTTGTAAATAACCCGAGCTTACAAGAGTCCAGAAAAGATTTTATTTTCGCCACCGTCTCAAGCCTCGCGCTCGAGGGTAACGCTTACTGGTTCAAAACCTACGACGCACGTAACCAGGTAGTAAACCTAACGCTTATCCCAGCCTCAAGCGTAGGAGTCCGCCTAGACGGCCCTAGCGGCAACACGGGTAACAAAGTTTACGACTATCTGGGTAAGACCTACCAGACCTCAGATTTTGAGCACTTGCGACTATTCACTCTGGCAGGAAACCTAAAAGGTATCGGACCGGTACAGGCCGCCGAGGCAGATATCTCGGCAGCTCTCGATCTACGTAACTACGCGACTGGCTGGTTTCAAAACTCAGGCGTTCCAACTGGTGTTCTAAAAACGAACAAAATGCTAAACAAAGAGCAAGCCGACGAGATTACAACTAACTGGAATAACAAGCAAGCCACTCGCCAGGTAGCCGTACTTTCGGAGGGTTTCGATTACCAACCGACACAGCTAACCCCAAAGGACGCACTACTTACCGAGTATCAGTCGCAAATTACCCAGAATATCGCTCGACTATTCGGAGTCCCAGCTCGTCTATTGCTTACGGGAGTCGACGGAACTAGCGACACTTACACGAACCTAAGCGACGAGCAACAAATATTCTGGAGACACACCCTAATGTCCTACACGGACGCTATCGAGGACGCACTAAGTAAATGCCTACCTCGAGGTACTCGTGTAGGTTTCAACTACGAGGGACTATTCAAAGCCGACCAAAAGGGACGCTACGAGGCTTACGCAATCGCAACCGCTAACCAAGCCTGGCTAACACCGGACGAGGTGAGAGCAAAGGAAAATCTATAAATGAGTAACCTAGAAACCCGCGAAGTCGAGTTTAGTTTAGGCGAGGAGCCTGGCACCATTCGCGGTATCGCAGTACCCTACAACCAGCCAACAAATATCGGCGGCCAATACCGCGAACAGTTTGTCCCTGGCGCTATCCGCTCGGTCGAGGACGTAAAAGTGTTTTACGGACACCAGCACGACGACCTACCTATCGGCAAAATCCTAGAGGGTAGAGACACTCCAGACGGTTACGAAATCGTAGCCAAACTAACCACCGGTGTACAACGCGCCGACGAGACTCTCGCACTTATGCGCGATGGAGTCCTAAATAAGTTTTCGATAGGTTTTATGCCCATCGAACAGACACGAGAGGGAGACCTAGTTACTAGGACTCTCGTAGAAATGCGCGAACTCTCGGTCGTAAACTGGCCCGCCTATTCTGGCGCGGCTATCACACAAGTCCGAGAGGAAAAAACCGAGGCACCCGCCGAGGCTCTCGAGGACGAACCTATCAAACAGGAAAGCGAGTTAGACGTGTCTGAAAACACCGAACTCGACGTCCGCGCAATTCAGGACGAGCTCGTAGAGCTACGTCGTGAAATCGCCGTGAACGTTGCCCCACAAACTCCAGCAGTCCCAGGTATGTCGTTCCGTTCAATCGGCGAATATGCTAAGGCACTTGCCACCGGAGACTCCAACGCAGTAGAGTTTTGCCGCGCCGCAACCAGCGCCAACACCTACTCTCTACCTGGCTGGGTTGGTTTTATCAACAACCTAATCAACGCCAACCGTCCGTCGTGGAACGTCTGGTCGCAGGGAGCACTCCCAGCCTCGGGCCTAACCGTGGACTACGCTAAGGTTTCGGCCAACACTATCGCAGTCGGAAACCAGGCCACAGAAAACACCGCCATTTCAGACGGTGAAATCACTATCGCCAACACCTCGACGGCAGTAAAAACTTACGCCGGCAAGAGCACTCTTAGCCGCCAGCTAGTCGACAGAAGTAGCACCCCGTATCTGGACACCGCGTTCGAGGCTATGGCTATTGCGTACGGTAACACCACTAACGCAGCAGTCGTAAGCGCAATCGCAGCCCTAAACTTTACCGGCAAGGTAATGGATATGGACGGCGGAACCGCTAAGTCTGTACTCGAGGGTATTGTCGACGGCGCTAAGTACATCAAGCAGAACTCAGGCCTAAACGCCGAGTTTATTCTTGCTGGACCAGCCCTATACAAGTACCTTGTGACTATGGCCGACACCGTTGGCCGTCCTATCGTTCGTGTCGACGGCGGCGCAGCTAACGGCGAGTCAATCGGCGCTAGCCCAGCACCACTCCAGGCAACCGTATGGGGACTACCAGTAATTGTCGACGTAACTCTAGGCGACACTATCGGTTATATGGCTAACTCGAACGCTCTACGCGTTTACGAGTCGGCCGGTGCTCCCGCCAGACTTGTCGACGACGTTTCTGGCCTCGCGACTCTAAGCAACAACTACGCAGTATATGGCTACGCAGCTATTACCGTACCGTTCGAGTCTGCGATCGTAAAGCTCGACTTCACCGCTTAGTAGTTTAGGAACAAGAACGTGGCCGTACTATTGGCAGAGTTTAAGGAATACGTCGGTACTAAGGACGCGACGGACTTTCCTCAATCTTGTCTCACGGCCGGCCAAGCACTTGTAACTAAATACATAGGAGCCGTTACGACGGTGCCGACAGAGATAAACGACCAAGCCGTACTAATGGTTTCGTCGGAACTCTACCACCGTCGTAACGCTCCTAACGGTATTTCGCAGTTTGCCGATATGGGCGGCGGCGCTATCAGAGTCGGCAAAGACCCTATGGCACCCGCTTACAATCTCCTACTTCCGTACGTGAAAATAGGCGTCTAATGCCTAATGAAATTACGGTTAGTAAAGCGGAGTTTGCTCTTTCGTTACAAGAGTTTGGATTAGACGTTCTGGATTATGTACCAGGACGTATAACTCCACCGGTCGTAATCATAACGGCGGGAACTCCGTACCTGGAGCCCTCAACTCTAAAAAGAAATTACCAATTAAACCTAGAATGTATCTGCGTGGCTATGACGGCCGATAATGAACAGGCAACCGAGGGACTCGACAAGCTGGTTAGCGACTTGCTAAACGCTCTAGAGACACTAAGTTACGTAGAGTTTATTAGCGTCGCCTCACCTTATACACTCACCGCCAACAACGCCGAGTACTTAGCCGCAAACGTTTCGGTAAACCTACTCATAACCCTATAAGGAGTCCAGAAATGGCAACCTCAAGCCGCCTAAAAGCGCAAAACATTAAGTTTCTAATCAACGCAGTAGAGTACGCTCCAGACTGTGAAAATATCGAACTAACCCTAGAGGATATGTCTGGAGATATTCGCACTTTCGACGAAGTACGCACCGGCGGAATGTGGAAACTAAAACTAGCGGGCCTCTACTCACAGACGTCTACCTCGTTGTACCAGATACTATTTACTAACTATGGTACGCAGGTAGCGTTTGTTCTAGCACCATCTGGCAACGCGACCGCCTCGGCTAGCCAACCTCATTGGACCGGTACGGTTATTTTCGACGACCTACCACCGATCTCGCTACAAGCGGGAGACGTAACTAAGTTTGAAATCACCCTAAGCGTAGACGCCTCGGTACACACTCCGGCCGCTACTCCACCGGTATTCTTTGGACTAACTCGTAAAACTAGCGCCTAAATTGGCACGTAGCAACACCCAGGCAATAATAGGACTGGACGAGACTATAAAGGCTCTCCGTTCTATCGGTACGCCAGCTCGAGCAATCTCGGCGGCCGGTGTCGAGTCTGCCAAAATTGTAGCCGCCGAGGCTAGAACTTTGGTACCCACTCGCACCGGTCGCCTAAAGAGCTCTATCGGTATTTCTAGAACAGTAAAAGGCGCAGCCGTAAAAGCGGGTAACGCCTCTATCTTGTACGCCAACCCTATTCACTGGGGTTGGTTCAGGGACTACGATACGTCTCGAGCACGGCAAACTAAACGCGGATACATAAACCGAAACATAAGACCTAACCCGTTTCTGGAACGTGCGCTAGGCTTGAAAAAAGGTGAAGTGTTAGAGGCTTACCGTCGCAATATGAATAAACTAATAACTGAGGAAACGGCGAAAGCCAGAAAAAGGTAAGAAATGAACGTAGATTACAGCGATCTAACGCTAGGCGAAATCGAAACAATCGAGGAACTAACAGGCAAAACATTAGACGACATTATCGAAGTGAAAACACCTCGAGGCCGTCTAATGCGAGCTCTAGTTTTTGTTATTACTAAGCGCAGTAACCCGGCTTACACTTTCGAGGAAACCGCAAAGCTAACACTAGAACAAGGACTAAACGCTCTAGGAACTGGCGAGGACGACGACCCAAAAGAATAACGCGCCAGGACCAGGCCGAACGTATGGCTATGTTTTGTATGGTGTTTCGTATTTCGCCTAGCGAGTATCGTTCGCTAACCTTAGTAGAGTACCTCGCGTTTATTAGAGCTTATACAGAACGCGGGACTACAAACGACCTAGAGGACTTACTAAATGGCTAGAGATACAGACGTAAAAGTCAACATAATCGGCGACGATCGACAACTTGCTAAAGCCACTCGCTCGGCAGAACGTCGCCTCGAGTCTATGCGTAAACGCCTCAAAAAATCGAACAGCGCTCTACGTGGACTATTTAAAGGTATTGGAGCCGCGGCCGCTATCGCAGCCATTAGCAAGTTTACGAAAGCCGCCGACGATGATAACAAAAGCCTGGCTAACCTAGCGGTCGTAACCAATAACCTTACTGGTGCGACCGCCGACCAAATCAAGGCAGTAGACGGCCAGATACAAGCTTTACAGTATGCCGTTGGAGTTACAGACGACGAACTTAGACCCGCATTTTTAGCCTTACTTATGCCGCTAAAAGATACCGCTAAGGCTATGAGCGCTCTACAACTTGCTACGAACATTTCTGCCGGTACTGGCAAAAACTTACAGACAGTTGCTAAAGCATTATCGAAAGCGTACGACGGTAACTTTACAGCTCTAAATAAACTCGTTCCAGGTATCAAGAACGCTAATGACCCTATGGCGGAGCTCGCTAAAAACTTCGCGGGAGCCGCCGAGGTCGCAACCCAGATAAGTCCGTTTCAACAACTTAGCGTGATTTTCGCGGACGTCGCCGAACAACTAGGAACCGCGTTTCTGCCACTATTGCGACAATTCGCCGACTACCTATCCTCGAAAGAGGGTAAAGAAACCCTAGCCAACTTTGTACAACTTGTAACCTTATTGGCTAACGGTATCGCACAAATTGTCGGCTTTCTAGCTAACGTTCTCGGACCTTTAACTAAGTTTATAGGTTTCAACTACGATACCGCCGACTCCGTGGACGTCGTAACTGTTTCTCTACGACAAGCGGAACTAGCCCAAAGCCAATACACTCAAACACTTATTGAAAACGCTAAGGCCGAGGCCGAAAGAGCCGCGGCAGCTAAAAAGTTTGCCGCTAAAGAAAAATCTCGACTTGCCAATTTAGTCAAAGGTATCCAGGACTACGCTAAAGAATACCGCGACGCTATCGACTTTAGCCTCGGACTAAACGAGTCTGGAACAAGGTTTAGAGCAGACAGAGTTATTCGCGAAATGAAAAAGGTTCTAGAGTTTGCTAAAAAACTACCAGACAAACTAAAAGCGCTAGCTAAAGGCGGCGCGACTACCGAGACCCTGGCACGTATCGCAGGTTTAGGACCTACACAAGGTTACGCAGTGGCTACCGGTTTACTCGAGTCTGGACAGCTCGGAACTTTCAACAGACTAACCTCACAACTAGGATTAGCGGGCCAGAAAATTGGAACAACCGCTAGCGCCGCCTACACCATAAACATAAATAAAGCCAATATGACGGCTAACGAAATCGTAAACGCAATCAAGAGCTATGAACGCTCTACCGGTCGAAAGTTGCTACTAAATGGCTAATGACGTTTTCACACTAAACACGGATCTCGAAGTAAGTCTTTACACTTACGCAAGTGACGTTTTTATCTGGGGAGTGACGCGGTGGAATGACGGCGATAAATGGAATAACGGAACGGCTACACAATCCTGGGTAGATTTTAGCGGCTCAATAGCCTCCGTAGAAATCAGTAACGGAACGTTTATCGAACAAGGACTTACACGTCCAGAACCGGCCACCGCGACTATCGTTTTTCAGGACTCCAATTATGACCCGTTCAATAACCTCACAGTTAGAACAGGTACACCTATTCGTATCCGCGTTAGACCTAACCCAGATACAGACCCTACAACCTGGGTAACTCTCTTTCAAGGCAAAATAGATAATGCTAGCGCCTCGTATAACGAATACTTTAGAAACACAGTAACGCTAACTTGTGTAACTAACCTACGCGACTACCTAAACTACTCAATCGTAGACGGGTTCACTACCGCGGCGGTTTCACAATATGCCTGGAACTTTATAGACGATATGGCCGTATTCTTTACAGGAAACGGCATAGTTTACGACAGCGCTTACAGCGGTTATTTACTTGAGGGAATAGACACAACAGACCCGGTAAATATCGGTGAAGTTATGAACCAATTACTGGACGCCAACCTCGGAGCTCTTGTCTACCAGCCAATAACTAGCAACCCGTTCAACCTGGCTTACTACTACACACAAGAACAGCTCGGCAACATAGACACCGCGACCAGCGTTTTAGACTTCGAGTCCACGACTTCCGCGAACGCTTTACGCGCTAGTTTCTACGATCTAACAATCGGTTACGACACGGAACAAATAGTAAACGAAGTCAAACTCGAAACCGTTTCAGGTTATGGGCCGGTCGTAAAAAAGAACTACAACAGCGTTAGCCTATACGGTTCACTAGCCAGCGAGGTAGTTACTAGGCACTACAATGACGCAGACGCAAATACCTGGATAACACAAGTCACACTCGCAGAACCACAACGCCGCGTACTCGATATTTCGGCCTCAGTCATAAACCGAGACGGAACGGTAAACGAGAACCTACTTCGCGAACCTATGAACGTCTGTAACGTTTCAATAAGTAACGCAAACCTTACACTAGACGAAAACTATTACATAACACGGGTGAACTATTCACTTACGCCAGACCAATGGCTTACTAGTATGGAACTATGGAGAGGCCGATAAATGCCTAGAACTACCGTTGTCGCTGGACAAGTCGCTACCGCTACTATTGGTAACGACTTCGCGCAGCTAACTTACGACCAGCCACGTAACGCGGTTATAAACGGTTCGTTGGAAATCTGGCAACGAGGAACCAGCAGCCTAGCGTTTGCAACAGGTGTAACTAATGGTTTTATGGCCGATCGTTGGCAAGCGTTTAGAACTGGATACGCGACCGGTGCGACAGGTTCACAAACCGCAGGAACCGCACAAACCCGCTACGCTCTACGACTAACCAGAACAGCCGGTAATACCTCGCTAAACACTCTCAACTGTCTACAAAATATTGAAACGGCTAACGCGGAAACATATGCAAACCAGCAAGTTACTTTTAGTGCCTGGGTACGCCGAGGAGCAGACTACGCAGGAACTACAAATATGCGCATTCTCTCTGGAACAGGCACAGACGAAAACGTTATGCGCGTCGGAGGTTTTACTGGTCAGCAGACAGTAGTTTCAAGCTCGAGAACTATTACAACTGGGTGGCAAAGATTTTCGGTAACAGGCACAGTCCTATCGACTGCCACGGAACTCGCAGTCCAATTTCAATACACTCCAACAACCGCGACCGCCGGTGCCGAGGACTGGATAGAGTTTACAGGCGCGCAACTCGAAATTGGAGCATTCCCTAGCACGTTCCAAATAAACGGCGGCAGCGTGGCGGCCGAGTTAGCAAACTGCCAGCGCTACTACCAGCGACACGGCCTAGTCAGCGGCGCGTTCGTGGCTATCGGTTACGGTTCTGGAACCACCATCACTAATACTTTCTGGAGCATTTCGCCAGCTATGCGTATAGCTCCGACCTCGGTAGGTTTCAACGCAGTAGAACTCGTGGACGGCGCGGCTGGAACGATCGCAGTAACAGCACTAGCGCTACACAACCCTACGCCGACTCGAACTATTGTTCACGTTACACACGCTACGAATGATACAGCCCACAGACCTTACGGCTTACGCACTACCAGCGCGGCCGGATATGTCGAATTGAACGCAGAAATCTAATGGAAACTATAAAAATCGGAAACACCACTTACGTCGTTATTACCCGCGACGACGGCTCTAAGCTCACAATTGAGGCAAGCGACTCTAATCCAGAGTACTTAGCACTAATTGAAACCACGGAGGAAAACTAATGGCTAAAGATAAAGAAATCGAACCAGAAATCGCACCAGCACCAATTTATATGGAGGCCGCGCCGTTCCCAGCACCGCCCGTAATCGAACCCGAAACCGAGTAAATGGACGAGTCACCTAAGCCCACGTCTACCGCCGCATTACTAACCGATATTAGTAATCGCCTGGCAGTTATTGAGTCCCGTTTAGAGGTCGTCGGAGACCACGAGACTCGTATACGTGACTTAGAAAAGGCCCGCTATCAGTCGGCCATTATTATTAGTTTGTTCTCGTCCGTGTTTGTCGCCGTTATCGTAACGGTTATTTCAAGGAGTATCTAAATGGCAGTCTATAAAGAACCATTTTCAGCTAGCACTCGAGGCGACCAATTTCGCAACCTGGCAGCCTACCGTAACGGCCGACCGCACCGCGGCCAGGACTGGGCACCTGGCGCAAATAAAATTATTCCCGCAATCACCGCCGGTAAAGTAATCGCTAACGAATGGAGCGACGCTCTAGGCTGGACGATTACCCAGAGTACAACGGATGGACTGTTCGTTTTATACGCTCACCTGGCAGATCAGCCAAAACTATCTATCGGCCACGTCCTAAAAATCGGCGACCCTATTGGTAAAGTCGGCTCGACTGGCACCTCAACCACAGGACCCCACCTACACTTGTCTATCGCCAAAAGCAAGAACGTTTCGCTATGTATTTTTGAAAAACTAGTCGACCCACTAATACAGTTTGTAAACAGCGATAGTGTAAAAGCCTCGCAAGCTAAGAAAGTAGTCTCAAAAAAATGAAACTAGACGCAGAAACTAGACTATGGATTTACCGTATTGTAGGTTGTATCGTGCCTATCTTGGTAACGGCCGGAACTCTAAGCGAGGGACTCGCCTCGCAACTAATGAACCTAGTGGCCGCTATCTTGTCCGTAGGTAGTGCTACACTCGCCGCAAGGAATGTAAACAAGTAACAACAAAAACAAAGGATAAAAAATGGCTTACGCAAACAAGGATTATATCGACGTCGCTACCCGTATTCGGGATTTTAAGAGCAACTATCCAGACGGTTCACTACAACAAGTCCGCCTCGAGATCGTGAGTATCGGCGACCAGCTCGGTATCTTATACGTGGCCGCGGCCTATCGACACCCACTAGACGAACGTCCAGGTATTGGCACAGCGTTCGAGCCGGTACCCGCCGTGAACGCCTCTATGCGCGGTTCCGAGGTTATGCTCGCAGAAACTTCCGCGTGGGGACGAGCCCTAGTAGCAATCGGAGCAGATACTAAACAAGGCATAGCAAGCGCCGAGGAAATCCGAAACAGACAAACCACGCCAGCGCCCGCTACGACGGACTGGTTAGCGCAAGCGAACGAACTATCGTTCCAGGGAGATAAGGACGGCCTACGCGCCTTGTATGGCTCGGCAGTAGCTCGTAAAGTAAAGCCCGAAATACTCGACGCTATCAAAGCAATCGGCGAGTCCACTAAATAAAAACCTCGCCCGAGAAAGGATAAGAAACTCGAGCGAGGCTTACTAAAGTCTAACAAAGGATTATATAAAATGTCGTACCCAGCAGTAGCGGCCGCACTCAATCACTCCAAAGCCTCAACGTCGGCGCGCCTAGTTTTAGTAACTATCGCCTACTTCGAGTCCGATACTGGAGCCTGGCCCGCGCAGGAAACGATCTCGAGAATGACGGGCCTATCATTACGCAGCGTAAAACGAGCTGTAAAAGAACTTTCGGAACTTCACGAAATCGATGTTATTGCCGACGCCGGTGATACCTGGGGAGCCCGAAAAACAAACCGCTATTTCGTTATTCTCGAATGTCCCGAGGGTTGTCGAGGTGACTTGTCCCACAAACAAGCAAGCGCCGAAATCGTGAACTTGGCACCGATTAGGCGCAGTCAATTAGTGCCAAATCTGGTAGCAATAGGGGACACCAGAGGTAACAATAGGGGACAAATAAGGTAACAATAGGGGTCACCCACGGCACCTAATCTATGTAATTAACTTAGTAAGAAATGGAAAGAACATTAAATGGCTAAAGTAACAATTTCTGGAGACGTAAAAGACGTCGGAAACTATCACGCAGGTAAGTACGTGAACATCTGGGAGCACTACGTCGGCTCGGACGGTAAAGAGCGTAATCGGCTCTGGACCTTATGGCTCACTGGAGACCCTGGGTTTATGCCTGGAGACTGGCTCGAGGCCGAGGGTACACTTTCAACCTCAGTCAACGAATGGACTAAGGACGGAGTCACTCGACAGATCGTGAACCACTCACTAAACTCCGTCTCAATCATTCAACACACTCCGGTAGTCCCTAAAGCTCCAGAGCCAACAATCGACGACGACGACCGGCGTAAATACGGTTCTGGAATGGCTCCGTTCTAATGTTGTTTATCGCAGGAATACCACGACCACAAGGCTCTAAAAAAGCGTTCAATCGTGGAGGTCGTATAGTGCTCGTGGAGGCAGCGGCCGGACTCAAGGAATGGCGCGAACTGGTAGGTATGTTGTACAAAAGCCAGGAACTAGAGTTTCATTCTCGACCCACGGCCGTAACCGTGGACCTAACGTTCTTGCTCCCACAAATCAAAAAACCTAAACTACGCTATCCAACAACTAAACCAGATATCGACAAGCTCTCTCGAGCAATACTCGACGCGCTTACTGGTATCGCTTACGAGGACGACTCCCAGGTTGTACAACTCAAAACCCAAAAGGTTTACACTTTCAACGAACCAGGCGTCTATATCACCGTTTCAGGCATAAATAACGATTATGTAACGACTCGCATAAACACGACGTAAAGCGTGTCTCACGCGTTATCTTAGTTATGTACCACTCAATCAAACAAAGGATAAAAAAAATGCTAAAGAAAACGTTTACGTTTATCGCTATCGGCGCTATCTCAGTCCTCGCAGAAAACACACTCCCAGGACTCTCAATAATTACCCTCCTAGTCGGCGCTCCACTAATCGCACTAGTAGGTGAAAAATGATTATCGACGACAAAACCCTAAAGGGAGCAATCAAAGAAGCCCGCGGACTAGGTGAGGCACTAATCGATCGGCCAACCCTTAGAACGTTCGCAGCCTACCGGCGAGCACTAACACACCTAGCCACCGTTCTCGGCACCGAGGACCTCGAATACGCACGTTCAGTAATAATCGAGGACCAGCTACACTCACGATACGGAGACAAGTAATGATTATCTGGCCAACACACAAAGCAAAAGCCGCCGAACGCAAACGACTAAAAACAAAGAAACGAAACACAACAGTTACACGAAAGGATAAATAATGTTTCTCGCTAACCTAATCAAAAACTACGCACCACGCACCTACCACGAGCTACACGCAATTAAGCTCGAACGATTCACGGACGCGCACCGTTACGGATACCTGGAGGGACTACACCGCTCCCGCGAGGTAGTCAATCTCATAATTGACGAAATGTGTAAATGCGACAAGAAACACAAGGACTGTAAAAACGAAGTAGCTCGAGCCCTAATAAATAACGCTATCGACGGCGAAATTGAGGACGCAGACTAATGGCAAACTCAGACGAGTTTTACGCAAGCATAGCCGCGAGTATGCGTAACGGAGCAAAGCTCGAGGAACGCCTCGCGATTATGGAAATCATTATCGAGGAAATCAAACACGCCTCGTCGGCCGACGAAGTACAAGCATTAGATCGAGTCGCGGCACAAATTAAACACCGCACACACAAGGAGCTCTAATGGGACTACTAGACGGTTTAGAACCACTAAAGCCAATCCAACTATGCCGCGTAGGAAAACTCTTACTCGAGCTAGAACCAGGCGACCAACAAACACTAACAACCGCTATGGAGGACGGCCGCTGGACTCCTCGAGCACTAACCAACGCTCTCAACAGTAGAGGAATAACTATCGCCAGGGACACACTCCAGGCTCATATGAAACGGACTTGCCGGTGCTCGAAAATCTAGAACCACCGGTAGAGGAGCCAGCCGACGTAAAACTCCTACGCGCAGCACTACGCCGCGCCAACACCGCGCTACTAGCAGCTAAGGACCGTACCGAGCACTTAGTCGAGGTAACAAGGGAGGCCGCGTTCGACGCTATGGTCGCGCTCGGAGGTGTAGCACGTGTAGTAACACCTACGAAAGATAAGCGTAAAGGCCGCGCCGAGGTAGCACTCTGGGTAATGGGCGACTGGCAGGGCTCTAAGGTAACTACCAGCTACAACTCAGAAATAATGAGACGGCGAGTACTACAATTCACGGAACGCGCTATCGACATAACCGAAATCCAAAGAACCCACCACCCGGTAAGAGAATGCGTAATAGCGTTTACCGGCGATCAAGTTGAGGGACTCTGGAATTATCCAGGCCAGAGTTGGGAGGTGGACTCGACCTTATTTGAGCAATACGTAAACGTTTCGCGCCTAATCGTAGACGTAGTGCGTGTAGCCCTAGCCAACTACGAAAAGGTAACAGTCGTACCCGAATGGGGAAACCACGGACGTATTGGTTCTAAGCGCGACGGTGTTCCTCGCAGCGATAACGTAGATCGTATGTGTTACGAGCTCGCCAGGCAACTACTCCAGGACGAGAAACGCCTAACGTTCCAGGAATGTCCCGAGGATATCCAGCGCCTCGAGATAGGCAACTACCGCGCTATCGTTCTACACGGAGACGAAGTCGGCCGCAACGGTTTCGCCTCACCTACCGCAATCGTTACGCACGTATCTAAATGGAAATCAGGCTCTTACCCGTGGCCGTTTCGCGACGCGTATATAGGCCACTATCACACACACGCCGAATGGGCTTTACCAGACGGCCTCGGTTCCGTCTACCAGACCGGCTCAACAGAGAGCGATAACCGTTACGCAGGTATCACTATGGCAGCCAGCGCGACACCCAGCCAACGCCTACACTTCATAGACCCAGAAAAGGGTAGAGTCACGGCCGCGTACAAAGTCTGGCTCGACTAATGGAAATACTAATCATTCTCGGACTACTCATAATCCCGGCAATAGTCCTAAAGGTCATAGACGCAATCGCTAAGATACAGGACTTCGACGGCCTCGAGTACCTCGACGACGAGGACAACTAATGGCAGAATGGCACAGCTCTAAAGAATGGCGCAACGCTAGAGCAAAAGCAAAGCAACACCTCGAACCTATCTGCGTGATATGTAACAAGGACCTACTCGGCGCGGACTGGACCATAGACCATATCATTCCAGCAGGGCCAGACGGAGAGCCAGACCATAACCTAAGCAACTTACAGAGTATGTGTCGCGAATGTAACGGCCGAAAGAAAGATAGAAAGCCGACGCGCAGGTCGTGGCTAAACCCTAAATGGACGATACCCAATGGATAGGCGCGGACAAGCACCAGGCACCCCGTTTTTTCTGAGGACGCTCCACCCCCACAGCAGG
>Ga0222712_10004023_pt1 | contig 15628 bp, 19 predicted proteins | sample C33_657DmetaG_FD_165043 | JGI IMG/M metagenome (GOLD analysis project Ga0222712, IMG submission 165043) | Estuarine water microbial communities from San Francisco Bay, California, United States - C33_657D | ecosystem: Environmental > Aquatic > Marine > Unclassified | place: USA: California... | reverse complement strand
ATTGACGAACCAATGCCTTTAGCATTAATTAAAAAGATAGTCGTCTTTAGGGTTAAAGAAAATTTGAAGAAACAAAAGCTTTAATACTCAGCATTAAATTTGTTTTCTAGCATTTTGTCTTTTAAAGTTGATTTAAAGGAATAAGCTAGTGTAATCATAAAAGCTCTTGTGTCTGATTTGCTTGAACGGAAAACTGAAAAAGTAGATGTTTTTGTATTGTATCCGCTCCTCAACGTATTAAATGCATCTACAATAATAAAGTTTAATTTAAAATTACTTTTACCTAATTTTTCTTGTAATCCAAGATCAACATTGTAGTTAGCGAATGTTTCGCCCTGTGGTGTTGTTTTAGGAGATATATAATTAGCTATTATCTGAAGCTTGCTTGAACTATTTAAATTAAAATTATTAATCAATTTTCCACTCCAGTTGGTACCGCTTCTAAAGCCATCGTTCACCAAATTAGCTCCATTGAAATTTTGTTTAAATAAGGTTGCACTTAAATTATAATCGTAAAAGCGAAACGGCTTACCATTAATCATTGTTTCTATGCCATAGTTATCTGTGTTGCCAATATTCATAGGCATATTTAAAATAGCTCCATTTGCTAATTGAGTGTAATAAGATCTAATAGCATTAATTGAATGTCTAAAAAATAAGTTAGTTGTGAAATTGATTTTTGAATTTCCAGTATTATATGAAAGCTCATAGGCATCAATAATCTCTGGCTTCAAATTTGGATTACCACTGTGTGGGCTAAGGATATCAGTAATATCAACAAAAGGGTTTAACTGACCCAAACCTGGTCTATTAATTCTTTTGCCATAACTTATTTTGATACTTTCTTTTTGATTAAAGTTATATGCTAGATGTGCAGTGGGAAATAATTTTATATAATCATTTGTAAACCTAGTGCTTTGCGTATTGGTAGCACCATTATTAGAAACCTGCTCTGCTCTAATACCGGTAGCATAATTCCAGCTAGCTTCTTTTCCTTTTGTATAATTTGTGTTGTGATACTGAAAATAAAGCGCTTGAACCTGCTCGTTAAAATTGAAAATATTACTTGAAGCTGTATTAGTAATATAACTATCGTTTATTTTATCTGCAGTTAAGAAATCTGTTTTGATTGTTCTAAATAAACCCTTGTATCCTGTTTCAATTACACCCATTTCTGAAGTGGGAATACTATAGTCTACAGCTGCATTGGTAATAACTCCATCTTCATAATTATGTGTAAGCTGAGTTTGTCTTGCAGCAATGGCCATGCCGTCAATATTCAATGAAGTTGTATATATATCAGTATTTTGACGACCTTTCTCCAACGAGGTACTCAAACTTGTATTTAAAGATTTGCTTGAATTTTTAAAGGTTTTTAAATAATTTAAAGCAAATTCACCTTCTTTCACTCTTTCATATTCATAAGAGTGTCGATCATTACTACTTGTAAAACCAGTGTTCTTGTTAAAAAGCTTAGTAATTAAATCCTCATTATTATCTTGACCTTCCATATTACCAATGGCTTCAAAAGAAAAAGCATTGTATTCGTTAGGTGTATAGTCAATATTTAATTTTATATTTTGAAGCTTCTCAACTCTTTTGTCATTTCTATTTTGGCCAATAAAATAATTATCAATTAAATTATAGTTGGTCCTATCACTTTGAATTTTTCTAGATCTACCTGCAAATCTATTATCATAACCCAGGCCGACATTCCATTTACCAACTTTATTATTTAAAATAATAGAACTATTCACTCTTCCCTTGGCACCCACACCTGCTCCTAAAGCTATAGCGCCATTGGTGCCAGCTTGCTTGTTTTTCTTCAATTTGATATTAATAATTCCACTTTCTGCATTCGCATCATATTTTGAAGAAGCGTTATTAATAATTTCTATGCTTTCAATACTACTAGCAGCAATTTGATCAGTATTGGCAATTCCTGAATTTCTTCCATTAATTAAAATCAATGGAGTCTTTCCTCTTAAAGTAATTATACCCTCATTATCTACGGTAACAGTAGGAGTTGATTTTAATATATCAGTAGCCGTGCCACCTATCTGTGTTATATTATTTGCAGTATTTACAACAAAACCCTCAGATGTTTTTTCGATCATTTTTTTCTGAGCTACTACAATAACATTACCTAGCTCTGATTTATTTTCTTCTATATTCAAATCTTTTAATTGAGATTCCTTGTTATCAGAACTAATGGTAACATTTTTTGAAACAGTTAGATATCCTACTAGCTTAACGCTAAGCTTGTATTTTCCAAAGGCAAGGTTATTAAAACTAAATTGACCCAAGCTGTCCGATGCCTCATAGAAAAGCACTTTGGATGAATCTTGTGCATTGGATAGGGTAATAGTAGCAAATTCTAATGGTTTGCCATTATTGACAATATTTCCGAAAATTTTTCCCTGAGCTAAAGTAATTTGTTGGATGCCAATAAATAGGCATAAAATGATTATGTATTTTTTCACGCTTCAAAATTATCCATTATTCTGGAATGGGCTTGTTAAATTATATGAATGGAGTATTTATTTAGACTAATCCTGCAATCAAAGGTTTAAATAGAAATCATTAATTTTAATCAAATTCCTACAATATGAGTGACTTGGTTCAAATAGTAGATTATACACCTGAATACAGATCCGCATTTGCCGATTTAAATAAAGAATGGATTTCTAAGTATTTTAAAATGGAAGAAACTGATTATAAAGCATTAGATCATGCTGATACATATATAATTAATAATGGTGGATATATATTGGTAGCCATATATAATAACGAACCTGTTGGAGTTTGTGCATTGATAAAAATGAGCGACCCTGATTATGATTTTGAATTATCAAAAATGGCTGTATCACCAAAAGCACAAGGAAAGAAAATTGGATGGATGATAGGTGAAGCAATAAAAGATAAGGCAAGAAAGCTAGGCGCCAAAAAACTTTATCTTGAAAGTAATACTATACTTGTCCCTGCGATTAATCTATACAGAAAGCTTGGTTTTATTGAAGTTTTTGACAGACCAACAGCCTACGAGCGCTGTAATATACAGATGGAGCTTGTTTTGTAGAAGAACTAGTTTTTCTTAAAAAGTAAGGATAAGATTCTTGGGATTTGAGTTCTATCATTATCATCAAACCATTCTTCTAACACTAGTAAAGAAAAATTATATTTTTTTGCTGCCTCTGTAAAATCTGAAACATTATGTGTAAAGCAAGTGACTATTTGCTCTCCTTCTGATGTTGTGTATCTTGCTTTTGATCCTGCATATTGTTTAAATGGATGAAATTCACCTATATACATATATCCTCCAGGCTGAAGTATATTATTTGATTTATTGAAAATCTCATCTATACTTTCAACATGTTCAAGAATTAAGCTAAAAGAAATTAAATCAAATTTATCAGTAGTAAAATTCCATGACTTATTGATATCTGCTATTACAAAATCAACATTGCTTGTAACAATTTTTTTAGCCGCTTTAGCCATCATAGCTTCTGAAAAATCGGCCGCAATTACTTCTTGGGCCTGTTGTTCAAACCAAACGGTATTCTTGCCTGTTCCACATCCAAATTCCAGTACTTTCTGAAATTTAATGGTTGATAAAACAGACCTTAAAGCCTTGGCCTCTAGATCTCTTGTTTTGTTTTCATTGGTATCATATTGTTCCGACCATTCTTGGTATGCTTCTTTAATATTCATTGCGCAAAATTTGATGTTTTTTGTGGAATAACCTAATTTCACAGCTACAAACAAACATTAGTTTAATGGGCAAGATTCTAGTCATTGGTGCAGGAGGGCAATTGGGTACAGAATTGACAAAAGTACTAGCTGACAGATATGGTAATGAGACTATCATTGCTACTGATTTTCAAGAAGCTGTTAGACCAAAATTCAACTATTGTACTTTCCATACTTTGAATGTTTTGAATAAAACTGAATTAGAGAACATCGTAAAAAATGAGGGAATAAGTCAGATTTATCATTTAGCGGCTATCTTATCTGCAGCTGGTGAAAAAAATCCATTACAAGCATGGGATTTAAATATGGGTGGATTACTCAATGTTTTAGAAGTTGCTAGAGAATATAAAATAGAGAAAGTATTTTGGCCAAGTTCAATCGCAGTATTTGGTCCTAATTCAGACAAAGATCAAACTCCTCAAAATGCTTTTAAAGATCCAAATACTATTTATGGTATTTCAAAATTATCTGGAGAGCATTGGTGTGAATACTACTTCAATAAATATGGTGTAGATGTAAGAAGTGTAAGGTATCCTGGATTAATTGGTTATAAATCATTACCAGGCGGAGGTACTACAGATTATGCGGTAGATATTTATCATAAAGCTTTGAAGGGTGAAAAATTTTCTTGCTTTTTAAATGAGCACACATACTTGCCGATGATGTATATGGATGATGCAATTAATGCAACACTTCAATTAATGGATGCACCAAAAGAAAAAATAACTATCAGAACTAGTTATAATATTTCAGGATTAAGTTTTTCTCCTGCAGAAATTTATCAAAGCATAGTAAAGTACTTCCCTAATTTTGAAATTGAGTATCAATCAGATTTTAGACAAGCCATTGCAGATAGTTGGCCAAATAGAATAGATGATAGCAAGGCTAGGGCTGATTGGGGCTGGAATCCAAAATTTGATTTAGAAGCCATGACCTCAGCAATTATTACTAATTTGCCTAAGTATTTTAATTATTAATTGAATAGATATGTACAATCAGTTTAAACCAGTTTTAACAAAAGAGTTGGCTTCTATTAAAGAAGCTGGATTATATAAAAAAGAAAGAATCATTACATCACCACAAGCGGCAGAAATCACTATTGAAGGAGGTAAGACTGTTTTAAATTTTTGTGCAAATAACTATCTAGGATTGTCATCTCATCCTAAAGTAATTGAAGCCGCAAAAGCTGCTATAGATTCACATGGATTTGGTTTGTCTTCTGTTAGATTTATTTGTGGTACACAGGATATTCATAAAATATTAGAAGAAAAAATTTCTGCTTTCTTGGGAACAGAAGATACTATTTTATATGCTGCAGCATTTGATGCGAATGGGGGTGTATTTGAACCTTTGTTTGGAGAAAAAGATGCCATTATTTCTGATTCATTAAATCACGCATCCATTATTGATGGAGTAAGATTAACAAAATCTATGCGTTATAGATATGAGCATAATTCAATGGAAGACTTGGAATCTAAATTAAAAGAAGCCATTGCCGCAGGTGCACAACAAAAAGTTATTGTTACCGATGGCGCCTTCTCTATGGATGGAACTATTGCTCAATTAGATAAGATTGTTGAACTAGCAGAAAAATATGAAGCATTGGTAATGAGTGACGAGTGTCATTCTACAGGTTTTCTAGGTAAAGCAGGAAGAGGCGTACATGAATTAAAAGGTGTGATGGGTAAGATTGATATTATAACAGGAACCTTAGGTAAAGCCTTAGGTGGCGCATCTGGCGGATTTACTTCTGGTAGAAAAGAAATTATTGATTTATTAAGACAAAGATCAAGACCATATTTGTTTTCTAATACATTAGCGCCATCTATTACTGGGGCGTCTATAGCAGTATTTGATTTATTATCTCAAACAACTGAGTTAAGAGATCAATTAGAAACCAATACCCAATACTTTAGAGAAAAAATTACTGAAGCAGGTTTTGATATTAAACCAGGCACACATCCAATTGTTCCGATTATGTTATACGATGCGGTAGTGTCTCAAACAATGGCCGAAAAGTTGTTGGAGAAAGGTATTTATGTAATTGGCTTCTATTATCCGGTGGTTGCAAAGGGTCAAGCCAGAATACGAGTTCAAATTTCTGCTGCTCATACTAGAGAACATCTAGATAAAGCTATACATGCATTTATTGAGGTTGGCAAGGAATTGGGCGTGATTAAGTAGTATGAGAAATAAAAACTTTATAAAAACATTATTCCCATGCAGTAATTGTTTTACTTAGTATGTTATATTCTTTTTCAAAAAAATTAGATGAACAAGTAAATTGATAACGTATATCAATTTTTTCAATGGTTTTTTTGGCTAATTCTTTAGATCTTTTTTCTACATAGAATCTACAAAGAATTAAATAGAACATTGACAATTCAGTTTTTATATTAAATGGAGTATTATTATATTGTAAAGTGTCAATTTGTAAAAGGGTTATGTAATCATATTTTATAAATTGATTCTTTGTGCCATATAAATATACTAATCTATAGAAAAATGTTATTGTAGAAATGTTTTCATTTATGTTTTTATTTTTGAACATTAGTCGCTCTATGTGCGTACTATCAAGATTAACAATAAAATTCCAAGCCGCAATCCTTCCTAAAATGATAGGATGTATTTTAATTTTAATTTCGCCAACCAGCTTGTTAAGTATCTTAATCAATGATTTCGCTTCTTGTATTTCTTTCTTAATAAAATGAAATTGAATTTTGATACAAATAATAAAAAGTTCAATATCAACAGTTAAATATACCTTACAAGTATTAATCCATTCACCATAGTATCCCTCAAGAAAATCTTCTTCTACATAGAGTTGTAATAAAACTTGTTGAACAATTTTGGATGTGTTGATATATTTTTTAACAAAATTAATTAACGATTTATTTTTTAATTTTGCAGCTTTATGTATTGGCTGAAAAGCAACATAGTATTTATATAGGCTTTCCCAATTGTCTTCCTCAATATTTTTATTAAAAAAATTCGAAATATGATCAATTTTATTTTTGTTAATAAATAATTCAATAAGACTTCTTATTTGATATATATTTTCCCAATGATCTTCATTCAGTAGAGGTATGACTTCATTTAAAATTGAAATATTCATTTCATCAGAAACGCTAAATAAGTGAATATTTTCATGAATGAAATCCCTATTTAAGGTTATTCTAAATTTTCTCAATTCAATAAAGTCATTAAATCCAATTAATTTGGATAACAGATTTAATGTATATAAACTAGGAAAATTTGAATTAGGCAAGATTTTGAAAAATCTTCTAAGAGTATTATAACTTATTAAAATATTGGATTCTTTGTATATTAAAGAAGAAAGCGCTTCGCAATCATTTGCAGAATTAATCTTTAGGCAAAATTTTTCTTCTAGAGACTTTCGCAAAAATTGGCGTTCTTCTTCACTTACTTGAATTGATTTTGGCATAGATAATCTCTCAAAACAATATTAAGTTAAAATAATGATACTAAACTTAAATCTCTATTTGTACTTGTTTGTACTGATATTGATTCTACATTAACAATTAATCTTGCATTATCACTACAAGGTCATATTATAATATTTTATTTATTAAAGAATAGTTTTATATAAAGAAATTACTACTGTCAATTTGTAGATGACATCTTGGGGGAGATGTTCTTTATATTTATGACAGTAGTATTTATAAATTAGAAAATATTAAAATATTATTTTATTGTTTGTATATTAACTTTGTTAAATGAAAAACAAAGTAGTTATTACTGGGTCTACCGGCATGGTGGGAAGTATTGTGCTTCAGTTGTGTCTAGACAGTAATGAAGTGTCAGAAATTATCGCACTTGTTAGAAAGTCAACAAGTATTCAGCACCCGAAATATAAAGAAGTGGTTATTGCTGATTTTTTACATTATCGGGATCAAGCAGCTTTATTTAATGATGTTCATATTGTTTATTATTGTCTGGGTGCCTATACTGGCTCTGTTCCTGCAGATGAATTTAGAGTAATTAATTATGATTATCCTTTGAATTTAGCTAAAGTCATTCGTGAAAAATCTCCCAATACTAGATTTTGTTTACTAAGTGGTCAAGGGGCAGATCGAACTGAGAAAAGTACTATGCAGTTTGCAAGAGATAAGGGAGCAATAGAAAATGCACTATCTGCTTTACATTTTAAATCTTTTCATTCATTTAGGCCGGGCTATATTTACCCCACTAAAAAAAGAAATGAACCCAATACTTTTTATGTAATTTCAAGAATGGTCTATCCACTTTTAAAATTAATGGGTAAATCTTTAAGTATCACAGATCAACAATTGGCTAAAACAATTTTTAATGTTGGTTTAAATGGCTATTCTAAAGAAATTCTGGAAAACAAAGACATGAGATTGCTTCAATTATAATAAAATAAATAACCATGAATCCTTCTCAAATATTTTCTTTATCTAATTCAGTTATTTTTATTGGTTGGCTATTATTAGTCATTTTTCCAAAATGGAAATATACTCAATCAATAATATTAAATGGATTATTGGTTGTATTTGCCATGCTTTATACTTTTCTGTTATTTAAAGATATTGGAGAGCTAAGTGCAGATAGCTTTGGTACACTTTCAAAACTAAAACTACTTTTTCAAAGCGATACAGCTGTACTTGCAGGATGGGTACATTATTTGATATTTGATTTATTTGTAGGAGCTTATATTGTGAGGAAATCTATAGAGATTGGACTAGCTAGAATTATATATACTTGTATTTTACCCTTTGCTTTAATGTGTGGCCCTATAGGCTATTTAATATTTGTAATAATTAAAGTAATAAAAGTAAAATCATTAAATAAATAAATCTCTTCAATGAGTGGTGAATTAAATTTAGCGACTTTATTAAAAAACATGAAACCAGTTTTAAATTCTGGAGAATATGTTTTTTGTACTCTCTCCAATAATGAAAAAATAGACTTGAGTAAAGTTCTTGGTTCTTTCAAAGAAAAAGAGGGTATAACTTTAATTCTTACAAAAGAGTATGCAGATTTAATGGAGTTGCCCTATATTTCTATAATGTCCTGGATTAGCCTAGAGATCCATTCATCATTAGAGGCAGTTGGCTTAACTGCTGCTTTTTCAAAAGTATTAGCAGATGCTAATATTTCTTGTAATGTGGTTGCGGGCTATTACCATGATCATATTTTTGTTTTAAACCAAGACGCTCAAAGAGCTATCGATTTGCTTAAAAGCTTATAATCTTAGTATTTCATTAACAAGATTAAAAGCCGAATTCAAGTAAAATTAATTCTATAAAAAATAGCCATAAATTATAAAAAGTTAAAAGGGAAGGTTAAAAATTCCCTTTTTTGACTTTAATATGTTCCCAAATATAATTTCGGAACAAATTCCAGCTATTTGAAGCTACAATTTTGACTTTTTGGGTATATTTTGTTCACTCAATCTAAACCAAATTCAAAAAAATGAAAAAGCTATTATCGGTTTTATTTGTATCTACAATGCTATTTGCATGTAATAATGAAGCTGCAAAAAAAGAGCAAGTTGAAAATGAGAATGTAAAATTCTATGATCATGTATGGGATGTAGTTATTAACCAAGGTAATGTGAATTACCTAGATACAGCTTATGCTGCAGATGTGGTTTTACATACTGTACCTGAAATTAAAGGCAAGGATAGTGCAAAGGCTTACTATGCTAATTATGTTACTGGTTTTAGCAATAGACAATTTATTGTTAAAGAGATCTTTGCTAAAGGCGACAAAGTGGTAAAATATTGGCAGTTTAAAGGAACACATACTGGTCCATTCTTTGGTATTCCTGCAACAGGGAAAACAGTTGATGTAATTGGATGTACAATTGCTAAAGTGGTAGATGGTAAAATCACAGAAGAGCAAGACTTCTTTGATAACTACGCTTTCTTACAACAAATTGGAATTATTAAATAATTCGTTTTTTTAAGTTAAAGGGCCGCTCTCTTATGAGGTGCGGCCCTTTTTTTATTTTCTATTCCAACCATCTGAAAATCCTTTTCTAAGATCACTTTCAGAATTGCCTATCAAATAACCAAATAAGGCGGCAACAGCGGCTAAATGGATAATTAACACTGCTTTTTGCCAAGTAGGTCTTTCTTTCCATGGTTTTTCTTGATCAAAAGGGTCAAAAGCCAAAGCAATACCCATAAAGCTTGCGGCTTCTCCTGGGGAATGTCTGTATACTAATTCATATACTGCGAATAAAATAAAACCAATGTAAATAAACTTGTTGAATGAAGTTTTCATAATATTAATCTTTATTTAAATGTTTACTTTTTCCAACCCATCCTAGATGGGTATGATCAAAATTATCTAAGTGTTTTAATCCATATCCAGCTACTCTATCAAAAGTAGAGTGGGCTAAAAAGATTAAACCTATTTTCATAATAAGGTCGTTGTGTAGTATAAAACCCAATAAAAACAATATTGCCAAAACTCCCTGATGATGAAACACATTGTAAGCAATAGCACCCAATTTCTTAGTAATTACAAATAATACAAAAGAAACATCTGGCACAAAAAATAGGGCTAAATAAAAACCCCAAGTCCCAGGATATAGATAGAAGTATATCGTACTAAATAAAATAAGTAAACCTAGTGCTTCTAATTTTAAAATATATTTCATTTATAATAATTTAATCCTTTTTCAATTTTAATTTTAGTAATTCATAATGATGAATTGTATGAAGAGATGTGAATATCAATAATTCTCTTAAACTAACTTTGCCTAAAATTGGATGAGGCAATCTATATCTATCTAAATCATGTTCGGAGTGTTTATTTATCTTTTTAATAAATTGTTCATTTAGGTATCTGTGTTTTTTAATTAAACTATCTCTATCTTCAAATAGCACTGGTTTTGGTATATATATAGAGGGTGATTTTGCCCCGTTTTCTAAAGCTTTTTTATACAACATTTGAAGATGATCAAAAGACCTCGGCTCGTTTTTATTTATACCATAAAGTAAACCTAATAAAGGCTTAGGTATCAAGTAAGCAATATTAAGAATCTGTAATAATTTAATTAAATGAACTAAATCTTGGCCTGCAGACCATTTATTATTAATATTCATTTCAAATTCTTCTTTATTTATATTTGAAATGAACGCATTAAACTGTTCTGCTGAACTATTTAGTGATTTTATGATAGTTAGTTTATTATTCATAATTCTTTCCCTTGGTCTCTAATAATGTAAATGCTTCTTCCCAACTTGGAATTGTGTCAGACTCATAACCATAAGTTCTACCTGTAGCTATTGAATGAAATGATTTCATGGCTTTTAAGTGAACACCATTTTTCATAAACACTAACATAGCATCTCTACTTTCCCAAGCAGATAAGGTACAGTTGTAACCATTTATTTTCTTAACGGCACTAAATAAATTTCCTTTCGCTGATTTTGCTTCAGTAAATGATGGAATTGCTAATCTCCAAAATTTAATAAATCCCAAAATTCCTTTAGGTTTTAGACCTGTAATGGATATATGCATTTTTTTTATTTCTTATTAATTTACTGAAATAACTTTCCTTAAGTATACGTCTAAACTATCAAAAATTCTTCAAATTTGTTATATTGTTGCATGATTAAGATCTCCATAACCTTCTTATTTGCCAGCTTCTTTAGTTTATCAGTTCAATCCGCATCAGCTAAACAAGATAATTACCAATTGCATGAAACAAATAAAATGATCGTTCCAATTGGTGGAAATACCTGGACTATTAACGGTGCTAAAGTATCTAATAATGGTTTATCTGATTGGACCTCAAATACGACAAGTGTACATACTTATATTTATTTTACGCAAAGCGGCTCACTTCATCTCTCTATTAATATGAATCCTGGAGGGAAAAATATCTTGAAAATTACCATTCAAGGTCTTTCAAAGGAATTTACTGTTGAGGGCGAAAAGGAAAGTGAATATTATGTCGGAACATGGGAAAATGTACAACAGGGTTATGTGAAGATTGAAATGCAAGGTTTATCAAAATCTGCCAATAGTTTCGGAACTATCAGTTCACTAGGTATTAGTGGTACTGCTGTAAACAATGAAACGGCATTTGTTAAAGATAATATTGACAATTATTTCTACTGGGGAAGAAGGGGCCCGTCAGTTCATTTGAAATACACTTTACCTTCTTCTGATATTACTGATTTTTACAGCGAGATTACGGTACCTCAAGGAAATGATGTTATCGGCTCATACTTTATGGCCAATGGTTTTGCAGAAGGATATTTTGGCATTCAGGTTAATTCTTTAACAGAACGAAGAATTCTTTTTTCTGTATGGAGCCCATATGCAACTGATAACCCGGCGAGCATTCCGCAGGAATTAAAGATTACCATGCTCAAAAAAGGGAATAATGTTAAATCAGGAGAGTTTGGAAATGAAGGTGCTGGTGGTCAGAGTTATCTTGTATATCCATGGAAAGCAGGAATGACCTATAAGTTTTTATTACGCGGACAGCCACAGCCGAATAATTCAACCATCTATACTGCTTACTTCTTTGCACCAGAAGAAAACAAATGGATGCTTATAGCTAGTTTCAAAAGACCGGCGACCAATACCTACCTTAAAAATCTACATTCTTTTTTGGAGAATTTTATTACTGAGACAGGTGACCAGACCAGAATGGCCATCTATGGTAACCCATGGGTAAGAGATACCAATGGAGTATGGACTGCATTATCATCTGCAAAATTCACTGCAGATCAAACTGCAAAAAAGCGCTTTAGACTTGACTATGCTGGTGGAGTAAAAGGTAATGCCTTTTTTCTGAAAAACTGTGGATTCTTTTTTCCGGCTATAACTATTAACAGTCAGTTTAATATCAATAAACCAGAAATAACTCCCGTGATTGATTTTGCAGAACTACCTTGATTTAATCTTTAATAGTAGCCATTTATTAATCTAAGAATATATTCTTAAATTATTGCCAGAAATTGTTGTCTTATATTGTTTTAAAGCAGTTGAAGCAGGTCCATTAGTAACATTACCTATAGTGTTGAATGTAGAGCCATGTCCTGGGCAATAAAATCTATTATTATTTGCTTGAAATTCTAATGTTACCTGCTGATGAGTACACAAAGAACTTACTGCTAAGAAATCATTGGTTAAAGTTCTAGCAATGATAATATTATTTGTTTTGTCAACATAAAATCCTCCTGCTGCGTTTAAACTATTGTAAGGGGAAATTGAAATATTGATAGTAAAATCTATGTTTGTAGGTTGAGCATTACTAGATCCATTATTAGAAGAATTGGAGGTATTTGTACCAGTCTCGGACTTACTACAAGCCTGGAAACATCCAAAAATCAAAATGCTAGCTGCACTTAGTCCAACTTGTTCGATAAAATCTTTTCTTTCCATAATTGATGCATATTTTGAAAAAACAATAAATAAGTTTTTTTGTTCACTAATTATTGTAGATTATTTAAATGCGTCAGCTTAATTTTTTTTAATTCATGCTATTATTATATTAAAGTAGTCCCTTTGTTATTTAAAAAGGCAAATAAATTTTTTTAAACCAAGATATTTACGTAAATTATATCTTTAAACTTAAACTCAATGTTCAAAAAATTCTCAAGTGCAGATATTTTACTTTTATTAGCAGCTTTACTTTCACTTATATTCTCAGAAATCATGTGGTTTACTGGAAATAAAGAGCATGCACTTTTTGTAGGGTTATGGGTGCCCTCTATTCTATGTTTTGGTATATTCCTTAAATTAATAAACAAGGAGTAATATGATAGATATTCTACCATACTTCGCTGGCTTAATTACCATTCTATTTGGAGCAGGATGTTTTTTAATGCTTAGTAAGTATAAAAATATAAAGTAGTAAAAATGAAAAAGATGCTAAGTAATATACTTAATATCTACGAATCAATTAGTGATAAGAAAAGAGTCCATCTTTTCGAAGTGACTATTTTGAAAATATCAATCTTCTCTTTTATACTTCATCTTTTATTTATTTATTTTGAAAATACCTTTAATCTACTAGGAATTAGTAATCAAAGTTATTTAAAGGCGATATATACCCCTTTTAGTTTTATTCTTTATTATGAAGTATTTTTATTAGTTATAATTATTCCTAAATCAATTTCAGAATTTATTGGAAAACAATTTGAGATTATTACTCTAATTACACTTAGAAGTTTTTTTCATGATATTGCAGATATCAATTTTATAGAAATTAATACTATCAATAATCCTTATTTTATAAATATTCTGTATGATTTAAGTGCATCAGTATTTATGCTTTTTTCTACAATGGTTTATAATAAAATGTACAAGAATATAAAAGTGAATGAAATTCAGTTTGATTTAGCACAGTTTATTAAAATAAAAAAAATACTATCTGTGTTAATGTGTATAGTACTTATGATTTTAAGTTTTATTAGTTTAATATCTTGGTTAAGTGATGTTAACAGAGCTTTTCAATTAAAATCTGAATTTCCAAATCCCAATACTGTTTTTTACTCAGATTTCTTTAGTATAATGATTTTTGTAGATGTTTTATTATTAATTGTCTCATTTATTTATCAATGTTCATTTAATCTTATTTTCAGAAATGCGAGTTTTATTATTACTACTATTCTTATTAGAATGTCTCTAAGTATGAATAAACCAATGAATTACTTGATTGTAGTACTAGGTTTTTTATTTTCAATAATAACGTACTATTTGTATTCTAAAATGATTTTTGAAAAAAAGAATGAATAATTTCACTCAAAAATTTTCCCTAAAAGATAAAACCACTATTGGTAGCAGTTTGAACTAAATACCTTGTATTTGCCTTCTAAATAAATTTTAGTATTAATGTATCTCTGATCTTAGTAGCTTTAATAATTTATCATTTCTTTCTTTTGCTCTATAAATGTTAACACGGTAGTAAAATATAAAGTTATAATATTTTTGTACCTCGTAAATAAATTCATCTGACTGTAAAATATTTTTAGTCTTATCCAAGTTTAGTATAAAGTTTTCATATCCCTTCTCATCATTTAATTCGTAATCCTTTGATAATTTTTGGCTCCTTCTAATCCATTTACCTAATCCAACTGGAAAGTAGTTATTAAAAATAATACCTTCTTGATCAAAAAAATCATTGGCAGCTTCTACTGCTTTAAAGTCTACTTCATAATAGGTAGCTAATGCATCCTTTAATGATCCTTCTTCTAAATAACTTAGTAATCCACTTGACTGCATATTTTTAAACGAACTATTATTAACGTATAAAGTAGTTGACAAAGCAATTAAATTTGGAGTCACTTTAATAGAGTCAATCAATTGAGCCTGACTTATTTTATTATTTTTGGCCAAGAATAATAAATTATTGAGTCTATTAAAAGTATTAATGCAGCTATCTTCTATTCTCAGCACTCTAGCTATTTCACTTGAGTCTGCTTGTACGTCCTTGTATATTGCAATTTTATTTTGCTCAATACGATGTTCAATAATTTGATGTTCTCTTACATTTTCCGCAAAAAAACCTAAAGTAACTGCTGCAAATAACATTATAAATTCTGTTATATATTCTTTCCAGTTTTTTGGTTTGTGACTGTGGTGATGTACTTCCATTAGTTATATTTTTTATTTATTATTTCAATCGCTTTAGTTGCATATAAACTTAACGAATCGATATCGCCTTTAAAAGCCCAGTTTAGATGTTTAAAATTAAATGTTAAATATTTTAATTTTTTAATAGCATCTTTGTCTAATGGTTTTATGCCTAATGTATTAGGAAGTTTATCAAAATCTGTAGTAGGTAAATTTTGATAATACTTTTCTTCTGTTAAGTTTGGAATTTCTTCTTGTAACTTTGTACGAGTTCTTGAAGCTTCATCTT
>Ga0222712_10004021_pt1 | contig 15639 bp, 14 predicted proteins | sample C33_657DmetaG_FD_165043 | JGI IMG/M metagenome (GOLD analysis project Ga0222712, IMG submission 165043) | Estuarine water microbial communities from San Francisco Bay, California, United States - C33_657D | ecosystem: Environmental > Aquatic > Marine > Unclassified | place: USA: California... | reverse complement strand
GTACTTATATGTTCCTTCTCTATTCTTTCCAAAATGATTGTCGTATCCAAATACCATATTACTAACTTTGAACATTGATATTAAAATGTCATTCATGAAGGTAGAAGGAATTAAATTAGCTATATATTCATTGAATTCGATAACAAATAAATAGTCTAATTGAGTTTTTCTAAATAACGCTATTTTTTCCTTAGTGTTGGTTATTTGTAGATCAATGACGTCTTTTGAAAAATAAGATACTGGTGAATTTGAAAAAGTGATTATAATTGATTTAATATTTTTTTCTTTAGCAATTGCAATAACTCGATTAATAACTGTTGCATGCCCCAAATGAACTCCATCGAACATTCCTATGGATACTACAGAATTCTTAAGCGTGTTTATATTTTTTAAGCTTCTATATAATTTCATGATTTTCTACTTGGAAATCTTCAATTGACATGGAATTTTCAACGGAATATTCACCTATTTTAGTTCTTATAAGTGAATTTAAATAGGCCCCCGAATTTAATCTTTGACCAAAATCTCTAACAATACTTCTAATATAAGTTCCTTTTGTACAAGATATTTTAAATTTAATTTCTGGCATTGTTATTTCAATGATATCAAATGAATACACATTTATTTCTCGCCACTTTATTTCTAATTCAGCATCTTTTACTCCAGCTCTTGCATGTTTGTATAGTCTTTCACCATTTAATTTTACCGCTGAATAAATAGGGGGTAGTTGCTTTGAATAACCCACAAATGAAAACGCACAATCTAAAATTTCTTCTTTTGATATATGATTTATTGGATATTCTTGATCAATTTCAGTTTCTAAATCAATGGAGGGTGTCGTTTTACCCAAAACAAAAGATCCTTCGTAGGTTTTAGGTAATTCTTGAAAGTAATCTATCTTTTTTGTGTATTTACCAACACACAATATTAATAAACCTGTGGCTAATGGATCTAATGTTCCAGCATGGCCAATTTTCTTAAACTGTCCTAGATTTTTTATTTTTTTGACTACATCAAATGAAGTCCAAAACTTAGGTTTGTTTATAAGATAAAATTTATCCTCGACAGGTGCTATTTCCAAGATAAATATATTATTAAACTGAAGCCAATAATAACTCTATAATATCCAAAATACTTAAATCCAAATTGATGTACAATTCCAACCATCCATTTAATCGAGAATAGTGCAACAATAAGACTAATAAGAAAGCCTAGATATAATTGATATGAATATGCACCAAAGAGGTATTCATTTACATGATCTTTATAATCTAATATTTTCTTAGCACTTGCCCCTAAGATCGTTGGAATACCCAATAAAAAAGAATATTCAATGGCTGATTTAGCATTTAAGCCGCTTAATCGACCTCCAATAATGGTTGCCCCAGATCTTGAAACTCCTGGAATTATAGCTAAGCATTGAAACAAACCTATTTTTAAAGATTGTAGATATGTAATATTTGTGATTTCGGTATCATTCGAATTCTCTTTTACCCAATCATCAAATTTTATCAATATAAGACCACCTAAAATCCATGAAATAGCTATAAACCAATAACCCTCAAATATAGATTCCATCCAATCGTCTAATAATAACCCAAAAAAAATCGCTGGGATGAAAGATGTAATTAAGTATAGATAGATGTTTATTCCTGAAATTAACCTTTTAAAATAAAGAATTGGTACTGCACTAATAGCGCCTAATTGTATAAATATGATGAAAAAATTTAAAAATTCAGTGGTATTTAAGCCTAATAAATATCGACCCATTATTAAATGTGCTGTAGATGAAATTGGCAAAAATTCTGTAATCCCTTCAATTATACCTAAAATAATTGTTTGAAATGTTTCTAACATTATTTTTTAAAATTAAATAGAGAATAAATTGGAATAAATACACCAATGAGAACAATTATAGGGCCAAGTGTTATTCCTAACAATCCAAAACCAAATGGTTCCTTATCTAAGGTCATAATAAATAATCCAATCACCATTATGATAATACCTGTGATTAAAATATAGATACGCTTGGCGTCTAATGGGAATTTTTTTGAATTTTCCATGGCTATAAAAGATTTGAAATACTAGTCTTTAATTTTGAATTAAGTGAAAAAATTGTGGCTATTATGCTAAATAAACAACAAAATAAGGTACATATAAGGAATGAAATTAGCTGCATATTAGTTTCATCAATTAAGCCCTTTAATTCAGGTATTGAATTTGAAAAATAATAGATTAAAAGATAAGCTATTATTGCTCCTAAGGTACCGCCAATTAATCCCTGTATTAATGAATCAATTAAATAAGGTTTTCTGATGTAATTATTTGTAGACCCCAATAATTGCATGGACTTAATTAGAATACGGTTAGCATGTATATTGATTTTTACAAAATTGGAAATTTGTAAATATACAAATACACTTACACTGAAGATTATAAAAAATAAGAAATAAGAAATTCGGTCAATTTTCTTTATCAATGTTGAAACGTACCTATTAGGGAATGTCACTTCATATACACCGTCAATTTGTGCAAGATTCTTAGCTAAAACATTAAATTCATTTTCATTTTTAAAATCATCTTGTATACCGACAATCAATAAATTTTTAAATGGGTTATTTTCACCAAGTAAATCTTCGAAATTTTCATTGTTTTTTGAAATAAATTCATTGGCTGTTTTATTCTTACTTTTAAATTCAATATCAGATTTGCCATTATTTTTATTTAGATAGGGCAATTTCTTAAATTTTAATACGAGAGCGTTTATCTGATTAACACTCACGGAATCGTCTAAATAAACATACATTTTCATCTGTGATGTAATGTCATTTTTCCATTTTGAAGCTCCAAGAATTATTTGAAAAAACAAACTTATGATGAAAGCTAAACTAGCAATCGATATGATAAGTGTTGAGTTTCTTTTGATGGATCTTTGTTTATTTGATTTCATCTGTATTTTTCAGTCTAGAAATGTCATCTCTTATTTTTGCGGCCAACTCATAATTTTCATTCATCAAAGCATCCATCAGCAGCTTATTTAAATCATCAAAACTTAATGTTGCTTTCGTGACTTCTAATTCTGGTTGCTTAACTGCATCAGTATTTATTTGTGCGTCGTGTATCGATAATGTCTCAAGTAAATTAGAATTAATTTTTATTGGTGCTTTTGATCTTAATGAGATAGCAACTGCATCAGAAGGCCTAGAATCAATATCAATAAAGGTATCGTTGGCATTAACTGTGATAATGGCGTAGAAAATACCATCTATAAACTTAGTGATTGTTATTGAATCTATCGTCATGGATAATCCATTTAACATGTTTATAAAAAGATCGTGGGTTAATGGTCGACTGGGTTTGATACCTTCCATTTCTATTGTAATGGCTTGGGCCTCATTATATCCAATAACAATCGGGAACTTTAAATTTGAATTGTCTTTTGACTCAAGTAAAAGTATAAATGAACTTGATCCAACGCTGCTTGGAAGTAAGTTTGCAATAATTAAATGTTGGATATTTTTCAATTGTTAAATAAAACCTAAATGTACGAAAAATGGCCTAAATTTAAACCTCTTCGAACAACTTTGTTAATTCAGGTACTACTGTAAACAAATCTCCCAAAACTATATAATCAGCATGTTTTATAAATGGGGCTTCAGGATCATTATTTATGACAACTATGGTTCCAGATCCATTTACACCTGCTAAATGTTGTATTGCTCCAGAAATGCCACATGCAATATATAGTTTGGGACTAATTTTTATTCCTGTTTGACCCACATGTTCGTGATGTGGCCTCCAATCTAAATCAGAAACAGGTTTTGAGCATGCGGTTGCTGCCTTAATCGTTCCAGCTAATTTTTCAATTACGTCCCAGTTTTGAGGATCTTTTAAACCTCTTCCAGCGCCAACAACAATTTCAGCTTCTGATAGCTGTATATCACCTTGAATTAACGATTCCTCGATAATAATGCTCGTCGAAGTATGGGCAGATGTTAATAGATCAATTTTTATTTCTTTAGTCTTTGCTTGATCATCTAGTATAATATCACCTGTGAATCCTTTTGGAAAAATGGCAATACATGGTTCAACGATACCATTCATTTTTGCTATTGCCTTACCAGAAAATATGGATTTTGAAAAATGAAAATGACCGTCTTCGAATTGCAATGATTTTATATTCGTTATTAATTCGTAATGAAAAATCATCGATAATTTAGCTCCAATCAAATCATTTAATATTGATTTAGAGCTAAATATATGAGTAATGTTAGCATCCTTTAAATGGGAAACTAAATTATCTAAACAAGCATTAGTTGAAAAATAAATAGGATTATCTATTACAAAACTAGTAATGGAACCTACCTTTATTGTGTCCGGAATGGTACAATTATTTATGTCTTGAACAGTATATAAATGTAATTGTAAATCTGAGTGATTTTCAACTAAACTATTTGCAAAAGTTAACAAGGATTTAGAATTGTTCGTCAACTTATTTTGTTTGAAATCTAAAAAAACGGCTAAATTTATCATCTTAATTAAATTGAATATCTTTTTTTAATGCTTGAACTAATAAATCTAAATTTTCTTTTGGAATTAGTATTTGTTTTCTATTTGTTTCAATAACAGATTCATAGGTAATCTCAAAATTAGACTCATTGTTTTTCATTTCATATACCTTTAATTCTTTTGTTCTAGCCGTCATGATTCCTCGCATGGATGGGATTTTCCACTCAGCGATAGGTTCTTGACATCCCAATACAGCAGGTAGATTACATTGTATAGTTGATTTACCTAAATCAGTTTCGATTTGAACTTCAATACCTTCATTCTTTACGTCTAGCTTCATGACAGGGGAGAAATGATTGAAGTTTAATCCTGAAGCTACTAATCCATGAATCATTCCACTGTTATAATCAATAGCCTCTTTGCCCATTAGAATTAAATCAAAATTATTCTCTTTTACATAATGGCAAATTTCATTCGCTATTTGAATTGAACTTTTAGGGTCGCCATTGATCCGGATAGCATAGTCCGCTCCTAATGCCAAGCATTTTCTTATTAAAGGTTCCGATGATTCCAATCCCACATGTAATACAGCAACTTCCACATTTTCATTTGACTCTTTTATTTCAATAGCTCTAGACAATGCATAATCATCATATGGGCCTACTATAAATGTCAAATCACTTTTTTTAAGGAAATTATCTGATTCTTCTTTTGTAATTTTAGAAGTTGTATCAGGTACTATGGAAATGCATACTAATATTTTCATAATTTTTAATTTGTTATGCAAGCATACTATATTTTTTTAATTAATACAATATGAATCGTAAAGAATTTATCATTTCTGAGTTGATAAATGATCCTCAAGATCCCTTCAATCAATATTTACTTGCTTTAGAGTACTTAAAAGAAAATAATAGGGGAGAGGCTATTTCTTTGTTTAATAATATATATGAAAATTCTCCAAATTATTTGCCGATCTATTACACTTATGCTATTAATTTAATCGAATTAGGTGATGTAGTTAAGGCAAAAGAAATTATAAAAAAAGGCATCGAATTGGCAGGATTATTGAATAAAGAAAAGGTAAAAAGTGAATTAAATCAACTATTCGAATTGTATTTTGATTAAGAGTACATAAATTCTTCTAAATCTTTTTCAATGATTAGATTTTCAATGATAAATTTTTGCCTCTCAGGCGTATTCTTTCCCATGTAATAATTTAATAATTGCTGGATTGTAAAATCTTTGGCTAATATAACGGGTTCTAACTTTATATTTTCTCCAATAAAATTTCCAAACTCGTCAGGAGATATTTCACCTAGTCCTTTAAATCGAGTTATTTCGGGCTTTGGACCTAATTTTTCAATTGCATTTCTTCGCTCTTCTTCATTATAACAATAAATGGTTTCTTTTTTATTTCGAACACGAAAAAGCGGAGTTTCCAATATATATATATGACCGTTACGCACTAAATCTGGAAAGAATTGCAAAAAGAAAGTTAAAATTAATAATCGAATGTGCATTCCATCTACATCAGCATCGGTTGCAATAACTATTTTGTTATATCTCAAATTATCTAAAGAATCTTCGATATCTAGAGCGTGTTGCAATAAATTAAATTCTTCGTTTTCATATACTATTTTTTTAGTTAGTCCGAAGCTATTTAAAGGTTTCCCTCGAAGACTGAAAACTGCCTGTAATTGCACATCACGTGATTTTGTGATACTTCCGCTAGCTGAATCACCTTCCGTAATAAACAAAATGGTATCATGCTTTGATTCAGATTTTTCGTCTGATAGGTGAATTCGACAATCTCTAAGTTTTTTATTATGTAGATTCGCTTTTTTGGCACGTTCATTGGCCAATTTTTTTATTCCTGCAATATCTTTTCTTTCCCGTTCAGATTGCAATATCCTTTTTAATATGGCATCTGCAGTGCTAGGATTTTTATGTAAAAAATTGTCTAATTCGGTTTTTATAAAATCACCTATAAATGATCTAATGGACATGGAATTAGAATCTGGAGATATTGTCGTGGATCCTAACTTAGTTTTTGTTTGAGATTCAAAAACAGGTTCTTGTACTCTTATGGCAATTGCACCTACAATACTTGCTCGAATATCTGATGGGTCAAATTCTTTTTTATAAAACTCTCGACATGTTTTAACAAGTGCTTCTCGAAATGAAGCTAGATGTGTACCCCCTTGAGTGGTATTTTGACCATTAACAAAAGAATAATATTCCTCACCATATTGGTTATTATGAGTGATGGCCATTTCAATATCATTTCCTTTTAAATGAATTACCGGATAGCGATTCTCCTCAGAATTTGTTTTTTTATTCAATAAATCAAGTAAACCATTCTGAGAGAAATATTTTTCTCCATTAAAATTTATAGTAAGTCCAGCATTCAAATAGGCATAATTCCAAAACAACGAATCTAGATATTGAGGAATAAAATGGTAATTTTTAAAAATACTATTATCTGGTTCAAAAATTACATGTGTACCACTTTTTGAATTAGATGTTTCAATTCCATTTGATTCGCTTGTAAGTTCACCTTTAGAAAATTCAGCCCATTTGGTTGATCCATCACGATATGATTGTACCTTAAAATATTGTGATAATGCATTGGTGGCTTTTGTACCAACTCCATTTAATCCGACTGATTTTTGAAAAGCTCCTGAATCATATTTTCCGCCAGTATTTATTTTAGATACACAATCAATTACTTTGCCTAAAGGAATTCCTCTTCCAAAATCGCGAACCTCTACTTTATGATCTGATATTTTAACTTCAATCGATTTACCATTGCCCATCATGTGTTCATCAATTGAATTATCCATGATTTCTTTTACTAGTACATAAATTCCATCATCAACGGACGAACCATCACCTAATTTTCCGATGTACATACCAGGTCTTAAACGTATATGCTCTTTCCAGTCTAATGACCTAATACTATCATCATTGTAAACTACTTTTGGGGTTTCTTCTATTTCTTCCACTGATTAATGATTGCTTGATATTTGTTAATGGGTATTTATAATTAGTATAAAATTAACGAATTATGAGCTTTTTTTATAATTTTGTACTTTAATAAAAATATATAAAATGTTTAAATTAAAATATTTAACCTTAACATTTCTTTTAGCTATTAATTTTGCTACCCTGGGTCAAATCCTTCCATTTGGGATTCAATCACCCTCTTTAATGCGGCCTTCAAACTTATATAACTATACACCTAGTCAATCAAATGTTTCAAGAAGAAGTCAAATTCTTTCCAGTAGGGAGAAATCATATAATGATAGTATAGTTAGAAGTAGATCCAGTAAAAGTACCGATAATGATATCGATACAGCCATTGTAAGTTTAAGAAAAAAAATATTTGGTTTTAATATTTTTAGTAATAAAGTTGGAGCTTTTGAGCCTAATTTAAAAATAGCAACTCCTAAATCTTACATATTGGGTCCTGATGATGAGCTTATTATAGACATAAATGGTTATTCAGAAGATCATTATAATTTGACAGTCAATGCTGATGGATATATTAAAATTAATAGAATTGGTAATGTCTATGTTGCTGGTCTGACTATTGAAGAAGCTAAACAAAGGATTATATCAAAATTATCGCAAATTTTTATAGGATTAAAGCGAGAAGGCTCAGGTCCAAGTAAAACTAACCTATATGCAAGTTTGTCTTTAGGAAATATTCGTACGGTTAGTGTACTCGTACAAGGTGAAGTTATGTTTCCTGGTACCTATTCTGTTTCATCATTATCCCGGGTTATGAATGTGTTATATTTAGCTGGAGGACCAAATGAAAAAGGAACATTTAGGGAAATTCAAGTGATTAGAGATAAAAAAGTATTTGCAACAGTAGATTTGTATGATTTTTTAACTTCTGGTATACAGAAAAATGATATATCATTACAAGATCAAGATATAATTAAAGTTGGCGTTTACAAAAAACGAATTGAAGTAAGAGGTAAAGTCAAAAGACCGGCAATTTTTGAATTAAAGGAAAATGAGAATTTGAAAACGGTCTTAGAGGAATTTTCAGGTGGTTTTTCTGAAGATGCTTTCAAAGATTTAGTCAAAATTACTCGTTACACCAATAGAGATCGTAAGCTTATTGATTTAAATGCTGATTTTTTCACTTCATTTTATCCGATTTCTGGTGATTTAATTCAAGTTGAGTCTATCGATGAAAAAAGATTTGATAATAAGGTGACGATTATAGGTGAAGTTTTTCGACCAGGCGACTTTTCTCTAGATAGTAATCCCACTTTATTAAAATTAATTGAAAGATCTGGAGGTGTAAGGGAAAATGCTTTTTTAGATCGTATTGTGATACAAAGAATAAATGCGGATTTATCTTTATCCAACTTATCGGTTAATTATAAAGATATTGTATCGGGAAAAAGTCCTGATGTTAAATTAGCTAGAGAGGATCAAGTCAATGTTTTTTCTATTTTAGATTTAAGAGAGAAATATACCGTAACTATTCACGGAGAAATTAATTTAAAATCGATTAAAAAAGCGTCTGATAATTCAAATGAGACTTTAAATCAAGAAAATAATAATAATAACACAAGTAAATTAGGTTCCAATCAATCTAATAATCAAAGAAAATCTCCAAATAGTAACCTTTCAAATAACTATAGCCAAGATTCAGATTTAACCAATCTAAAAGATGAAGACGGGGAAGATATTATTTCTAGTGAAATTGCAGATGAATTTAAATCTAAAGAAGTAGGTAATTCATTGATTAATAGACAAGTTAAATTGACTTTGCCCTATGTCGATAAAATGACGGTAGAAGATTTAATTCTAAAGGCAGGTGGTTTACGCGAATCAGCAGCTACTGGGTATGTGGAAATTGTAAGAAGAAAGAAAAATATAGGCTTAGATAGTCCAGATTTAATTAATTCTCAAATTGCTGAAATTATAAAATTTGGAATTAGTAATAATTTACAATTAGACAATACTGCATCTAAATTTCAATTGGCTCCATTTGACGAAGTATTTATTAGAACTTCACCTAATTATGAATTACAGCAATTTATAACCGTGCAAGGACAAGTTGTTTTTCCAGGGGTATACGGATTAGAAAAAAAGGATGAAAGATTAAGTGAAATCATAAAAAGGGTAGGTGGTTTAAATCATCAAGCTTTCCCTCAAGGTGCTCGATTGATTAGAAAAAATCAAATTACTGATTCAGAAAAAAATCGAAAATTAGAGCAACTTAATGAGATACAAGATAATTTTACTGGGGCGGTAATTCAAAATAAAGAACAGGTTAACAAAGAGACAGAATTAATAGGCATTAACCTAAACAAGGCTTTAGAGAATCCCGGAGGAGAAGAAGATTTGTTCGTGATTGAGGGTGATATTTTAGTTATTCCCAAGGAACCCCAAACTGTTAAGGTTACCGGTGAGGTATTATATCCTAATAGTGTGAAGTTTATTTCTGGAAATACATTTAAAGATTTTATTAGTGAGGCAGGTGGATTTACAACTACCTCGGCAAGAAAAAAGTCATATGTTATATATTCCAACGGTTCGGTTAAGCGTGCGAAAAGCTTTTTATTTATTAATCGATATCCTATTATTGAAAAAGGAGCGGAGATAATTGTACCAAAGGAAGTTAAAACAGCAAGTTCTGGTCAGCAAATAGCTAGTATCGTTGGTATTTTCACGGGTACTTTAACTAGTTTAATAGGAATTATTACTTTAATCAAAGCTACAGCCAATTAATATGTCAAATTTACATTTAGATCAATTTTCTTTTAAAAATATATTGTATAGTTTTTTTAATATAATAGATTTTATAAAGAAACACTATATCAAACTTGTATTGGGGAGCGTTGTTGGCGGTTTTTCTGGTTTATTTATTGAATATCAAAAATATCAGGACATCTCATATAAATCAGAAATTGTTTTTGTTCTTGAAGGAGAAAATGGTTCTGGTGGAGGAATAGCAGATATTGCTAACTCTTTAGGTATAGGGTCCTCTATGGGAGTTAGTAGCTCTTTGTTTAGTGGTGAAAACTTTAAAGAACTTTTAAAGACTAAAGCCATATATAGAAAAGCAATTTTAACAAAAGTTAAGTATGGCGGAAAGGAAGATATTTTCGGTAACTTTTTCTTAACCAAGTCTCAAATTGATAAATATGAGTGGAAAAATTTACCAAGTGATTTTTATACTCATAAGTTTAAGGAGACTAATCCTCAAAAAATTTCTATTCAAGATCGTAATGTTTTAGATTTAATCTATGAGCATTTAAAATCAAAAACTTCTATAACGATAGAAAATCCCAAATCTAGCTTTCAGACTTTAGCTGTAGAGGCAAGAAGTGATACTCTTGCTTTTGTATGGTCGAAATTATATTTAAAAACTGTTACTGACTTTTATATTGACACTAAAACCAAAAAGTCTCAAGAATTATTGATAATTCTAGGGAAAAGAGTAGATTCTCTTAGATCTGCTTTATATTATACTCAAGGAAAATTGGCAAATTATAATGATCAAAATCAACAAATAATATTCCAAAGTGCTAGAATTATCGCTGAAAGATTACAAATGAATTCTAGTCAAATTCAAGGTATGTACCTAGAAGCTGTCAGAAATTATGATAATTTAAAGTTTTCACTGGTAAAAGAAGCACCTTTATTTAATGTAATCTCTGATACAGAATTACCACTAATAGGAAATAAACATTCTTGGGGACCTATTACCTTGGTAGGATTATTTCTTGGTTTTTTGATTTCTGCATTAATTGTGTATATAATTGGTGTCTATAAAGAGTTAATCTCATAAACATGTCTTTTATTTCAAATTATAGAATCTATCAGGTTAGAAATGACTTAGAGTTATTGTTGATTTTAGCTAAAAGAGACATTTCAGTTAGATATAAACAAACTTTCCTAGGAATTATATGGGCTATAATTAAACCTTTAGTTACCATGTCGGTTTTCCTTTTTGCCTTTAAAAACGTTTCTAATATAAATGACTTAGGGGGTTATCCAATTCAATTAGTCATTTTTTCAGGGGTTTTATTTTGGAATTTTTTCGCTAACGCTTTTCAGTTTTCAAGTAATTCTATTTTAACAAATAGTAATTTAATTTCCAAAGTATATTTTCCTCGAATTATTATTCCAATTTCTGCTCTCAGTGTACCATTTATTGATTTTATTATTGGATTTATTATTTATGTAATCCTTAGTTTGTCTCTTAATTTTACTATTTCCTATCAAATAATTTATTTGCCAATTGTATTTTTATTACTTTCATTATTTAGCTTAGGGTTAGGGTTAATTTTTTCATCTTTTGCAATCAAACATCGAGATTTTTTGCAAATAATTCCTCTCATTGTTCAATATGGCTTTTTCGTTACTCCTATAATTTATACATCCAATGAATTGATATCTAAATCATGGTTTCAATATTACTTATATATTAACCCTTTAGTTGGATTAGTTGAATTTTTTCGTTTTTCATTAATTCGTGGTTATCATATTCTTTCATTTTACGATTTTTTTATTTCATCCATCATTAGTATTGTTGTATTTGTTTTAGGTTTATTTATTTTCAAGCATAAAGAAGACACATTTGTTGATCATTTATAATGAATAGTATTGTTTCAGTAAGTTCAATTTCTAAAAAGTATCAACTCCCTTTATCAACTAAAGAGGTTTCAAAATCTCTTGTGAATAGAATTTTCAGTAAAAGAGAATTTGAAGAATATTGGGCTGTAAAAGATGTATCGTTTACTTTAAATAAAGGGGATAAATTAGGAATAATTGGCAATAATGGAGCAGGTAAATCTACTTTATTAAAAATATTAAGTAAAATAACTAAACCAACAACAGGAAAGGTTGACATTAGAGGTAAGGTAGCTAGTTTGTTAGAAGTGGGTACTGGATTTCATCCAGAACTATCTGGACGTGATAATATATATTTAAATGGAGCGATATTAGGGATGAGTAAAAGGCAGATTACCCAACAATTTGATGAGATTGTGGAATTTGCCGGTGATCAAATAATTAAGTTCTTAGATACACCAGTTAAACGATATTCTTCGGGGATGTATGTAAGGTTAGGATTTGCAATTTCAGCACACTTAGATCCTGATATATTAATTGTAGATGAAGTTTTAGCCGTTGGCGATGCGGATTTTCAGAAAAAATCTTTAGGTAAGATGAAAGAAGTCGCCTCTAAAGAAAAAACAATATTATTTGTCAGCCATAATTTAACAGCAGTGGCAAATTTATGTAATAAAACATTGCATTTGGAAAAAGGCTATGTAAAGCAATTTGGTGAAACAGGTGAAGTGTTAAATAATTATTTATCTGCGATGCAGAATAATTTATTGGAGCAGAGCTTTGATCATATTGAAGAAGCTCCAGGAAATGACCTTGTAAGACTTAAATATGCAAAATTGACCCCAGCATTAATAGGTAATCAATTAATCGCAGACGTAAGAAATTCATTGAAAATTGATATTGAATTCTGGAATTTATTGGATGATCAAAATTTAAATATCAGCTTACATATTTTTGCTAGTACGGGTGAATGCATATTTAATGTAGGGACCCAACCAAAATTATTGAATAAAGGGGTAGTGCAAGCTAGCTTAACTATTCCTGGATACTTTTTAAATGATGGCAATTATTTGGTATCTTTTATGATTGTTAAAGATAAATCTATCGTACTATTTAATTTTGAGGAGGTCTTTAATTTTGAAATAGCTGATTTTAGGGAAGATACTACCTGGTATGGTAAATGGCCAGGTTACGTTCGACCTCAATTTAATTTTCCAATTCAACAAGTTTCTCAAAAAATATAATGTTACATGTAACTAAATCTTTTTTGCCTGATTTAAAAGAATATGTAAAGTATTTGGAAAAAATTTGGGATACGCATCATTTAACAAATGATGGTCCTTTTGTTAAAGAATTAGAATATAAATTAGGGGAGTTTCTTGAAGTAGAGAATTTCATATTTGTTACGAATGGCACAATAGCTTTGCAATTGGCCATTAAAGCCTTAGGGTTAAATGGTAATGTTTTAACCACGCCATTTTCCTACTGTGCCACGACAAATTCTTTAATTTGGGAAGGATGTAATCCTGTATTTGTGGATGTAGATCCTATTTCATTAACCGTTAATTCAGAACAAATAAAATCTTTATCAAATCTTAAATCAATAACTGGAATTCTTACTACTCATGTTTATGGGAATTGTGGAGATCTTGATAAACAAGAAAGCATGGCCCTAGAAATGGGAATTCCATTAGTTTACGATGGAGCTCATGCTTTTGGAGTAAAATATAAGGGCAAATCGATTTTTAATTATGGAACTGTTAGTACATGTAGTTTTCATGCTACAAAGGTATTTCACACGATAGAGGGTGGGGCAGTCATGACTAATGACCATAAATTGGCAGAAAAAATCAGAGGTATTAGAAGTTTTGGACATAGAAATGATGATTATTTTGATATAGGCATAAACGGTAAAAATTCAGAATTTCATGCTGCCATGGGTTTAGTTAATTTTGATAATTTCTCACACATTAAAAAGCATAGAGAAATTTCTAGTTCCCTTTATGATTCTTTATTAAATGATCCAATTATCAAATATGACTATAATTCTGAATTAGAGAGAAATTTCAGTTATTATCCCATTATTTTCAGTTCTGAAGAACAGCTTTTGCATGTCACTGAAAAACTAAATAATAATCAAATTTATCCTAGACGTTATTTTTACCCCTCATTAAATAATTTACCTACTATATCAGGAAATGTGTGTTTAAATTCCGAAGATATATCTAAACGTATTTTATGTTTGCCATTATCGGCAGATATTTCTGAAGCTGATATCGTAAAAACAACATCTATTATTATGAGTTCACTTTAATTGAATCTCGATGTACTTGTTAATTTTTATTTCATTTATCTTATTGAATTATAAAATTTCTTCAAAAGTTTCTAACAAAACATTTGAAGAAATTATGATTTTGGGATTCTTATTTTATTCATCTAGTATTATACTTTCAGGTTATTTACTATCTGAATTTCATATGTGGAACTCTCGAATACTTTGGTGTATAATTCCATTTTTCTTTTCTTATTTTTTATATGTTCTATTTAATAAAAAAGTTTTTTATTCTGAGGTCATATCAAAATCTGCCTTTAAAATTACAGGGAGTACAATCCAATCAATACATTTAGAATTTTCTAAAATGAATTTATTTGAAAGAATTGTATTCTCCATACTATTTTGGACAATTAGTATTCTAACTGTCTTTCAAGTGTATTTAATCTTCAATAGTCCACCCAACGAGTGGGACAGCATGACTGGACATTTAAATCGAATATTATACTTTTTAAACCAGGGTAGTACCGAGCATTTTATAGGTACCAATTTTAACATTGATACTTATCCCAAAAGCTTTTGTTCTATCCAAGTTTATCCATTTTTAATGAGTGGATATAACGAGCATTTCTTTAAACTACCTAATTTCGGTTCATTTTGGTTAATTTGTTTTGGTACCTACGGCATATTAAAACAATTAGGGGCTTCATATAAATCAAGATTATTTGGTAGTCTAATAGTCTTTTTATCTCCTAACATCATCATGCAATCAATCTTAACTGATACAGATATTGTTTTAGGAGCCTACTTAGTTAGTATTATTTATCTTGTGTTAGCTTATATAAATACACAAAGACTTATATATGTGTATTTTTTAGGTCTAGCCTTTGGTTTAGCATTAAGCCACAAAATCACTTTTGTATTTTCATTTATACCTCTTTTGATTATTTATTTATACTCATTTTATGCTAAGGGTAAGCTTAGAATTTGGCACAAATTAAAGCACTTTTTTTGCGCACATTTATTAGGTATTATGGTCTTTGCTGCGCCGACTGGTTATATCGCAAACTATTTGTATTACAATCATCCTATTGGCCCAGAAGAGGCAACTAAACATCAATCTGTCGAGCGTGCAGGCAGTATAAACAACATATTAATTCAAGGTACGAGGAATGTAATTAGGTATTCCTTTGATGTAATCAATTTAGACGGTTTAAGGAATTGGTCTATTGTGGAAGAAAAACAACGTT
>Ga0222712_10004019_pt1 | contig 15640 bp, 20 predicted proteins | sample C33_657DmetaG_FD_165043 | JGI IMG/M metagenome (GOLD analysis project Ga0222712, IMG submission 165043) | Estuarine water microbial communities from San Francisco Bay, California, United States - C33_657D | ecosystem: Environmental > Aquatic > Marine > Unclassified | place: USA: California... | reverse complement strand
TTCATGTTTACATTTACCGTTCTTACAATCATCAATACCATTACACTCTCTACATTTTTTCATATCTTCCAGGACTTCCCAGAATGTTTTAAACTCCCATTCTCCTGCTATTGCGTTCTTGAGTGATTGTGCAGAGTTCATTGCTAATATGATTGCCTCATAACTATTCATGTCCGTTGCGAACCTTGCATCTCTAGTAGTTTTTGCTCTCTTGCAGTATTCTTTACATAGTGCTTCATCATGTTTTGATAGGTGTTCTTTTTCTAGTTTAATTGCGAGAAATGCTATCTCTTGTGCAAACCAACAATCCCAATCATATTTTTCCATATCTGATACAACTGCTTTTGATATGATGTCTTTAGCTGGCATACCTTTCTCCTTTGCCTTTTTGAGCATATCTTTTACTTCATCATAATGTTCTTCTACATATTTGTCAGTTAATCTTACTTGGGTGTTGACGTATTCTTCTACTATTGCTTTTTTGTATTTTGGTTGAATATGAGTATAAAGAGCTGTCTTACCAAATGACCAGTTATATTTCTTTCTCATTCTATTTATTATTGTTGCAATATCTGTTAGTTGCATATCTTCTACTCCCTCTAGTTTTGCGAGATTTTGTATTTCTCCACTCTCTACAGAATTTGCGATATTATCTGCTAATCTTTGTATGAGTGGTTTTAAATCTTTATTAACACCATCACTTATCTTTGATATGGAATCAATTATAACTAGTCGCTCCGCTCTAATGTCCATATATAAATAAAAAAAAGATAGTATTTAAGGGTTTTTAGTTCCTTAAAGTTTCCATTTGTTGGTTATACAACATTCCTACAAAAGCACCTGTGTATGGTATGTTTCTTTTCTTCAAGCCTTGTTCTATACAAGCGATTCTTGCTAATTGTAGCTTGAGGATTTGTTCTGTCTCTTTTTCTATTTTCTCTATGATTTCTATTTCTAGACCAAGAGAGCCTATACCTATTTCTTTTGCTGGAGTTGCTACTTCCTTGCAACTTGTCGTCTTGGTTGCAAAATCAAAATTATAGTGTGCATTTCCATTCTTGTCACACCATTGTAACTTTGCTGGATATTCCCCTTGTGCGGGTTTCTGCACACATACTATTTGTGTTTTGCAACTAGGACATTGCTCTGTTGCACCTGCGACTTTATTTAGCTTTGTCATTGTATTAGGTAATATAATGGATTATTTAAACTTTGTGACATTTACAAGTACAGGTCTTTCTTTTATTCTTGCATAGTTTATGACTATTATACCAACATGCACTTAGGTATTCAGATTTATCTATTGTTTCAAAGTATTGAATGGTCATTTCTTTAACCTCTTTGATTCACGATATTTTTTTTGATATGCTGAAAGATATACTCTATTATCTTGATAGTATTTTTTCTGATATGCTATTCTAGATTTTTTATTGTTTTTTTTACGATTTGGTGAAATATATGCTTTGTTATCTTTAGGATATATTTTATTTTTAAATGGGATAATTTCTTTATTCAACTTAATGTATTTTTTATGGTATTTTGTGTTTTCAATATGGTATATACTATTATATTCTTTACTTTTTATTTTACGGTGTATCTTTTGACATTCATTACATCTTATCTTTGTGCCAGTTCCTCTTTCTCTATTGTTTATAATATTATGACAGTCTAGACATTTTAATGGTATCATGTATATATTTAATATGATTTTAACCACCTATCAGGATTTTTACAACTTGTTAATCTTGGGTTATGAGATACCAAATAATTACACTCACTACACTTTATTACATCTTTACCCCACCATTTGGCACACTTGCGACATCTTGAGTGTGTCTTGTATGAAAATGGTTTAAGTGGGCTGCAATTAATAGAGCAGTACATTTTATTCATAGTTTCTATTTTACATGTTCTACATTTCATGATGTAATAAAAATAAAGAAGTATATAAATCTAGTCAGATATTATCTTAACGCCTAGATTCTTTTCTACCATACTCTTAAATCCCAATAGAGCCATGAGTATTGTATTTTTACTTGGATCATCTTCTAATAGTTGGTCAACTTGCATGGAATCATCTGGATTAAATGCGACCTTGACGTTTATCTTTGAACCTTTTGCGAAATTTACCAATTCAAAAGATATTCTTTCAACTGTCTTGAATGACGTTGTCTTGTCGATAAAGTTTTCTGTCATAGTAATATGGATTAACTAACTGCCATTTAAGTTTTCTGTATTCATTATATACGATACAACAGAAACCTTTATATCTGCGAGAAGCCTCTGCCAATCTAATCTTTTCTTCAGTTGTAATTTGCACTTTATTCTTCCTGCTGTATTTTGCTTGAATGAGTAACGCTCTAGAAACCCTGGAGTTTTTAGCAGGAACAGCAACCATATCGAAAGTTCCCTTACTTCCGTAGGCTCGAATGACATAGTAGCCTCTATTGACGAGCCATTTAATGATACGATATTCAAAGTTTCTGCCCTTAACATAATTTTTGTTTGCCATTATGATATTTAAGTCTTGCAATAAAACTCATTGTAACTGCAACAATCGCAGGTATTTCCAGCAAGTCCACACCGTATAAAATAAAGTCCGTTATCGGATTCAATCTGGATATAACCCCTATCTCCATATACATATCTGCGTTCCATATCATATGTGGAATCTGCATTAGATGAGTAAATACCAAAAATCCTAATGATGCTGTGAGCCGTCTTTCCCACCATTCAAAAAACTTCATACATACAAATATTTGAATATCTTATGATCATCAATATCTTTACCGATAAATTCACCAATAGCAGCATGTATAAATTCATGGTTGGCAGTTTCGATTATATCTTGTATTAGAGTATCTTCCATTGTTATATTTGTATCTACAGCTTCAAACCAAATCTTTCTTAAAAAAATGGTAATTACATTTTTATCATCATCATATTGTCCTTTATCTGAACCTACATCACGTATATCTAAATCTATCATTCTAGTTACCGCAGCATTCCTCACAATGAATCATATTTTTTGTAACCCTAATTACCTTATTGGAACAATTACAAACATGGCATAAACCTCTCATATTAATATACCTGATATACTAGTAAATGGTTCAATAATCATGTGTCCTTTTCTAGTCATTTCTACATCTTTTCGACAATGGTCTAAGATATAATCAATGGATTTCTGCCAATCAGGGCTATCTTTGAATCTTGCTTTATACCAGTATTCCAAGTCAACGTGAGTCTTGTCAGATTTTCCAGTAGTGGTCAAGATAAAGTTATGTAGTGTATTTCTATCTGCTTTGAGTGTATTTTTCATCATTCTCCATGTATCTCCCTGTGTTTTTATGCCGAAATCGTGTACTAGATTTGATTGTTTAGTTAGTGTACATCTTGCATTATAGTATAGTTTATCAAATTTACTTGCATAATGTCCTATTATTTGATCTACAGAGTTGAGGCATCTTGATAGATTTTGTAATAATTTATAATCAAAGTTAAAGTTGTTATCACTAACTGCTGATGCTATATCAGATTTTGTAATATGGTATTCAAACTTTTCTATCTTTCCAGTTAGTATATCTCTGCGTTCAAAACAATAACAGATCATAAAGTTTTGATATGGTTTAAAATCACTAGTTTCAATATCCCAATAACCTATTGACTCTATACCTTTTTCTAAATATCTTACTTGCATTGTAGATAATTTCTTTACTTTGTATTTTTTTAATAGTTGTTGTTTTATATTATTAAACTTTACTATTTTTCTTTCTTGTGGAGTTTGGAACACTAACCATGTGTCCATTACTTTTAAGTAATAAACCTTTATATAAACCACACGATTCACAAAAATCTGCTCTATGTAAAATTACATTACCAAAAGCATAGAATCCATCTGCCTCAGTAAATTCTGCACCATATTTAAATTCTTTTTTCTTTGCCCATGTACTAGCTGGACAATTATGTGGAGCATTATTAAATTCTAATGGAATACACTTTCCTGACTTTGATACTATATCTCCTTGAAAGTGTATATCTACTCCACAGCTACGACAATTCATTTGCTATATACTCCACAACATTAACAGTTACAGCATTACCACATTGTTTATATCTTTGTGTATCAGAACCTATTGTCCAATTATCAGGAAATCCTTGTAATCTTTCACATTCTAATGGTGTCAATTTCCTTATTAATGTTTTAGGTGATCCAATAGATACCATTGTTCTTTGTGCGTGATTATCACAACCTTTCCAATAATTAGCATCAATACAAGTTACTTGTTCTACCTCTCTGAAATTACCTTTGTCATTTACAATAGCAAATAGTCCAGTCTTTGCACCCATTCCACCGCCATTTGCATTTAGATTAGGTGCTATTCCATCAATATTATATACTCTACCCCATAATGAATTATGTCCTTTTTGGTCTATGTTTCCAATTTGTCTAAGTTCCTTGTTATTAACTTCTTTACTGAAATCTCCGAGAGGAAATATTTGTCTTGTACTTTCTCCTCTAAGATGTCCGATAATGAAGATACGTTCCCTGTTTTGTGGAACGAAATATTTGCTGTTAAGCACTTGCCATTCTGCATCATACCCCATCTCATCAAGGGTTGAGATGATTGTTTTAAAAGTATTCCCTCTATCGTGAGATAAAAGTCCTCTAACGTTTTCAAGAAATAAATAGCGTGGTTTTTTTTCTTTTGCAATTCTAGCAATTTCAAAAAAGAGAGTGCCTCTTGTATCTTGGAATCCAAGTCTTTTTCCTGCGATTGAGAAAGCTTGACAAGGGAATCCAGCACAAAGCACGTCAAATTGTGGGAGTGACTCAGGTTGCAACGTTGTGGCATCATCATACTCTGGATAAGAACCAAACCCACTTTTATATGTTTCTCTTGAATATTTATCAATTTCGCAAGAACCAATACATTCATGACCTGCTCTTTCCATACCTAATCTAAATCCACCAATACCTGAGAATAAGTCAAAAAATTTCATACCCATCTCAACAAACCACCATTGTCATATATTAATCCTCTATTTTTTAATTTGAATATTTCTCTTTTTGAAGATTCTGCTGTGGCATACCAATTTTTATATTCTCCCATTTTAAGCATGGCACTATTCTCTGATATACCATCTTTGAATAAGTGCATAAGAAATTCTTCTTTATTGATATGTTTCATTATACTTGCTGTAACCTGTCCTGGAGTATTCATATTCATTGTTTTCAATGCACTTGTTAGTAGAGCAATAGCACTTTCTCCATGAGATAACTCTACTGTTTCAGATAAATCCATTCTTGCGTATGCCTCTGCCATTCGATACAAGTCCTGTAGAGTTCTGTTATCTATCTGTATAGAGCCATCTTTTTGTGATTCACATCTGAGTTTAGACCAATATTGTTCTATGCAATCTGCTACTTCATCTGTTACTTTTGGAGATATGGTTCTTGCATAGTTTATGAATTTTGTTAATGTTTGTTCTGATAGACATTCTTCCATAGTTCCCTGTTTTATTTTGCGGATATGACGTGCTACTTCTAAATCATTTTCTTCATTAGGAATATCTTGGATTAGAAATAGTAAACCGAATCTTGATACTAGACTTGCTGGTAGATTTAGATTCTCATTGATTGACATTGTGTTATCCCATCTGCTACTTCTTGGGTTTGCTGCTGCAAAGATAGTTGTTTTGGCTTCCCATGTCATATTTATACCTATTTTTCTTAGTGAAAAGGTTTGATTTTCCATGACTTCATGTAGTCCTGCTCTGTCTTGCGGATTCATCTTTTCAAATTCATCTATACAGCATATACCACCGTTACACATGATTACACTTCCTGGTTTGGCTATTCGAGTTCCATCAGCTAGATTATCTACACCTGCTAATAGACCAGCTTGTGAACTAGATTTCCCAGAAGTATAATCTGATTTTTGTATTATTGATGCAACGAACTTTAATAACTGAGTCTTTGCAACACCTGGGTCGCCCATAAGTAATACATTAATATCCCCTCTAGTTTGCCCATCATCAACTCCACCTAGTAAGCCAATCAACAAACCCTCTTTTATTATCAGCATGTTTTTTATTCTTGGTGCAAATGACTCTATTAGTTTCTTTTTATCCATCTTGTTAAATTCTTCAATTTCCTCAAGAGAGGGTAGTATAATCTTTGCTGATTCTAAAGTCATTCTTATTATGTCTATTACTCTTTTGTATGTCACGTCAGTTTTTCCGATTTTAACACTACGCATTACACAGTTCACTCTGATTCTTTCCCCTGGTCTTACATTGTACACCTCATCTCCAAATACATATCCTGTAAATGTTATTGGGTTACTTGCTTTTTCTTCTCCAAATAGTATTTTGCGGACAGTTCCCATATCAGTTTGTTTTACTATAAGAGAATCTCCACATTTAGCACATACTTTAGGAATAAAGAAATGTCTCCAGTTTGGAAACTCATCAATCATATATTGTAATTCATCTTTACAACCACTACACTTTGTTACTGCAAATGTTACATAGTGTTCTATATCCCCAATACCCATTATGATTCCCTTTAGTAATAATTTATCATTATCTACGTCTTTCCCACTTAGTTCGGAAAACTCTTTATGGACATACCCATCATATTCTTTCAAAATTCTTTTAGCAACTCCCGCACTCTATTTAATTCAGATGGTGATTCTAATAAACACTTGCGTAATAACGGAATATTTAGATTATCTAGATCCCTTGAGACCATATTACATATTCTTCTACTAGGTGATTCTTGATTCTTTACAAATTGTTTAAAACCAATTTCAAATTCCTTTGAAACATAAATTGTAAATCTCATGGTATTGTATAATATGTATGTCTATTTAATTGTTTCTAGCTTTGTTACGTGTGATGTTTTTACAGCATGGACAAACGATTATACACTTTGGGTAAAAGACTTCACATACTTTACATCTTCTATTAGAATCATAAATATGTTTTGCAGGAGTCTTTTCTTCGACACATGATCCATGACACACACGCAATGTTTATTTAGTGATATACTTGTATTTATAGTATTGCATTATATGATACTCTAGTAATTTTCCCTCTGTTATTTGCCGTAGTCTACTCTCTAATATAAACGCATCAATGTTTTGCACAGGTTACCCTCGTCATTTCAGTATCGATTACCTCAAAGATTGTCTTGTTTGCAAATTTAATATCTGCTATATTTAGTACGATTAACTTTATACCTGCTGATATGTATAGTTCGTTACGGTCTAGTGTTTTTTGAACCTTTCTATCATGAACTCCACCATCAACTTCAATTACTATGATACCAAATTTATTATGGATACACATTAAATCAGGATTCTTCCATTTGAATTTTCGGGAAATATTAATAGGAACTTTTTCTAAAATACGATATAATAAGAAATCTTCCTGTCCAAACCCTAAATACCATTCCCTATTAAATGTTATATGCCATCTCCACTTTAGATAACGTTTTATTCCTATTAGTTGTTTTGTATCTGATTTTCCTTGTTGTTTTTTTTGCCCGTAATGTATTCCTGATAGGTTCGTAATATGTTTATAAATGAGATATATTTAACCATTTTGATGCAACTCGTTAATTTGAGTTACAAACAAGTCTCCACTAGTCATTGAAAATACTGTAAATGTAACTCTTGCGTGTATTGTAGAAGCACCTGTACTAGCCCAATGTACTCCTGATTCTGTTATTGATATTGGAACTGCTGATACCGTACTATCTTGCCATAACATTCCATACTTTGCTGTTTGTGATACTACTTTTCGTTGTCCATTACTAGCGTATGATCTTCTTGCGTATGAACCACCTGTATCTTCTGTTGCTAATCCTATATCTGCCTCTGTGGGAGTCGTACTACCTGTTCCTATAGAGTTATGTGTATTTGTAGTTGCTACTTCTCCTGTATCTCTTTTTGCGGATTGTGTTAAACCGATACTAGTAAGTATGTTATAAGTGTTCTCAAAGTATATTGGTCTTGCAGTAGTTGATTTATTATTATCTAAATCGTTGTATAGTTCTAGTTGATACTTTTCTATCTCATCTATGATATGAGTTGGATTAAATTTAATTTCATTTTCTTTAAAGGCGGATAGAGTCCATAAATCAGTTTGAAGTGAAACATGCTCTGCTCCAGGGCTAAATTCTATAGATATATCATCTGGGTTATTACCATTACTTGCAAGTATTGTCTTGTATAGTTTATCTATCATTGTATATTATTGAAATATAATAGTTTTGGGAAGTAATTTATAACAGTCATTACAAACCATTGTTGTTTGATGGCTACTTCGTAAAGTGGAATGACTGCCACATTTACAATTATAATGTCCTAAATATATATAGTTCCAACACCATTGGCAATATCTTCCCCTTTTATTATGATTTCTAATGTAATCTATAATCCCTATGGTCATTTGTGGGAATCCTAAATCAGAACATCTATCACATGAATATTCATTACCACTTAATCTTCCAATAATATAATCAAGAATATCTTTAATCAATCTGTTCCTATTGCTGAAATATTTGAACCTACTGCTAAAGTTGATGTATTTACAACTTCATCTATTCTATTACAAGTATTTGTTAATGTACTAGGAACATATTTTGCCACACATTCACTTCTTGTTGGTGCTGATCCAGCTCCTACTGCCAATCCCTCAACACCAAAATCTATACATAGTTTTTCTTCTCCTGAAATCCAACATGAATACATTATATGAAATTCAGGTTGTGTATCAGTTGCAGTATCATCTCCACAATTTGCTCGTGATACTGATGTTGCATCTGCACCACCTGAATATGATATTCGTCTTGAGTATAATGAACCTGTATCATTGTTGAAAGTTGTATCGTAAGCTAATGATGCTGTTTTTATACAATCTTTTAGAAATAAGTTGAATTTCTTTGCTGTTAAATCCGAGATTGTTATTGCAGAGGCTGTTCCTGTAAGAGTTGATGGTGTGCCATTTTTACCCCACGCCATTATTCATTCACTCCTATCAATTTGAACCCCATACCCTGAGTGTACTACCTGATTGTAAATCTCCTGATCCTGTTTCTTTTGTATAATCAAAACTTGTTATTTGAGATGCTGTATTAGCCCATTTATTTACAAATTCCATTCTACCTGGTGCTGTTCCTGCTCCTGTTGTTGGAACTTCGCAAGTATGAGCAATAACCAATTTTTCATTTGCTGAATTATTGATTACAAACATATTTATGAATACTCCACCTGCCATAGCAGAATAATTACCAGGTATTTTAGAAGTAGAAGTTCCAGTTCCATCTGCTCCGCCATTTCCAGAATATCTATAAGCATAGTTTGAACCTGTATCTCCGTTAAAATGTCCCTCTACCGTATATGTAGATGCTTGTTTTATAAATGCCTGAATCCATAAATATTTTTTAGCTGTAATTGTTCCAGAATTTATTGTACTTGCTGTTCCAGTCAATGTAACACTAGCCAATTCTGTCCAAAAGTTTGTGGTATGTGTGTCGGCTGGGTCGTAACCTAATACTACTACTTCACTTCCAGTATTCCAAGTATCAGCACCACCACTATTCATATTAAAAGTATCTAATGGGTTTGTTGTTTCTATCCATTTTCCAGTATTTTCTAATCTATGTTTTGGTGCGTTTCCTGCTCCTGCTGTATTTTGTTGTATTTTATGTGATAAAAATAATTTTTCTTTAGAAGCATAATTAGCAATATATCCCACACTAAATTCCTGATTAGCATCATTTCTACTGTGACCAATACCTGTTGCATTTATTGTTGTGGAATCACTACCATCAAATGATTCTCGCTTTGAATATCTACTCCCTGCTGAATCCACACTACCATACCCCATTCTATAAAACGCATCAGTAGTAATTGCATTAGTTCCCAACGAATTAGTTAATACCATGTAATATCTTTTATTTGCTAAAGATGAAACTGTAATGTTTGCATTTGCACTTCCCAAAGTTGTTCTGCCCAATTCTACCCAACCACCTACACTACCACCAGCACTTGCTTGTCTAGTTTGTAATCCTGAAGATAGACCTAAATAGTTTTGTAAAAATGGTAGACTCATTTAACTGCTATTGGACTTGCTAGTAGAATATTCTAATAACACACCCAATACCTCACAATCGACTCCCAAGTTATCACTTGCTGTATCTCTACTTAACTGGAATATAACTGTATCTCCTACTGCTGGACTTCCCCCTATTGTTATTGCGGAAGAATAAGCAGAAACATGGTTATCGTTATTTGCTATATATGTATCAGTAACATTTTGAGCAGTTCCAACTGCTGTATCCATTGGATCATCATCTGAAAATGCAACACCAGCAAGATCAAAGTCTATTGTTTGTGCTGCTGAACCACCTGTGTTAGTCCAGTATAGTTTGAATCGAACTGTTCCTGCGTTCCAGTTTGCGGGGGTTGACCAATTAAACTGTGCTTTTTCAGAAGTTGTAGTATCAAAGTTAAATGATGAGACCATTATGTCATTTGTTGCTAATTCTCTTGCTGTATATGCTGCACCTGATGTAGTTACTGTGTACATTGCACCTGCTGGAATCCATAGTTCATGAGTTCCAACACAACCTAAATTAATTGCGTTATTATTTTTCGCTGATGCCACTACTGTTTGAGCAGTTGAAAGAGAAGAAACACTAAAGGATAATTTTTTTGTAGAGTCAGAAGCATCTACTACATTAAATGCAGAGTGGTATAAATTGGCAGTTTGAGAAGCTGAACCGTTTAATAGATTTGAAACCTTGTTTAAAGCATCTCCACCAAAGGTAGTTGCTGTTGAAGAAGTTGCACCTGTGATAGTGTCAAAAGCCATATAAATATGATATTACAAAGTATTATTTAGAGAAGTAATTAGATAAGGTTATCCAAGTTATCTATTTCGGTCGCATTTCCTGTAAAGTGTAGTGCAGCTAATTGTCCGTTTTGTCTAATTCTAGCATTATTATGATAGTCAGATATGGCAGTTCCATTAAATACATTACTTTGATATTCCCATAGTGCTACACTTCCAATCAGTAAATCCTCTATAGTTCCCCCATTATCTGTTGCTCCAAAATATGCTATTTCAGAGTTTGCTAACGAACCCGTTATGGCACTAGTTGAAGCAGTTCCGATTGATACACCATCTATATATACTTCGATTTGTGGAGTTATAGTTACACTAAATTGTGTGGCATGATAATCTCCAGTTAAATAATCTGATGCTATATCTGTAGAGTTTATAATAATACTGTGCCAGTTTCCATCAAATATATCAGTAGCACTAGTAATTGATTGTTCTAAACTGTTAGAGCCATCTGCCATGATTACTTTGATCCCACTATTACTTGCGGCAAGGTTGAAATCTATTGAATCAAAATCTGTACAAGCTGAACAATAATCCTCTGCTGTATTTCCTACCATTGAAATTGTTAGACCTGCACCTATAGCACTTGGTAAAGTGAAAAAATCCCCTGAATCAAAATCTGTACAAGCTGAGCAATAATCTGCTATTAAATCTCCTAATCGTTTTGAATATATTACTTGTTCCCCTTGATGTACTCCATCTCCTTTATACCATATTGCCATTCCAAATGAACCTGAAGATAAATCTAATCCTACATCTGTCATGGTATAATACTGTGTTCCTGTGAATGTTGCACCTGCTCCATATTTCTTACTAGTAGGGAATGTTAATGTTCCTACTAGTGTTGCGGAAAAAGGTTGTACTGTTGGAGTTGCTGAATCTGGGATTATTGTGATAGCACTAGAGTATCTATTTCTACTAGTCGTACTTGAAGCAGTTATATCTAATCCATTAGCTGATGTATTGGTTCTCTTTCTCTTGTGGTTACTGTAAATAATCCTCTCTTTTAGTGCAGCGTTTTCTGCCTCTGGGAATACCAAAGGATTAATGATAGATAGAATCTTGTTAATTTCATCTCTATCAGCGTTGCCACTTCTTCTAATAAAATTAGATACGTCACTCATATTAATTCCTCTAGAGATATTTCCATTTTCTGTACACCTTGATCCTCTGATCTACATGACATTGATATTCCTATTATGTTTGCCTTTGTGTCTAGACCAGTTTTTGCATCTTGGATATAACAGAATGTGTTTAGTTTGATTAGATCCGTTATTGGTGATACTATGATATTAGAGTATGTTCTTTTTTGCCTACCTAGTATTTCCGCAGCCTGTATCAATGTTTGTCTAACTGTTTGTTCTTCCATATCGGCTCTAATTGGAAATGCCCTTTCTCTTACTTCTGGAATTTGGGAAGATACAAAAGTATTTTCTAGAGTGGTAATTAATCGTCTTGCATCATATATTCTATGTGCTGATTTTCCTGTTCTACTAGTCCAAGTGATTCCATCTGTTGAATCATAAAATGTTCCTGTTCCTGATTTATAATCCACATTAAATGTATCAGTTATTGTTCCATATCTTTTAAATACTATGAATAGTTGTTCGTTTGGAGTTACCTCAAGTTTTGGCTTTATAGGTATCTCAAACCAATTAGCTGGAGTTGTAGTTCCTAATCCATTTAGTGTTGCGGAATTTAATAATATAGAACGTCTAATATCTCCATTGTCAGGTCTTCCACTTCCATCTGCTCCCCAGATTTCTACTTTACCATCTGTTGTTAGAGTTCCTGTTTTTATTGAACGTACTGCAATCTTAAAGATATTATCTGATGTTACTGTGAAAGGAATGGCATGATGTATATCATGAAGTGAATCTGTGGCATCTGGGGTTAATCCATCACTTGCTACTAGATTTGGTGAAAAATGTCCATAGCCATGAATGAAACTGTAAAATGTATCTGCTGAGGAATCAGTCCAGCTTATTGGAGCATTTAATATATATCCTATTTTTGTTGATGTCCAGTTTTGGGCTTTGTCTCCAGATAAATCATTTGTAAATAACATTCCTGATGAATGAGCTCCTGGGTCTTGAACGATAAGGTTTCTATTGTTATCAATGTGCCAAGTAGAATTTGTGATACCTACAAGATTTGATATGATCTGTGCGTAAGATGCAATGTTAAAGTTCACATTGGCTATCTTTATTGCTGTACAATCCTCACATATTCCCTCTCCTGTGCTACTTGGTGCTGTAGTTATACTTGATAACTGAGTAATGTTATTATCTATCTGATGATCTTTATCTTGAAATACATCTAATAATAATTGGTCTATTCTTGTTGATGTATCTGTATCATCTAAATCAATTCCATTAGATCCTTTTGCCTGAGTCCTTACTAGTTTAGATAATCTTTCCCTTAATATTATTCCCCAACCTACACAAACTAGAGTTACTAGTTGTAATCCTGTACTAGGTCTTTCTATTGTTACCTCTTTTATTTTGCCGTAAAAGTATCTATTTTCAAGTGCTAATGTTTTACCAAGGTATAATTGAATACCCCATTCTCGTTCTATTACTCCAGGTCTTTTTACATCTGTTGTATCTGTGAAAATGTTATTATGGTCATGTAATAGTAAAACCATATTACCAAAGTTATCATTAATTCCTAGTTCTAAATTAAATGATATTAATTTAAAGTCCTGAGTTGGGCTACTAGTCAGTTTTGCTGATACAAAATTATATGCAGAAGCACCTGTGGTATTTGTAATTAATATTCTAGGGTGTAATGGATTTGGATCATAGCCTGGAGTTAGAGTCAAAATGCAGTTGCTCCTGTTGATATTGCGGCAAGTCTATCATAGTATCTTAATCTATCATCAATTTCATTATATCCTCTTTGAGTGTCAGATAACGTTGATCCGAATTGACTAAATGATATTCCTAATTTTGGTGCGATATTACTTTGAAATGAATTATATTCTTGTTGTAATTCAGGGTGTGCAAAATCTCCAGATAATAATACTTGCATTAATGTTGCATCATATTCTCCATAGTTTCCAGTATTAAATCTATTGATTAAAGTATTTAACATACTTGCTTTAGATGCTCTTATAGCTCTTGCACGTTCGTCTCCTAGTTTACTTGAACGTTGGTCTCTTATATAAGAATATCCCATTGGTAATATATATGCATCTTTGGCTGCTGAATTTCTTAATATAGATGCAAATGCACTATTTCTCATTGATGTAGGAATTGACGACATATTACTTGCTAAAAAATCAACTGATTCTTGAACCATTGAACTTACACTACTATCATCTGATGGGTAAAATCCTAATAATCCTGCCATCATTAATGAAGTGCTATCAAATGAATTTGATTTTGCTGCTGCTCTACCAGCAGTTCCAGTAAACATAAATGAACCACCTGTTAATAGTGAACGTGCTGCAAATATGGATTGACCTATTGCAGAATTGGCAAATGCATCTTTCGCTCTACGTGCTATTGCAAAACTTGGATCTATTTTGAATCTAGCACTATTACTAGGTTTACCCGTTGCAAACCCAGGATTCGCATAATTACCATAAGGATTACTATTTGATTGGTTTCTTATATTAATATTAGGTTTATTTTTTATTTCATATGCCTGTGATAGTCTTTCAAATTCTGTAGTTGTACTCATTAACATATTTGTAAATGACTGTGAAATTTGTGCACCATTATTTACATTAGCACTAACCTTTTTAAATAAATCATTAATTATATTATTTCCAGAAAGTGAAGATATTATGTTTCTTTGTTTGTTTAAATTAGCTGTTACTCCCCTAATATATTGTGCGGCTTCTACAGGAGTCATAGTGCCATTCATAACTCTTTCGTTACTATAATCTAACGCATAACCCATTATATCAAATGCGTTTCTACTTTCAATGGATATTTGTAATTCGTTTGTTTTTTTATTAATTATACCTGCAAAAGGTAATCCATCTTCTCCCATGAAGTAGTTTGTATCTCCTGCGACAAATGAACGTCTATTTTTTCCTGCCTCAATAAAACCGTACTCCGATAAAAGTTTTTTTTTAAGTTGCTCATACGCCTTTGCAGAATTAACTTGTTTCCCAAGCTCCGAACTAATACCTCTCTCTGACATTAATCTATCTCTAGCTATGCTTAATCCTTTACTTTGAATATCATACATATCCTGTGTTATAGATCCATCTTTTAGATGTATATCTAATGCTTCTTGTTCAAGACCAATAAATTCTTTCATTTTTGTCAAATCAACTGTTTCTCCAAGTACATTACTTATTTCTGCTGCAAATGCTTTCGCATAATTTTCTGTTTGGAATGATTTTTCAAATGGAGCTAATTTTAACTGTAGTGCTGCATATCGTTCATTTGACCCTGTAGAATTAATTGATGATGGTAAATTTATTTGTGATGAACTAGTAGTGGTTAAATTAGTAGGGGTTGAATTGGTAGGGTTAATAGGATTAATTTTACCAAATGATGATATACTCATATTGCTATTTCCTACAGTATTATTTACAGTATTAGCATATTCTTTATAGGCTATTGTAGCATTAGTTATATCTTTTATTGTATTTTTCATTATACTAGATACACCAGCTAATTTCACATTTGAATTAAATAATTTATCAGTTTCGGCTGATGTATCTCCCATTGTATCATTTAAATCTTTCATCATTTTATTT
>Ga0222712_10004018_pt1 | contig 15640 bp, 15 predicted proteins | sample C33_657DmetaG_FD_165043 | JGI IMG/M metagenome (GOLD analysis project Ga0222712, IMG submission 165043) | Estuarine water microbial communities from San Francisco Bay, California, United States - C33_657D | ecosystem: Environmental > Aquatic > Marine > Unclassified | place: USA: California... | reverse complement strand
CAGGAGTCAACGTGGATAGACTTGTTTCATTTTGTGCACTGGTTGCTTTCATGAGAATTCAACAGTCTAACAGGGGTTATGCTAAGAGAACCATTATGGATGATGCGGCCAAAAACTTGCAAAAGTCCGAAAATTTGTTTAAATTAAATAGTAGTCCATTCAGGCATATGGGTAAGTCTCATTATAGTAATGGCCAAGGAGTTAAAAGATCTCCTTTTAAAAATTTTAAATAAGAGCTATGCAAGTATATAATGCGCTTCAAACCAAAAAAGGAGCAAAGGTTCAACATAACAGACTGGGTAGTATTACTCAGCCATTACAGTTTTTATCTAAAAAAGATAAGGATGATGAATGGGCAGCTTGGAACTTAGACTGGTTGGAATGGAATGGTCTAAAGCAAATCCGTAGGAATGCCAGAAAATTAATGAAGAACTACAAGCTGGCTAAAGGCGTTATAGACAAGACAGATTATATTGTAGAAGATGATAATGATTACAGAGACATTGTAGAGACTTTAACTAAAGAAGATGAATCAGCACTAGAATTAAAGTTTTATCCCATTATCCCCAATGTAGTCAATGTACTTGTAGCAGAATTTGCAAAAAGATCCACTAAGCTTACTTACCGTGCCGTAGATGAGTACTCCTATAATGAGATGATGGAGCAAAAGAGACAAGCTGTAGAAGAAGTTCTAATGGCTAATGCTCAAATTAAAATTACAGCGGCTTTATTAGAACAAGGTTTAGATCCTCAGTCTGAAGAAGCACAACAACAGCTATCACCAGATAACTTAAAGACCTTACCAGAGATTGAATCTTTCTTTAAGAAAGACTATAGATCTATGGCTGAGCAATGGGCAACACACCAACACAAGGTAGATGTTGAAAGATTCCGCATGGATGAGCTGGAAGAAAGAGGCTTCCGTGACATGCTTATTACAGATAGAGAGTTCTGGCATTTTAAAATGATGGAGGATGACTATGAAGTAGAGTTATGGAACCCACCTATTACTTTCTATCACAAGTCTCCGGATGCAAGATATATCTCCCAAGGTAACTGGGTGGGTAAAACAGATATGATGACTGTGGCAGATGTAATTGATAAGTATGGTTACATTATGACACAAGAGCAACTAGAAGCTCTTGAGAATGTATATCCAATTAGATCTGCAGGTTATGCAATTGGTGGATTGCAAAATGATGGTTCATTCTATGATGGTACTAAGTCACATGAGTGGAACACAAACATGCCTTCACTTGCTTACCGTCAGTTTACTACTATGAGAAATGCCGGAACGGTATTAGATAGTGGAGATATTATTGCAAACATCTTATCAGAAGGTGAAGACTACTCAGACCAAGGTACCGCATATTTGTTAAGAGTAACTACTGGTTACTGGAAGTCTCAGCGTAAAGTTGGTCACCTAACCAAAGTAACTGATAATGGAGAGATTATCAATGAGGTTGTTACAGAAGATTACAAAGTAGAAGATAGACCTATCTATGATACTAGATTGTTTAAGAATAAAACAAAAGACAACTTAGTATATGGTGAGCACATTGACTGGATCTGGATAAATGAGGTATGGGGTGGTGTAAAAGTTGGACCAAATATTCCTTCATTCTGGGGTATGAATAACCCTGGCGGATTCTCTCCTATCTACATTGGTATAGATAAGAATCACATTGCTCCATTAAGATTCCAATTTAAAGGTGACAACTCTCTATATGGATGTAAACTTCCTGTAGAAGGAGCTGTGTTTTCAGATAGAAATACCAAGTCTACTGCACTCATTGACTTAATGAAACCATACCAGATTGGATACAACATTGTAAACAATCAGATTGCTGACATCTTGGTAGATGAGTTAGGTACTATTATCTTACTTGACCAAAATACTTTACCTAGACACTCACTTGGTGAAGACTGGGGAAAAGGTAACTTGGCTAAAGCATATGTGGCAATGAAGAACTTCCAGATGCTTCCTCTTGATACTAGTATTACCAATACAGAGAATGCTCTTAACTTCCAACATTTCCAAAAACTAGATCTATCTCAGACAGAAAGATTAATGTCCAGAGTAAATCTAGCTAATCACTTTAAGCAACAAGCTTATGAAGTAATTGGTGTTAATCCACAAAGGATGGGACAACAGTTATCTCAGATGACCGCTACAGGTGTAGAACAAGCCGCTGCAGCCTCTTACGCACAGACAGAGGTATTCTTTATCCAGCACTGTGATTATCTAATGCCTAGGGTGCATCAAATGCGCACAGACTTGGCTCAGTATTATCATGCAACCAAACCTTCTGCAAGGTTGAGTTATATGACATCAGCTGATGAGAAAGTTAATTTCCAAATAAATGGAACAGACTTGCTACTCAGAGATCTTAATATCTTCTGTAGCACTACTGCAAACCACAGAGCTATTCTTGAGCAATTGAAGTCAATGGCTTTACAGAATAATACTACCGGAGCTTCTATTTATGATCTTGGTAAAGTTGTTCAATCAGATTCAATATCTGAACTCAACACTGCTCTCAAAGCATCTGAAGAGAAAGTTAATCAGCAAAAACAACAAGAGCAACAGTCTGCGCAACAAATGCAACAAGAACAACTTGCATCTCAAGAGAAACAAAAACAAATGGAGATTCAAGCTGAAGCTGAAAAACAAGCTAGACAACTTGAGAATAACATTACAGTTGCTGAAATCAGATCTGCTGGATTTGGTGCAATGAAAGATATTGATGAGAACAAACAATCTGATTACCAAGACTATATGAAAGACTTGCGTCAGACTGAACAGTATCAAGAGCAAACCCAACTGCAAAGACAAAAGCAAAGTAATGAGAACATGAGAAGTGCTCAGAAGTTAGACATTGAAAGACAGAAGCTACAAGTGCAAAGAGAGATAGCTGATAAACAACTTCAAGTGGCTAAAGAGAACAAAAATAAGTATGACCAAAAGAAAAATGAAACAAAAAAGAACTAGGTTAGCTATATAGTGCAAAAAAATACATAGCACCTTTTAAATTTCTCAAGTTTATTTAGTATATTAAAGTATAATCAAAAACCAACAACATGAGTGAAGAAACAAAAAACCTCAATGATGAGGTGCTAGATACTACAACGGTAGTAGAGGCAGATGTGAATATTGATGAGTTGTTTGGATCTCCTGGAGCTGATAACATTATGTTACCCTCTGATGGAGAACCAGCTGACAAAACAAAGTCTGTATTTTCCAAAGAGAATGTAGACACTTCGTTCCTTGAAATTACTGCAACTACTCCTAAAGAAAGAGAAGAAGCTGCAGAGAAGAAAGCAGAAGTTGAAGAAACTATTGCAGAATTAGATGGCTTGATTTCTCAAGAAGAGGACGCAGGTAACAAGGGAAGACCAAAGGTTGATAAATCTGGTCTTGCTGAGTTAGCACTGAAAATGATTGAGGAAGGTTCTTTAATTCCTTTTGATGATGAAAAGCCCTTAGAGGAATACACCACAAAAGATTTTAGAGAGCTGTTTGAAGCTAACTTCCAAGAGAGAGAAAACAAGATTAAAGAAAACACTCCAAAAGAATTCTTTAAAGCTCTCCCAGAAGAACTTCAGATTGCAGCCAAGTATGTTGCTGATGGTGGTCAAGACTTAAAAGGATTATTTAGAACTCTTGCTCATGTAGAAGAAATGAGAGATCTAGATCCTACTGATGAGTATGACCAAGCTGAGATTGCAAGACAATATCTTTATGCTACAGGATTTGGTACACCGGAAGAAATTGAAGGTGAGATTGAAGACTGGAAAGACATGGATAGATTAGAACAAAAAGCTAATCAGTTCAAACCAAAGTTAGATAGAATGCAAGAAGAGATTGTTGCAAGACAACTAGCTGAGCAGGAACATAAGAAAGAACAACAAAGCAAACAAGCTAAAGCTTACACAGACAGTGTATACAATACACTACTAGGTGGTGAGTTAGGTGGAGTTAAGCTTGATAAAAAAATGCAAAGCATGCTTTACTCAGGATTGGTACAACCTAATTACCCATCAATCTCTGGAAAGCAAACAAACTTGCTTGGACACTTACTTGAGAAGTATCAGTTTGTAGAACCAAGACATGACTTAATTGCAGAAGCATTATGGTTACTGTCTGACCCAGAAGGATACAAAGGAAAAGTAAGAGACCAAGGTGGTAAAGCAGCTGTTGAGAAAACAGTAAGACAATTAAAAACAGAAGAGGCTAGAAAAATTTCTTCCTCTACTGTACAAGAAACAGATGAAAAAAGAGCTCCGGCTAAACAACAAAGAACTATCTCTAGACCTAATAACATGTTCAAGAGATCTTTTTAAATAGTAACAAACAAAAACAAATAAATAATGGCAACTCCAGTTTTAAACAATGGTATATTCCTCAGAGATACCGCTTACAACGCAAGTTCCCATGTGGATTCTTACCACTTGGTGAATATGCTGAAAGATGCTGAGCCTATGGACTTAGGCCCAGTTGACTTATGGGCTATGGCTCAGAAAGTTGAAATGCCGCTTTATCAAATGTCTTCATTTGGTGGCAAAAATGTTATCATGGTTGATAATGCTCGTGGAGAGTACAAATGGCAGACTCCTGTTTCTACAGATCTTCCATATGTAGTTGAAGACATTGAACCAGATAACTCATTTAAAGGTATTGAAGGTTCTACTTTCCGTATCAAATTGAGCCGTAGAGAATTTGGCCATGGTGATATCATCACTTATGACAAATACAACGGTGTTGAGATGTACATTACAGCTGAAGATATTCTTCCTATTGGTGATGGTTTCATCTATACTGTACAGTTGGTAAACAATGACAACTTCAAATACTTGGATAACAAGTACTTGTCAAATGGTACCAAAGTATTCCGTAAAGGTTCTGCCCGCGGTGAGTATGGTGAGAGATTCTCTGACATTACTACAAGAACTGGTTTCCGTGAATTCTACAACTTCGTAGGTGGTGCTGAAGCTCACGTTCACTATTCTATCTCTAGCCGTGCTGACTTGATGATCAAGGGTGGTATGAATGCAGATGGTACAGTTCCTGTAACTGAGATCTGGAGAAACTTTGGTGCAAACAATGACCCATCTATCACTTCTTTGGAAGACATGGTGAAGGTTATGGGTAAAGACAAAGTGAAAAAAGCATTTGACAATGGTGACTTATCAAGAACTTTCTTGACCACTATGGAAGCTGCTCACTTGTCTAAAATTGCAACTGACATTGAAACTTACCTCATGTGGGGTCAAGGTGGTAGAGTACGTCAGGATGGTCCAGATGATCTTAGATTGTCAGTAGGTCTTTGGAAGCAGTTGGATAACTCTTTCAAAAGAATCTACAACAAGAATAACTTCACACTTGACTTGTTCCGTTCTGAGATCTACAACTTCTTCAATGGTAAAGTTGAATTCCAAGGTCCAGATCCAAAACGCAGCCTAGTTGTACAAACTGGTATGGGTGGTATGCGCATGGTAAATGAGGCAATCAAGAAAGAAGCAGTATCTTCTGGTCTTCTTATCCAAGCTGCTGATATCGGTGCAATCACTGGTAAAGGTATGGACTTGAACTTTGGATTTGCTTACACTTCTTATGTTATCCCATTCTTGGCTAACGTTAAGTTTGTGTTGAATCCAGCATTTGACAATGTACATACAAATGATATTGAGAACCCAATCATTGATGGTTTCCCATTATCTTCTTACTCATTCATTATCTTTGATATCACTGACAATACTAATGACAACATCTTCTTGTTAAAATTGTCTTGGGATAATCAATTGAAATGGTGGTATCAAAATGGTACTATGGACTACATGGGCCGTAGCCAAGGATTCCAGTCATCTGGACAATTCAATGGTTACCGTGTGATGATGTCTCAAACAATGCCAGCAATCTGGGTAAAAGACCCAACTAAAGTGTTGAAAATTGTTATGAGAAACCCAATCACTGGTGGATCATTCTAATCATAGATGCAGAAAGGGAGGGGGAAACTCCTCCCTTTTTTATTAAATTTAACCAACAAAAATAAAACCAACAAAGCATGGAAAATTTCACAATGGTAGAAACCGGGAAAGGAACAGTTAAAAAAACACCTATAGCTGTAAGACCTTTCTTTGATGCATCAGCTTCTAACATGGGTTTAGAAGATTATGGTATGTCTTTATTTGATGGGGTAACTCATCATGAGCAACTAGCTTGCTTAGAAAACAACGGAGTAGTTAGATATCTAACTGGTCTAAATGAATTTGCACCAGATATCAGACTTCTTAATGAACAAGATAAGGCTGCAAGAATTAAAGAAATTAGAGCTGCAGTATGTGAGTTAGAAAAAGAACTAGCTGCAAATGTAATTGATGTTGAGGATGAACAGTTCTGGAACAAAGTAAAGTTGCTTAAACCAGATAATAGTGAGTTCTGGAATAGAATTAGTATTGCATGTGGTAATGAGCCACTATTCTTGGATCCAAAAGATCCTTATGATAGAATCAAGCTACATGGTATTGAAGCAGGAGGTTTCTCTTTGGTAGCTAAAAGTTATGATGACGCAAGGTCAAGACCGGTAGCTCCTAAGTTTTATTTAGATAAGACAGAAGAAACAGTAATGGCAAGAACTGAATACAAGAAAATGCGCAACAAGGCATTGGCTGAGCTTCAGAAATTATTTGACAAAAACAGTACTAAGTTATTCTACATTGCAAAAGTTGTAGATATCAACAGTACACAGTATAAGAAATCAACACCAAATGACATCATGTATGAAAACATGGATAACTACATTAATGGTATTGGTGGAGAAACAAACTTAGAACGTGCTGCTAAATCATTCATTGAAGCAGCAAGTATGGATATGGAAACACTAAAAATTAAATCAATTGTTAGAGATTCCGTATTTTTTAAGTATATTATTAATAAGGCTGATGGTTTCATCTACCACACTAAGTCAGGTTCAATGCTTGGAAGAAATGTGTCAGATGTATTAGAGTACTTAAAGAACCCACTTAATGAAGATGTTCTTAAGGACTTAAACCAAGCTTGTGAAAAGTATTGGAATTCTTAAACTAAAATAAAATGAAAAAATATCAAGAGGGTGGTCCTATGCGAGGAACAATGAAACCTGCTACAAAAACAGGACCTGGTAATAGACCAGTTCAAAATGCTCCAAAGGTAACTGTTAGTCCAAGTAGTGCACCTGCTAGACAAACACCTGTTAAAAAAGCAAGTTCTCCAAAATCTACAATGGATCTTATTAGAGGTTCAAAGAAATCAGATTATAGCGGTACAGTTACTCAAGCTGCAAAAAAAGGTGGCTCTGTTAAAAAATACCAATATGGTGGAATGACCGGCTTTGAAAAAAGACAAGCTAAAAAAGTAGGTAGAGCGGAGACAAAAGCTGCTGTTGCTAATATTGAAGGAGAAGGTACTGTTGCTCAAAAAAGAGATAACAGAGCTCAACGTGTAGCAGTTGCTGCTGGTACAGCAAGAGCTAAGACTCCAAAATCAGTTTCAACATCAACATCAACTTCTACTTCAACAACAAATAATACTACGCCTGCTTCTAAAGCACCTACAAATCCGGGAATGGGTAAAACACCTCCTAAAACTGGAATGACCAAAACTCCACCATATGCGAAGGATAGTGTTAAAAACAGAACTAATACAAACAGTCCTGTAAGATACAAAACAGGTGGTATGGTAAATCCTAATGCATCTGTAGTTGCATCTAAAGTTGCTAAGGGAACTGTTGGTGGTAAATCAAAAGCTCCTAAAGCCGCATCACCTAAAATGAAAATGGGTGGTATGAAACGTAAATCTTGTTAACATGCCTAAAGATGCTTGTTATAGTAAAGTAAAAGCGCAGTATGCTGTGTTTCCTTCAGCAAGGGCTTCTCAAGCTATTGCTAAATGTAGGAAAGGTTCTGGGACTGTTAGAAAAACAAAAGCAGGATCAGACTTGAAAAGATGGCAAGCAGAAAAATGGCAAGACACAAAATCTGGTAAACCTTGTGGTGCCGGTGGTAAAAATGAATACTGCCGGCCAACAAGGAAAGTATCTAAGGATACACCTAAAACAAAGTATGAATTATCTCCTTCTAAACTAGCTGCTAAAAAAGCTGAGAAGTCTAAAGTAGGAATGGGTAGAAGAGTTAAAAAAGCGTAACCATGGCAAAGACGCCCGCATGGACCCGTAAGGCAGGAAAGAATCCAACAGGAGGTCTTAATGCTAAAGGTATTGCTTCTTATAGAGCAGCTAATCCAGGTAGTAAACTTAAGATGGCTGTAACAACTAAACCATCAAAACTTGATCCTGATAGCAAAGCTGCTAAAAGGAGAAAATCATTTTGCGCTAGAATGTCTGGTGTAAAAGGTCCTATGAAGGATGAAAAGGGAAGACCTACTAGAAAGGCTCTTTCACTCAAAAAATGGAATTGTTAAAAAATTATATATCATGGCAAAGAAATGTATGCAATGTGGTGGAAGCACAACACCCAAAATGAAAAAAGGTGGAATGCCAACTAAAGTCTTAGGACCAGCTAAAAAACCTTTTGCAGCTGGAATTCCTTTTTTTACAGGAGCTGGTCAAACAGGTCCTGAGTATATGAAAAAAGGTGGTACAGTTAAGAAAATGGCTAAAGGTGGTTCTAGCTTTGGGATGCTTTCAGTAAAAGCCGGTGTTGATAAAAACCCTAAGCCTACAGCAGCTGATAGAATTGCAGGTGCTAAAATGCAAAATGGAGGAACAACTCCAAGAAACATGACAGTTAATTCAAGACCAGTTCCAAAAACTAAATACACACAGCCTAGTAAAAAACCTATGATGGCCAAAAAAGGTGGTTTAGTTAAAAAACAACTTGGTGGTCCAGCTACTCCTAATAATCCTAACCCAACTAGAACATTGGAAAATGCTGCATTATTTGTTGGAGGTGGCTTAGCAACTGCATTAGCAGCAAGAAAGCAAAACCAACCTATGACTCAAAAGAAAAAAGAAAAGGTTTTGGCTAAGCAGCAAAAACAAGCAATGCGCAAAAAGAAGTAATCATGGGCTATGACAATAACTCACTAGACCAGATCATTAAGAGCAACCGTGAATATAAAAAAGGCGGTGCTACAGGTGATAAGAAATGGATTCAAAAAGCAATCAATCCTGCTCACAAAGGTTATTGTACACCCATGAGTAAACCTACATGTACTCCTAAGAGAGCTGCATTAGCACGCACACTTAAGAAGATAGCTAAAAACAGATAAGATGTTAAACAGTGCAATTGTAATTAAGATGAAACAAAGGCTGAACAAATTGGACAGCCAGGATTATGACAACATTGAATGTTGGCAAGTTGTTGAGTCTTTCAATAAGGCCCAAGTAGAATGGAGCCGTAGACAATTGCATGGTATTAATCTTACTAAAGAAGGTGATGAGCAATCTACTAGAAGAAAAGATGATCTACAAGTATTACTAAATACTTCAGATTTGACTCTAGCAGATAAGGCTTATTATTATAGAGCTCCTCTTCCTGTAGATTATCTGCAATGGAAAAGAGTTGATGTATATGCTAAGAAAGGATGCTGTGATAAAAGACGCATGACTGTATACTTAGCAGAAGAGGGTAACCTTAATCAACTCTTAAGAGATAAATCTAAACAACCAAGTTTTGAGTGGGCAGAAACATTTGCTACTCTTATCAATAACACAGTACATGTATATACAAATGAAGACTTTGATATTAACATGGCTGATTTAGTCTATTATAGACAACCTAGAAAAATCCAAATTCAAGGGTGTGTAGACCCTTATACAGGAATAGCCTCAGCAGTTAATGTTGAATCTGAGTTTAAAGATGATATAATTGAATTAATAATTGATGAGGCAGTTTCTATACTTGCTGGAGATATTGAGTCAGGAAACCAATTCTCAAGAAGTTCTGAAAGTGCTGAGCGCAACAACTAATCATGGAAACAAAACAAAGACTTTTAAAAAGAAATCCAGAGCCTGCAAAAACTATTAGCAGACCACAACCTGTTGTTACGCAACCTAAAGAAGAACCTGCTAAACCACAACCTACTCCAAGTACCGGAGTTGGTGGTAGTTCATTAGACACTATGACTGCAGCATGTTCAACAGAGATGATGAATGCTGCTATCAGCTTTCATAGACTTCACTTAAAAGTTAAGGGTGATGGTTCTTATGCCGCACACAAAGCTCTTGGAGATTTTTATGATGGTCTTCATGGTCATGCTGATACATTAGTAGAAGGCTACCAAGGTGTAACAGAGAAACTTTTAAGTTATACTGATATGCCTATCAGAACTCTAGATACTGTAGCAGATGCTGTTGCTTATCTTAGAGATTTGTATAATTCAATTAACAAGCTGCAGGGTATGATGCCATACTCTGAGATTGTAAATAACCTGGACCTAGTTAAGGATGCAATTAACTCCACAAAGTACAAATTGCTTTTCTTAAAATAAGTTTGGAAGTTTCAAAAACTTTCACTATATTATAGTATATATTTATTAATTAAAACAAAAACAAATGAGTTATTTTAATCATGCCTTTAAAAAGGTTTTTATCGGTAATGCCACAGGCTTTACTGGTTTGGCTGGTGGGATGCTTGGTACTCCAGGTAACATCCCTTTATCAGGACAATACTGCTTTGTTGATGCTAAATCTTGGACTGTTCAACCAACAGCAGGAACATCTAACAAATGTTGTCCATTAGTATTAGCTGGTGGTTCAATTTATCAGAATGATAAAATTGGTCCATTCCATGGTGGCTATAAAGAAACTAACAAATCTAAGGAGATCAATCCTAAGTATGTTAGCCGTTTCTATTTTGCTGAAGCTTGTGCTCCACAGAATAACATCATCCACGTAGGTGTTACACCTTTCACTGATGATGCTTCTAACACAACTCCTGCAATCACAAATGCTGGTGCATTCTTGTTGAATGGTACTTATACAGATGTTCCATTAATGGTTAACCCACTTGCAGCTACTCCTGCTCAAGTTGAAGCTACAATTGTAGTATCTGGAAATGTTGTAACATCAATTACAATCACTAACCCTGGTACTGGTTTCCCAACTACAGGTACAACTGCATTTACTGCTGGTTATTCTGGATTTACAGCTACAACTGTAAACGGAAGTAATATCATTGATATTACAGCAATCACCCCTAACACTCTTTTACCACAAGTTGGTCAACAAATTTATGGTATGACTGGTGTACCTAACGGTACAATCATTGAAGCTATCAATGCTGTTGACAGTGTAGGAAGAGGTACTTATACTATTAGTAACAATGCTACTGCTGCTGGTTCAGTTGCTGGTCTTGCTTACATCCTTGGTTATTCTGGTTCAGGTGCATTTGTAAACCCAACGTTTACATTTACCAACAACGTAAACCCTGGTACTAACTGTGGTGATTCTTTCTTATGTGGTGAAACTTACAATCTCCGTTTGGATATTAAAGGTTCTCCTGCATTAAGATTCTTAAATCACAATGCTTACTTGACTGTTTCTGCTTATACAGGATGCTGTGCTGCAGGTGCTATTGCTCCTATACCAGTTGATCCAGGAGTTGTAATGATTGAGTGGGCTAAACAAATTGTTAACTCACCATTGATTAACCCATTTGTTTTACCAGTAGTTTCTACTATTAGAGGCGCAAGCAAGCAATTATGGTACCCTGAAGGTGCTACTGTAACTCCTCCAGCTGGATGGACTCTTGGTGGTACACTTGAGCAATTTGTTGCATTACCATATGTAGCTGGTTATTATGCAGGTCTTGTTCTTAACGGTGCTTATGTAGATACTAAATTTGGTGATTGTACATTCCAAGTTTCTGACTTCTATGAAGTAGAGCCTGTAAGATTGTATGCATCTGAAGTTGACTTGAGTGGTGACCCATGTACATTCACAGGTATCTGTGTTGTTACTGAGTGTCAAGGCCGTCAAGGTTCTGGTTATGGTGAAACATACTTGAGAGACCTAGTTCTTTCTGAAGCTTACCGTCAAAACTTCTTGTCTAGTGACTTCCGTATCCGTGAGATTACTCAAGGTACAGATATCATTGCAGCAGTTCCAAGAGGTACAGCAGCTTCTCCATCACGTTACAATGCATTTATGTTACAACATAATGTACCACGTTTCAACAACCCATCATCTACATTTGATAATGATCAGTACTTATTAGAAGTTGTTGTTCCTACAACAGTTAACCCTAATGATGGTGCTAATGGTGAGTTGTTTACAAACTTTGTAAATAACTGGTTAGATGCTTGTGGAAACAACTGTTCAGAACTTGAAACTTTTGAATGTGTTACTGCTTGTACTCCATTGATTACTGTGTCAAGATAATTGAACAAACATTAACTAGAAAGGGGAGCTGAGTTTCAAACTCCTCCCCTTTTTTTATAAAAAGATTATGGCTAATCACGTATTAAGTTTAGAGGTCCAACCAGTAATGAATACATGCATATTGACTATGTTTGATACAAGTGTGTATGTAACACCGTCAATTCCAGTAACATGTCCTACATTGAATATTACTGTTCCTGGTTTTGCTTATTCAACAGAAATTACAGGAACTCCTATGAGTAATTTTGTAACTTATGGTCACCTGACTCTTACTGCTTGTGATTTGCAATTACAAACTACAAATTGTGGAACTCAATATGCAAGCATACCAGATGGTGTTTATATTATCAAGTATAGTGTATCACCAAATGAAACTGTGTATGTTGAGTATAATCACATGAGAATAAGTCAAGCACTAAATCTTTACAATAAGATTCTTTGTGATGTTGATGCAGCTGCATGTGATCCACCATTTAAAATCAAACAAAGACTTGAAGAACTAAGATTGATAAATATGTATCTTCAAGCTGCAGTAGCCAAAGTAGAAACTTGTCATGAGCCACAGAAAGGTATGAGCTTATACAACTATGCTATGAAGCTACTCAAAAAAATGGATTGCTCACATTGTTAACTTATTAAAAACCAACTAATTATGGCAGGATCAACATGTCAAAACTGCGGGGCAGCATTGTCTTGCAGTTGTCAAAAAAGAACAGCAACAAACGGAACATCAGCATGTTCCAACTGTGTATCAACATTAAATGCCGCAATAGCTGCAGCAGCTACAGATACTACAGTACAAGTATTAAGGTCTCCTTCAAACCAGTGGGGGGCTAATAGATATAAAACAAACTAAGTTATGCCAGCTACACCGTACTATTTAATTACAAGCTGTTGTGATCAAAGCACAACACAAGGACAGTTTCTAATTCCTGGTGGCGGGATTGTGGCTGACGGTGTATATATATTTAATGGTATTTCATTTCAAGAAGGAACTACAGGAATGTGGTTTTATTCTGGATACTGCTACCAAATAGAATACCTAGGAACTGATTCTAGTTCTCATCCTACTGCATTTAATCAGGCTGATATATCTATATCAATTGCAAATAGTTGTGCATCTTCAGACTGCGTTTCTTGTGAACTTCCTGATATTCCACCATCATACTCAATATACAATTGCTGTGATGCAAGTGTTGTAGTTAACTTAAATGTTAACATAACAGTTTGTTCTGCTTTTGATGGTACTTGGGTATATGAAGGTGAGGGTTATTCAACTGAGGCTGGATTTGTATTTAGCCCTGGTGACTGTTATAATTTTACAAGAATCCCAGAAGGCGTATATGAAAATGCTCCTGACTGTACTGATTTTATTATAAGTACCAGATCTTGTACAGAGGCTCAAGCTGATGGAGATTGTCCCACATGTGATTTAGGTTTACAATACTTAGCATTCAAACCTTGTTGCGGTGGACCCATTATTTATTTTAGAGGAAATGATGCTACAGCATACTATGGAGTAAGAGAATACTTAGGAACTCCTGTAGATGGATTAGAAAATATCTGTTATAGCATTCAAATAGGTAATGTAGGTGATGGTGATATACAAGATTTACCTCAATATAATGCTTTACCGTTTCCTCCAGCATATATTGAAGGGGTAACATTTAGTACTATATCAATTTTTAGTATAGATTGTGATGACTTTGTTGGGTCATGCCCTCAATGTGTTCCTCCATGTTACACATTATATAACTGTGCTGGGGAATCATTTAATACTACAGTAAATTTTTCTGCATATGTTAATGCTTGGGTAACTATTGCAAATTATAATAATGCTCAGAGTGGTCCTTGGTTAGTAACAGAAAATACTGGTGAATGTAAGGATGCTGTTAATACTGTTTCATTTGTAAGCACAACATCTCCCTGTACATCAAAATGTTATACTGTAACTGGAGAAGGAGAAGTTACTTATGTAAATGATGCTTATAATGTAGTTACTGGTTATTCACCATTAGAGTTCTGTTCATACATTTTTCCTATTGTTAGTCCTGGAATAATTGTAACGCAAGGAGCAAATTGCATAAGTACAGATCAAGGAATGCAGTGCCCTGAAATATGTTATAGATTAACCAACTGTCAAACCGGTGATGTAATAGAGTCTAACACACAATCTCTTGAGATATATTACCTTACAACAGATGTAGTAACATTAAATGGTTATGAAGGTTGCTGGATTGTAGAAAAGGGTGGTAGCTGTAGCTGTGGAGTTCCTGTGACAGTTCTAACGGCATTTGAAACATGTCAAGAATGTTTACCAGTTGTAGCTTATCAGTTTACTAATTGTGAAAATCCATCTCTTGTATTATACTCATCTACTGATCATTCTGATGTAGTAGGTTTAAGTGTTTTACTAGATTGTGATAAAAATTGTTGGTCAGTTACTCAAATTAATTTTGCACCTCCAGTTGAATCTAGTATAACAATATTAGCTGTTTATGATAACTGTGTAGATTGTTTAAAAACATACTATTTATTAGAAGATTGTTTAGGTGTTCAATCAGATATATACACATTTACAAATCTTTCTGCTGTTTCAGGGAATTATGTTAAACTAAAAGACTGTGATACTTGTTGGAATGTTACCCGCGTTGACTACTTACCAAGTAACGCTACAGCAGATATAGTATCCCTTGATACTAGTTATCCTTCTTGTTTAGAATGTTTAGTTTCAGCACCTTGTGTATGTTCTAGAATTAGAAATGATCAGACAACAGCAAGAGCTTTTCAATATATTAATTGTAACGGTCAAGCAGTTACTCTTCCAACTTTACAACCAGGAGAAACATCAAATAAAGTTTGTTTAATTTCTTGGAATTCAGTTGCATTATCACAAGGATATATAGAATACTATGGAGACTGTATTGATGGTAGCTGTCCTACACCAGTATATCCTGTAAGACATGTGAAACCTGGATACAACACTCCTGTTTGTGATGCAGAGAAGTGGGATAAGATTACATGTAAATCTTCTGAGGTACTTTACAAAATGGTACTTAAATCAAGATATGGTATCAGTAATTGTTGTGATGCACCAGATGATAAGTGGTTAATCAAAAAAGAACTTATTGATCTTGCTGCTCTAGTTGATACTAATTATACATGCGCTATTTCAACCTGCGGATGCACTACTGATACTTGTGGATGTGGTTGTTCAAGTACCCCAAAAACTTGTAATTCTAATTAATTTTTCTTATATT
>Ga0222712_10004017_pt1 | contig 15641 bp, 14 predicted proteins | sample C33_657DmetaG_FD_165043 | JGI IMG/M metagenome (GOLD analysis project Ga0222712, IMG submission 165043) | Estuarine water microbial communities from San Francisco Bay, California, United States - C33_657D | ecosystem: Environmental > Aquatic > Marine > Unclassified | place: USA: California... | reverse complement strand
CTGATCGGGCGGGAACTTGAACGCCACGGCCCAGTGCGGGAACTTGCTCGTCGTGCCGGCACGGCGCTGGTCTTCGAGGCGATTGACCTTCACCACGGCGCCGTCGGTCGGGAAGGGCAGGTCGCGTCGGAGGACATCGAGCTGCTGGATGGCTTTCCAGGCGGCGTCGACGCCTTGCTGGACGTCGATATCGTCGCGGATCGGGAAGCCCCAGGCCTTCAGCTTATGCTTGAAGTCCTTGAGCGTGGCGAAGGCGGAAGCCGGTTCGCAGGCGCCAAGGCCGTAGCAGACGATGCTGAGGCGACGCTTGCGGGCTTCCTCGCCGTCGAGGAGTTTCACCGTGCCGGCGGCCAGGTTGCGCGGGTTGGCGTAGAGTGGCTCGCCTTCGGCCTCGCGGAGCTGGTTGAGACGCTGGAACTCGGCGAGTTCCATGTAGATCTCGCCGCGGACCTCCAAGAGGTCGGGCGCGCCCTTGAGCGTGCGCGGGATTTCGCGGATGAGGCTGACGTTGGCTGTCACGTCGTCGCCCCGGGCTCCATTGCCGCGGGTGACCGCGCGCACGAACTGGCCTTTCTCGAAGGTGAGCGAGACCGCCACGCCGTCGACCTTGGGTTCGACGATGAATTCGAGGCCCGTGCCGCCGAGGGCCTTATAAAGGCGGTCGCCGAAGGCCCGGAAGTCGGCTTCGTCGTAGGTGTTGTCGAGCGACAGCATCGGGGCCTTGTGGTCCGCCTGCTGGAAGCCTTCCGACTTGTCGTCGCCGATGCCGAGATCGGGTCCGGCGAACATCGGGAACTCCCGTTCCAGGTCGGCCAGCTGGTCGACGAGCTTATCGAATTCGAAGTCCGAGATCTCCGAATCGTGTTCCTTGCGATACTTGTCCTCGTAGCGCTGGATGAGCGCCCGAAGCTTGAGGATCTGATCGCGAGGGGATTCCGACATGGACGTCAGGGGAGGATAAAGGGGGAGAGGAGGGGAGGGGAAGGTTTAGATACTGAGGGGTAGGGGTGGGGGGTAGGGGTAGGGAGAGCACCTGTGCTGTCCTCGTGTGAATAGGTAGGGCTGACCGCCTCGGTCAGCCGCGGTTGAGCGAGGGCGCTCAACCCTGCCCGATTCAGGCTATGTCGTGACGCGGCCCCGACCCTACCTTGAGGCAAAGGTTTTAACTCAAAGAGAAACCGGAGACCGGAGGATTGGCTGGGGGCATATATGGCTCCGCAGCATCCTTCCCGGTTTCCGGTCTCCCTTTGATTGGCTGCCTACCCCTGCTCCGACCCCTACCCCCATCCCTTTCCCCACCTTTGCACTTTTGCATCTCCTCACCTTTGCACATTGTGTCCCCATGGCCTTACCCCCTCTGCCTGCCGATCTCCGTGCCCGTCGTGATTTCCTCCGGCAGGTGGCCATGGGCGCCGCGCTGTTCGCGATGCCCGGCGCGTTCGCCGAAGCGCTCACCCGCACGCCAAAGCAGACCGAAGGCCCGTTCTATCCCGACAAGCTCCCGCTCGATACCGACAACGACCTGATCATCGTGAACAACGGCATCACGCCGGCGGTCGGCGAGATCGCCTGGCTGTCCGGACGCATCCTCGACGAGCATGGCGATCCCGTGCGCAACGCGTTGGTCGAGATCTGGCAGGCGGACAACAACGGCGCCTACATCCACACCAAGACCGGGAACGCGGCCAAGCGGGACGGCAATTTCCAGGGCTTCGGACGTTTCCTCACCGGCGCGAACGGCGAGTATGTGTTCCGCACCATCAAGCCGGTGCCCTATAAGCCGCGTACCCCGCACATCCACCTCGCGGTGAAGATCAAGGGCAAGAAAGAGCTCATCACCCAGTGCTATATCAAAGGCCATGAACTCAACGCCAACGACATGGTCTATAAGGGCATCAAGGACGCCAAGCAGCGCGGGAGCGTCACGCTCGATTTCGATCCGCTCAAAGGATCCAAGGCCGGCGAACTGTCCGCGCGCTGGGACGTCGTGCTTGGGTTTACGCCGGAAGGGTAGTGAGGGTGGGGCAGCGCCGCGTGCTGCCCTAGCTGTCCCGAGGTAGGGCCGACCATCCTTGGTCGGCCGCGGCCAAGCAGGGATGCTTGGCCCTACCCGATGCGGGAATTGTAATTTCAAAGGGAAACCGGAGACCGGATGGTTGGCTGGGGAGCTTGTTTCGGGTGACGGGTGACGGCCACGGGTTCCTGGAGTTCAGGCGCCAGCTGCTCGGAAGTCAGCCGCAGGAACCAGGAGCCGATGGCCGATGGCTGATAAGCCGACTCCTGAATCGCCGATGCCCCGGTGGCTGGCACCCGTCACCTGAAGAAATGCGGCACCGCAGCGTCCTTCCCGGTTTCCGGTCTCCCTTTGCTTGCCTGTCTACCCCTACCCCTATCCCTACCCCTACCCCTAACCACACCTTTGCCCTTTTGCCCCTTCGCACTTTTGCACACTGTTTCTGCATGTCCTCCGCTACCCCTCGCCGTGATTTCCTGAAACACTCCGCCTGGCTTTCGCTCGCCGTATTCGGCTTGTCCGCCCGCGCCGCCGAGCCCGCTCCCGCCGGCAAGATTTCGCGCCTGCGCACTTCGCTCAACGCCTACTCTTTCTACGTCGAGCTGAACCTCGGATTGAAGGATCCGACCAATCCGAAGGCGATGAACCTGCATCAGCTGCTGACGTTCACCGCCGAGGCCGGCTTCGACGCGATCGACCTCACGGGCTATTTCTTCGCCAGCTATCCCAAGGCCCCGACCGACGCCGAGATCTTCGCGATCAAGCACGAGGCCTTCCGTCTCGGCCTTGAGATCAGCGGCAGCGGCGTGAAGAACGAAGTCACCACGGCCGACAAGGCCCTGCGCGCCGAAGGCAAGCAGCGCATCAAGGACTGGGTCGACGTCTGCGTGAAGCTGGGCGCTCCGGTGCTGCGGGTCTTCGCCGATACCAACATCCCGCCGCAGAAATGGCAGGCTGTCTCCGGTGGGGCTCCCCGTGACGTCGTCGAGGGCTGGGTCGCGGATGATTTCCGCGAGTGCGCCGAGTACGCCGCCGCCCGCGGCATCTTCATCGGCGTACAGAACCATGGTGATTTCCTGACCACGGGCGCGGAGCATGTCAGCCTGCTCAAGCGCGTGAACCATCCGAACTGCCGTGCCATCGTGGACACCGGCAAGTACCTGACTGCCGACCCTTATGTCGACATGGCTCTTGCGGCACCCTACGCCGTGAACTGGCAGGTCAAGGAGACGCCGTTCGGCAAGCCGAACAAGCCGCTCACCGACATGCGGAAGATCGTGAAGATCGCCCGCGAGGCCGGCTACAACGGCTATCTCCCGATCGAATCGTTGCCCATGGGTCGCAAGAATTACGATACTCCTGGCGAGCTTCGTCGCATGCTCAAGGAATTGAAGACGGCGATCGCGGAGTGAGGGGGCGTTTTGAGGTAGGGGCAGCACCGCGTGCTGCCCTAGTCTGTTTCTTGTCTCATCGGCCACTCTGCCACGTAGGGCCAGTCTTCGGGCCTGCCTGCGAATCCTGCCCTCACTGGGTTTAAGCTGATATAGGCTTTGATTTCCAGGAACTGTTCATAGCTCCGAATCCGATGGTCGAAGGCGTCACGTTGCCAGTCCGTAGGCCAGGCGTAGCCGACATCCCTTTTGAATGAGCCGAGTGTCTGCTGTATCCGGGAGGAATGGGGGATCATCACGATGCCGTGAAGATGATCCGGCATCGCGAGCATCATGAGTGGCGTCCATTTACCTCTCTCGGCAAGATGACGGGTCGATGCGATGATGGCGGACCAGGCGGAGTTATTGTCGAAATGCCGGACCTTTCTTTGCCGATGGCAGACAGTTATGAAGAGGGGGTCGCGTTCGTGCACCCAAGGAGGGCGTTGGTGGGGAAGGTATTCGCGGATGCGGAAATCCATCCGGATAGCGTGAAATGTTTAAATCACCGTTCGATGCAGGAGAGGCCCTAGGGCAGCACGCGGTGCTGCCCCTACCTCAATGCATCAGGCACAAAAAAGCCCCCGGTTTTCCGGGGGCTTGGGGAGGATAGCACGTGGTGCTGTCCCTGCCTGGCGATCCTTACTTCGCGCGGGCCTTGACGAAGTCGATGTTGTGCTTCACCTGCGGGACGCTGTCCTTCCAGTCGGCTTCGTGCTCGATGGAGATGTGGCCGTCGAACTTCTGGCGGATGAGCTCCTGCAGGCAGCCGTCCACGTCGACGACACCCTTGCCGGCGACGACGACGGTGGCCTTGTGGCCGAAGTCGGATTTGTCCTTGAGGTGGACGCTGACGATGCGGCCTTCGAGGACCTTGAGGGCCCAGACGGAGCTCAGGCCGGACGTGGCCCAGTGGCCGATGTCGGCGCAGGCGCCGATGCGGGCGTCTCGGCTTTCGACGACGCCGAGGACATAGAGGGGATCCCAGACCTTGTACTTCGGGTCGATCTTGCCTTCCTTGTTGATACGGGTGCCGTGCTCATGGATGGCGACCTTGATGTCGAACTCCTTGGCGGCGGATTCCCAGTGGGCGATCTGTTCGGTGGATTCGGTGCAGACGGCGTAGAGGCCCATCTTCTTGGCGAAGGACATGATGGCGTAGACCTCTTCCTTGTTCTTCGCGCCGACGACGCCGTAGTTCACGGCCCGGACGCCCTGACGGTCGAGCTCGGCCTTGATCTCGGCCATGGTGGCGTCGGACATCGAGTGATGGGTCTTCTCCTTCGAGCCGGGCTTCACGGTCTGTCCGGGGAAGATCTCGATGAGGTTGCCGCCGGCTTCCTTGGTCTTGGCGATGGCTTCGAAGAAGGAGAACTCCTTGAAGGTGTAGGCCTGGGCGCCGACGAACCAGCCGTTCTGGCGGTAGGATTCCGGGATCGGATCGGCGCTGACGCAGGCGGCGGCGGCGAGGGCGAGGAGGGTGAGGAGACGCATGGGTGTGGGGTGTAAGGACAGAGAAAGGCACCTAGGGTTCCCTAGGTCAAGAACCCCTCGGGCAAGGTGTGGCGGAAAAGCCCCTTTTTAGGTCACCTCGGACATGTTTTTCGCCGAACTCTGGTGCGCGCTCCGGTCTTGGTGGCAAGGTCGCCCCGTGCCCGCCGATCTCGGGGCGGTGGGCGAACGCGCCGCTGAGGCGCATTATCGTCGGCATGGCGGTCGTTGCCTCGCGACCAACTGGCGGCACGGGCGCGATGAGCTCGACCTCGTCGTCCTCGAGGGCGAGGTGCTCGTGTTCGTCGAAGTTAAGACACGGACGGCGGAAGTCGGCGGGGAAGGGTATTGGGCGGTGAATCGGCGGAAAAAGAGGGCTTTGCGGCGGGCGGCCGGCGGCTGGATTCGGCAAATCGGGGGCAAGTGTCATACGCGCTTCGACGTCGTGGAAGTTCTGGTTTGCAAGAAAGGCACCGTCCGCCTCCTTCAACACCGTGGCGAGGTCCTCTTCGGACGGCGCCGCTTCTAGACTCCGATGTCCGACACCGACCGTCATCCGTTCCTCTCCGGCCTGAGCAAGCACCGGGGCGCCCAGCCCACCTGCGTCGTCATCTTCGGCGCCTCCGGCGACCTGGCCGCCCGTAAGCTCCTGCCCGCCCTCTACAACCTGGCGGTCGACAGCCTGCTGCCCGCCGACTTCCACCTGATCGGCTTCGGCCGCAAGCCCATCCCCGACGCCGAGTTCCGCACCCAGGCCGCGGCCGACCTTAAGAAGTTCTCCCGCCGCGAGTTCCGCCCCGACATCTGGAAGCGCATCGAGGATAACACCACCTACCAGGCGGGCGGCTACGATGACCCCGCCGCCTTCGCCGCGCTGAAGGAGCAGATCGCCGCCGCCGAGAAGCGTGCCGGTCGTCCTCTGCAGCTGGTCTTCTACGTCTCGACCCCGCCCACGGTCTTCGAGGCCATCCTCGAGAACCTCGGCCAGTCCGGCCTCGCCGGCCGCGGCGTCGGCACCGACCTCGAGAGCAAGGTCATCATCGAGAAGCCTTTCGGCAAGGACCTCGCCTCGGCTGTTCACCTCAACGCCGTCGCTGCCCGCAATTTCCGCGAGTCGCAGATATTCCGCATCGACCACTACCTCGGCAAGGAGACTGTCCAGGATCTCCTCGTCCTGCGTTTCGCTAACCCGATCTTCGAGCCCCTCTGGAATCGTCGCCATGTCGACCACGTCCAGATCACCGTCGCCGAAGAGCTCGGTGTCGGTACCCGCGGCGGTTACTATGACGGCAGCGGCGCCACGCGCGACATGCTGCAGAACCACACCATGCAGCTCCTCGCGCTCGTCGCGATGGAACAGCCGCGTTCGCTTTCCGCCGAACATATCCGCGACGAGAAGGTCAAACTCCTCGAGTCGATCCAGCCCCTGCGCCTCGGCGCCAACGCCGACGCGGTCCGTGCCCAGTACGGCGAAGGCCTGTCGGGCGGCGAGAAGGTGCCAGGTTACCTCGCCGAGAAGGATATCCCGCAGGACTCCGCCACCGAGACCTTCTGCGCGTTGCGCTTCTCGATCGAGAACAGCCGCTGGTCCGGCGTGCCGTTCTACATGCGCTCCGGCAAGCGCCTCGCCCGCCGCGTCTCCGAGATCGCCATTCAGTTCAAGCAGCCGGAGTCCGGCCTCTTCGCCGGCGACGCCCGCTACGACCTCGCGCCGAACCGCCTCGTCATCCAGATCCAGCCCGACGAAGGCACGACGCTCGTCCTCAATTCCAAGGTGCCCGGCCTCGAGCCGCGCACGCAGCCGGTCCGCCTGAGCTTCCGTTACGCCACCACCTACGGTTCCAACACGCCCGAGGCGTATGAGCGCCTGATCCTCGACGGCATCGTCGGCGACCGCACGCTCTTCATCCGTGGCGACGAGACCGAGGCTTCCTGGCGCCTGTTCACGCCGCTCCTCCAGAGCTGGCAGAAGCAGGGCCGTGAGGGCATGGAAACCTACGCCGCCGGATCCTGGGGACCCGCGGGCGGCGACGCCCTCCTGGCCGCCCACGGACACGCCTGGCGCAACGCCGGCCGCTGATCATGGCCCATCCGCTGATCGACGCGCTCCCGGGCTTCCCGGTCAAGATCTCCGCCGTCCTCCCGTCGCTCGACAAGGCGTGGGCTGACGAAGGCGAGGAAGCCGCGCGCGCTTCGCAGATGAACCTCGTGCTGATGTTCGGCGCGGGCGTCTCGCCCGAGGACGCGCAGGCGCGCTTCGACGAGGCGATCCGCTTCGCCCAGCGTTATCCGTGCCGCCTCGTGATCCTCGCCGCCCGTCCGGCCGCCGAGGCCGCCGCCGCGCTCGAGGCCAAGGTCAACGTCCTCTGCTTCTTCGATCCCTCGCGCCGCGGCAAACGCTGCTGCGAGGCGCTCATGCTCGCGCACGGCGCGCCCACGGCGGAACTCGAGTCGCTCGTCTCGACCTGGCTCGAAGGGGACCTTCCGGTCAACGTCTGGGCCCATGGCGTGACCGTGGACGAGTTCAGGCCCTGGCTGAACTGGACCGCCCGCTGCCGCCGCGTCGTCGCCGACCGCTCGCTTGTGGGCGACGACTTCTTCAAACTCACCTTCCCGAATCCGAAATCCGTGCGTGACCTCGCCGTCGCGCGCTGCCTCCCGGTCCGCCAGGCCCTCGGCCAGTTCCTTGCGGCGCACGCCCCCGCCGAACTCGTCCGAGGCCTGCGTTCCGTCACGATCAACCATGGCGCCGGCCTCAAGGGCGAAGCTTCCGGCCTGCTCGAGTGGATGCGCGGCTGCCTCACGCATTGCGCCGGGCTCTCGCGTTCGCACCTCGCCGCCGAGTTCGCGACGACCCCGCAGCCGCCGTCCGGCGACAACCTCGATGCCGAATGGGTCTACGCCGACGGCGCCCGTTTCTCGTGGGAGCATGCCGACAAGGGCACGCGCGCGATCATCAGCTTCACGCGCAGCCGTCAGTCCGCGCCGGTCACCCAGCGCGTCGCGCTGATGGCCGCCCCCGAAGCCCTGTCGGAAGCGGTGTTCTTCTAAAAGGTGTTAGCGGGTGGCGGTAGGCGGTTAGCGGTTGGGAAATACAAAGACACAATATTCTCGGGTCCCCGGTCTCAGACGTCGGGTATCAGGTTCGGGTGCAGGTCCCGGGTCTGAAATCATCGACACGTTCGCCGCATGGTGAACGCAGGGTAGGGGCGGGACTACGTCACGCCCTTGGGCACGGCGTAGCCGTGCCCCTACCTTCGGCCACCATTCGGCGGCCGGTGACCTTTAAGCCACCCCATTCTCCCTCATCCAGGCGGCCATGAGTTGGAAGGCTTTGGCGCGGTGGCTGATGGCGTCTTTCTTCGCCGGGCTGAGTTCGCCGAAGGTGCGTTCCTCGTTGGCGGGCACGAAGAGCGAATCGTAACCGAAGCCTTCGGTGCCGACCTCGCCTTCGAGGATCTTGCCCCAGCACTGCCCGACGAACTTGCCGACTTCCTGATTGGGTCCGAGGAGGATGAGGTGGCATTCGAAGCGCGCGCCACGCTTATGAGGCGGGGCCTTCTTCATCGCTTCGAGGAGCTTCGCGCGATTCTGCGCGTCGGTCGCGCCGACGCCGGCGTAGACCGCGGAGTCGACGCCGGGGCCGCCTTGGAGGGCGTCGCAACAGAGGCCGCTGTCATCGGCGAGCACCCAGGCCTTGCGGGGCGCGATCGCGCGCAGGGCCTCTGCCTTCATGCGGCAGTTGCCGTTGAAGGTGCCGCTGATCTCTTCCACGTAGGGCATGCCGCCGAGTTCCTTCGCGGAACGCACGCGCACGTCGAGACGCGCCTTGGCGAACATGCGGCCGAATTCCTCGGCCTTGTGCGCATTGCCCGTCGCCAGAAAGATATCCATGAGGGGAATGTGGGCGGGAGAGGCAGGAAATGCAAAGGGATAGGGGTAGGGATAGGGGTAGGGGCAGCATCGCGTGGCCCTAGGTGTATTCCCGAGAGTATAGAGTATGGAGTATCGAGTATAGGGAGAGGCAGACGTTTCAGGTGGCGGGTGGCTTGGGTAGGGTTGAGCGCCCTCGCTCAACCGCGGCTGACCAAGGGTGGTCAGCCCTACCTTGAGGCAACGGCTTAAGCTCAAAGGAAACCGGAGACCGGATGATTGGCTGGGGGCATAAATATCCGCAGCATTCATTCCGGTTTCCGGTCTCCCTTTGCTTTCATTGTCTTTCCTGCCCCTACCCCCACCCCTGCCCCTATCCCTTCGCTATTGTTTCCGCCCCCATCCTCGGCCAAGGTGACTTGGTTGCTTGGCCTAACCGCCAACCGCTTACCGCAGTCTCCCAATCGCTTCTCACCCTTGTCCCTCCGCTGCCTCATCACCGCCGGTCCTACGCGCGAGTTCTTCGATCCGGTTCGCTTCATCAGCAACCCGTCGACGGGCAAGATGGGCTTCGCCTTGGCGGCCGCCGCGAAGGACGCCGGCTGGTCGGTCGATCTCGTCGCCGGCCCGGTCTCCCTGCCTGAACCCGATGGCGTGATGGTCTACCCGGTCGTCACCGCCGCCGAGATGCACCGCCAGGCCGACGCGCTTTTCGGCCCTTGTGACGTGCTGATCATGACCGCCGCCGTCAGCGACTGGCGTCCGAAGACGACCGAGCCGCAGAAGCTGAAGAAGGACGGCCAAGGCCTGACCATCGAACTCGAGCCGGTGCCCGACATCGTCTCGGCCCTCGCCGAAGAACGTCGCACCGACCAGTTCCTCGTGGGCTTCGCCGCCGAGACCGAGAACGTCGAGGCCAACGCCCTCGATAAGCTCGAGCGCAAAGGACTCGACCTCATCGCCGCCAATTCCGTCGCCGGCCGCGAAGGGGCCTTCGGTTCCGATCAGAACAAACTCATCGTCCTCGGCCGAAACGGCTTCCGCGAAGTGCTCGGGCCGGCCTCCAAGGCCGTCGTCGCCCGCCAGCTCATCGACGTCATCGCCCGCCTCGTCGCGGCGCGCACCGCTGCCTGACATGGCCCGCCGTCGCTTCAGTCCCTTGGATCGCGTGCTGGGCCGGATCGACGACCTCGACGCGCAGAACCTCGCGATCCTGGCCCGCCGCCTCGAGCGTGAGCGCGACCTCATGGAGACGGTCTTGGACACGCTGCGCGAAGGCGTGATCGTGCTCTCCCATGACGGCGCCATCGAGTACGCCAACGCGTCCGCCGTGCGCCTGCTCGGCGTCAGCCAGGAAGATATCAACGGCGTCGAGCTGCGTCGTCTGTCCCCGGACATCGCCCAGGCGCTCGAACTCCCGGAGACCGTCGGCGCGCTCACCCGCGAGCTCGAGGTGCGTTACCCCGAGCCGCGTCTCCTGAACCTCCACCTCGCCCGCGTCGGCGAGCAGCAGGGCGCCGAGCGCAGCCGTCGCGTGGCCGTGCTCAGCGACGTCACCAAGGAACGCGTCCAGACCGAAGACCGCGTCGAGAGCGAACGTATCGATTCCATCGTCTCCTTGGCCGCCGGCGTAGCCCATGAGGTCGGCAATCCTTTGAACGCGATCGGGATCCATCTGCAGCTGCTCCAGCGCGAGGCCGCCAAGCTCGGCGACTCGCCCGCCGCCGCCAAGGTCCGTAAGGCCGCCGAAGTCTGCCAGAGCGAGATCAACCGCCTCGACGGCATCGTCCGCGATTTCCTCGGCGCCGTCCGCCAGACCCCGCCGAACCTGACCGACACCGACCTCGTCACCGTCGTCGCCGAAGCCACCGGCCTGCTGCGCGAACAGATGGAGCAGCTGGGCGTCCGCGTCTCGCTCGACGTCCCCGGCGAGCTGCCGCTCATCCTCGGTGACCGCAACCAGATCAAGCAGGCGCTCTTCAACGTGATGAAGAACGCCCTCGAGGCGATGGACCGCGGCGGCGACATCCATGTCAAGCTGACCTCCGATGACGAGTGGGTGGTGCTGTCCATCCGCGACACCGGCGTCGGCATCCCGGCGGACAAGCTCACGCGCGTCTTCGACGCCTATTACACCACCAAGGCCTCCGGCGGCGGGATCGGCATGCTGATCCTCCTCCGCATCCTCCGGGCCCACGGCGGCACGGTCGACATCCAGAGCACCCCCGACGTCGGAACGACCGTTATCCTGCGTTTTCCGCTCAAGCATCGCCGCGTCCGCACGCTCGAAGCCCCGAAGTCTTGAAACCGGGGCCCGGTTCCCTTGTCTTAAGCCTATCCCTTACCATGAAGCACCTCGCTCTCTGCCTCCTCGTCCTCCCCGTCCTCGTCCTCGCCCAGGACAAGGAGCTCCCGCTCGAGCTGCCGAAGTCCGTCGCGCTCGGCACGCCGCGCCCGATGAAGATCAACAACCTCGAGCCGGTCTCCTCCGCGCCGCGCAAGCTGCCCAAGGTGCCCGCGGCGGCGGTGAACCTCGCCAAGGGTTGCAACGTGACCTCCTCGGCCCGCGAAGCCGCGGCCGGCGATTTCTCCTACCTCACCGACGGCGACAAGGGCGGCGAAGAGGGCTTCGAAGTCGAACTGCCTCGAGGCGCCCATTGGGTGCAGATCGACCTGGCCAAGTCCGCCGAGATCAGCGCCATCGCCCTCTGGCACTTCCACCGTGAGCGTCGCGTGTACTTCAACGTCATCGTCCAGATCTCCGACGACGCTTCCTTCAAATCCGGTGTCACCACCGTCTACAACAACGACGCCGAAGGCGAACTCGGCTTCGGCAAGGGCAAGGATTACTGCTATTACGAGTCCAACGAAGGCCGCGTGATGGCGGTGAGCCCCGCCGTCAAGGGTCGCTACGTCCGCTTCTACTCCAAGGGCAACTCCGCCGGTCCCTCGAACGACTACATCGAGGCCGAGGTCTGGGGCGTCCCGGCCAAGTAAGGCGGGACTTTGCTTGAATTAGGCGGGCTTGCCCGCACCTTGAAGCCGTGAAGGTCATCCGAGCCAAGTCCGCGGGGTTCTGCTGGGGCGTCGAACGCGCCATCGATATCGCCCGCGAATACGCGCAGAAGGGCCGCCATCCCGTCTACACCGACGGTCCGCTGATCCATAACCGCCAGATGATGGAAGTCCTCACCGGCGAGGGCATCCGCGAGGTCGGCGATTACCGCAGCGAGACGAAGCTCGACGTTTCCAAGTCCACCGATGCCAACGCAGTCATGGTGGTCCGTGCCCACGGCATCTCGCCCGAGCGCCGCGACTACCTGAAGTCGCTCGGCATGGAATTCCGCGACGCCACCTGTCCCGACGTCGGCATCATCGCCGGCAAGGTGCGCCTGCATGCGCGCAAGGGTTTCTCGACCGTCATCTTCGGCGACCCCCAGCATCCCGAAGTCATCGGCCTGCTGGGCTACGCCGAAGGGAAAGGCCACGTCATCACTTCCGAGGCCGAGATCGACGCGCTGCCGGAACTCGGCACACAGGTCTGCATGGTCTCGCAGTCGACGATGTTCACCGACGAATTCGAGAAACTCGGCGCGCGCCTGAAGGCCCGTTTCCCGGCCACGCTCGTCTTCGACACCATCTGCGGCGCGACCAAGGACCGCCAGGCCGACATCCTCGAGCTGCGGAAACATGGCTGCCAGGCGATCGTCGTCATCGGCGGCCGCCATTCCGCGAACACCGTCAAGCTCGCCAAGCTCGTCGAGATCCAGGGCCTGCCTTGCTTCCACGTCGAGACCGCCGCCGAGCTGGACTTCGCGGCGCTGGCCCGTTTCGGCACCGTCGGCGTGACCGCCGGCGCCTCGACGCCGGCCTTCCTCATCGACGAAGTCTGCGCGCGCTTGGAAAAGGCCGCCTAAGGCCCGATGGACGGGGTAGGGCGTTCCAATTGACGCGTAAAATTATCAAAACATCTCCCCTTGCCGACTTGCAGGCTCGGCTGGGTCGGGTAACTTGACCGACATCATGATACCCGCCCTTCTGGTCATCCTTCTCGTCATCGTCGGTGCCCTCGTCATCGCCGCCCTCTGGGGTGTCGGCATCTACAACAGCCTCGTCGGCCTGCGCAACGCCTGCAAGAACGCCTTCGCCCAGGTGGACGTGCAGCTCAAGCGCCGCCACGACCTGATCCCGAACCTCGTCGAGACCGCCAAAGGCTACATGGCCCACGAGAGCGGCACTCTCACCGCCGTCGTCGAAGCCCGCGCCAAGGCCACCCAGGCCAATGTCCGCTTCGCCGGCAACCCGAACGACCCGGCCGCCATGCGCGACCTCAGCCAGGCCGAAGCCGGCCTGAGCGGCGCCCTCGGCCGCCTCATGGTCGTCGCCGAGCAGTATCCGCAGCTCAAGGCCGACGCCACGATGCGCAGCCTGATGGAAGAGCTCTCCTCGACCGAGAACCGCATCGCCTTCGCCCGCCAGGCCTTCAACGACGCCGTCCTGTTCTACAACAACGGCCGCGAGGTCTTCCCGCAGGTCTTCATCGCCAACGCCTTCGGCTTCGCCGCCGGCGAGTTCTTCAAGATCGAAGATCCCGCCGAGAAGGCCGCTCCCAAGGTCTCCTTCTGAAGCGCTGACCGCGGCCCATGGCCGGCACGATGAATTTCTTCCGGGCCCAGGATGAGGCCCGCGGACGCACGACCAAGCTGGTCGTGCTCCTCGTGCTCGCGATCGTCGTCCTGGCGGCTTCCTTCTACGTGCTGGCGGTCGTGGGGCATGGGAAACTCTACCTGCGCGGAGGTTACGACTGGTTCCAGCCGAAGCTGTTCTTCGCGACCACCGGGACTGCGCTGCTGGTGATCGCCGTCGGCAGCCTCCTGCGTATCGCCGAGCTTTCCAAAGGCGGCGGCGCCATCGCCGAACGCCTCGGCGGCCGTCTGGTCGGCGCCGGCACCAAGGACCTCGCCGAACGTCGTTACCTCAATGTCGTCCAGGAGATGGCCCTCGCGGCCGGCCTGCCGGTGCCGCTGTGCTACGTCATCGACGGCGACGCCACCATCAACGCCTTCGCCGCGGGCAACGACCCGCAGGACGCCGCCGTCGGCGTGACGCGCGGCGCGCTCACGCACCTCACGCGCGATGAGCTCCAAGGCGTCATCGCCCATGAATTCAGCCACATCGGCAACGGCGACATGAAGCTCAGCCTGCGCATCATCGGCGCCGTCGCCGGCCTGACCGCGCTGGCGCAGCTGGGTTACATCTTCATGCGCCTGGCCGGCCAGGTCAGGGGCAAGAATTCCGCGCCGGTCGCGTTGGGCATGGTCGTGACAGGCCTGGTCGTGCTGATCATCGGCTCGGGCGGCATCTTCTTCGCCAAGGTGATCCAAGCGTCGGTCTCGCGTCAGCGCGAATACCTGGCGGATGCTTCGGCGGTCCAGTTCACGCGTAATCCGCTCGGCTTGGCTTCGGCTCTCAAGAAGGTCGCCGGTCTGTCGGGCGCGAAACGCGAGGCCTCCGCCTCGGAGCTCGAATCGCAACACCTCTTCTTCGCCTCGTCGGGTGGTTTCATGGAGTTCCTGTTCTCCACGCACCCGCCCATCAACGAGCGCATCCGGCTGATCGACCCGGCTTTCGACGGCATCATTCCGGACGTCGTGCCCGTGCAGGTCGTGGAGTCCGAGCCGGCGGCCGGTTTCGCCCCGACGGGGCGCGTCGCTCCGCCGCCTCTGCCGTCCGCGACCCGGGCGTTGCCGACCGACCTGCAGATCCAGGATTCCGTCGGCTTCCGCGGCAGCATCCCTTCCGAGATCCATGCGGCGTCGCAGGATCCTGTCAGCGCCATGGGCCTCGTCCTCGGCCTGATCCTCCGCCGCGATCCGGCCCTGCGCGCGGCGCAGCTGGAGAAGGCCCGCGGGCTCGCCGGCGGCGAAGTCGTCCGCGAGGCGTCGTGGCTTGAGCCTTTGCTGCGCGAACTTCCGGCCGGCTCGCGGGTGCCGGTGCTCGACCTTTCCATGCCGGCCTTGCGCCAGCTCTCGCCGGAGCAGGAGGCCTTGTTCCGGCTCGCCATCACCCAGGTCGGCTACGACGCCGAGGACGGCCTGATCGTGTTGCTCATCCAGGCGTCGATGCGCCGCTACCTTTCGAAGGAGAAGAATCCCGTGTCCCGGGCAGGTGACCTGCCGGCGGCGTGCGGGCTCGTCCTCTCGGCCGTCGTCCGCACCTCGAGCGAGGGGCCCGAAGCGCAGGAGCGAGCGTATCAGCTCGGCGTCGGCGCCCTGGGCTTGATCGGCGTGGAGGCCGCCTTGCTCGGCGCCGACCGGATCGACCTCCAGAAGGTCGACGACGCCTTGGCCGTCATCGCCGGCCAGAGCGTCTACGATCGTCGTAAGTTCGTGCGCGCCTGCGGTATCGCGATGCTCAGCGACAACCGCGCCGAGCCCGCCGAAGTCGAGATCGTCCGCGCCGTCGCCGATTCGCTCGGCATCAGTTTCTCGACGGGTCTGAAGGCCAACTCCTAGAGTATGGAGTATCGAGTATGGAGTATGGGGTAAATTCACCCCGATACTCGATACTCGGAACTCTTGTCCCCTGGCTGAAGGCCGAAGGCCTCAGCCGGCGATCAGCGACTCGCCGGTCATCTCCGCCGGCTTCGGCAGGCCCATGAGGGCGAGCAGGGTCGGGGCGACGTCGGCCAGGCGGCCGGTGGGGCGGGTCTTGAGGCTCTTGCAGCCGGCTCCGTAGAGGACGACCTCGACGGGGCTGAGCGTGTGACGCGTGTGGGCGCAGTTCTCTTCCGGCTCCCACATCTGGTCGGCGTTGCCGTGGTCGGCCGTGAC
>Ga0222712_10004016_pt1 | contig 15642 bp, 12 predicted proteins | sample C33_657DmetaG_FD_165043 | JGI IMG/M metagenome (GOLD analysis project Ga0222712, IMG submission 165043) | Estuarine water microbial communities from San Francisco Bay, California, United States - C33_657D | ecosystem: Environmental > Aquatic > Marine > Unclassified | place: USA: California... | reverse complement strand
TTTACCAGTGTCTTTAGTTAGGTGTGAGTTAACTACAATTCCTCTAATACGGTCACCTGGTTTAAAATGCTGACGTAAATTACCAACTTCAATATCTAATTTAGAATAACCAGTATCTCCTTTAACCGACATGTCCTGCAAAGGAACACTCTTAATTGAAATTCCAGGAGTAAACGAACTTCTACCAGTGGTAAAGTTAAAGTTGTCTGATGCTCCATAAAATGGAAGGCCTTTATGGCGTTGATACTGAGACATTCGGTTTATCCTTTTATTAATTAGCTAATCCATAAACAATTAGAGCAGAAACTCTAACTTGATAGTCTAGGTTTGGATTAACTATTTCTATTTTATTTATTAGGTCAGAGATCTTATTAGATTTAGGATTAGTAAAGATTGCAAAGAAATTATAAAGAGAATATTCTACTACTTCTAGAGTACTTGCCTTTTCAATAATTAAGGATACTGATTTATCGGCGATTGCGATTTCTTCGCCATTGTTGTCATTTGCTGGATAAGTAATCTTTAATAAGATACCTCTAGCATAGAGACGACCGCTTTGTAAAACTTGAGCGGGTGATTCAGGTATTACATTATTATCGAATAGTGCAACTGTTCCTCCATCAACTGTTCCAGTTAAACCTACACAGCTTTCTCCATCAGTTGGAAATGCAAAATCATTAAGACAAAAGCTTTCACGTGCCTCTTTTCCTTCAACTACTTTAAAACATTTGTCATTAAACAATTGAAGAATTGGTTGGCTATCACCGCCACAGCAATCACAAATATCATTAAGATTAGGAATCATCCGACTGGAAACTTTTTATTATTTATCCTCGTCGTTGTAATCGTCTTACTTTAGAAGAAACTGTAGGTTTTTCAAAAATACTTTCTTTTGGTTGTGCATCTTCAGGTTCTTCTGTAGAAATTTCTTCTTCAATAATATCATCTTCGATTTCTTCATAGGTTGTTTCGCTATCTAAATCGCCATATTGAATAAAGAAGTGTAAACACGTTAATGAGATTAGCGGCAAAAGACCACCTTCAAGTAGAGCAAGAAGTCGACGTTGACCGATTAAGTCATCAGCAGCAACACCCATTCCTTCAAAAATAGGAGAAGTAAGTTCAGCCCAATCCTTAAATTCTTTACTAGTAATATTGATTTCAGAATAACTAAAATAGATATTACCGATAAACTGAATTAAGGTTACGATAATAAAAACAAACCAAACTGAAAAACCTTTAATTTTTACAGAAGAGGCTGCAATTGACGACATTGCTGCAATTTCAACTGCAATTGATAAGTAGATTGCCCAACTCATTGGGTTCGCTAAATCATACCAACTAACTACGTGAGAGATTGAAATACTCGCAACCGCAAGTATAGGAACTAAGAAAGCGGCCCGAATAATAGACCGCTTATTTTGATTAATCCAATTAGTCATTTAAGCTTAATTATTTTCTTTTCTTTTTAATGCATTAACTGGAATATTATTCTTATCAGATAATTCTTCAACTTCTAAGAACTTCCACATGTTTTCATTAACAATACTGTCAACTTCATGGGTACCAACTACTTTTTTCTCAAGAAGTTCGATACGTTTTGCATTATCGTCTATTTTTTCAGAAATAGTTGCAATCTTAGATGAAGTACAACCTTTTGAGAGGTAGAGTAGAGCAAGGATAATTGTTGCAGCTTGCCAGCCATTCTTTTTGATATAATCAATAATCTTTTTCATAATTTCTTTTGGTTATTTATTTTATATGTATGTAAGTAGGGCGGAGGTCGGAACTCCAATAAGGGTTAAACAGTATCCAATATTGTATATCATACGATTTAGGGAATACTTTGTAAATCTAAAACTGATTTGAATAACGTATCCATAAAAGGTTTCGCTTTGTACTCGATCATAGTCAACTTTAATAAAATCTAAAATGCCTTCCTTCATTAGAAAATCATTGTGCTTAAGCATTTTTTCAGAAATAAGCTTTAGCTCTACTGTTTCTTGTGAAGTTTCAGAATAGAGCAAAAGTTCAGGATTTAAGTTTATTCCTAGATACATGTTTTTGTCTGCATCTAATCGAATACCTAATTTATCAAGTTTACCAGATTCATTAAGTTCTTTAATAATTCCTAAGTATCGTCGATATTTGACAAGGTCGTCAATATTTCCAGCAAGACTTTTATAGACCTTAACTGGTGAAAGATAGTCTAGTATCATAATATTAATTTTAATTTTTCTTCTAGTTGTGGATTCTTTTTTAGGACAATTGATTTAATATCTGCCCTAATTTTTCGAAGCTTGGTTTTTACCGTATTTTCATTGATTGAATAGTCAAGGGCTATTTGTTTAACCTTCTTGCCATTTATCATTTTATCAATTGCAATATTTTTTAATAGCGGATCAGCTATTGCATTGATTTCGACAATTGCGGTATTATAGATGTCGTCAATATCGTGGTGATTAGCTCGTTCTTCTGAAAAGTCGTCTGCCATATCAAATATTGCGTAAGTATTGTCGATATTGTAATGTGTTGTCTTTTTTAATTGGTGAAGATAAAAAAGTGTTTCGTTTCGGGCTATTGTATAAATCCAAGTAGTAAATCTACCCTTAGTATAATCAAACTGTGAAACGTTTTTAAAAATCTTTTTTAGTGTCCACTGAAGAGCCTCTTCAGTATCAATTTCATTTTTGCAGAATCTCCAAATATAATATTTAAGTTTTGGATAAATTAAGGTAGCTAATTCGTTGCGGAGAGATTCAGTAAGTTTGTCAGTTAGTAGAAGTTCAGAAATTTCCTGTATTCTGGCGTTTGTTTTAAGGTTAGCTGTTTCGTAATTCATATAGTCTGGTCCATTTTATTTTGAGTTAAGTGGTTAATAATAGCTACACACTTTGCGCACTTTTCATATTCTTCAGTCTCTTCGTAAAATTTAATAACTTTTCCTAGGCTATCAATAAATCGGTCTCGAGTGAGATTTATTGCATATTCATCATCATTAATTGTGATTTTGATAATTGGAGTAATTTCCAAATTTGGGTCAAGGTATGCCTTGTCGATCGCCTCAAATATTTGTCCATAAATCAGTTGACGATTGTCACTGAATATCTGGTCTAGTGAGACATCCCCGTTGTATTTCAAGTTCTGCATAGTACACAAGATTTTTCTATATTATTATACTAAAAAGAAATTAACTTTTAAAAAATTTACCGTGAATATTTTTCATTTTTCCTAAAGTATTAGGGTCGAATATGTTAGACTTAATTTTGTTATCCTCTGTACCGGTTTTACGGTTCATATTACGTAATTCGTCATAATCATAGAGAGGTTTATTTGCGCCTCCTCTAAAGAGACTAAAGATCTTTTCTTCAACCTCCCGTTGGTATTCAATTGGCATTGCTTCGTACGCTTGAGTAGCTAGATCCCAGAATTGAGTACTCTCAAAGAAAGGAGCTAGGTTGACACAAGTCATGGCTAAATCGTCATTTCCATTTTGTCCTCGATATTGGCCGCCTTTTGTTTTACCAAATGACATTAATTCCATAATAGTTAGGAAGTCAACTGGAATAATTTTATTGATTGCAACTAAGTATTTAAACTGCTCGCAATATCGGATTTTATTAGTTGGACCTAATCTGATACCAGGTTTAGGTAGAGCAGCCATTTCGGTATGCTTGGTGTGAACTAATTGAGTTGGCCAATAATCATCATTATCCTGGAAACGGTTTTTCAAGAGCTCACCTTTGTGATTCATTTCTAGAACTATTCTGACATTTTCAGGATTAAAGATTTTATAGATGATGTATTCACAAGCTGCCGCAAAAATAGTAATATCTAATTCATTTGAACGAAGATGCCCTATCTGAACTAGGGAAACTGTATCTAGCTCACTACGAATAGCCTCTTTCTTTTTAAGAAGTTCTTTAACTGGTAGCGGTACTATTTTGTAAATATTCATTACTGAATAGTCAGCACCTACTCCATCTGCAGTATCGATTGAAACTACAAAGCTTGCAGGATCGTTCTTAATATCATATAGAGTTTTCTTAGCATAATTAGGATGGAAGGCTAGATAATCATTAATATAGTGGTGCTCCTCGTCTAGTGGGAATGAAGAATTGATAAAATCTGTCTTGATATTAAACAAGCGTTTAAGCTCTTGTGAATTTAGGAGTAATTGATCACTTGAAAAGAACTGGAGACCGTATTCCTGATTAAAATCTTCTACTGATCCCATGTTGGCGATAACTTTGCGCTTCCATTCTTCGTCGCGACCTTTTACTTGCCACCAATCTACACGTAATGGAACATAGTCAGTTTTTCCTTCCACCGCATCTGCCCAAATATCGTAAAACTTGTTTTTACCATTTGGTGTACTTGAAATAATTACCTTTGCGCTAGGGTCAGCTGTAATGGTTGGTAGGATTGCTCGATAGAATTCATCAAGGTTACTTTCATTAATATGGGCAAACTCATCGATGTATAATAAGTTAACTGTTAAACCGATACCTGATTTTTTAGTAGTGGTTCGACCAACAATACGACTATCATTATCGAATTTAATATTTCCAGAGTTAATGTGCTTAATTCCAGGTTTCATAAAGAATGGAAGACCGTCTAGACAAATTCTAAACTTATCCATTAATTCTCGAGTAGTTGTAAAGTTATCTGCAACAATAAGTGCAGTTTTTTCTGCATGGAATAGAAGAAACCATAGGATGAATAAGGCAGAAGTAACTGATTTACCAGTTTGTCGACTTGCCATTAGGATATTAAATTTATTGGCCTTAAAGCTTTGAATGATTTGTTCTTGGAAATCTCTAAGTCCTCCAGCATCTTTAATTAGTTGTACTCCATCTGCTGTTTGAATCATACAGTAATTATAAGCCCAATAAACTGGGTCCTCCTTACACTTACGTAATTCTAACCATTCTTCTGGAGTATATTCAAAAGGCAGATTTGCCCGTTTTAGGCTAATATCATTATCCTTAAATGGAGAATTATGGAGACCTTTAATATCCATACCATTTTCAATCTCATCGAGGATAGCTTGAATACGTACAGTTGTCCAGACTGACGTGTTCGTATCGTCTGGAGCTCCGCCCATGGCAGAGATCTTACTGCGGGTAAAAGCCCCGCTATTTGTCATTATATCTTTCATAACTAAATGATTCCAGTTAAGTCAATAAAATCGTCGCTTGCTTCATCATCCTGAATCTGAACATTGTTTTCACGCATAAGTTCAGTTTTATTTGCAGGATTTAGGAGATCTCCAGAAACCCGATTAGAGAGATCTGGTTTTTCTGTCGCTGGTAATTTTTTAATTACATTTTTAGTACCAACTGTAATAAAGAATTGTCCTTCTTCTGGGTCTGAATCGACTATCTCATTATCTGGGTTAGCTGGCGCATCATTATTAAGTTTCTTATAAGTATCTTCAAGAAATAAGATATAGTTTGCCTGCATCTTTGTAATGTTAGCCATCTTATCCTGTAAGCTACCCATAGTTTCAATTAAACGAGGATGAGTATTACCTGCAGTAATCTCCTCCATTACTTTAATAATAGTAATTTTTAAGGTTTTTAATTGAAAGAAAAGGTTGGACACATTAATAGTATCCAATTCTTTTTTGTGTCGAGCGTAATCGTTATCTTCAAAAACACCAATATCTACAAAGTTTTTAAATAGAGAATCTGTGATTGCTCTAGCCTTCTTTGTAAATTGGTTACTCATCTCCTCAAAGTCATAAGGGCTTTCTGGACGAGTTTTTTCAGATATTTCGTTATCGATTACGAAATTTGAGTGCTCTTCAGAGCCAATAGAGCCAAGTAAAGAGCTAATCTCGTCTCGAAGGTGTGCTCGGTTTTCTCGGCTCATTCCTGATTTGCCTGCCATATTATGTAATTTTATCTTCGTACTTATCTAATGCTGGGTTAACATTAATCTTTATCTGTTTAACCGTTTCCACCCAGCTGTGAACGATTTTTTCTACTTGACCTAAAAAGTAGTCAAGAGTTGCATTTGCACCAAAAAGCTGAGACGACATTGACTTTTTTAAGATCTGTCCTTTATAATCAAAACCAGTATTTTTTCTGGCCTCTCTTCTTTTATAAATCGGTCGATATATGCTATCTTTTACCATCTTTTTTATTTTTTAGGTCTAGGTACTATATTCTTAATTTGAATATTTACTGGTCCAAGAGAATCATTAGTTAAACCAGTTGAATATTGATTGCCATAACGATCGCTAAATCCTCCTCTAATTACTGGAAATTGGCGTTCATTAAGAATAATGTCATTAAATTCATCAAGACCAACTTCTGTTGCAGTCGGATTGTTTGTCTTAGCAATTTCATTGGCTCTACCAATAATATTAACAGCAACTGAATCAACTCCATTTACTTCTTCAATAATTTTAATTAGGTCACTTTTTGGAATTCGGTTACGTCTGGTATTTTGAATAAAAAAAGTACCTAAATTATTTAGGATATCCCTTTTAATAATATCAATAGAAACATCATCAAATACAATAACTGAAGTATTAATAACATAAGATTGAGGCTCAGGATCAATAATTTGAATTTCAGTCGAAATAAGCTTTGAACCCGACTTTTCAATATATTGTAAGAGCTGATTTTTTTGATATGTACTTAACATAAATCTCTCAATAGGAGTAGTAAAATAATCTTGAGCATTATTAAAAGTTTTTCTAATATCTGGAATCAAGAATAGATTAAGTAGACGATTATCATTTGGATCTAAAAAGACATCAATAACTGAAAAAAGATTAAGTCTGCGAAGTACTGTATCGTAGTGGTCTATATTTACTAAGGCAAAACTTTTAGATTGACGTGGTGCAAGTAGACGAGTTAATTCTGAGCTTTCAGCATTAGTTCCAAAGAAAGGAGCATTTGAAGTAGTGATCTCAATATAATCATTAAGGTCAATTTCTTCACCAAGCAAACTGAAACCCGTATCCACCCATTCAAAATTAATACTTCCTAAATCAGAACTACGAATATTTCCATTTTCTCCTTCAGTTGTTAAGTATTCAACGACGATTTCAGCACCACTTGCTGGAATTAAGCCAAAGTTATTATTTCCAAAATAGATGTCTAAACCGCTAGTAATTCCAGTTTTTGCAAGAAAACCTTTAGCTCCACGCGGCATATCTAAAAGAGACTCGTATTTTGTCCATTTTTCTCCGTTTACATAGACATTAACAAAAAAGTTATCAAGATAAAAGTTTTGTGGAGCTCCAATTGAAAAGCTTTCAGTTGGACGACCAGTTGAAACAACGGTTTGAGTTTCGACTACGCCTTGACGAATAACGCATTTCATGCCATTTGAATTTCCATTAAAGGAAAACTTTACCTCATCTTGCGGTAAATCTAATACATAAGTTAGACCGTTTGTTAAACTTTGAAGTCTAGTTAGATTTGGAATAATTACAAAATCGACTGGAGCTTCAGTTAAGCCGGCAAACGTAGATAAGCTAATTTCGCCAGTTGCAGAGACTGCTCTACTTGGATTGTGACCAGAGAGAGAAGCTAGTGAATAAACTGAAGTTATTCGAGTTGCCTCATTGATATTTAATTCAGTAATTGAATCTTCTATATAATAGAAAACAAGTTGAGTTAAGTTTTCGACAACTAAGAGAATTTGACCAAATGGTGAAGCTGCAGTAAATACTGCTCGACTCTGGCCATACGTACTTGTTAGATATGTTATGGTCTGGGATAATAAATCTTCGACAAAAATACTAAGTCTATTTAATACTTTGAAATTATCAGCTATTCCTGCCATTGGGCAAACTTATTTATTTTATTTATTCGCTGCCTAATTCGAATAGAATAGGGCAAATCAGGTTAAGATAAATAACCTAAAAAGAGGCGAATGTTTAAATCTCTAGATAATAAAAAGATATACGACAATACTCAGCTTTCATTTGTATTTGAATTTTTTTCACCATTAGCAAAGAGAGAAACTGCAGCTAAGTTTGCAAGGGCTCTTGGAAAAAAGGTAAAATGGTTTGCAGAATCAACTTCCCAGTTCGAGGCAAATCACTCAACTTTTAAATTAGCACCAACATATTCAAACGGTTATAAGGAAATGCAATTGTCTACTGGTTTTATGAATTATCAGGAAGCTTTGCACATGTTCCTAAAAGTATCTAATATAATAGAATCGATTGGATATACTACAGATCGATGTAGAGTAAAGACTAATATTAAATTAGATGAAGCTGCTCTTGAACTTCCATTTAAAATGGATCACCTAAATAGATTTAAATATCTTATTGGTTTAGATGAGAAACAGCTATTTGAAATGTGGCCGCAAAAAGACGGTGATAATAAATTAGTTTATCAAAATCATATTCAATATATTAGACCTCGCCATAAATACAATGTAATTATTAATGAATCATTTGTAGAGCGAATGGATCCTCGAGAATTTACATTTCATAATAGTGACTTTTTTGCAAATGATTTTAGCCAATTAGGAAAAGGTATTCTCTCAATTAACTATATTTCTGGAAAAGATTATACTAAAAAGAAAAAAGAGGCTATTGGAGCAATTAACTTAGTAATAGAACATCTTTACCAAACTCTCTTAACTAATAATACTTATAATAATCAGGAGAGACTTAAAATTGGTGGAGTAGTTACAGATTTTAGAACAGCCTTATCTGAGACTAAAACTTTTGAAAATTTCAAGAAAGCTTATCCAGATATTCAGATATATGTTGACCTAGGAGCTGATCCTAGAATAATTGAGGCAAACTATTCCCGAATGAGGGATCAATTATTTGAATTGGTTGCAGGTGGAGGAGTTACTGAAGGCTTTGTAAATTTTGATACTTATCGTCATAAATTTCAGGTAAAGGATGCTAAAATTAAGAGGTCAATTATAGCAGAAGACTTTGAGTTTTATAATTGTGAAGTAGAAGGTGACTTGTCTAAGTGTCTCCTAAATAACTGTATTATTAAAAATTCAAAATTAGTTGAATGCGAGCTCTATTCTAATAATACAATTAAATTTTCTAAACTAATTGAATGTGAATATTCTGGTGATATAAATGATATTAGTGCAAGTTATTTAGATAATTCTGACCAAAAACTAATTAATGCTGACCTTAAGGAATGCCTAGTAAATCGCGGAAGGCTGTCCGCCGCATCCCAAATCGACAAAACAACTAAGATAATAGGTTAAAGCTAGAGTCCAGAATACCAATAATCGCGAATAAATAAAAAAAATAATGCGATATTTGGATGTCAATCGAAACTAAGTTAAAGGATATACGTAGGCTAACTAATTCCAGTTTAACTGCAATTATTGATGTGACTAATCTAAATTTCAATAGTTTATCTAGTGCAAATTTAGAATTTCTCAATAATATCCAATATGACGAAACTACTAATTCATTTAGTCTCTATTCTGGAACATTCGAGTTTGCAAATATTACAAATAAATTAACAGTTTCTTTAGCTGGAAACCCTACTTTTACTATTGACGCTGCTGGAACAGCAAATGGTCAAGAACTTTTAGTAAAAGTTGCTGAAACTAAACGTCTTCGTTTTACTGATTTTAATGACTGGCCTTCCACTGGAGTACCTGGAGAAATTATTTACACCGGTATTCAAAATCAACAGGCCGAATTCGGTGAAGACTTTATTGGTTATCTTCAAACTAGAGGCTGGGTAAGTTTAACACAAGGAGGTGGCGGTAATAATACAAACGGCTATATTACTCTCAATGAATTAATAGGAAGCCCTTCTACTCCTCCAAATCCAGATCCAAATGAAGGTATAGTATGGGTTGGACCCGTCGGTTTAGAAACAGCTTATACTCCAACTTCTCAAACTGTTTATTATACAGATGAAAATGGTGATATTTTCGACTTAACTTGGGCAACTGGTGCTCAAGGACCTGCTGGAATTCAGGGACCTGCTGGAGCAACCGGTCCAACTGGCCCTACTGGACCTACTGGAGCAGATGGTGCAGATGGTGCAAGCTTAACAAAATCTTATGTAGTTAAATTATCATACACTAGTGGAGTATTAACTTCAGTAGTGGCTGCACAAGACCCAGACGGAACATCTCTAATTGGCGCTTCAGGTTGGGCTTTCAATATTACTTCAAATCAACTTACAATTACTCACCCAGTAGCAAAACCTGGAATGAATTTTATGACACACGCAGAAAATACCGCAAATACCTTTATTTCAAAATCAATAATGGGTACAGGTGGTGCAAATAATACAATACGTCAGGATAGTGGAATGACTAATTTTATTATTTCAGGATTGAGCTATACTTTTACTGGAGTAAATCCAGGAGCAGGCCCATTCCTACTGTATATTACATGGCAGTTCTCAGATAACTCCATTTTTATATAGTAATAATAAAAAAGAAAACTAAAACGACGATAACATGGCATACATACCTAGATTACCAATTACTATGGTCGCTAATATCCAAAGCGGATCAATTACAGTATCTAGAACATATATTAATGGTGCAAGTAGTTATGATGGTTATCCATATGAATTTGATTGTATACTAAGTGTTGTACCATTAAATACGTCGGAAGAACCTGATTATAATTATAACGCAAACGACCTAGTCGTAGGGATGTGGCTCTTACAACAAACAGGTAGAGCATATGAAATAACAGCAATCGATGTTATTAGCCCTGTAGAGGTGCAAGTAACCCTTAAAGACACTAATCTATATAACTTAGCTAGCGACTTTACCTCGACTGGCGATAATTATCCACTTGAATCAATCGATGGTATTATTATCTCAGTATCTGAAACTGGTTTAGCCCTAATTCCTTCAACTGAGCTTTTATCTCCGTATTTTCAGGACACAAGTTATTGGATACAAGAAGTAGCAGCTCGTTTTCAAAATAGAAATGCAATTGTAAGTCACTATAATTTTAGTAGTGCAACAAATAGTATCTATGAAAATGGAACCTATGAAGTAGGTCAAGTAGTCTATATTAAAGAAGAGAGTGGTGAATGGATATTTTCTCAAGTAGATACAGCGGATGAAGATCAAGTAGCTAAATCTTTTGGTGTTATTACATCACTTAGAGCGCCAGAAGATGGTGATATTACAGTTCGACCTTTTGGTAGAATTATTAAAGTAGATTATCTTCTTCCTGGAAATCCAGGAGATGTTTTATATTATGATGCTAGTGCATCCCCTTCTTTCTTAACTGAAACTAAACCGACTACTGGTGCAATACCGGTCTATATTAAAGTAAGCGAATATACTGCTTCATATCTTTATCCAGCATCAGCTGGAGCAGGACAGCCTGGAACAAGTGGAGTAGCTGGTTCAAGTGGAACTGGTGGAACAAGTGGTACTTCAGGTATCTCTGGAATAAATGGAACTGGTGGTTCTTCTGGAACTTCAGGAACAAGCGGTATTTCTGGAGTAGATGGAACGTCTGGTTCAAGTGGCTCCTCAGGTACATCTGGTTCTAGTGGAACATCGGGTATCTCTGGAGTTGATGGAACCTCTGGTACTAATGGAACTTCAGGTACATCAGGTATCTCTGGAGTTGATGGTACTTCAGGTAGTTCAGGTACTAGTGGAATAGACGGTACATCAGGTACGTCTGGAACTAGTGGTCTCTCAGGAGTTGATGGTACTTCTGGTACTAATGGAACAAGCGGTACCTCAGGTATCTCAGGAGTCGATGGAACATCAGGAACTAGCGGACTTGCCGGACTAAGTTTAACATGGTTAGGAGAATGGGTTAATTTTATCCCATATGGAGTAAATGATGTTGTTAGATACGGTAATCCTTATACAGTATATGTAGCCACTGCTCAAATTGGAATAGGGGCAGATACACCAGATATTAACCCAGACTGGGATATTATGGTACTTTCTGGAGTAGGAACTTCAGGAACTAGTGGTATCTCAGGAGTAGACGGAACAAGTGGAACTGCCGGAACAAGCGGAACGTCTAGTACATCTGGAACAAGCGGTATTTCCGGTATTAATGGAACCTCTGGTACTTCAGGTATCTCAGGAATAAATGGAACTAACGGTACTTCAGGTACTAGTGGAATAGATGGTACATCAGGTACTAGTGGAATTGATGGTACCTCGGGTACAAATGGTACAAGTGGAACAACAGGTACGTCTGGAACTTCAGGTATCTCAGGAGTAGACGGTACTTCAGGTACTAATGGAACTTCAGGAACAAGCGGTCAGTCCGGCTCAAGTGGTACTAGCGGTATTTCGGGAGTTAATGGAACTAGTGGTTCTTCTGGAACAAGCGGAACAACTGGTACTTCTGGTACTAGCGGAGAATCTGGAACAAGTGGTACTTCTGGTACTAGCGGAGAATCTGGAACTTCAGGTTCAAGTGGAACAAGCGGTATATCAGGTATTAATGGAACATCCGGTACTTCAGGTATCTCAGGTACTTCTGGTACAAGTGGAGAATCTGGAACAAGTGGTACTTCTGGTACTAGCGGAGAATCTGGAACTTCAGGTTCTTCTGGAACTTCTGGAATAAGCGGAGTAGATGGTACTTCCGGAACATCTGGTTCTTCAGGTTCATCTGGTACTTCAGGTATCTCAGGAGTTGATGGAACTAGTGGTACTGCTGGAACATCGGGATCTAGTGGCACTTCAGGTTCTTCAGGAACAAGTGGTAGTTCAGGTTCTTCAGGAACTAGTGGTATATCAGGTATTAATGGAACATCAGGTTCAAGTGGCACTAGCGGGACTTCTGGTGTAGACGGAACAGACGGTACTTCAGGTACTAGTGGAACATCGGGTACATCAGGTTCAGCTGGATCTAGCGGTACTTCAGGTATCTCAGGAGTCGACGGTACTTCAGGTACAAATGGAACTAGCGGTTCTTCTGGAACTTCTGGTACTAGCGGTACAAGCGGCACTAGCGGTACTTCAGGTACTAGTGGAAGTTCAGGCACATCAGGATCTTCAGGTACTTCAGGTATCTCAGGAGTAGACGGTACTTCTGGTACTAATGGTACATCAGGTACTTCAGGAACAAGCGGTACATCAGGATCTTCAGGTACATCAGGATCTTCAGGTACTTCAGGTTCATCTGGATCTTCAGGTTCATCTGGGTCGTCAGGTACTTCAGGTATCTCAGGAGTAGATGGTACTTCAGGTACTAATGGAACAAGCGGCACTTCAGGAACATCTGGTTCTTCTGGTACTGCCGGAACATCTGGTACTTCTGGTACTGCCGGAACATCTGGTACTTCCGGATCTAGCGGATCTTCAGGTACTAGTGGAATAAGTGGAATAAATGGTACTTCAGGTACAAATGGAACTAGCGGGTCAAGTGGAACATCTGGCACTAGCGGTACATCGGGTACATCGGGTACTTCAGGTACAAGCGGTACTTCAGGTACAAATGGATCTTCAGGTACTTCGGGTATTTCAGGAGTTGATGGTACTTCAGGTTCTTCTGGTACAAATGGTACGTCTGGAACTTCAGGTATTTCTGGAGTAGACGGTGAAGATGGAACTTCAGGATCAAGTGGAACATCGGGAACTTCTGGTACTAGCGGTACTAGTGGTTCTTCAGGCTCAAGCGGTACTTCAGGTATTTCTGGAGTTAATGGAACAAGTGGTTCTTCAGGATCAAGTGGAAGCTCAGGAACAAGCGGTACTTCAGGTACTAGTGGAACAAGTGGTACTAGTGGAACAAGTGGTACTAGTGGTACTTCTGGAACAAGCGGTACTTCAGGTACTTCAGGGTCTAGCGGTTCTTCTGGAACAAGCGGTATCTCTGGAGTAGACGGTACATCGGGTTCTAGTGGTTCTTCTGGAACTTCAGGCACTAGCGGTACATCGGGAACAAGTGGAACATCGGGAACGTCCGGTACTTCAGGTACTAGTGGAGAATCTGGTACTTCTGGGACAAGCGGTACTTCAGGTACATCAGGTATCTCTGGAGTTGATGGTACTTCAGGTACATCCGGTGAAACAGGTACTAGTGGTACTTCTGGAACATCGGGAGAAAGCGGCACGGCAGGAACATCAGGAACAAGCGGTACTTCAGGTACTAGCGGAACATCAGGAATAAACGGTACAAGTGGTACATCTGGCTCGTCTGGAACTAGTGGTTCTTCTGGAACTTCAGGATCTAGCGGTACGTCAGGTACTCGAGGAACTTCTGGAACTTCAGGTATCTCAGGAGCAGACGGTGCCCCAGGTACTAGCGGTTCAAGTGGAACTTCAGGAGCTAGTGGAACTAGCGGAACCTCAGGAATAAATGGAACAGCCGGTACTTCAGGTACTAGCGGATCATCAGGTACATCTGGATTACAAGGAACTGGCGGTACAAGCGGTACTTCAGGAGCAGACGGTACATCCGGTACTTCTGGAACAAGCGGTACTAGTGGTACTTCAGGTACAAACGGATCTTCAGGTACGTCAGGCACTAGTGGTAGTTCAGGAACATCAGGATCTTCAGGTACTTCAGGAACTAGCGGTTCTTCTGGAACTTCGGGATCTAGTGGAACAAGCGGAAGTTCAGGAACTAGAGGAACATCAGGTACTTCAGGTATCTCAGGCGCAGATGGTGCTCCAGGTACTTCAGGAACAAGTGGTAGAAATGGAACATCTGGAACATCTAGTACAGCAGGAACAAGTGGAAGCTCAGGTACTTCTGGAACAAGTGGAAGTTCGGGTACAGCAGGAACTAGTGGATCATCGGGTACTTCAGGAACAACTGGTACTTCTGGCACGAGCGGTACTTCAGGCACAAGCGGAGAATCAGGAACGAGTGGTACTTCAGGTACAACAGGAACGAGCGGTACTTCAGGCACAAGTGGAGAATCAGGAACATCTGGAACAAGTGGATCGAGCGGTACATCAGGTACTTCTGGATCAAGTGGTACTAGTGGAGTAGACGGTAGTTCAGGAACGAGTGGTATTTCAGGTATTAATGGAACTTCTGGTTCTTCAGGAACTAGTGGTACTAGCGGAACAACTGGAACGTCCGGTACGTCTGGAACAACTGGAACTTCCGGTACTTCAGGAACAAGCGGCAGCTCAGGTACTTCTGGATCTTCGGGATCAAGTGGTACATCTGGTATTTCAGGTATTAATGGAACTAGCGGTTCTTCTGGAACTAGCGGTACTAGTGGAGTAGATGGTACATCTGGCACTAGTGGTACATCAGGAACGAGTGGTACATCAGGAACAAGCGGAACTAGTGGAACAACTGGTACATCAGGATCATCAGGTACTTCAGGTATCTCAGGAGTAGATGGTACGTCTGGTTCTTCAGGAACTAGTGGAACATCTGGTACATCTGGTACTTCTGGAACAAGTGGTACTTCTGGAACAAGCGGTACCTCAGGCACTAGCGGTACAAGTGGTTCTTCAGGATCAAGTGGTACATCTGGTATTTCAGGTATTAATGGAACTAGCGGTTCTTCCGGAACCTCTGGATCTAGCGGCACATCAGGTACTAGCGGCACTAGTGGTACATCTGGAACTTCTGGAACAAGTGGTTCATCAGGTACTAGTGGCACAACAGGTACTTCTGGTACGAGCGGTATATCAGGTATTAATGGAACAAGCGGAAGCTCAGGTACTTCAGGTTCTTCTGGAACAAGCGGTACTAGTGGA
>Ga0222712_10004015_pt1 | contig 15642 bp, 16 predicted proteins | sample C33_657DmetaG_FD_165043 | JGI IMG/M metagenome (GOLD analysis project Ga0222712, IMG submission 165043) | Estuarine water microbial communities from San Francisco Bay, California, United States - C33_657D | ecosystem: Environmental > Aquatic > Marine > Unclassified | place: USA: California... | reverse complement strand
ACAATCACGTCGCCGGTGTTCCGGCCAAGTCTTGAAAATTCTTCGGTTACCAATGTTTTTAATGAATTTCTATTCACCAGCTCCTCAACCTGTTCGCCGCCCACTCTATCCTTAAAAGATACCGAGCCACTTACCTTGTCCAGGATTACCAAATCGTATGTATCCTCATCAATTGAAAATCTGTTTCCTGATTGGGTTATGTGCGAAACGCGGTTATATTTTACTTTCATTTTGTTATCATTAAAATCACAGATTAAAATTAGTACAAAATGATTGATTTTACAAATTCTTGGGGTGTTTGTTTTGGTAAAACCTGTTACCACTTATAGTATGGTTATTATTACACTCGTCGTTTGCGGTGCCGGTAGATTTATCGAGTATTTTTGTAATCTCTAATGCCAGCCGATACAATGAAATTTGGGTTTGTGGGTTGTCGTCTTGGATAAGTTTAAGAAGTCTTAAAACCTGTGGGGTGTTTAGTATAATTCTCATTTTACCTTGTATAGAATACCAAAATAACGTGGTCTTTGAAAGTTGTTGTCAAAAATCTGCTGAATGGTACGGTTGTTAAGTTTCTTTACCGGCGCGGACGAATAATCCACCTGGGTTAGATTTGGGATGGTTTCCATTACATTATCATGTGTAAATTTTCCATGGTATTCAATCCGTGGTATTAACGTGTGGTCAATCATCTTAATCCTGGTGGTCAATTGACTTTGCATGCGAATATCAAGGTTGTCGTCTTTGGAAAACAAACCATAATTTAGACTAATAACAGGGTAGTCTTCTGGAGATGCTTGATGTATCGATGTAGTTCTAACGCCGCCAACGAAATTGTTTGAAAAAAAATGACGATTGGTAACTGAACCCAATGTGGATAACCCATTCGTGAATTTCCTTGATATATCCTGTACCTTTTCCATGTCGAACGAATGGTAGTTAGTACGCGTGATGTGTTTATCGATGGTAATGGTATAATAATGGTATTGGGTCAAATCTTGACCTATCCTCGATAATTTGTCATATATGACATTGTGAATGTAAGATGGAAATTCTGATACATCAGTATCCATCATTTCTTCTATTGAATTTATATTTCTCATCCCTATAAATATTTCAAAAAATGAAATTGTACAGTAGTGAGTGTGAATTATTTACCGAAGCCTCCTCATTTCTTATAGGGTACCGTTACATTTGGTGATAAATGGTAAAAATCTAATGATTTGACATGTGTATCCAGTAAAATTGATACTCTGAACGGTGAATTCAATAATGGTTTAAGGTGAGTTTTAGTGAGTTTAAGGTATTGTTTGAACCGAGGTCAGTTCGTTCAAAGGTGGGTACCCATACAGGAGACACCACCGGAGGTCTCCAGGGAGAGCGGATACTTACATTGATAATAGGACCGGGGAGGGTGTCATGTCATTCCATACATACCAATTATCGACCAAATTAAGTTTAGACCTTTGATTTGACAATGGTTCTAATTCCTTTGTAACATATTCAAGAACTTTTTGTCTGTCATATATCGTTGTGGTGGTTGAATGACCAGTAAGCCATGAATTGTTTGAAATTCTTTTGAACTCGCGGTACTTTACAGGTGACTGAAACAGTATATGGATATGGTATTTCTTGCTTTTCCCAAGCTCAAAAAATACGACACAGTTCTTGAACAACTTACATCTGTTTAGGAAATTCAAGTAGTTGTGGGTGTATCGTTTCAGTCCAGCTAAATTGTTGATTTGGGTGTTCTGATAGTTTAATTCGTGTTCATGTCGTTGTATTTCTCCTTGAATATCTTTGTTCAACTCTTTGATATAGTCTCTTTCTTTCTTGGTGAGGTCAAACGTACCGGTTAAGTGGTAATTGAAATTCATGTGTAACAAGCCTTTGATTAAATCATCACGATACTTGGTATTATAATCTTCCATTGGTTCTTTGTTCGTTTCGTTTAATAATTTCTCACGTAGTCGTTGGTTTCGTTTATTGATTTTGTTTTGTTTTCTTCTTCGGATTATATATTCTTCAGAGGTTAGTGATAACCTTGGTCTCCCAACACTTCTAATACTTAATTGATTACCCATGATAATTTTTGATGACATTATTTGGGTAGAAGAATTTCAATCAAGTTTCACCCCGTCATTGTATAAATATGGGTGAGTATGAGAAAAGTCATGGAGAACAGAGTTGGTAGTAAAATAAATTACAGATTTACCCATAGCGAGATGGTAGAACCTGAACAGATGAATGTCTAAACAACTATTAACTTGTCCGGTGCCGGCTAACCTATCTATCAATTGATAATAGAATTTGGTGCAAATAGTGTTACGGTTCCATTTAAGGAATAGTCAATGGATAGGCTGGTGTGTGCCGTAGATATGATTAATGATTACTTTTTTTCTTCTGCCAGCTTTGGCTTCGGATTTGTTTCTTTCATTGTTTTTACGATTTGTAAATCGGATATATTATAGTACCGCATTACAGTATCGTATTTTTTAATGCCTACCATTCTCATAACCGTACTAATAGGTATCCCTTTCGTTAAGCACGAGGTGATGAATGTTCTTCGGCCTGTTCTTGAGCTAACTAATTGCGATTTAGGAGATTTAGTTTCCATTATCTTGTTGTTGCCACTATTGACGATGATGCTTACAATTTCATTTAACCCAATTTTATTTAGAATCAATTTGATTTCACGATTGAATACCGTATTTGAATAGTCATTGAATAATCGCGGATAGGTAGGTAGTAGGTTTGACCTATTTTCTACATTCGCGGTATTAATATCGTTTATTAGTTTCCAAAGGTTCTTTAATGAAAGCTTCTCGTCTTTTTTGGGTAATTTGATTTCAATGGTATCAGATAAGCTTATGTAGTTTTCTTCATCGTATGAAAATGACATCTTTAACAGGTCAGATAAATCGTGAGTTATCGGGATGATTGGGATTAGTTTTTTATCTACTTTTTTAAGCTTCTTCCTTGGCTTCTTGATGAATAAATCATCGGGTATTTTGTCATGGAATGATAAATTGAAATCAAGGTCTTCAATTGTTTTTATTTCATAGATGTCATCAATTTTAACATCCATCAGGTCTTCAAAATTTAGACCCGTGTAACAAAGAATTAACATAATTCTTAATGTCTCTTTTTCTTTTGCGTCTAATTTTGTTTGATTTGGAAGTATTGAGGAAGTATTTAGGTGGGACTTCATTATTTCCTTATCTCTTTCTGACAGTACGGCGAAGTCTGCGTCCTCGGCCGGTGTTATGAAATTCTTGTACTGTTCGTACGTGACTAATTTGTGATTTTCGTTAATGTAACCAAGGAATGTTTTTAGGTTTTTAACGTGCTTCCCTTGAGTGCTTAATTTTAGAGGTATTGAACCCATGTAAGAAATAAACCCTTCATAAAATTTTAAGTCGATTTTGCGCCACTCCCAATCAATGACCCAGTTGATTAAGTATTGATTAAGTTTTTCTTTTGTTTGTTTGTAAGTTACAATGGTAGCCTCCTCGATGAATTTTACATACTTCTGGTGATTAATGAATTCATCAAAATAACTATCCCACGTAGTTTTGGTTTCTATGCCGTTGGTTAAATCCATTAATGTTGATGGTGATGGATACGTACCGGTATTAGTCTTGTATTTAAGAATTAAGCCCTCGACTTCAAGTGATTTCTTTTGAATAATTTCCTTAACCTCATCACGGTGAGGGTAGTTTTTCCGTGGTTCTCGTTTATCAACATTCCACATGTCCTTGTCAATTTTAACGTCCAGTGGTATGAGTTTATACGTCTTGAATGTGTATCGTAAATACATCGAACACTTGTTGAATTTGTCAGGTTTCTCTGTGCGAACAAATGGATATAACGAATAATGATTTTTCATCTACAATATGGTGTGAAGACTTGTGTGAAATAAAGTACGTAATTTATTTCAATTAATCAAATCGATAATCGTTGTTTTTGTGGTATAAGGGTTGTTTTTGGTAATGCGTTGGGGATTAAACATGTATATTTTGGTCCCGTCCGGACCGCCAACTACAAATTAAGTCTCTGATTTTCAGGGACTTTTTTTGTTGGTGTGAAGTAAAGTGTGAAACAAAGTGGTACAGTTGCTTATTGTATTTCATAGGTCACCTAAAGTTCTATGATTTTATTTTTTAGGTGTCCTGAACTTTGTTTTATGAGACTTCGTGTAAATTGAACAAAGAAAAAGGTAGCCAAAAACAATCGACTACCTTTATGTAAAACACCAATATAATCTTATTTCATTGGAAGAATGATGTCCAAATTCTCCCAGCTTAAAATCATTCCTTTCTCTGATACATTATAGACTAAACGCTCATTGAACGTTTTTGACTTCTTACTATTAGCTATCGTTCTAAATACAACTTTAGAGTTATCAAGCGTTGTAGTGCCATCATGGTTTAGACCTGCTTGGCCGGTTTGAGAACTAAATAATACTACCCAATTTATTTCACCAGGTACCATGTAAATGCTGTATTTACCTGCTGGTAGAACCTTATTGTGAATTTTTACATCTTTGTCGATTTCAATTTGTGTAGCCATGTTTGCACCAGCTCTCCAAATCTTGTCGAAAGGAACTAAATCACCCCAAATCTTTCTGCCCTTTACTGATGGACTTGAATAAGAAATTTTGACATTGGTTCCTGATGATAATACTCCTACAGCTTCTGCTGATGGACTTGCAGGAGTGGCAGACTGACCGTTTGCTGATAGAATTGATAGACATAAAACGGTTAAAATGGACGAAATAAAAGTTAATTTTTTCATGTGTATTGTTTGTTTAGTTTAAGTTAAAATCCTCTTCTTAACATGTCCGCAAATTCATTTGGCAATGGACTGTTTTCAACGGCTTTGGCCGCTTTCTCTACATCATATTCAAATCGTATGAATTCAACTGATACAGAGTTTTTGTGTTTTTTAGAAGTGTTTGCTTCCAAGGTTAATATCGCATAACATCCTCTTGGGTCTCCATCTTTAGGTTTTCCCACGGAACCGATATTGATAGCATGTCGAACATCTTGTCCATCTATGTTTTCTGTTGGTAGCACTCTGTGGTATGGTTTGTGTGTATGTCCAAAGCAAAGAATGTCTGCACCAGCCTGTTCCATTATTCTCCAAAGACTTTTTTCGTCACGCTCCTCAAACAGGTATTCATTGATTTTTCTTGGACTGCCATGAACTAATAACAGGGATATAAGCTCTTCGTTTAGTTTGAAATCAACACGTATATGAGCCGGTAGTGTTCTTAAATAGTTCCGTTCTTTAGGTTGAACTAAATGATTGGTATAGGATATCGAGATTTTACCCATATCCTTTTCAGGGTCTGTCTTATAGGCACATCCACATTCATCACTTAATAGACCGATACCCTCATCATAGTTACCTGCAATGGTTGGTATTCCTCTGCGTCTAATTTCATTGATAACTTCATTTGGCCAAATATTATATCCAACCAAATCCCCCAAGCAATAGACGGCATCCACATCCTGCTCATCAATACTTTTTAGACACGATTCTAACGCGGGTAAATTCGCGTGAATGTCAGAAAACAAAGCAATTCTCATCTTATTATTTATTTATTGTAAAGTTTATCTCTTAACCAAAATGCCACATTGACTAATACTATAAGTGCTGGTACCTCTACCAAAGGTCCTATTACACCAGCGAACGCTTGACCACTATTGATGCCATAAACACCAATGGCTACAGCAATGGCCAATTCAAAATTGTTACCTGCGGCTGTAAATGCAATGGATGTGTTGGTACTATAATCTGCACCTAATTTCTTTCCGAGTAGGAAGCTAACAAAGAACATGATGGTGAAATAAATCACTAAAGGAACCGCAATTCGAATAACATCGAGTGGTATTTGTACTATCAATTGACCTTTCAAACTGAACATCACTACTATAGTGAATAGCAATGCAACAAGGGTAATAGGAGAGACCCGCGGAATGAACACTTTGGTGAGCCACTCTTCACCTTTTACACGTATTAAGATATAACGAGTTGCAAACCCCAAGAAGAATGGTAATCCTAAATAAAGACCAACACTTTCTGCAATGCCACCCATCGTAATATCAACTATTGACCCATTAAAGCCAAAATAAGGAGGTAGAACCGTAATGAAAAAATAGGCATATACACTGTAAAGTAAGACTTGGAAAATACTATTGATGGCAACTAAACCGGCGGCATATTCCCTGTTACCCTCTGCCAATTCGTTCCAAACGATTACCATCGCTATACATCGTGCCAAACCAATCAATATTAATCCTACCATGTATTCAGGGTAATCATGTAAGAAAAACACCGCTAATCCGAACATCAAGATTGGACCAATAACCCAATTCAATAACAAAGAGACAGATAACACTTTAGTGTTTTGGAATACCTCTGTTAATTTATCATAGCGCACCTTTGTGAAAGGTGGATACATCATCAATATCAAACCGATTGCAAGAGGAATGTTTGTGGTGCCGCTTGATAAGGAGTTAATCCATGTTGAAGAGCTTGGGAAGAAATTTCCAATCCCAACTCCAACAGCCATGGCCAAAAATATCCATAAGGTTAGGTACCTGTCTAAAAAACTTAACTTTTTTCGCTCATTAGCGGGCAAACAATTATTTGCAGACATATTAATTTAGTTTAAGTATTTAATCGTTTTTTTACGATTAATAAGGTTAAAAAAAACTCAACAACAGGTTGGATTATGCTCATTCATTTTGTCAAAGAATATACCTAATTGCTCACTTATCTCATTCCAAACAACAGGGTTTATACAATAACAAACGGACACTCCGTCAATATCACCTTTTATCAGCCCCACCTCCTTTAATTCTTTTAGATGTTGCGATACGGTTGATTGACTTAATGGTAATTCTTCAACAATATCACCGCAAACACAAGACTTCTTCTGTAGGAGCAGGTTTAGGATGGAAATTCGGGCAGGGTGTGCAAGTGCTTTGACATACTTTGCCAGCCTTATTTCTTGTTCCGAATACGTGATTGTTTTGCTAATACCCATAATATATCGTAATATTACGATATACAAAATGAAATTGCAAACTGTTATATTATAAAATGAAAAAAATCTATTTGTTATTTGCCCTTACGCTTCTTTTGGGTACCACCCATGCGGCTACAAATCAAAATCAACCAACGACCTTGGTTAAATATATCCAATCAATTAAAGAAGACATTAGTCTAATCCCAAGTGAGAGAAAGGTTGAGATTGAAAAATTAGCTACCTATGTGAAAGGGCGAATACAAGCTAATCAACCTGTGAATTTGGTGTTCATTTGTACGCACAACAGTAGAAGAAGTCAGATGAGCCAAATTTGGGCCAGTGTAGCCATTGAGTACTTTCAGTTAGTTGGTAAAATCTCCACTTATTCAGGAGGTACAGAAACTACCGCATTTAATCCGCGTGCTGTTGGAGCATTAGAACGAGCTGGCATAAATATAGATAAGCCGACCGGTGCCAATCCTCATTACATGGTTACTTATAGTGACAAACTCCCATCAATTGAGTGTTTCTCCAAGGTATATACTAATACGTTCAACCCTCAAAAGAATTTTGTAGCGGTGATGAATTGCTCTGATGCGGACAAAAATTGTCCTAATGTCGTGGGCGCATCATTTAGAACGGCAATCAAATACGATGACCCCAAATTATCAGATGGAACTCCTGAAGAACAACAAACATACGATTCTCGTTGCCGGCAAATCGCTACAGAGATGTTTTATTTGATGTCAAAGGTAAAATAGGTCGCGAAGCAATGATTTGCCAACGTGGTTGGTGGTGAAATTCTATTCGTGTTAAATCCAAGTTGGTTAAGTTTCATACAACTATCGGAATTATAACGTCTATTACTTTACCATTAACTTAAATACTATCTATTTGGTCATGGAAGAACTTGAATTTCGTAGGTTCTGACTTTTTATCGGTATTGATTAATTGATGTTTGATGCCCAATTTCTTGGTCTTTATGACGGTAGAATTAGAACACCCCAACTTACTTGCTATGTCACGTACGGTTTTACCTTTTTTTAAGTAGAACAGTATCTTTTGGGTCATTTCTTTGTTGAGAAATTGATTTTCGGTCTCATTTTTTCCTGACGGACGGCCCAGCTTACCACCGTTCTGTACATATACTTGAAGGCCCACAGAGGTGCGTTCCTTGATGTTATCTAATTCCATTTCATATAGTGACGACATGACGGACGAAATCATCTTCCAAATCGGGTTCTTTTGACCATTAGGACGAGATTGCAACCCGATGTTACGTATCACTACATTCACGTTGTTTTCGTCTAACCATTCAAGTGTTTTGATAACGTCGCCGGTGTTCCGGCCAAGTCTTGAAAATTCTTCGGTTACCAATGTTTTTAATGAATTTCTATTCACCAGCTCCTCAACCTGTTCGCCGCCCACTCTATCCTTAAAAGATACCGAGCCACTTACCTTGTCCAGGATTACCAAATCGTATGTATCCTCATCAATTGAAAATCTGTTTCCTGATATTCCTCTATTTTCCCATAAACCTCGTCAGAAAAGCACTCTTTTATAAACAAGTTGATAAACCGCTTAAAGCATTAAACCGTATCAATGCCCATGAAACTGCTCACCGGCACGTATTTCAACGGCCAACTTATTTGCAGGAGTCGGCAGCGGACAAGTTGCAAAAGGAGTAAATGCACAAGGGGGATTATAAGCCTTATTGAAATCAAGGACAACCTTTCCTTGCGCATCAGGCAAGGAAGTATCGATAAAACGACCAGCACCATAGGTCTGTTTTTTGTTCGTCAAATCCCCAAAAACAATAAATAAATTATTTCCTTCCTGACTTGTTTCCAACTCGTAAAAGCCCTTCCCTATTTTAAAACGCAACAAGCCTGGCGACTCCAACTGATAAGCCCTACCTGTCACATCAATTATCGTCATCATTTTACCTTTGGTCGGAATGAAATCCGCTACAATCCGGTAACTAGAATCCGTCGGAAAACAATCAATCCCTTTAAAGGCCTTCAAATATTCCCCCTCCAAATCACGCAAACGAACAGCAAATTTATCCCCCCGTTTGATGATAAACCAGCGCAAAGAACGATGCGAAATCACCGGCACTTTAATACCCGCTTGAAAAACGAGCATTGTATCGCTTACTGTTTGATAGATAACCTTGCCGTCTTTTAGTACTAATTCGCCTAAAAATGGATCGGAATGTTCGGAAGGAAAGACAAAATCATTTTTCTCATCTCCCCCCAGCGTATTTTTTCCATCTTTCAACCAAAATAGCCCAGCCAAATTAAGCCAACCCGACTCAGATTTAAGGCTGTTGATTCGTTCCTTGCGAAACTCCTGAATTTGACGGGTATAGGAATCCTCTGATCGAAAACCTAATAGGATAAAACACAAAATCGAATATAGCGAAAATCGAATCATAGAGGGAGAAAATGGTAACGTTGCCAGGGTCTTCAGATACCGGCAGAGTTTACTCAAATTTGGAAAAATTATCTCAATTAACACAAGCAATTCATCGTTTTATAAGTAAATTGTTGAGTCTAAACCCTAAAAAAATGAAAAAACTACTCCTCGGACTTGTTGCAATCCTCATCGTCATTCAATTCATTCACCCTGAAAAAAACGAAAGCAACGACAACACTTACGACGTTTCGACAAAATATAGCATCCCCGCACCGGTACAAGAAACCCTAAAAAATGCCTGTAACGACTGCCACTCGAACCAAAGCACCTACCCTTGGTATTCAAACATTCAACCTGTAGGCTTTTGGCTCAATCATCACATCGAAGAAGGAAAAGAGCATTTAAACTTTTCGACATTTACCAAAATGCCAATTGCCGTTCAAAACCACAAGTTGGAAGAGGTTATCGAAACCGTCGAAGAAGGCGAAATGCCCATGCCATCCTACACCTATTTTGGCTTGCACCCGAAAGCGAACCTAAGCGCAGCGGATAAAGATGCACTAATCGCCTGGGCAAAAGCGCAAATGGATACCTTGAAAGCAAATTACCCTGCGGATAGCCTAAAATTAAAACCCCGTAAAAAAGTATAAACCGATTACGAGCATTAAGCCAAGCACAAGCCATATCATTCCGTTAACACGCTTTTTCTTCAAGAAAAGCAACAAAATGATGCCTGTCAAGGAAATCAAGCTCATGAAAATAGCGGAAAAATCAATGACCCATTTCCAGCCTTGACCCGTGTCGCGGCCCTTATGTAAATCATTGATCCAAGCCACAAAACCCAGGGATCTTTCAGTTAAATGAAAGGTCCCTGAGGAACGGTCAATAAACGCATCCGCCGTATATCCCGGCCCCTGAAACGAAACAGAAAGCTCCGTTTCATCGATTCGAAAATCATTCAGAATACCACGAACCTGGTATTGCGAACGGAATAATTCCACAATTTCCAATTTCTTTACTTGAGCTGTATCGGTTACATTCACCCAAGTGGGATTCAAATGACCATCCACCTCATGCAAGGTTTCCTTTTCCGGAAACCATTCCAAATGATTCAAAGTCAAGCCCGTCACCGCGAAAAAAAACACAATCACGAAACTAAACATCGACAAATAAATATGCAGCCATCGCGACCACTCCGCTAATTTACGCTTCATCCTATTTCGTCTTGTAAACTAAATTCGCTCCTGAAATCTCCTCATTTCCTACCAAAGCCTGCGACTTCGCCTTCCCATCAAATTTCATCGCCTGCTTCATCAATTGGTATGAACCATGCTCCCGTGCCGCCTCAATAAATACCGTATAATTACCCAAGGCTACATATTCTCCTTGGTCATTTTTACCATCCCAAATCAACGAATAATTCCCAGCTGAACGTGTCGCAGAAGCAATCGACATCAAGTCGATGGGTACCTCACGCTGTGCATCGGAGAAGGAACGTAAATCCGGCAGCCAACGAGGTTTGCGGTACCAAAGGGCCAAACGGCGAACTGGTTTATGCTGCTCATCCTCTATCCAAACCGCTACATAGGGCCGACGAGCTCCACCGCCCAAATCCGCTAATTCCACATTGATCAACAATTCCTGACCCGCTGTCCAAACCTTATCTTTTACATGCACCAACTCAATTCCAGATTCTGTAGCCACAGAATGACCAGACCAATTTTCGCTGACATGTTGCGCTCCGGAAGCATCCACAATCAAATACTCCGTTCCTGGATATTCGACTGCCAAAGCTTTCGACTCGTCCATCGAAAGCACATTAAATGCCGTCGCCAAAGCCCCTGCCGTCACCGCATCGGGATGAATGACCGTTGCAGATATACTGCCAGAAGCCGTTTCTCCTGTACGAGGATCGATAATGTGCGCACCTCGCCGACTCACCCCACTCGTGGCAATCGCTTGATTTTGAATTGAAACCGTGCTCAATGAAGAACCATTTTCCGCGTCTGAATTCGGATCAGAAATACGAATCGCTTCGCGTAAATCGCCTTTGGCAAGCATGTCACCTCCTACATTCAACATGACACCACGAACACCGGCCTCCGCCATGACAGCATCCGCCACTTGTTCCATAATAAAACCTTTGGTAAACGTATGCAAACGCAACTCCGCATCACCTAAACGCGTCGCCGTTCCGTCACCTAATTCCCAATGTGGCTGATTCACTCGATCCGAAAAACCGTTCAAACGCACATCATCCGCAGCCGCATTCAAAGCTCCCTTTGTCGCTTCACGCCACGTATCAAACAATCCTAAAACCGTATGTAATTCTTCAGAAACCGAAGTTTCTTCCCCCCGCGAACGAGCCCATTCCCCAAACTCATGATTTTCTCCACTCCCCAAAATTGACTGCAATCGACGGAATTCCGCTAAGACCTTCGCCTCCGCTTTCTCCGCCAATTCAAACGAATTTGCCAGAATTCTCACGTCTAAAGACGTCCCTAAAATATGTTCGAAATGTGCAGCTAAAACGCCCGATTGATTGGGCACAAAGGCCGAAAGGGCGGCTAATGGTAGCGAAAAAGATTGCATAATTTTATCAGTTTTTTGAATTTTGAATTTACGCCTTCTCAACACAAATACAAAAAACATATAGACCAAACCGGTGTTTTTTGCTACCTAAATAAACGCCGAAAATGGTGACGCTGCCAGGGTCTGCGACCCTGGCAGCGTCTACCGCAAAGCTAATTCCTTTCCCTAAAAGTTTCCTGATAATCTACAATGTCTTCATATCAATCACGAAACGATACTTCACGTCCGACTTGATCACCCGCTCATACGCCGCATTCACATCCTGCATCGAAATCATTTCGATATCCGACAAAATGTTATGCTCCGCGCAGTAATCCAACATTTCTTGCGTCTCCGCAATACCCCCGATCATCGATCCGACAATACTCCGACGCTTTGAAATCAATGTCGCTGCGCCAAATTCATTGGCTTCGGGCGGAATGCCAACTAACAACATTTTCCCTTCTACTTTCAACAAACCTAAAAATGCATCCAAATCATGTTTGGCAGCAACCGTGTTCAAGATAAAATCAAAAGAACCTTTCAATGCCTTCATTTGCTCAGGATCCGTCGACAAAGCAAAATGATGTGCGCCCAACGAACGTGCATCTGCTTCCTTCGATGGCGAAGTTGATAACATGGTAACCTCAGCACCAAATGACGCCGCAAATTTCACGGCCATGTGACCCAATCCTCCTAAACCCAACACAGCAACTTTATGACCCTTGCCTACGCCCGCAAAACGCAATGGCGAGTAGGTTGTAATTCCGGCACACAACAAAGGTGCCACGCGAGCCAAATCTTTTTGCTCAAAATTCACATGTAAGGCATATTTTTCATCAATCACATAATTTGCTGAATACCCACCAAATGTCTGCGTCTTTCCATCACGGTAATAATCATTGTAGGTAGCCGTCATGTCCTCATCGCAATACTGCTCCTGCCCTTTTTTACAAGACGGACACTCGCGGCACGAATCTACGAAAACCCCCACACCAGCCAGGTCTCCCACTTTGAACTTCGTCACTTCTGAACCCACTTCCGTAATCGTTCCCACGATTTCGTGGCCTGGAACAATCGGATAAACTGAAGGGCCCCACTCGGAGCGCACCATGTGTATATCTGAGTGGCAAACGCCACAATAAAGAATGTCGATTTTTACGTCTTTTGGCCCTACATCACGTCTCTCAAAATCAATCGGCGCCACCGGTGCCTGCGGATTCACCGCCCCATATCCATGTACTTTTATCATAGTTCTGTTTTTAAATTATAAGGTAAATGTACGTGTTTAATACTCACAAGTATGTCACGATTTAACCTTTAAATTGTAAAATTGTTTTAAAGGCGAATAGGAGAAACGCAACGAATAATTACCTGCTCTCTTTGGGTCTAAACCCACTTTTGTTAAAAACAGCCAAATGTATTGAAAGGACTTTTCGCGTATTGACACATACTGTCAATACCTGAAAAGCTCTTTGCATACCTCGCGCATTATTTCACACAATAGTGCCATTGAGCGCTCTAATGGCCCTTCAGACTAAATCGCGTAGCGATGACTAAGCGGCTTTGCCGCGACTAAGCCGTAGGCGACTAAGTCCAAAGGACGACCTCCACAAAAAAACCCTTCAGCCAGCAGCCAAAGGGTTTCAAAACTCCGTGTTCTAAATTATCGTATGACTTCGAACTCTGCGAGATCAAAAAAGATCTCCTCCGAAGTCTCAAAGCGGGACCATCGATGATTAAACGCATCAATGGTTTCCGAACCACCTAAAAGCGAAACCGATTCCCCCGTCTTTAAACAAAAGGTAATTACAACGGAACCTTTCTTCTCGACTACATCGAAGCTCTGAAGATTAGCCCGATTCACGAACTTAAACGTGCAACCGTTTTCAGTACAGTACTTTAATCGTATTGATTTCATCGTACATGTGAAATAACGACCAAAGCTAAGCAGCCACGAAATTAATCTTTGTCAAAAAACCGGACTATATCAGTTTTTGGACTAAATAACTAAATACTTATTTCCAAATATGTACCTCCACACGTCGATTCAATTGCAGATCCGTCTTAGAGGCCGGCACTAACTCAGAGAAAGTCTCCCCCTTAAATCGATTCGCAGAAACGCCTCGCTGCATCAAGTAGCGACGAACAGATGCTACACGACGCTCAGCTAAACCTTCGTTATACTGCTCTGTTTGGCGGTAATCCGTATGGCCCTGAAGCTTCACATTCACCTGAGGATACTCCGCTAACAAGGAAATAATGCGGTCTAATTTGCGCGCATTCATTGGCCCTATCCACGACTTATCCGTACGGAAATACACTACCGCATCGAATAAAGAATCGAGATTCACCTCACGACGAGCGGCCGGAGCAGCAGGAGCAGCAGGCACAACAACAGCCTCAGCAACAACCGGAGGAGGGCAACCCTTTAACTCTTTCAAACCAGCCACCACAGGACAATCATCCAGCGCATCGATCACGCCGTCCTTGTCCTTATCCGATGGACACCCATTGTTCTCCCGAACCCCTTTCACGGTAGGGCAATCGTCTTCCTTATCCAAGACTCCATCTCCATCCGTATCTAATGGAGCTGGCTCAGCAACAACCAAAGTCTCAGCAATTGGTGAGTGACCCCACTCAAACACAAATCCCAAAGTCGTGCTAAAATTCGTACCGCGACCATTCACTGGGAACAAAGTTCCTGAAACGAAAACCGGAAATCCGATTTGGGTGGAACCGCGTAGCAACCAATGAGTAGCGACTTTATAATCGATACCCGCAGCGATGGACCCCGCAAAATCAACGTCACTGTGGGTTTGGTTAAAATTGTTATCAAACAAGGCATCACCGGCAAATTGTCCGAACGGTTTCAGCTTATGTTTATCTCGATCCCGCAGATAGTAACGCAAGCCTAAACCAGCGGAAGCATAGCGATCACGTGAGCCGTTTAGGCCGTAAAGTAAAGTCCCAAAAACATCCACATTTGGCTTCGTTTCGCGCGCATATTGCAAGCCTATTTCCGTGTAATTAATCACAAAATCACGGCGCGTAGGCAAGTCCTGCATCCAACGATTCGTGCCGCCTAGCAGCAAAGTCATACTGTGGCGTGGGGTATATTTGATTTCTTCTACGGTGCTCTGTTGGGCAAACGCAGAAAAACTTAAAAACAAGAACAGAAGCTTCTTCATTATTTCGGGCGATTTAAAATAGACAAACGAAGCGCGATTTCGTGCGTCTGGTTACTCACTTTGCTCAGGCCAGAGATGGGCATTTCGTAGATGTAGCCGAGGTAGATTTTGGGATTTGCCTGCATCCCAAAACGCAAGCCGTAGCTGTCTTTATGGCGATAGGCCAAACCCGCATCGAAGGCCTTCCCTATCCGAGCCATCACATTCATATCCCAGCTGAGCGGAACGTCCTGTGCAGCGCGTGCCATAAACGAAGGAGAAAAAGAGAGTTGGTCATTCACGCGAACCGTCGTCCCGGCATTAATATACAAATACGTCACGTCCTTATAAGCTCCGGAAAATCCACCAAAATCATAGCTCAACACCCGCGGCATCGACAAGCTCGCGAAGAATCCACCTTTGTGATTAAACCGCACTCCCCAG
>Ga0222712_10004014_pt1 | contig 15643 bp, 8 predicted proteins | sample C33_657DmetaG_FD_165043 | JGI IMG/M metagenome (GOLD analysis project Ga0222712, IMG submission 165043) | Estuarine water microbial communities from San Francisco Bay, California, United States - C33_657D | ecosystem: Environmental > Aquatic > Marine > Unclassified | place: USA: California... | reverse complement strand
TGGTAATCATACGGTGGGCGATAAAATTTATGCGGCCGGTGGTCCTGGGTATGATGAACCCATGGAAGGATGGCATATCTGTCCACCAGCGATGGGCATCTACCAGGATTGTTTTATAGAAGCCCGGAGTAATATTTTTATCAATGATCTTTTTGTGAGGCCGCTTCCCCAGAAATCAAAGGCTGAAGTCTGGGTAGAAGTCTTTAATGCAACCAAGCTTCCCAAAGCCATTTTACTGGACCTTTCTTTGTTCGGCAAGAATTTCAAGGATACTGTTTTTCTTAATACAACTTACAACCCTTCAACAACCCATGTTCCCGGTATTGGCGACATGGTAAAACCTACCGATTGGCAGAGCAAGAGCATCCCCATGCAGTACGGTAAGAATTACATCCGTCTGGAAGTGGACATCAACAATTTCAGGTGGTGGAAGCCCGATCAACCCTGGCTCTATTCCATGCAGGTCAAGCTAAATGACCTGCAGCATCAACTGCTGGATGTGCAGGCCTCTAGTTTTGGCATGAGGAGTTTCAGCATGGATACCATCAACGTGCCCAAAGGAAAAATGTTCCTCAATGGAAAGCCAATCAGGCTGAGGGGCGCCAATTCAATGGGCTTTGAGCAAAATGATGTGATGAGAAAAAACTGGAACCAGTTGAGGGATGATATCCTGTTGGCCAAGCTCTGCAACATGAATTTTATCCGCTTTACCCAGCGGCCAGTGCAAGAAGAAATCTATGATTACTGCGACATGCTGGGCATGTTGAACCAGACTGATCTTCCATTTTTTGGAGCCATAAGGGTGAACCAGTTTTCTCAGGCCGTCAAGCAGGCAGAAGAGATGGAGCGTTTGGTAAGGTCCCATCCTTCCACTGTGGTGGTCACCTACATCAATGAACGTTTTCCCAATGCGGAGGGAAGTCCGCAACGCAGCTTTGCCTCTGCCACAGAGATCTTCATGGTATTCAAGGCCATGGACCAGGCAGTGTTGTTGTCCAACCCAGATCGTGTGATAAAGCCCGGGGATGGAGATTACGATCCGCCCAGTCCAGGACTTCCAGACAGCCATTGTTACAATACTTGGTACAACGGACATGCATTGGACCTCGGCAAATTTCACAAGGGCTATTGGCAATACATCAAGCCAGGCTGGCTCTATGGTTGTGGTGAATTTGGCGCAGAGGGTTTGGATCCTTTGAACACCATGAAAAAATATTATCCTGCCTCATGGTTGCCCAGCAATCTAGCGGATGATTTGAAATGGAATGCCAATCGAATTTCCAAATCGCAGACCAATACATTTCACTACATGTGGTATCCCACACAAACAGGTTTGCAAAACTGGATCGATGCCAGCCAGGATTATCAGGCATGGGCGATGCGTTTTGTTGCCGAAGCATTCAGGAGGGACAGCAGAAATGTTTCCTCTGCCGTGCACCTTTTCATTGATGCATGGCCTGCTGGCTGGATGAAGGCCATCATGGATGTTGACCGCCAGCCCAAGAAAGCTTTTTTTGCATATAGGAATGCCCTGGCACCTTTGATGGTTTCTTTGCGAACTGATCGTTATTCCCTTTTTGCTGGAGAAGATGCGACGGTTGAAGCATGGGTCTGCAATGATAAAAATGAAGTGCCATCAGGATACAGTTTGGGATATGAGGTTGTGGTGGATGGAAAAATAATTGCAAGGGATTTATTGGCTGCTGATGTTCCCGAAAACGCAGCACGCTTCCAGGGGATGATCAGTTTTAAAGTGCCAACTGTTGGTGCCAGAACCAAGGCCATCATCAAGGCTGGTCTGTTCAACAAGGAGGGTGTATGCATGAATGCAACTTCCCAGGAGCTGACCCTGTATCCCAGCTACAAGCCAGTTCCGGTGCGTATTTTCATTGATGGTAAACAAGCTGATAAGGCTGCTGCACTTGCCATTGAAATGAAGGGAACCTTTGTCAATAGCCTGGAAGATGCACAGTTGCTGATCCTTGATGATGCATCAGCATATTCCATCAACAAAAACAACATTGATCAATTTGTGAAAAGGGGAGGGAAGGTTTTGTTCACTGAAATTCCAGCAGGCAAATATAATATTGCCAATACAACGGTAGAGGTGAAGCATACCATCATGGGCGAATATTATTTTGCGAATCCTGATGCATCCCTGCTCCGCGACAAACAATTTCAGCCCAAGGATTTTTTCCTTTGGTTCGACAAAAAAGCTGGGTACATACAACCCCTGTTGCGCAATGTGTTCAGGGCTGAAGGATGGTCGCCATTGGTTACAACGGGCCTTTGTAATTTTGCAGGCGAAGATCCTGCAGGTTATCTTGCAGCAGCTACACTGCCAATGGGGAAAGGAAAATTCATTTTTTGTGAGCTGACCCTTGCCAACCGTGTACTGGAAAATCCGGCTGCATTTGCATTCCTGAAGAAAATCATACAATAACAACCGAAATCACAAAAATGAAAATACATTATTTCTGTACGCATTGGGGCAACCAGCTTCCATTTCCAAAATTTTGCAAGAACGTTGTAAATGCAGGATACAATGGTGTTGAGATGGATCTTCCTTTGGTTAAAAAGAAAAGGAATGAAATCTTGGAGACGCTTGCTGATCATGGCCTCTTGTTGATTGGTCAGTATTGGCAGTCGCTGGAAAAGGACTTCAACCTGAATGAAAAAAATTTCAAGAAACATCTTTACAATCTTGCCGAAGTCAAACCTGTGATGATCAATACCCAAACAGGAAAAGACTATTTTAGTTTTGCGCAAAACATGCAACTGGTAAAAGCAGCCAAAACCATTTCAGCTGAAACCGGAGTAGAGATTGTGCACGAAACACACCGGGGAAAGTTCCTGTACAACCTACAGGTGTTCGAAGCCGCTGCCAAAGCTGCTCCAGAACTCGGTATTGCCCTTGACATTTCGCATTGGTGTACGGTGCATGAATCCTTGTTGCAGGATCAGCAAGAGGCAGTCAGCCTGGCATTGCAGCACGCAAGGCATGTCCATCTGCGTTTGGGTTTTGAAGAGGGTCCTCAGATCAATGATCCCAGGGCTCCTGAGTGGAAACCCCTGCTCAAGCAGTATTTCAAGTGGTGGGATGTAGTGGTGGCCAACCACAAAAAAAAGAAGCAAGACCTGACCGTTACACCTGAGTTTGGCCCAGCGCCTTACATGCCATTGAAGCCTTATAGCCAGAAACCCATTTCAAAACAATGGGACATCAATGTGTTCATGATGGAATTGTTCAAGGCACGGTATAAATAGGCAAACGATTCAAGCTATCATCCTTTCTTGATCAGGATCGGAAGCGGAGGTGCATCGCTTGATTTCTCCTCTTTAATGGGCGCATCCATGGGTATGTTTCCGATTGTTTTGCGGAGAACTTTAAGGCCGTACATGGGTCCATGCCAAAGGTTGATCAGCGTACCCTCTGTTCCCCTGTCCGGCATCATTTGTGTATGAAGTTTCATGTATGATCCAAAGAGGGTAAGGGCCTCATTGCAGATGCTTGTCGCCCTTTCAGCAGCCGCTCCTGAATATTTTCCTGAGCCATCTTTTTCTATCGTCTGTATGGCTGCGCCTGCTGAAAATGCCTTGAGGTAAAGTGAGCTTGTTCCAATCCGGTTGTAAAGAAAATCAAGGTAGGATCGTCCTGCAGGATTGTTAACAGATTTTTTGATGTCTTCCAATGATGCACCAACCGAATCATACATGTTATTGACCTTTTGAAGCATCGTCCTGTTCATCCATGTATACGGAGCACCCTGCAGCCAAGCACCTATCCAACAGAATCCGACATTGGGCAGATCATTGGTAGACAGCAGGTCAATTTCCTCCATTTTTTTCATGCTGGCAGCAAATGCTTTTGTGTCAGCGATGCCCAATCCTTTTGCATAAGCAGTATAAAAAACATCCGGCCTTATTGGGCCCAGTAAGGAAGTCAATGCTGCATATTTTGCAGCCGTCCTGTTTTCTGCGGTTCTCCAATGGTTAAAAATGATGGCATTGACCTGTTGTCCTTTGTTGCGTTTGCTCAGGTCATTCACAAGTGATGCGATACCCGCAATCGGATTTTGCTGGGTGAACATCAGTCCATCAAATTCAATCCAGGAGAAAACTGTAGTTATTGCCAGGTCTGATGGACTGGCTTGAACTTTTGCGAAATTGTTTGCTGTTCTTAAACTCCCATGGCCAGGCATGATGGTCAGTTCTAATGAGGGCATGTATTTTCTGACCAGGTGATAGGCCATGGCTGCATAGGGTTGAATTGTGCAGTAAATGCCAAGTTTCAGGCTGATTTTACCAGAGGCAAACAGGGGATCTTTGTTGATGATGCGCACCGCTTCAATATTTCTACCCACCTGATGCACCAGGTTATCAAGATCGGTCTGGTTTTTTTTGATCACGTTGGTGACAAGCGTATCCTCCAACACGGCTTTGCCAAAATGGCTGACCAATGCTTTTAGAACTGCTGTATCAGTGCATGCATTTCCCCATCCTCCCAATTCCTCCGTGATGACTTCCAGCTCATCTATCATCGGATAGTTTTGAACGGCAGACCTGCAGTTGTCCAGGATATAATTGACATCTCCTCTGGTCCTGGGCTCAACAGAAAACTGAATGCGCAGTCCGATGGACTTTGCGTAGGACAACAATTCTTTCATCCATTCCACCGCCATTGCACTCTTCCTGATCCTGTCACCATAACAAGGCTCTATGGCAGGAATGACGAAGTATTTCTCGTTAAAACGGATGTTGTTTTTGATGACGGGGATGGATGGGATCTCATGTGGCCTGTTGTAAAAAAAGTTTCCTGCGTACTCGATGCTGTCACCTGTGTGCACTTCATGCCAGAGGTTAGGATAGCTGTGCACGGCCAACTTGTTGAACCGCATCCGAATCATGTTTATCAGATAGGTTTTGGCCTCTTCAATGGGATAGGAAGAAATATCCATCGGAAAATTGACATGCTGCCTGATGCCTCTCCAGCGGGTAAAGGGTGTGGTTGTATAGTTACCATTGTACAGCGTATCTGCCCGTATGAAGGCGGGAGGAATTGTACCGGTGAACTCAAACTGAAAGCCCAGGTGTTCAAGAAATCCATGCACAGCATGCACCATGGCCGTTTCATCTTCGCCGGAAAAAACAACATTAATTTTTTTTTGGGTATGTTGAATCGTATAACTGAAAGCTCCGTTTTTCAGTTCACTATTTTTGTTGAAACTGAAATGGAAGCTTGTTTGATTTTGTTGGATTGCCTTATTGCCTAGGTGAAACCTGAGCTCTTCTGTGGCAAACTGAAGGATTGGGTTTGCGGTATTGTTGTTGCTGAAGGATATTTTATTTGTCTGAGCCTTTGCATTGGCTGCAATCAATGTCAGCGCAATGATGAACAGGTATTTGAATGACATGCGCAACAAAAAATTAGTCATGAAAGTATAAAAATTTCAAGTGAATTTCAGGTAAGGGTTGGCTTTTTATTGTACAGTTTTGGCTGAAGTTTTGGTGTTGACAATTTTATTGTTTTCCTTCCAAATTAATTGCTTCAAATCGTTTTGCATTTGTATAATTCAATTAAATTCGGTGAGCATAAGCTTAAAAATACAATAAATACTTGCACATGTCATACCGTTTAAATACTGAAGACGTCAATGCTTTCAACCAGGATGGATACCTCATTGTCAGAAACTTTTTTTCCATTGAAGAGATCATGAAATTGTATTCCATCGCGACAAGCGATGAAGTAGTCAAAGACAATGCTACCAATGTTACAGACAGCAGTGGAAAGAATTCTAAGCTGACACTTTGGTTCACGCCTGCAGATGATGTGTACAGCATGATGCTCAGAAGTGAAAGAATGGTAGATGCTGCAGGAAAGCTGCTGGACAGCGATGCACCTGTTTGTCATTTTCACACCAAGTTGATGCAAAAAGAACCAAAGGTTGGTGGAGCATGGGAATGGCACCAGGACTATGGTTATTGGTACAAGAACCAGTTTTTATTTCCTGACCAATTGGTCAGCATCATGATTGCCTTGACCCCTGCCAACAAGGAAAATGGTTGTTTGCAGGTCATCAAACGCTCCCACAAACTTGGAAGGGTTAACCATGGTTTTGCCGGTGAGCAGGTAGGTGCAGACATGGTCATGGTCAACCATGCACTTGAAACACTTGAGCATGTTTATGTTGATTTGCAACCTGGCGATGCACTGTTCTTTCACAGCAATCTGCTGCACCGAAGTGAAGCCAATCTGAGCGATCATCCAAGGTGGTCCATCATTTCCTGTTACAACTCTCTTTCCAACCATGCTTTCAACGACCCCAGTACCTCTTGGAGAGAGCCTGTTAAAATTGTCTCCGATGCAGCCATGATGGCTGAGTCTATCGGAGGCGCCTCAGCAACAGCCGATTTTCTGCGCAAGGAAGACGATCCTGCCCTCAAAGAAACCGGATGGGAAAAGGAAGTGAAAACCACTTAGATTTTCACTGCTTTCTTGGTAACTTTGTGCCATGATAACAAGCAGCCCCTCTTTTTTGTACGAAAAAGAAACCCCATGGGAAGATCTTGGAAATGGTGTTTCCCGTCAGGTCATGGGCTTTAACCAAGACCTGATGATGGTGAAGTTCAGGTTCACGCCTGGCGCCATTGGTGCTCCACATCACCATGTTCATTCTCAGAGCGCCATGGTCATGTCAGGTGTTTTTGAACTGACCATCAACGGGGAGAAGAAAATTCTCTCAGCTGGAGATGGATATTTTGTAGAACCTGGTGTTGAGCACAGTGCACTCTGCATTGAAGAGGGAATTCTCGTTGATGCCTTCAATCCTTCCAGGATTGATTTCCTTGGCAATTAACCTTAATTTTAAGGTTATGTTTGATCTGCTCCAATCTGCATTTACTGGTGAGTTATATTTTGATGACAAGGGGCTCGATGCTGCCATCAAAACTGTTTATGCTACAGATGCTTCTGAGTACCAGGAAAAACCACTGGCAGTAGCCATCCCCAAAACCATTGAAGACATTAAGTTGCTCATATCCTTTGCAACAAAAAACAAAATATCACTGATCCCAAGAGCCGCCGGTACTTCACTGGCAGGTCAGGTTGTGGGCAGTGGCATAGTGGTTGACATATCCAAGCATTTTACAGCAATACTAGAACTCAACGAAAAGGAAAAATGGGTCCGCGTTCAGCCGGGTGTGATCAGGGATGATTTGAATGCGTTCTTGAAGCCATTTGGCCTGATGTTCGGCCCTGAAACCTCCACTGCCAACAGGGCCATGATTGGTGGAATGATTGGCAACAATTCCTGCGGGCTTCATTCCATCATCTGGGGCACTACAAGGGATAACCTCCTGGAAACGAGTGTCATCTTGAGTGATGGTACTGAAACCGTTTTCAAAGGGATTAACAGGCACGAATTTGACAGGTATTGCCAGGGTGAGAATACCGAAGCCAACATTTACAAGGCACTGCGCAAATTGATTGAAAACAAGGAAAACCAGGAGGCTATTGAAACAGGCTTCCCAAGAAAAGAAATCAAGAGAAGGAATACTGGTTATGCCCTCGATACCGTACTGGAAATGTCGAGGTTCGAAGAGGAAATACCATTTAACCTGAGCAAGCTGATTGCCGGTTCAGAGGGCACGCTGTGTTTTATCACAGAAGCGAAATTGCAATTGCTGGATCTTCCACCTTCACAGGTGGCCATGGTGGCTGTTCACACCAGTACATTGCAAGATGCGCTGCAGGCCAATCTTGTGGCTCTTGAGCATGGGTGTGCAGCTTCAGAATTGGTTGATGATGTAATCCTGCAGTTCACCCAATCATCGCCAAGCCTTTCGGAAAGCCGTTCCTTTGTTCAAGGAGACCCCAAGGCTATCCTGATGGTTGAATTTTTTGACAACGACCAGGATGCATTGATGAACCAATGCCAGTTGTTGATCAGGGCATTGGAAGAAAAAAATATTGGGTATGCTTATCCTGTGCTCCTGGATGAACAGTGCAAGTTGGCCTGGGACCTCAGAAAGGCAGGACTTGGACTGTTGCGCAACCTTCCCGGAGATGCAAGACCCGTCAACCTCATCGAAGATTGTGCGGTAAGCCCGCAGGATCTTCCCAATTATATTGCAGACCTTGAGCAGTTGTTGCAGCGGCATGGCCTGCAGTATTCCATGTATGCCCATGCAGGAGCAGGAGAACTGCATGTTGAGCCCATCATCAACCTGAAAACAGCAGCGGGCATACTACAGTTCAGGCAGGTGTTGACGGAAACTGCTGCACTGGTAAAGTCCTATAAAGGATCACTCTCTGGAGAGCATGGTGATGGCCGCTTGCGTGGTGAATTCATTTCCACGATGATGGGAGAACACAACTATGCATTGTTCCAGCAGGTGAAGCAGATCTTCGACCCCAACAATATTTTCAACAAGGGAAAGATTGTGGATACGCCACCAATGGATGAACAATTGCGCTTCAATCCGGCAACCAAGGTCAAACCCATCAAGACGGTCTATGACTACAAGGCGGTAGGAGGATACCTTAAACTTACTGAAAAATGCAGTGGCTCGGGCGATTGCCGAAAAACTGAGATCACCGGAGGTACCATGTGCCCCAGTTATATGGCCACCAGAAGCGAGCGCGATACCACCAGGGCCCGCGCCAATGTGTTGAGACAATACCTCACCAATGAATCAACCAATGTCATTGATAAGGAAGAGGTAAAAGAGATCATGGATCTCTGCCTTTCCTGCAAGGCCTGTAAGTCTGAATGTCCATCCAGTGTTGATGTGGCAAAGTTGAAGGGAGAGTTCATGCAGTCGTATTATGATGAGAAAGGGGTTCCTTTCAGAACCCGCCTGATTGGAAATTTTTCCAGTCAGATGAAAATGGCATCGAAGTTTTCAGGCGTCTACAACTGGATGATTGAAACATCAATGATCAGAAAGACCATGAACAAGCTGGTTGGATTTCATCCAAACCGTTCACTGCCGAAAGTAGCTGGGACGACCTTGCGTGAATGGCATCACAAACGCACTAACAATATTTCAGGTAAGCAACTTGATAACAAGGTTTATTTGTTCTGTGATGAATTTACCAATTACAATGATGTTGAAATTGGCCAGCAGTGCATTCTGCTGATGGAAAGACTGGGCTATGAGGTTTGCATGATTGAACATCCCGACAGTGCCAGAACATATTTGTCCAAGGGTCTGATCAGGGAAGCCAAAAAAATTGCCAATCTACAGGTCAAAATATTCTCATCCATCATCAATGACACAACTCCCTTGATTGGCATAGAACCTTCTGCCATACTGGGTTTCAGGGATGAATTCTCAGACCTTGTTGACCAGGATCTGGTGGAACAATCCAAAGCAGTTGCAAAAAATGTATTCCTTTTTGAAGAGTGGTTCATGAGAGAAGTTGGGGAAGGGAAGATTGCAAAATCATCCTTTACCAGTGCCCAAAGGAAAATCAAAATCCATGGCCATTGCCACCAGAAAAGCCTGGCCTCCATGCTGCCCGTTAAACTCGCCTTGTCCTTTCCTGAGCACTACGAGGCACGCATGATTCCGTCGGGTTGCTGTGGAATGGCAGGTTCTTTTGGCTATGAGCAGGAACACTTTGAGCTTTCCATGAAAGTCGGTGAGCTTGTCCTGTTCAAGGCCGTACGCGAAGCAGATGAGGAAATCCTCATTGCTGCTTCAGGAACAAGTTGCCGACACCAAATCAAGGACGGCACTGGCAAGCGGGCACTTCACAGCATTGAAGTCTTGTTCAATGCCTTGAAAGACAACTATGATATACCGATATCATCCAAATAAACCGTAACAACTGCACCGCTGTATTCCTTTATTTCAATTGAACTCAGTGTTGCAGGATTATTGAAGTTGGAGAGCGGGATTTCAAAGGTTGACCATGCACCTTCTTTCAATACGATTTGAAATGCTGTGGTGCTTACACCATTGATGATGACCCTCGCTCTTTTGGCTTCAGTACCTGGGCCACCAAAGACGGAGAATTTGATGGCTGAGTAACCTGTAAGACTCACGGCAGGTGCTGCCTTGCTCAGCCTGAATCCACCAAATCCAACGGTATAGGCATTGCTGATGGCAGTGGTTCCCCTTTTTACAGTAGTGGTATGGTTGAGAACGGCTGTTGAGCTGTAAGAGGTGTTGGACCAGCCCGTTTGCAGCTTTTCGTCATAAATTACATACTTGAATCCAAAGCGGATGGGGGAGGTTGCCATGCCCACTGGTGTTGTAACAGTGATGAATGCACTGGTTACACCTGCTGGAACATTCACTTTTAGTTGCTGGTTGCTTTTTGAAACGATGGTTGCAACAGTATTGTCAAATTTTACTTCAGTGACGCCATTGAAATGATTGCCTGAAATGGTTACCTGATCTCCAGTTACTCCTGCTTCTGGGTTGAAATCAGTAATGACAGGGGCAGGTTGCATGATTTTGAAACCATAAGTGGCTGATCCATATTTTGTCGTAACCGTGATGGGGTTGTTGATCGGGTCTGGAAGATTAGTAGGAATCTTTACTGTTACGGTACTGTCATCCGCGTAATACATTGAATCAGCTACCAGAACCGTATTGAAGTCAACCTTATTGGTTGTGGCAAGGTTGGAGCCCTTGATGACGATCCATTCCCCATATTTTACTGAAGAAAGGGTTGTACCCCGATTGATCAGGTTAGTTACTCCATTGATCAAAGGAGGTGCTGTGTTTTCAACATTTTCTTTTTTGCAGGAGAAGAAAGAAACTGCCAGCATAATCATCAGTATCGCATGGAAATATGTTCTATTATTTTTTATCATTGTATGGAATTGAATGAATGATTGAATGGTTACCAACCTGGATTATTTTCCCTGATGGATTGATTTGAATTTAATTCTCCCACTGGAATAGGCAACAATAGATTTCTCTGGCTCCTTACTTTGGAGATATTGTTCTGTCCAGCTGAAATCTTGTTCATCACCTGCAGGTAAACATTCCAGCGCATCAGGTCGAAGCGGCGAATCCCTTCAAAAAGCAGTTCCCTTGCCCTTTCTGCCAACACATAACTTCTGAATTGTTCAAGATTCATGGCTGCGGGAGCAGCTGTTGCTTTTGAGCGGCTCCTGATGGCATTGAGTTGTGCATACGCTTCTGCTGTGGGAGCTCCATTGGCTTCATTGGCCGCTTCTGCATAAATCAACAAGATTTCAGCATAGCGCATGATGGGATAAAATGCATCACTGTTGGCCAATGTTGGTTCTGTAACATCTGCATATTTGATGACGTATGCCCTGTTGTCAGTTGTTCCGTTGTTGTTGTAAGTGAGGCCATTCACAACCCTGTACAATGCGGCCTGGGAGGATGGATAGAAATACCTGGTTCCTGTATTGGTGGTGTAATTGTGTGCGATACCATCCAGGGCACGAAGATCTGCATCCTCATAATCACTGTAGTGGTTGTTGGTTGCCCATACGGCACCCCTTCCAAAAGTGGAGAGCGCAGAAAAATAGTTATGGAGGTTGTTGACAAAACTGGAGCCAGACATGGATTGTATCTGCCACATGTGTTCGGTATTGTTTCTTCCACTCTTGCTCCACAGTGTTTTCCAGCTGGTGAACAGGCTGTATTCCTTGCTGCTGATCACTTCCATGGCCTTGTCCCTTGCCAGACCAAAATACTGTTTGGCATCCACTGCTTCGTATCCTTTTACAGCAGTTTTGGCATAGCTGTAGTTTCCATTGTCTTGACCTCCGCGTACAATCACATTTCCGCTGTTAACAGCACAAGAGGCCAATGTCAGGTAGGCTTTGGCTAAGAATCCCTTGGCTACGCCAAGGGTGGCCCTTCCGGCTTCTCCAGCTTTTGGATGACCTGCAGGGAACAACATGGTTTCAGCTTTTTTCAGGTCACTGAAAATGGTGTTGTACACTTCAACAACAGAGGCCCTCGGCTTGTTGATATCGCTTTCTTTTGACAACGAGGTAAGCCTCAATGGAACGCCTCCATAGAGTTGTACAAGCTGGAAGTATGACCAGCCTCTGAGGAAATAGGCCTCACCAAGTATTCTTTTTTTGATGTCTGGATCAATGTTTTGGTTGAGGGGTTCTACATTTTCAATCACGGTATTGGCCCTGGAAATGATGGTGTAGAATCCTACCCATGGTCCGTCTACACCCCAGTATCCTTGAGGGTTTCCAGCTCCGGATGTCCCCAAAAACCAATCGGCACCGGAAACATGGTCGTCATCCAGCATGGTCAGGTTCCAGATGGGTTGCAAATAAAGATCATAGGTGTACAATGCACTGTAAACGCCATTGATGGCAGTCTTTGCATCGTTTTCATTCTTGTAGAAATTTTCCGGAGACAAGAATGAATAGGGCTTTTCCGTCAATGCTTTTTCGCAGGAGGAAAGCAAAACAATGACAAGAAGCATTCCGGTCATCCATTTGGTTGGTAAACTATATTTCATTTTCACTTAGTTTAGTTGTGTAGGTGATTAGAAATTGCAACGAATTGAAAACTGGAAAGTCCTTGCGTTGGGATAACCGCCAAGGTCAACGCCGAACAATGCAGGGTTGTCTCCATAGCTGTTGATCTCAGGATCATATCCGGAATATTTTGTGAAGGTGTAAAGGTTGTTGACACCCAATGCCAGCCTGACGGCACTCACACCTCTGAAAGTATTCGCAGGAAGGGTATAGCCCAGCGTCACATTTTTGATCCTCACAAAGCTTCCGTCTTCGACGAATCTTCTGGTGAACAACAAGGTTCTCCAGAACTGGCGAATGGCCTTTGGTCCGGTTGCAGCTGTATTGTTTTTTCCGGCTTGCCAAGCACCATCCAATACTTCCTGGCTGATATTTTTTGAGGTTCCAATGTTGCCATTGAATGCTGTATTCATGTTCACGATATCATTGCCCTGCACACCATTGATGAATACATTGAGTTCAAATTTCTTGTACTGAAAGCTGTTGGTCAGTCCAAAAATATAATCGGGGTTCACATCTCCAATGATCATCCTGTCTGTAATGGAGATGGATGATGCGTCGTTGTCGAGGTTGAGGTATTTGATTTCTCCTATCATTCTTTGGATGATGGATGCAGGTTGGTTTGCATAAGCGAGAGAGCTTCTCACTTCAGCCTCATTGTCATAATAGCCATCTTCTACATGGCCAATCAGGGCGCCAATGGGATAACCTGCCAGCTGCACGAATGGAGCATCTCTTGTGGAAATCCTGGATGCATATTGTTCTTTGATGCCATCCCCAAGGCTCAGGATTTTGTTTCTGTTGAAGGCAATGTTTCCGCCAGTCTTCCAGGTGAAATTCTTTTTGTTGATCACATTGAAGTCCATGGAAACCTCAAGTCCTTTGTTCTGCACTGATCCTGAATTTTTCAACTGGCGTTGAAAACCGGTTGAGGCAGGCGTGGTTACGTACTGCAACAGGTCATTTGTTTTTTTGAGGTAAAGATCAACGTGAATGTTCAACCTGTCCTTGAGCATGCCAAGATCAAATCCGCCATTGTAAGCAGTGGTGGTTTCCCATTTGAGTGATGCATTGGCAGGTCCAGAATACACATCGTCTGCAAGGCCGGTCTGGAGCGATCCATTGAAGGGGTAGTTGTAAACATTCAGCTTTGAAAGCGATGCATAAGAACCGATCCCCTGGTTGCCTGTTTGTCCAAAACTCAAGCGGAACGTGAGGTTGCTGATCTTGTTCAGGTCTTTCATGAAGGCTTCTTTGTGGGCCTTCCATGCAAGTCCTGAAGAGGCAAATCCTGCCCACTTGTTGTCCTTGCCGAACTTGCTTGATCCATCTTCCCGATAGGAAAGAGAGAAAACATATTTGTCGTTGTAGGCATAATTGATCCTTCCCAGAAAGGAGATCAGGGTTGACTGAAAACGGTTGGACGAAACAGGCATGATCTGTTCTGCCGCTTCCATGTTTTCATTCTGCAGGATGTCATTGGGGAAGGTTTTTGCTTCCACCCTTTTGTTCTGGCCATTGCTTCTTTCAAAAGTGGAAGCACCTGTCAGAACAATGCTGTGCTTGTTGATTTTTCGGTTATAGGTCAGCAATCCTTCTGATACCATGCTGCTCCAGAGATTGTCTGATTTCAATCCCCATCCCCTGATGCTGAATCCCTCGTAGACTGTTCTTGGATAGTACTGGTCACGGGTATTGGATCCGTAGTTGAATCCGAGGTTACCCCTGATTTTCAAATATTTTCCAAGGCTCGCTTCAATGTAATTGGAAGAAAAAATATTGAGGGCGGTCACCTTGTTCAATACATTATTTGTGTAGATGACAGGATTGGTAATGAAAAAACCTTCGCCTGATCCATCAAATTCCTCGACTGAGTCGATTGTTGCAGGAAAGGTGATGGCAGAGCGAATGACACCAGCACTGGCTGCATCAGACTTGTCGGTGCCAGTTTTCACGCCATTGGTGATGGAATTGGAAACCGTATTGCTGCTGCCGATTTTGATGTTTTTGCCGATGTTCCTGTAGAGGTTGTAGCTCAATCCGATCTTCCTGAAATTGGAATTCTGAACAATTCCGCTTTGGCTCAGGTGGTTCAAGGTAAGGCTATGGCTACCGTTTTCGGAGCCACCTGAAACATTCAAGGTGTACTGTTGCTGGAATCCATTCCTGAAAATGGCATCTTGCCAGTTGGTATTCAAATTCTTTAACTGATCAAGGTTGGCATATGGCATGGTATAACTTGTGCCATCATATTTGTTGGCATTGAGGTAGGAAAGGTTCTGGTAGGCGGCATATTCGTAAGGGGTGAGCACATCAATTTTTCTGGTGATTTCAGACATGCCCAGGTTGGCCATCAGTTCAACCTTGTCCTTGCCAACCCTGCCTTTTCTTGTTGTAATCAATACAACACCGTTGGCACCCCTGGACCCATAGATTGCAGTGGCAGAAGCATCTTTCAATACATCAATGGATTCAATGTCATTGGGGTTGATGAATGCCATGACATTCAGGGTTTGCTTCTCATCTCCACCAATTGAAGAGGGTGTAGAGCCGCTGCTGGTATTGTTGAAAGGGACACCGTCGATTACATAGAGTGGCTCTGTTCCTCCAAGGAATGAATTGGATCCGCGTACCCTGATGCTGAGACCGGCACCCGGAGCTCCGTCATTTTGGGTAACATTGACACCGGCCAGTTTTCCCTGGATGGCCTGTAGAATATTGGTTGGGCTTTCCCTGATCAGGTCTTCACGGGAAATGCGTTGAACGGCACCGGTTGCATCTGCTTTTCTGATGCTGCCATAACCGACCACGATGACATCGTTCAGGTTGGTTACCTGGGTTTTCATGACAATGGTGAAATTGTCTTTTTTACCGATGCTGATCTCTTCCGTCTCCATTCCTGAAAAAGAAACTGAAATGGTAGTTGCTTTGGCGCTTGGCTTGATGCTGAACTCGCCATTTTTGCCTGTAAGGGTTGATGTTGTGGTTCCCTTGACGGTGATGCTGGCGCCGATCAGGGGTTCTCCGGTTTCTGAAAACACCTTACCGGTGATGGTCTTTGTTTGCCCGAAACTGTTGATGCACAGCAATAAGGCAGCAACCACAATGAAGCAGTACTTTTTTGACATAAGCAATTGTTGATTTGG
>Ga0222712_10004013_pt1 | contig 15645 bp, 14 predicted proteins | sample C33_657DmetaG_FD_165043 | JGI IMG/M metagenome (GOLD analysis project Ga0222712, IMG submission 165043) | Estuarine water microbial communities from San Francisco Bay, California, United States - C33_657D | ecosystem: Environmental > Aquatic > Marine > Unclassified | place: USA: California... | reverse complement strand
TCGCTCAGAGTGTTTTTGAAACTGTCCGTATTGAAACATGTATGTCCCAGGTCCATATCCAAGTAATGGTTTTTCGTTGAACATTCTCAATGCACAGGACCATCTGTTTAGACGTTCAATGTTGGAATCGTCGGTTGAAATATTTCCAATTGACTGAACATGTTTAGTATAATCGGTGGAGGATGTTTTATCGTTACGCTCTAAATACATCGTTATTTCCACATGGAATAATGCATAAGTAAGAACGACTAATCCTATTCCTGTATAAACTACCCAGTTTTTGATTTTAAAAATGTAAATGAATAAACAGCCTAGCGCTCCCGCTAATGCAACCCATGCTGCTCGTGTATAGGATATGATAATTGCAGTTATCAATAAAGCCGCTGCAATAAAAATGAACGTCTTTAGTGTTTTATTGATTTTATTCTCAAATAACAATGCAATGATTACAGGAATAAACAAGGCGATTACTGCTGCATAAGCTGTATGGTCGTTGTAATAAGGCACCATTGCAATATGTGCATTTTGCTCGGTAAATCCAGCAGATGCCTGATTAAGCATTGTAATAATACATACGCCTAATAATGGTAATAGATAAGCCCATAAAAATTTATGAATGTTCTGTTTCTTAATAAAAAGATAGAGCAACGAAAAGTAAAACACGCTAACGTAACAATATCTTGCAAGGGTAGACTTAATAGAAACAACAGGCATTGTACTCGTTAATGTAGTTATCGTATACCATCCAAGGTGAATAAGAATCATCCAGGTGACAGGATGTTTTAGAATGCGTTTATCGAGTCCTCCTTCCGCAAGAATTTTTATCCAAAAAATCAAGAAAATTCCAAACATAAGCGGTTCTGAAGGCAAACTAACGCCAATGCCTATACCCGTTTTAGCTAAATTAATTGAGAAAGGGGTTACTAATACGGCAAGGTATATAAGTAAGTCAAAACGAAAGATAGCAGCAATAGCAAGTATTAGTAAGAAGGGAATAGCTAACGCAACAATATATCCTTTAACATATCCATAAGCAGCTAATGATGCAATTAGAATTGTCAGGATATAAAACCAAGTAACCTTGGATTTGTCAAGCTGAAAAAAGCCTTCTTTCATGCTGTGTTATTGCAGCTGACTTTTTAATTTATCTCTGTATTGCTCGATGTACAAAGCTGAAACGATAGCAATCAACATGGCTGATAAAGTGAAAAGAATCATCACAATGGCACGTTTAGGTGAATCCTTCTTCTCTGGTACCAATGGAGGTGAAACCATGTTGTGAAAATTTAATTCTTTCTTAGCGTCGTTAATTGCTGCTTCATAGTTCTTTCTGTAATTGGTATATGCATCACGACTATTACGAACAACTTCTTTTAAGGTCATGTATTCAGCGCCTTTTGATTCTAAATACTGTTGAGCCTTTGCCATATTTCCATTTACACCACCAGCTGCCATCGATCGATAATATTCTCTTGAAAAACTACCTATTTGCGACTCAAAATCAGTTATTCCTGTGCTATCACGTAATGCAGTAATGGCATTGTCTAGAGAATCAAGTAATAACTTTTCATTCTCCATTGATTTCTTATTTACCTCCGCTACTTCTAACGCGCGAGTATGGATTAATGAAATAGCTTTTATGTCCATGAAGTGGATTAACGACTGACATATGCGCTGTGCCATTTTAGGATCTTCATCAATAACATCCACTTCAATCGCTTCATACTGATTTTTGCTAACTGAAATATTTTCATTTAACATTTTCATCATTTCATAACGAGGGAATCCATTCACGGAATCAATTTTATAATGTTTAAATAAATGAAGTTCTTTTACTAAACTATCTCTAACATCTTCCGAGTTTAATAGCTGAACCATTTGTTCAGTTGGAGTCTCTTTTGAATACGGTGAAAGGTTTGCAGGATATAAAACTGCAGAGGACTTGAACATCGGTTTCATGAAAATTGGAAGTGAAATAATAAATCCAACGACAATTGAACCGAAAAAGCAAATGCTTAAATGCTTACGCCACTTTTTTATTATTCGAAGTAAAATAATAGTACTCATTTGTCCACTTTCTGACTGACTCATAGTTTTTAAATTTGATGTACAAATTTAAAGGAAATATAGTAGGGATTAAAATATTTAATACCCTAAAAATCAGTAGTGTTAAGAATATTAATTAAGACGATTGTCCTATTGTTGTTCTGATTTTAAGAGACGAATCAGTTCGAACGGTCTAATTATCTTTAGTCCTAAGGCTATTAAAAAGCTGATTAGACATCCGATAACACCTTTGATAAACCAATTCGATTCAAAGTTGCTTAAGGCAAAAAACAAGTAGAAAGTTGCACTAATGTGAATCACATATTTGAATGCTAACAACTTCTGAAATTTAAAATTGAAAACTTTATGTGCTAAGAATATTTGTAGTCCTGCAGAAGTAAATTGTGTAATCATACTAGCATATGCAGCGCCTAATGAGAAATAACGAGGTATTAAAATCAGGTTTAGAACAATGTTTAATACCATTCCTGAAAGTGCAATAATGTTTAGGTATTTTAAATTTCCATTGGCCGTAAGCATGGTTCCGAAAATATAAACGGAGCTAATTGCTAAAAAGCAACACATCACAATTCTAAATACAGCTGCTGAAGCATCGACATGCGCATGGTAGAGTAATCCCATAATATCATGACTGAAGTAGAAACAAAAAGCTATTAATGCTATCGCAGGGATTGCGATAAATGAAAATGAAAGTTCCGCTAGTTCTTGCAAAGGCTGTTTCTTTTTTATCATATGCGAAAACATCGGAAGTAGTAATCCGCTAAATAAATAAGCAATCATGTTAGATGCATCAAGTAATCGGTAACTCTGCGCGTAAATACCAGCTTGTTCAGCACCATTCGGAAGTAATCGTTCAATCATAACCGAATCAATACGGTTGTAAAATGTCATGAGTAAAATTAAAATAGCAAACGGATAACTATGTTTAAGAACGATAAAGAAAAATGTAGGATTCCATTGTAGCTTTCGAAGCTTCGCTTTTTTGGCCACAATGAAAAAGGTGATTGCGGCGGTGATTACATATGCCAACGTTTGGGCCCAAACAAACCATTCTATTTTAAATTCATCGCCTGCAACATGTCCCCAGATTAAAAGCGAACAAATAATAATCATGATCGCTCTATCAAGAACAGAAATCATACTATCAATTTTAAACAATTGCAGGCCCGCAATATTTGATCGTAAGTAAAGTATAAATGAAATTAATGCCTGGTTAATTAGCATTACTACTAATATTCCGAGTTGCATGCCTTTATAACCTAATATCCAAGCCACGCCTAAGCTAATTACGGTATATGCAAGTGCAAGAACTAAACGAAGCATAATAATTCCACTCAAATGTTTTTCAAGTAAATGATTATGCATTGCAATATTTCTGTTGTTGTAGTTGGTAATACCTACATCAAGAATAATATTAAATAAAAAACTAAGGTTAAATAAGGCTGAGTAAATTCCGTACGATTCAGCACCAACTGTATTTTGAACGGCTCTGTCGATGCCTAGAATCCAAAACGGCTTGATGAGCAAATTAAGGAAAAGCAAAAATGCCAGGTTGGTGATAAATTTCTTTTGCATGACTTGATTCTTGTACAAAAATAAACCAATTTCGGAGAGTAATTAGCAAATGCAGATAAATGTTAGCCTTACATTATAATAAAGAAGTGATTGAAGCTGGTGTTGATGAAGCAGGTCGCGGTTGTTTAGCGGGACCTGTTGTTGCTGCTGCAGTCATTTTGCCACCTAAAGTTCAACTGGATTGGTATGATGTATTAAACGATTCGAAGAAGCTACCTGAAACAATGCGCGATAATTTACGCGTGTTGATTGAGAAAGAAGCGCTGGCGTGGTCGGTAGCAATGATTGATGCTTCAGAGATTGATCGAATTAATATTTTAAATGCTACTTACAAAGCCATGCATAAAGCAATTGCTGGCTTACAGGTACAACCTGAGCTTTTACTCATAGATGGTAATCGTTTCAAAAAGTATAAAACTACAGAGCATAAAACGATTGTTAAGGGTGATGGACTTTATTTGTCGATTGCCGCAGCTTCTATTTTAGCTAAAACTCACCGCGATGAGTTGATGAAAAAGCTTCATGCTGAATTTCCACAATATGCCTGGGATCGAAACAAAGCATACGGAACAGAAGTGCATGTTAAAGCTATTATGCAATACGGATTAACTCCTTATCATCGTAAATCTTTTCAGTTAAAAGATCAGCAGCTAGAGCTTTTTTAATTCGTCATTATATTTTATATCCTCAAGCATTTTATTAACAAATCGACCTTTTTTCATTCTGAAATTAATATTTTATTTTTTTATAATTTAATTTTGGCCACCGTTTTTCAAGCATTCAATCAGTGATAAGTAAATTTTAATTTGCAATAAATCAATGATCGTTTTGCTTAAGTCGAAAGTGAATACATTAAAATGTTTTTTAAATATGAGTAAAGAGTTAACTGTTTTTGAAGAAAAGAACATTCGTAGATTTTACGATGCTGAGAATGAAACTTGGTATTTCTCATTAGTAGATATTGTTGGAGTTTTAACTGATTCTGTTAACCCCACTGATTATCTCAAAAAGATGAGAAAACGAGACGACGATTTAAATTCCTACCTGGGGACAAATTGTCCCCAGGTAGCGATGGTCGTCAATGGGAAATCCAGAAAGACCTTAGCCGGCAATACCGAAAATGTTTTAAGATTGGTACAAGCGATTCCTTCCTCGAAGGCTGAGCCATTTAAATTATGGTTGGCGAAGGTAGGTCACGAACGTTTAAAGGAAACCCAAGATCCAGCATTAGGTATTGAAAGAGCTCGCGAAAATTGGCGAAAAAAGGGCAGGAGTGATAAGTGGATTCAACAACGAATGGCTGGTCAAGTGATTCGTGATAGACTTACGGATTATTGGAAAGCAAACGGCGTTGAAAACTATAATGAATTTGCATTTTTAACGAACATTATTCATCAAGAGTGGACAGATTTAACGATAAACAAGCATAAAGAACTCAAAGGATTAAAAACACAAAATTTGCGTGATCACATGAGCGAAACAGAATTGATTTTTTCATCCTTGGCCGAAATGGCAGCCAATTTTATTTCTGAAAAGATAAGCGCAAATGGATTGGTTCAAAATGCCAAAGCAAGTAAGAAAGGCGGTGCAATTGCAAAGCGTGCAAGAGTAGAGTTTGAGTCGAAAACAGGAAAGAAAATAATTACGAGCGATAATTTTCTTGCCCCTGCTAGTGTCAGAAAAAGAAAAAAACTTAAATGAAAAAATTATCAATAGCTGTTATTGCTTGATGATTTTTTTGTTGGTTGTCTTACCATCTAAAAACTTTACCTGAACAATATAAAGTCCTTCATTTAAATCGCTGACTGAAACGGATGATTGTTTCGAGTTTAGTTGTTCTGAATAAACGATGTTTCCTTGAGTACTGTAAATACTGATTTGAGAAATCACGTCTTCACTTTGGATATTTATTTCAGCACTTGATGGGTTTGGTGCGATGCTGATTTTATTCTGGTTTATTTCAGATATCCCAGTACTATTATTCGTACGGATAATATTTATCGATCTGCAATTGTCAAAGTTTCTCATCAAATCGAAATACATACCATCTGCAAATTGAATCGAGTCAAGGCTGTTTTGCTGACCATTATAAAGAGAAGCTCCAACGATATAATCACCCGTGCTGTAATAATAGGTCATGTTGTTCGGATCGATTGCAGAACCTGCATTTAATGAATAGCCATATCCAAATAATGAAGATGAGGACAGGACAGTAACAACACCAGTTGAAGGATTTATTTTTCCTAAACGAATAGTTGTTGAGTCAATTACAAACGGGTTTAAACCATTGAAATAATTTGTTCTAACTAATCCATAAAGAGCGGTATCAACACAACTATAAGTGAAATTATCAAAATGACTGTTAGCAGGTAATACCATTGGAGTATTTGAATAAACATTTCCTGTATACATATCTACACCTACAAGATTAGATCCTGTAGAGTAATAATAAACCATTTGATACGGATCAATCGCACTACCTGCTAATGCATATCCTTGTCCGATTGAATTAGTAGATATTTGAGTTATTGTTCCTGTAACCGTATTGATTTTAGCGAGGAATAACTGACCTACATTTTGGTTTAGTGTTGAATCATAATAGTTGTTTCTTGCTAAGCCATACATCGTACTATCTCCATTACAAAATCTGAAATTATCAAAATAGCTAGAGGCAATCGGATTATTAATAATTGCCTGATTAATCATTTGTCCGTTGCCTAAGTATAACGTATTTAGTTTGTTGTTAGACCCAACGAAAATGTAGGTAGAATCATAAGGATTTAGAGCTGCACCAGTCAAATTAATTCCCATTTGATAAGTGTAATTTCCCAAGTTGGAAACAAATCCATTGGTAGTGTTTAATGTACCTAAACGAACAGTCGCAGAATCGAACACCTGAGAGATAATGCTCGAATCAATCGGGTTATAAACGTAGGAATAATAGTTTTGACGCACGATCCCATATAGGCTATTACTAATCTGACTAAAGCTAATAGTGTTAAATGCGATAAGAATTGTAAGTGTGTAAAGAATTTTTCTCATGGGGATTGGTTTTGTGCGTTAAGCAAATATAACAACTATTTGCAGACAGCCTAAAACAAACATTTTAGATAGCCTAATTGTTTATTTTTGCCTCATGCAGCAGAATATTATCTTGTCAGATCCAGAGAAGCTTAATCTTAAATCATCGGTGCTTGAGTCGTGTTTGAGTATTAAACGAAATCAAATTAATGAGATGACAGAAATGTTGCAATCGCTAAAGTCTTCCGTAGAAAGTAATGAGAAAAGCTCAGCAGGCGATAAGCACGAAACAGGACGGGAAAATGCCAATCAGACCTTGTTGATTTATGGTGATCAGCATCGTAAAGCAATGGAAGATTTAATGGTGTTTATGATGATAAAGCCCGATAAATTAGTGGATACCATCCAGCTTGGAGCTATTGTTATTTTGAATGATTTAACTGTTTTTATCGCTGATAATATGGGTAAATTAACCATTAATGATATGCCAGTAAATATCCTTTCTCCTAAAGGTCCATTTGTTCAATGCATGCTTGGCAAGTCCAAAGGATTTGAATTCAAGTTTAATAATAAAGACTTTAAAATTGTTGATGTGTTTTAATACTTTTGTCATTATTCTATGCTAACAAACAACGACATTCTTAAAAAGCTACGTGTGGCACTTGAGCTTCGTGATGATGATATCATCGAAATATTAAAACTTAGCGATTTCGAAATTTCTAAAACTGAACTCAGCGCATTATTTCGAAAGGAAGATCATCCGAATTATAAAAAATGTGGCGATCAGCTTTTGAGAAATTTTTTAAATGGTTTGATTACCTACAAGCGAGGTCCAAGACAAGAAAAGTAAATTATTTCTTTTCTGTATCTTCTGAGTAGGTATAAAAATAATGTTCAGCACACCTGCCTTCGCTATTTGTTTTGCTCATCGCTCTCCACCGATTTTTATCATCCAAGATATATTCTTCCATTTCCGTTAAAGTTGGAACTGGCTTTTCACTTTTTAATACCCACACCTCCGTATTTGTTTTTGTTTTGCCTTTGTAAAATGATTTGTAGGTAATGCAATCATTCGGACTATAACAAGTTGTATTTAAAAACTCATTTCCCAATGAATCTAAAACGATGCGTTGTTCAACGCTCGGAACTGAATCGCCAGCAAATGACCAATACACCACTTTTCCTCGTAAAGCAGTATCTTTTACATGTAGAAAGGCAATCTTTAAAGTAGAATCGGCCTTGAATAAAGTATCAGCAAATAATGTTTTGTTGTATTGATAATACAGCTTATTAAACCAAATCAAATCTCCTTGCTTATTGCGTGCTACTTTACGAGTAAGTTGTCCGTTTGAATTGTAATCGTAAGTAATATACAATGTGGGCTCCGTAGGAACTTTAGAAAACTTAACCTTCTTTATTAATTGTTCTTGTCGGTTGTAAGTAGAAACCGACAATGTATCACAATTTTGGTTATCACAATCGCACTTGATTTCTACGCAAGAATATTGTGCGTTGGATAATAATGAAATCAAACAGAACAAGAATGCTGCAATCGGTTTTTTCATTTTGCAAATGTAATGCATATAAAAAAAGGCGCCTCGCGACACCTTTAAAATTTATTTGATAAATATTTTACTTCGATAAATATCATTTTCCGTCATGACCATCACAAGGTAAACTCCTGGAATAATTTGCTCTGTATTTATCGTATTACTGCTTGATGGATTTTTTAATTCTTCTATCATCGCACCACCGCAATTGTATATGCAAATGTCTCTTAGTTCAGTTCCGTTGTTAGCGTCAATTCGGATATAGCCATCACCGTTATACAATTTAATTTGTTGAGTATTTCCCATTTCTTGTACTCCAACCGTGTTGATGATAACAGGGGTAGAGATTGCCGGACATCCAATCGAGTCTGTAATTGAAACTGTATATGTTCCATTTTGAGTTACTGTGTAATTTTGTGTGGTAGCATTTGCAATCGGTTGTCCGTTATAATTCCACTGATATGTAAAAGCAGGCGTCGATGAAAGATTTAATCCGCTAGCCGTAATTACTGGCATTGTTGTAGCCTGAAAAAATGGAACATTGGGAGAAAGTGTAACTGTATTAAATGTTGCTGTGTTTCCACTGCTTGTTTGATCGGGTACCGTTGTTCCAGAAGCAATATTAAAATTCCAATATCCAACCAATCCGTTTGAAGTAGGAGAGATATGGCGATTGTATCCCGCTAAAATTTCAGCTTTAGGTTTTGCAATATTCCAGATTCGCACTTCATCAATTTGTCCATTGAAATAACGCGTTTGCGACTGACCTGCATCCGCTAAGCGACCAAAACGAACAGGGAAAGCTGTATTGGGGTTCATCGTACCATCGAAGTAACGCGATGCCACTTGAAGTCCATTAACAAATAATTTTGATGAATCACCATCATAAGTACCTGCAACGTGAGTCCAGGTATTCAATGTTAATACATTCGCTGGTGAGGTTAAATCTTGCCATCCTAAAACATTGCCCAATGGATCAACTCCTGAAAAGCAAAAAGATACTTGACCTGAACCACCACAACGTAAAACAAATCCTTGTTCTCCATTCAAACTCCAGCTATGCTTGCATACAATTGAATTGTCATAGCTATTAGTTCCAAATGCCGATGGCTTTATCCATGCTTCCACTGTGATAGCAGAATCTAATTGTAAATTGTTATCAGTCGTAAATGAAACGTAACTAGTTGTTCCATTCAGTGTGATAGACTTTGTGTTGGCAGTGCATTGTGCTAATAATAATTGGGGAATCCCAACTAACATTACTGCCAATAGTATAATTTTTTTCATATGGTGGTTTTTCAGGAATTGTAAAGATAAAATTTTGTTCGAAAAATAACAACCATCTATGATTATCTTTGCCCCATGAATCACCCGGGAAGTATCAATATTGCAGATTATACCTACGAGCTGCCAAATGAAAAGATTGCCGCTGCACCTACATCCGATCGTGGAGATTCAAGATTGTTGGTTTATAACCAAGGGTTGATTATTGATCAGATTTTTACTTCTATTAAGTCCTTTTTACCATCTCCATCTACGCTCGTTTTTAATAATACGAAAGTTGTTAAGGCCCGCTTGTCATTTCAAAAAGATACTGGAGCCAACATCGAAGTGTTTTGCTTAGAGCCTCAAAAAGGAATTACCGTTGAACAATCATTTGCTAAACGTGATACAACCAATTGGATTTGCATGATTGGTAATTCAAAAAGGTGGAAGGAAGAGGTTTTAAATTTGAAGTTACTTGTTGCAAATACGGAAGTTGTTTTGTCTGCTACGCGATTAGAAAACTACGGACAAGAATCGTTAATTCAATTTACATGGAACAATCCTGATTTTTCTTTCAGTGAGATTTTAGAAATAGCAGGCGAACTTCCATTGCCGCCCTATATGAATCGTACAGCAACAGCGGATGACCGTATCCGTTATAATACTATTTATGCTGTTTACGAAGGATCTGTTGCAGCTCCAACTGCTGGACTACATTTTACCAATGAATTGTTGCAGGATTTAACATCAAATGGTGTTGAAACGCTTGATGTTTTATTGCATGTAGGAGCGGGTACGTTCAAACCCGTGAAGGCCGATAGTATGAAGGATCATGATATGCACGCAGAACGCATTAAGGTCAGCATAAATACTATTGAGAAACTGAATCAACAAAAAAAGCATCGTAAGATAATTCCCGTAGGTACAACATCCACCCGAACACTTGAAAGTCTTTATTGGATGGGTGTTCAAATTATTGAACATCGTCATCAAGCAGGTGATTTTTCAGTTAGCCAATGGGAGCCTTATGAATCGAAAAATAATTTTACTGTTGATGAGGCATTGACTGCATTAATCAATTATGCAAAGCAAAATGAATTAGATTTTATTGAAGGCTTTACGCAGATAATCATTGCTCCTGGTTATGAGTTTAAAATCATTGATGGATTAATCACCAATTTTCATCAGCCACAGAGTACATTGTTGTTATTAGTTGCAGCTTTAATTGGTTACGATTGGAGAAAAGTATACGAGCATGCGTTACAAAACAATTATCGTTTCCTAAGCTATGGCGATAGTTCTTTAATACTTCCTTAATTAGCACTCAGGAACATTCACCGAAATATTTGTTGCGAGTCCTCCTTCGGAAGTTTCTTTATATTTTGCACTCATATCTTTCGCCGTTTCCCACATACTCTTAATCACATCTTCTAAGCTTACACGAGCTGATAATGGATCGCTTTCTAAAGAAATATTCGAAGCAGTGATAGCCTTAATAGCACCCATACTATTTCTTTCAATACAAGGAATCTGTACTAAACCACCAATAGGATCACACGTTAATCCGAGGTGATGCTCCATTGCAATTTCTGCAGCCATTAATACTTGTCCTGGACTTGCACCTAAGCACTCTGCTAATGCAGCAGCAGCCATCGCACTGCTAACGCCAATCTCCGCCTGACAACCGCCCATCGCTGCACTAATCGTTGCATTCTTTTTAAAAAGCGTTCCAATCTCACCTGCAGTAATGATATATCGCACGATTTTATCTTCTGAAAAATCTTTTTCGAAACAAAAAGCATACATCAATACAGCGGGGATTACACCTGCGGCACCGTTAGTAGGGGCAGTGATGATTCTTCCAAAAGAAGCATTCTCTTCATTCACTGCTAAAGCAAAACAACTAATCCATTTGTTGACCGAATTAAAATCTTTCTCGCTGTTACGAATGCAATCAATCCATTCATCAACGTTGTTGTATTTTGCATTCGGCAATAGCTTGTTATTAATTTCAGCTGCACGACGTTTTACTTGTAATCCTCCAGGTAAAATTCCGTTTTTATGTGCACCACGATAAATACAATCTTTAATTTCTTTCCAGATATGTAAGGCCTTTTCAGTAATTTCTTCTTTCGTTCTCCACGCTTGCTCATTTAAAAAAATCAAGTCGCTGACCGATACATTTAACTGCTCGCAGTAACTCAATATCGAGTTAGCCATATGGCAAGGGTAGGGCGTTACTATCGCACTTTTGTTGATTGTGTTTGCTTCATCTGTTGCTACAAATCCACCACCAACAGAATAATAATTTCTTGATATTACTTCTCCTGATTTTAAAGTTGCTTCAAATACCAAAGTGTTTGGATGCTGAGGCATGCTTTTATCTTTGTGGAATATAACGTCACGGCTATACGAAAAGTCAATTACGTGCGTGTTGTTTAAATTCAACGTGTTTCCGTTCTGGATGCCTTCGAATTTTTCTGTAATGGTGTTAGTATCAATCGTAGTGTAATCTTCTCCGCTTAGGCCCATCAGCAATGCTACGTCTGTTCCATGTCCTTTGCCTGTTTTAGCAAGTGAACCATAGAGGTGAGCTTTAACAGAAACTACTTCTTCCAACGGACTAAATTGTTGTATTCTTCGGATGAACATTCCCGAAGCAATCCATGGCCCCATCGTATGTGAACTCGATGGACCAATTCCAATTTTAATCATTTCAAAAGCACTGATACTTTCCATATTCGATTTTATGCAATTGCAAATCTAATAGACTTGATTAAATTATCTTCTTTTGGGCGCTTGTTTTTTCTTCTGATGACGGAAATCTTTTTTCGCTCCTTCAGGTGGCGCTTCCGCCTTTTTCAAATGTGTAGAAGGATTCTTGTATTCAATCTTTTTTCCAATCAGTTTTTCAATATCACGAAGGTATGCTTGCTCTTCAAAGTCACAAAGACTAATGGCAATTCCTGCTGCTCCCGCACGACCAGTTCTTCCAATGCGGTGAACATAAGTCTCGGCCACATTGGGAATATCGAAGTTGATTACGTGACTTAAATTATCGATGTCAATTCCTCTAGCTGCAATATCGGTAGCTACTAACACCCGCGACTGACCGCTCTTAAAACTATTCAATGCATTTTGACGCTGGTTCTGCGATTTATCTCCGTGAATAGCATCTGCCTTAATACCGCTTTTTTGTAAATGACGTGCTACGCGATCTGCGCCATGCTTTGTACGTGTAAATACAATTGCGGAAGTAATAGGTTGTTCTAATAATAAATCAGAAAGGAAATCACGCTTGTCGCTTTTATTCACGAAGTATAATTCCTGTTTTACCAATTCAGCTGTCGATGAAACAGGTGTTACTTCTACATACTTTGGATTATTTAAAATTCGTTTCGCTAACTCAGCAATTTCCAGTGGCATAGTAGCCGAGAAAAATAAGGTCTGACGTTTTTCAGGAAGTTTTGCTACCACTTTTTTTACATCATGAATGAATCCCATGTCTAACATTCGATCCGCTTCATCTAAAACAAAAAACTCAATATCGTTTAATGAGATGATGCGTTGATTCATCAAGTCTAACAAACGGCCAGGCGTAGCCGTTAAAATATCAATTCCATTGCGTAAAGCCTGTGTCTGTGGTAACTGTGATACACCTCCAAAAATTACGGTATGTCTAATTGCTAAATGTCTTCCATACGCAGCAATGCTTTCATTAATCTGTATCGCTAACTCGCGCGTTGGAGTTAGTATTAAACAGGTGATTCCTTTTTTTCTCCCTTGCTGATGCATGAGCTGCAAGAGTGGAATGGAAAAGGCTGCTGTTTTACCTGTTCCAGTTTGAGCACATCCTAATAAATCATCTTTGTTTAAAATGATAGGAATTGCTTTTTCCTGAATAGGTGTCGGTTTTGAATATCCTTCTTCACGAAGTGATTGTAAAATAGGCTCAATTATATTGAGATTGTCGAAATTCATAAGTTGGGTTGACAACAATTAACGTTGTGCTTGTAAAAATGAAACTAAATAGTAGAGTGAACTGATGATCAACAATGTTTTTATCCACAATTTTTGATGATAGGTGGAGAGTGGATAATAGAAGTTGAGTAAAAGTAAAATCAGGTTAATGATTAATGCTGGCGTAAAGTTACTTACAATATTGTCGGGAACCACTACTTTATTCTGAATTGTTCTGATTTCTTTCATCGAATGCAAAATGGGCGTTTCACCTATCATAATCAGATTATTCGACTCTAAACCTTCAATTTCAGTATCACTTATAATTTCAATTTTACGCTGATCTGTTTGAATGGTATAGTAGAGTTGATCGTCGGCAGTAACGTTGGTTTTGATGATTTTCTCGACGCTAATTTTAGTCCCAATAAACTGGTCGGTTAACAAAAAGAGGGTAATCAGCAATAGAACATAAGAAGCGTTTTTACCCCAATAAATCTCGTGTATCGACTTGTTTTTCTCTTCTTCCTCTAACTTTTGCTTCCATTCCTGATAACGCATACGCGCCTGAGCTCTGGCTTTCTCTCGTAAAATAGCTTCGTAATTAATAGCAGGTTGCTGATAATTATGTCTTCCTTCACGAAAGTCGATAATACGATGATATGCCTCTGTAATTTTTCGGAATTGATCGGCCGCACCAGGACTATCATTCACATCTGGATGGAATTCTTTGGCTTTCAGACGATAGGCTTTTTTTATCTCTGCCATCGAAGCGGATGAACTAATTCCTAATGTTTGAAAATCGTTGAGCATAGCCGTAATTTGACAAAATACCTTTTACCAAAGATGTTGTCTTTATTGGTACTTTTGCAAAAGTAAACGAATATGAATATCCTGAATTATCTCCTCTACTATTTTATCATTTTACCAATTGCATACCTTCCTTTTAGGGTGCTTTATTTTTTGTCGGATGTGTTGTTTTTAGTGTTTTTTCATCTTGCGGGATATCGTAAGAAGGTGGTGTTGCGAAATATTGCCAATTCATTTCCTGAATTATCGAAAGAGGAGCATAATCGCATCGCATCAAAATTTTATCGTCACTTCTGCGATGTAATGGTGGAGACATTCAAGTCTTTCGCAATTACCAAAGAAGAATTGTTAAAACGAAATAAACTGACCAATCCTGAATTAATCGATCAGTATTTTGAAAAGGGACAAAGTGTGATATTAGCTGGAGGTCACTATAATAATTGGGAGTGGGTAGCAACAGGAATGGATCATCAGGTGAAGCATCAGGTGATTGCAATCTATAAAGCCTTATCGAATAAATTCTTCGATGAGAAAGTGTTGAAGTCGAGAAGTAATTTCGGTTTACAAATGATCAGTACCAAGCGCGTGGCAGAGGTATTTGATAATAACAAAAACGATTTGACCGCAACAATCTTCGCTATTGATCAAAGTCCATCGAATCCGCGTAAAGCCTATTGGATGCAGTTTTTAAATCAAGAAACTGCTTGCTTTTATGGAACAGAGAAATATGCACGTCAGTACAATATGCCTGTGTTGTTTGGCTCTGTGAAAAAGGTATCTCGTGGTCATTATGAGTATAGCTTCTCTGTTGTGACAGAAAATCCAGCATCCGAGGAAAAAGGATTTATTACGAAAAAGACCAATTTGATTTTAGAAAACGATATCTTGCAAGCTCCTGAATTTTGGTTGTGGACGCATAAACGATGGAAGCACCAACGTCCCGAAGGAATTCAGATGGAAACAGTATTCGAATTATAAATAATGCTACACTTTAAGAAGTTTGATTTAAATGAAAATGCCGATTGGGTCGTGTTTGTACATGGCGCAGGTGGTAGTTCTTCTATTTGGCATAAACAACTTAAAGCGTTCAGCGAAAAGTTTAATGTGTTGATTGTTGATTTACGTGGGCACGGAAAATCAAAGCATGTAAAGTTTAAGCTGGATAAGAAATATACTTTTGAAAAAGTAAGCAAAGATGTGCTTGAAGTGTTAGATCATTTAAAGATTCAGAAAGCACATTTCGTTGGAATTTCACTCGGTACATTAATCATTCGAATGATAGGAGAGATGCAACCAGAACGCATCAAAACATTGATTATGGGTGGTGCTATAACGCGACTGAATATCCGTTCTCGATTTTTGGTATGGTTCGGTAATCGAATGAAATCGATTGTGCCGT
>Ga0222712_10004012_pt1 | contig 15646 bp, 14 predicted proteins | sample C33_657DmetaG_FD_165043 | JGI IMG/M metagenome (GOLD analysis project Ga0222712, IMG submission 165043) | Estuarine water microbial communities from San Francisco Bay, California, United States - C33_657D | ecosystem: Environmental > Aquatic > Marine > Unclassified | place: USA: California... | reverse complement strand
TTGATGAAAAACAATGAATACCACCAGTCCAATGGCCAAGACCAACATCCCTAATGTGCCGAAAAACAGCACGGTTGAAACGTTCGAGGAGGATTCTATGGTTTGGAGGAGGGGCATTAGATTGAATACTTAGACGTATGTATGAAAGTATCTTTTTTAAAGTATAGTTTAAGCTCAGTAATAAATGCGGTTAAAATTATAAGATTCCTAGTTATCAAGACTAATGCATTTATTAGTGAGTATAATGATCTGAAATTATCATCAAAGTAATTATTTTTTGAAAGTATGTAGATAAAGAAAGTCCCTGAAAAATAAATTATAATTGATGATACAACTAGAAATGCCCCATCAATTTTAAAATTTTCTGGACTTGAACTGTAATTGACTTTTGAGAAAAGATAAATTAATGAAAAAATTAGGATTAACAATGCACTTACGCCAGTAGAAATTGAATCAAAATTTTGATTTTGAATAAGTATATTCTCAGTGAATAAAGTAAAAGCAAATAAAGAAGTAAACGTGATAAAAATTCTGTTTCTGATCTTTAATTTTATCAAATGAAATAAATAAAGCGAAACCAGAAAAAATTCAATTACTGTAAAAAACTTGAAGGCTACGAAAGGGGAGTTAAAAAAAACCTCAGAAATTGGATTTAAAATTAAATCGGTAAAAAAAGTTGCGAACAGATAGACGGATATTAACCTAAAGGGTTTAAGTTTTTTAGGGTAAATAACCGATAGAATAAAGGGAATGATTCCCAATAATAATGACAGGTATAATAAGTTTGTAGTAATAGGGTAGGTGTTAATATTTATTCAAATATAAACACTATAAAAGTAATTTGAAAGTGAAAGTCTATTTAATTATATCCTCAAACCAGCCAAGATGGCTATTCCTATCTGCAACAATTCCCTCATTTGTCTTAATTTGACCATCAATGTTTACAGCAGTATAGTTTAAAATTGGATTATTTTCTTTGTCAAGGCCAACCAATACATAAGTTTTTGCACCTTCCTCGTTTAGGGCTTTATATATATTTATACCAATACATCCTGGTTGTGAAATTATATCTTGAATAATATTCTTTCCAACAAATTGTGCTCCGCCTTCTCCATATTTATCGAAGTAATCTTTGACCATTTTGACACCTAAGTCATAACCTATGTGTTCGCCAACAGTTTCATCGACTAATATTTGCTCCTGGATTTCAACATTACTTTTTAACATGATTTTATATTTTTTGTGGATAAAAGCTTTTTGATTTCAGAAATTGAATTTCAGTAAATATTTATCCTTGGTGAAATGGGGTTCGTAGAATTACGATAAAAAAACCAATTAATTGTAATGTAAAACAATGATAATCAATAAGATAAATATATAATGGGTTTATTACTTAAATAAAGATAGGGGAAATCTACGTTTTTAAATGCGTAAAATTACGGTCAATGTTTTCGTGTTTTTCCCCAAAAAAAGAGGAAAATCTACTTGATGACATTTTTGATTTTTTTTTATTTAAAGGATAGTGTCATATGATTTCTCCAAATGATAAAATTTATTGCAACTTTGAGAATCCAATAGCAAATAAGCCAAAAGAGAAACAAGAAAACCTTCCTTTAAGCTGATTGTCTGAATAGTTTTTCAAGTCAACAGAACTTTACATTCTTGTTTTTTTTCCTGCTAATTTCAATCCTATTTAATGCCAATCGGGCTGGGTTTTTGAAAAAAATCTGGATTGGTATTTGACATCCCAATTCATCGATTTTCTAAAAATTTGGTAATCGTAGTTTTACGGGTTTTGCAACGCGTAGAAATCACATTGTTTTTGAAAGAATTTTGATATTGTACTTAAACCCCTGTGAACTATGTCAACAATTGAAATGATAAAAGTAGCCATTGCAGATGACCACAAGATTTTCCGGGATGGGATTAAAATGGCACTTTCAGGAAAAGAATACCTCAAAATCATTTGGGAGGCAGAGGATGGTAAAGATTTGATTCATAAAATGAAGATCAAATTGCCAGATGTACTCTTGATGGATATTAGAATGCCGGAAATGGATGGCATCAATGCGATTTCCTTGCTCAGGAAAGAATATGAAGAGGTCCGGATCATTGTGTTGACCATGTATGATGATCAGGAAATGATTTCCAAAATGATGGAAATGGGCGCCAATGCCTATCTCACCAAGACAACTGATCCTGAGGAAATATACAATGCCATACTTACCTGCATGAACGATGATTTCTATTTCAATGATTTGCTCAACAAGGCTGTCTTGATGAAATTGCAGCAAAAAAAGACGACCAGACAGTTTTATCCCAATGCTGTAAAGTTCACCGAAAAGGAAATCAGCATCTTGCGCTTGATCGCACAGGATAAGACAACTGAAGAGATATCAAAAGAGGTTTTTCTCTCCCCAAGAACCATTGAAACAATCAGGCAGAACATGAAAACCAAGGTTGGAGTGAAAACCATTGCAGGGTTGATCATGTATGGTACACGCAACAAATTGATTGACTAAACAGTAACAACGCCATGCTTAATAGCATACATGGCTAACCCAACCCTGCTTTTTACATCAAGTTTTGTGAACAAATTATCCCTCATGCCATCAATGGCCCTTGGGTTCATTTTCAGGTTTCCTGCAATTTCTTTGTAGGTCAGTTCTGAACATGCATATTTTAGAAAATCTATTTCATTCTCAGTTAACATGACTTTATCTAAATGCTGTTGTTCATTCTTGTCCCGAAATAAACCAGCCAGTTTACTGCTTGTTTGCGCAGAATAGTAATACCCGAACTCATGCACTGATTGAATGGCAGAAAGGAGTTCAGTTGGATGAATATCTTTTTTCATGAATCCTTTTACTCCTGCTTTTAAAAGCCTTATTAAAGCCAGCTCTGAATCGTACATCGTCAGCATCAAAATCTTCATTTCCGGGAAATGTTGTTGTAGATACAAAGCTGTTTGGTGGCCATCCATTTCAGGCATATTCAGGTCAAGTATTACCACATCTGGAAAATTATTTCTTTCCAATTGAGCAATGAGTTCTTTGCCATTGGATGCCTCAAAAATAACCTTGCATTTTCCTGAATTATTGATGAGTGAAGACAGTGCGTTGCGTAACAGTACATGGTCGTCGATCATTGCTACTTTGATGAAATCATTTTTCATTTTGGTTATTTTTTAATGGAATTTTAATGTGAATGGTTGTGCCAATATTGTGGGTTGAATAAATATTTGTTTCTGCAGCAATGATCTCGGATCTATAGTAGATGTTTTTGAGCCCTGACATTTTTCTAATTTCTTTTGTTTGCATGGTTTCTTCAATATTAAAACCTATACCATCATCAGAAATTTTTAAGTCTACTTGATTTATTTCATAAACAAGGTCGATGGTGATGGTACTTGCTTTTGCATGTTTAAGTATATTGTTACAGGCTTCTTGGAATATTCTGAATATAATCAGCTCTTTTTCTGACTCGAGAAACATTGTCTCTCCTTTGAGGTTGAATTCAACTTCAACCAATTTTGACTTATTTAATACTGCTATTTCTGCCTCGAGTACAGCAATCAGACCATGTGAGAAAAGTTGACTGGAGTCAAGGGATTTAGAGATGTCATTTAGGTCTATCAAGGATTTTGTGATGAGGTCTACAGACGAGGTTAAAAGATTTTTATTTGACTGATCTGATTCAAGAAAGTTATTGATCTGTAGCTTGGAAAGTGTTAGTCCAAGTGAAATATTGTCATGGATTTCACGTGATATTTTATTGAAAATATCTTCTTGGACTTCAAGTTTAGTTTTCAAGATTTCTTTTTCTGTTAATGTTTTTAAATTTTGAAATTCTTGTTTATGGGCTCTCAACTTAGTAGTATATACGCTAGTTAAATAAATAGTGAGCATAGATACTCCTAATAGAATTAACGAACTAAAAATCAATATTAATACTATTCGTAATTCAATAGGTAGCATTTTGTGGCTTTATAAATGTGATAGAATAATATTAGATATCCAAAATTTCCAATGAAACTCAGATATATTAATAAGATTTTTTGATAATCACCTAGATTATTGATTATTAGGTAGAATGGGGCAGTTGTATTCACGAAAAGAAAAAATCCTTTGTTTATTTCATTTGCCCATTGGCTAGTTTGTAGCCCGTCATTTTTGATTTTATGAGAGACTAAAACTCCAAAAAAAGCATTTACAATCAGAGACTCAATGATTACAAGTGCTGGTAAGTAATCAATTGAAATATTTACGGCCATAAAATATTTCAACGATAGAAATATTACAGTTGTAGTAACTGATATCAAGTAGTAAAACTTAAATTTTATTTTTAAGAAAAAATTTAAATAAAAAATAATTATGGTTGCTAATTCTATACTTAAAAAAATTATTTGGAAGTACTCTGAGAAAATGTAAAACGCATTTCTATAATTAAGAATTTGTGTAAGTAATATTAAGCTAGCGCTATCAATGAAAGATAGTAATGGAATCAGAATAAAAAATTTTAAATCCCCTAATTTTTGAATGTTCTTCAAGCCATAAAAAGTTAAAAACAAACTAAAGATGTTCATACTCACTATTGCAATAGATGTTAAAATCTTTAGTATTATCACAATTCTATTTTGTTCAAATTTATGCTACTATAAATTGCTTTACGCGTGAAAAACCCCATTTAAAAAGAGAAAAACACCGTCACATTATAATTCTGTGTTTTTGTCTTCAATAAGTTAGTATCTAATTGATATGCAACGTATTAAAAATGAATTATTTTTGATTTTGCTTTGCAGATAAAACATGACCGTAATTTCTGCAACCAGATAAAAGGGTAATTCTACTGAGTGTCTTGAACCTGATTTCGTCTAATATTGCATATTGTTAGAAAGTCAATATCCAGAACAATCCTAAACGCCCTAACATGAATGAACCCATAAAAGTAGCGATAGCCGATGATCATGTCCTTTTCAGGGCAGGAGTTAAATCAGCCTTATCTGTTCACAAAGACATTAAAATGATTGCTGAGGCAGACAATGGCATGCAGTTGCTAACTGTTCTCAAGCATGTTCAGCCTGATGTTATTTTGTTGGATATCCAGATGCCCATCATGGATGGCATCAATACATTGCCTGAAATTAAAAAATTATATCCAGACATCAAGGTGATCATGCTTACCATGCACAATGACCACTCCATGATTTCAAAACTCATGGAACTGGGTGCCAATTCATATTTAACGAAGAATTCTGACTCAGAAATCATCTACCAAGCGGTCAAAACCGTTCATGAACAGGAGTATTATTTTAATCAGCTTACCAATAAAGCCCTTATTGATGGTTTGAGGGTAAAACGCCAGGCTGAGGCAAGTTTGCCTGTTGACGCCAAATTGAGCGACAAGGAAATCACCATCCTTCGCATGATTTGCGAGGAGAAAAGCACAAAAGAAATTGCTGATCTGGTAGACCTTAGTCCAAGAACGGTAGAAGCCATTAGGGACAAGTTAAAGGTTAAAACCGGTGCCAAATCACTGGCCGGTCTGGTCATGTATGCAGTAAAATCAGGTATCATTGAAAACAGACCCATGGCAAATTGATCAGGCACATTGTCTGGGAATTTCCCCTAAAATCAATCAGAACTCGCTTTTCATTCAACCAAATAACCTCGGTTTTGTTAAACAAACATGTCTAACAAACCTGAGGTTAATATTTTTTGGTTCCGCCGTGATCTTCGCTTATTTGATAACACTGGCTTGTTTCAAGCCCTGAGCAGCGGAAAGCCTGTACTTCCAGTTTTCATTTTCGATAAAAATATCCTCGAAAAGCTTGAAAAGCCCGTGGACCTTCGGGTGCAATACATCCATGACGCGCTGAGTTCCATGCAAGATGAGCTTATCGGTTTTGGATCCGCCATAAAATGCTACTACACCTCACCAAAGAAGGCTTTTGAGGACCTTTTATTCCATTATTCCATTGGAACCGTTTTCACCAACCACGATTATGAGGATTATGCCTTGCAGCGTGATCAGATCATCGGGGGAATACTGGAGAGCAATGGGGTGGGATTCCAGACTTTCAAAGACCAGGTAGTTTTTGAAAAATTGGAGGTGAGCAAGGATGACGGATCTCCTTACACAGTGTTCACTCCGTATTCCAGAAAATGGAAGTCACGTTTATTGTCCAATCCCATTTCATTTTCACCCTCAGAAAAATTCTTAGACAATTGCTATCGGCATCCTGACAATGCCATTCCTTCGCTTGCATCCATGGGGTTTTCAGTGCAAGCCTGGATTTTTCCCAAATCCACCGTGCCAGATGCATTGGTCAAAGGCTATACGGATGATCGCAATTTTCCTGCTATCAATGGCACTTCCAGGTTTGGGGTGCACCTCAGGTTCGGCACCATCAGCATCAGGAAACTGGTTGAATATGCAAGGGGATTGAACGAGACATTCTTGAATGAGCTGATTTGGCGGGATTTTTATCACATGATCCTTTCCAATTTTCCTCATGTGGGGAAGGGCCTGTCTTTCAAAAAGGCTTATGATGCTATTGAGTGGAGAAACAGCGAGGAAGATTTTCAGAAATGGTGCAAGGGCGAAACCGGCTATCCAATTGTTGACGCTGGCATGCGTGAGCTCATGGCCACAGGATTCATGCACAACAGGGTCAGGATGATCACTGCAAGCTTCTTGACCAAACACCTTTTGATTGATTGGCGCTGGGGTGAAGCCTGGTTTGCAGCAAAACTCCTTGATTATGATTTGGCTGCCAACAATGGTGGCTGGCAATGGGCATCAGGATCAGGCTGCGATGCAGCACCATATTTTAGGATTTTCAACCCAGCCCTTCAGACGGAAAAATTTGACAAGCAGGGAATTTACATCAGAAAATGGGTGCCTGAATTTGATACGCTCCAGTATCCCCAGCCAATGGTTGTACATGAAGTAGCAAGAAAAAGGTGTCTTGAAACTTATGCCAAGTACTTGGGTAAGGATTAAATTATACTTTTGCAGGGTTATGATGAGGAAGATTGACTGGTACATTCTCAAAAAGTTCCTGACTACTTTTTTCTTTTCACTGATACTGCTCACAACGATCAGTACGGTGATTGATATCAGTGAGCATACGGATGATTTTGCGGACTCCGGTTTGACCGCAAACCAGATCATCATGCAATATTATGTAGGATTCATTCCTCATATTGTTGCCATGCTTTTCCCTCTTTTCGTTTTTATTTCTGTCATTTTTTTCACATCGAAAATGGCAAATCTCTCTGAGTTCATTGCCATTCTTTCTTCTGGCGTTAGTCTTCAAAGGATCTTAAGGCCCTATTGGGTTGGTGGGATCTTGCTGGGTTCCATCCTCTGGTACGCGAATGCCTACATTATTCCCAAGGCCAACACGATCCGTACAACTTTTGAAGCCAAGTATACCAAGATTGCCCTGCCACAAACAACCAATGGTGGGATTTACATGCGTACGGACTCCTTCAGCTATGCAGGCATGCGCTATTATGACACCACGAGCAAAGCGGGGGGCAATTTGTTTATGGAAACCATCAGCGGTAATCAAGTAATTTACAATCTCAGGGCTGATAATTTTACCTGGGATACTTCCAAAAGAAAATGGAAACTGAATGGGGTGGTGGAGCGTAGGCTCAATGGATTAACGGAGGATGTAAGTTTTGAATACGAGGTTTTTAAGAAATTGCCATTCCTTCCCTCTGAACTCAAACGCGATGAATTTTTACAGGCAAGGATGATTTCCCCAGACCTGCAACGGCGCATTCAAAAGGAAAGATTGCGCGGTTCTGAAACGGTGAAGGAGCTCGAAATGGAAAATGCCCATCGGACTGCAACACCTGTTGCCGTAGTGCTCCTTACCCTTATTGGAGCCATTTTGGCTTGCAGGAAAATCAGGGGTGGGAGTGGTGTTCACCTCGCGATGGGCATCATCATTTGTGCCGTATTTATCCTGGCTGATCGGTTCTCTACTATATTTTCTACCAAGGGTGACCTTGACCCCTATCTGGCCGCCTGGATTCCGAATGTCATTTTTGGAGGATTGACCTTGTATCTGTACAAGAAAGCCCCGAAATAATTCAATTATTTTTTTCAAAAGCTTGTGCACCTCGGTCGCTTTGTTTTACCTTTACGCATCCAAAAATTCAGACTACAATTTCATAATTTTTCCCAATGGATTCAATAAAAGAGCGCTTTAAGGTAAAGGCAGACCTCCTTGGTGCAGAGATCAAGCAAATGATCAAAGAACATGGAAACAAGGTGATCGGTGAGGTTACCCTGTCTCAGATATACCAGGGCATGAGAGGCATGACCGGACTGGTCTCTGAAACATCCTTGCTGGATGCCAATGAGGGCATTCGTTTTCGTGGGTATTCCATTCCAGAGCTGAAGGAGAAATTGCCAGCAGTCGAAGGTGGCTCTGAACCACTTCCTGAAGGTCTATTCCATTTGATGTTGCTCGGTGAACTTCCTACCCAGGAAGAGGCTGATACCATCACTGCCACCCTGCAAAGGCGTTCACATGTACCGAACTATGTGTTCGATACCATCGAGGCACTGCCTGTATCATCCCATCCGATGACCATGTTTGTAGTGGCCATCATGGCCTTGCAGAATGGAAGTCATTTTGCCAAAGCGTACGGGTCTGGCATGAACAAAAAAGATTATTGGGATGCGACTTTTGATGATACACTAGATCTTATCGCCCGTTTGCCCAGGATCGCCGCCTATATCTATAGAAGAAAATACAGGGATGGCCAGCATATTGAACCCAACGGATTGCTGGATTGGTCTGGTAATTTTGCCCATATGATGGGTTATGATGATGAAGGGTTTAAGGAATTGATGCGTTTGTACATGACCATCCATGCAGACCATGAGGGAGGTAATGTATCCGCCCATACAACCCACTTGGTTGGCTCTGCGCTCAGTGATCCGTTTCTCAGCTTTGCAGCTGGTATGAATGGATTGGCAGGTCCTTTGCACGGACTGGCCAACCAGGAAGTGATCAAGTGGATATTTGAAATGCGTGAAAAATTGGGGGTTGAACTTCCTTCTAAAGAACAAATTGCAGAATATGTCAAAAAAACCCTGTCTGAGGGCAAGGTAGTTCCTGGATATGGACACGCTGTCTTGAGGAAAACCGATCCAAGGTTTACTGCGCAAATGGAGTTCGGCAAAAAACATATGCCCAATGACCCTCTGGTTCAAACCGTTTGGTCAATCTATGAAACTGTTCCTGAAATTTTGAGCGCACTAGGCAAGGTGAAAAATCCATGGCCCAATGTTGATGCACACAGTGGAGCCTTGCTGGTGCATTACGGCATGGTAGAATATGAATTCTACACCGTATTGTTTGGCGTGAGCCGTTCCTTGGGTGTTTTGGCCAGTCTCTGTTGGGACAGGGCCCTTGGAATGCCACTCGAAAGGCCTAAATCTGTTACCACAACGTTGGTAAAGGATTGGCTTGAAGGCAAGGACAATATTTGGGGAGACTGATTTTTTAAAATCAGCATCTAAAGATCCATGAATGACTCATTGATGTACTTTACCAGTGACAACGAGTTTTTCAGGTCCAATTTCTTCAGAATCCTTGCCCTATGGGTTTCTACGGTTCTTGGTGATAGGAACAAAGACTCAGCAATTTCCTTGTTGGTACTGCCATTCTTGATCAATTTAATGATCTCGATTTCCCTTTCAGTCAGTTTGCTCAATTTATTGTCGTCTTCATCCACCAGCAATTGATTGGTGATGTTCCGTTGAATTTCAGCGCAAATGTATTTTTCACCTTTCATTACCGCACGGATGGCATCGTACATTTCTACCTTGTTCGAGTTCTTCGTTACGTAGCCTGTTGCACCATTTCTGATCATCTTCTTTGCAAAAGATGGTTGATTGTGCATGGAGACACCGATGATTCTGGTACCAGGAGCCAACTTTTTGATCATTTTAGTAGCCTCAATTCCTGAAAACGGATTGATGTTGATGTCAAGAATCGCGATATCTGGTTTTACATCAGTTATTTCGTCAATGAGACTTTTTGTATTGTCATAAACTTTTACGACCTCAAATTCCGGATCCATGTTGATCAGGGTAGCCCAGGTTTCAGCAATCAGCAAGTGGTCATCTGCGATGATAATTCGGATCTTTTTGGTCATAATGTTAATTCAAATGGTAAATTAATGAATACTTCGATACCTTCTCCAGGTTTGGTTTTTATTTTTACTTCCCCACCATAGAACTCAACGCGGGAAAGAATGCTTTTCAGTCCGATTCCTTTCTTTACAGTAGCCATTTCAAAACCAACCCCATCGTCTTTGTAGATCATCTGCATTCCCTTTTTATTTTGTTCTATTTTGATCTCAACTTTATCGGCATTGGCATATTTAAAGGTATTGCTACTCAGTTCTTGTAGTACACGGAACATCATGATTTTGTGTTCATGCAGGAATTTATCCGGATCCTTTCCCTTGTATATTTTCAGGTTGAAGGAAGGCTTTGGTATGATTGAATAACTTGCAATCAGTTCAATGGCGGCCTCTCTGAAACCAAGGTCTTTGATGGCTGGCGGGGCAAGGTTTCTTGAAAGTCTTCTTACCTCGTCAATGGTTTTTTTGATGGTGGACTGTGCCTTGTCAATATCTTCTGTATTGATTGTTTCTTTTTCCTTGAGGATATTAAAGTAAACACTGATATAGGCCAACATTTGTCCCACCCCATCGTGAAGGTCTCTTCCGATGACATCACGTTGTTCTTCTTCTGCCTGAAGTCTGGCTTCCATCAACTCTTTCTCCTTTTGGACACTTTCAAAAAGTATCTTGGTTTCAAGGTCCCGGATATCTGTTACATCCCAGTGGATTCCAATAGAGCCACGGACTTTGCCTTTCAGGTCAAATGTTGGGGCACCACTGATAACCCATGTGGCAAGGTCTCCATTCTTCTTTTTTATCTTGATTTCATAAAGTCCTTCTTTGCCGTGTTGACGATTTCGGCGTTCCTGAAGGTTGATTTCTTTTTCTGAAAGTTCTGTAAGAAAAATATTGTCTGCCTTGCTGCCCAGCAGCTCATCCTGTTCATATCCTGAAATGCGTTCAAATGAAGGATTGACATAGAGAATTCTTTCATCATTGTCCACTTCCATGATCCCGAGGTTCATGTTTGAAAAGAGGTTCCTGTATTTTGCCTCATTCTCGATGACCATGGTTTGTGCCATGTACTGCTCATTGATGTCACGAACGTGGATAAGCAATTTGTCGCCTCCAAGTTCATCTTCACTGAAATTGCTGTATACCGCTTCAATCCATTTTAATTCTTTTTGCTTGTCCTGCATCTGAAAGCTCAATGCACGCTGTGTCCCCAGGTGATTCTCAGCGAAGTCTTCAATGCTGATGGTGCTGTCCTCTGATGGGAGACTGAAAAAAGATTTTCCAATGGTTTCCTGTTCAGTAAATCCAAGAATTCTCTTGATGGAGGGAGAGACATACTCAATGATGCCTTCCTTGTTGATCAGAAAGATGATGTCCGCAGATTTATTCGAAATCATCTCATATTTCCTTTTCTCTTCCTCCAGGGTGTAGAACATTTTTCTCTCTGAAGTGATGTCGAAAGCGGTGCCAATATATCCAAGGAATTCATGATCTTGGGTAAAGCGTGGTACAGCTATTTCATATACCCATCTGTATTCACCAAGTTTGTTCCTGACGAGATATTGCATCTCGCATTTTTGTTTGGCAAGCAGGTGCAACATCCAGTCATCAATGGCAGTTTTCTTGTGGTCCGGATGAACAACTTCTGCAAACACTGATTGGTCAGGAATTTCTTTGAGGTCAAAGCCAAAGAAGTCCCTAGAGGCCTGATTGGTGTAAGAAACTTTATTGTCTTGCCCGGAAACCCAAATCATCACAGGCATTGATTCCGTAATGAGTTGAAATCTTTCTTCAGATTCCCGAACCTGGTTTCTGTAGTTTTCACTTGCGGTGATGTCGGTTAATCTTCCTGAAATAATCTCATCATTCAGGTTTGAGTCAAACTTGATCTTACCTTCTTCCAGTATCCACCTGATCTGGCCCGACACTTTGTTTTTAACCTTGTAACGCACTGACATGCTGCCATTGAGTTGGAACTCTCTTATGGCATCATCATATACTTTCTTGAACTCGTCAAGGATACACTCCCTTTTTTCTCCCCAAACATCTCCAACCTTTGGATTGAATCCCATGAACAAAGGCCATCTTGAGGTAAAAAAGTTTTTTGATTTGTTTTTTTGGTAAATCAGGTAATAAACGTCATTGGTTGATTCAAGAAAATTATTCAGCCTGTTAAAATTGTCTTGTGCCCTTTGCTCTGTTTCTACCCTGTCGGAGATATCTGACCCATAGACGTTGTATTCATCGAATTCTTGTCTTTTGATGACCTTGAATGAATAATTTCTGTTGTTGGCAATCAGGTCAACCGTTATTTGCTTTTCCCTCGGCTTTACTTGTAGAAGATGCGTCCAAAAATCATTGATGTTGAAGATGGCTCCTTCATATACTACACTTGAAATAGTACTGGCATTGTTATTGTTGAACAAAATCTTGCCATTCGCATCAATCCTGAAGATAGGATTGGGGTTCTCATTGGGAAACGATGCAAGATTTTTAATCTCCTCATTATTCTGTAACCTTTCAGTGATATTTCTTATCACACAAACAATTTGAGTAGAGCTCTTATTATTGGTGATTACTGGCGACAGTGCAAAACCTGCACCTATTTTTTCATTGTGTTTAGATAAAATAAAAGTTACATACTCTCTTGATTTACCTGACTTGATGATTTCAGCAATTTCATTTTTTAGGTCTAACTCTTTTGCATCGAACAATAGATCCTGAAACTGCATCCCAATCATCTCCGAGGGTTCATATCCCAACATTTCCTTAGCACTTGGTGAAGACTTTCGGATGAGACCACTGCTGTGCAGGTTTAAAAAAAGGTCTGAGGATTGATTGATGATGGTGAGTTCCTGCTTTAATTTTTCAAGGTCGTCATGTTCATTTTTCAATACAGATTTCATCTGTTGAATATCGAAAATGGCATCATAGGCAGGGAAATCGGAATAGGTTAGCCCCAGTTCAAGCAATTTCTCGTGTTCTTCCGCCCAGAGGGATCCGAAGAAAACTATTTGATTTTCATCAGCCCTGTGCTCAAACTGGCCCTTCAGTAGGGTATTATTAAAACCATGAAGCCCGATCAAAACAAATCCGGAACAAATCGCTTTGAGTTGTTCAAAATCCGCTTGGGTACTCGATTTTGGCCTGATAATGTAAAAGCTGTTGTGGAATGAATTAATTGATGCATGTTTGCCTGACAGCATTTTTTCCAGGGAAGGGCCTTTCTTGATGATTGACATTCCTTCATCCACAATGAAGTAGAAGGGGAAAAGCCTATCTATTTCAGGTAACTGAACTGATGGTTTTGTATCGTTGGATTTTACTTCTCCCATATGATCCTGAATAGGTCATGGTCAAGATCACTGTTTATTTTTTCAGTTTCAAGTACAATCAGTATGCCTGGCTCATTGAACATTTTAACAATTCCATGAAGCATTCCTTCCATCATGGCCGTCAGCCCAGGACGCTGTGAATGGTATTCAACCAACATGGAATCCCCATCCATCCGGACTTTGAATTCCGGGGCCACAAGTTCAGGATAGGTCAGAAAGACCCTGTTGTGAAAGTTGGGCAGATTCAACATGAATTCTTTGAAGTTCAGACCTCCCGAAGCCATCATGGAGGGATATTTTTTCAGGGAAATATCAAGAATCCAGAATTCCCCAAACATCTTTAAAACAGTGTTGAGATCGGTATGCAATACTTCAGAAACTGCCCCTGCCAGTCGGTAAGTATACGTATCATCATAGACCTGATGATTCTGAAACTCATGCACGTCAATCTTGCTTTTTGCAATGATTTTTAGCCAGGTTTCTTCGCCAAATTCTTTGATCACTAAGTCTTGAATCGATTGATTGATAATGCCGTACATGTATAAAGGTTAATGAATATGAATTTACTAAATATTCAACTGTCCATTAAATCAGCTTGAATGCTTTTTTTCGCAAGGAGTAATTACCATCAATTTCATTACGTATAAATACGTAATGTTAATTTTGGATGATGTCAGATTTTTCTTCTTGAAAACTCCCGCTTGATGAGCTCGAGTTCCCTACCTGTTTGACCAGAAACGGAACTGTTTTCCTGTGCCCTTCTCATCAAATAGGGAATGACTTCATGAACAGGGCCGAAGGGGAGATATTTTGAAACATTGTATCCGGCATCTGCCAGATTGAAGGTGAGGTTATCGCTCATACCATACAGCTGTGAGAAATGCAGGTGAGGATGGTTTGCTGGAAGTTGTTTGGATCCAGATTCATTCGCAGCCAATAAATTGCTTTTTTCATTGTGACTGGCAACGATGATGGAAACCAATTCTATTTTTGCTATGCAAAGCTGAACTGCCGCATCATAATCCCTGTCTGTTGACTCCTTGTTGGGTTGGATAGGCGATGGATAGCCCAATTTTTCTGCCCTTGCCCTTTCTTTTTCCATGTAAGCCCCTCTGACCAGTTTTAGCCCGGCAATAAATCCGGATTGCGCAGCCTCTTCAAGAGTCTTAGTGAGGTATGATAGCCGATCTGAGCGATAAAGTTGAATGGTATTGTATACAACAACTTTTCCATGGTTGAATTGCGCCATCATCTCCGTTGCTACTGCATCTATCGCATCTTGAATCCAGGATTCTTCTGCATCAATCATGATACCAATGCCGGCATCAGATGCTGCCTGGCATAAGCGCGATGTTCTGGCAATGAGTTGTTCCCATTGGCCCTTTTCTTCCTGGCTCAATCCTTCAAGCTTATTGTTAAACCGGGTGCGCAATGGCTCTTTGCCCTTTGTAAATAGGGTAGTATCCAGTTTTTCAAGGAGTGAAATGGAAACCAGGCCGGTTATTTTGATGCTGATGAAGGGTATGTTTTTTCTCGTAGATGCAAACTGGATGACTTTGATAAAATAATTGGCCTCTGCCTCATATTTGTTTTCATCACCTTCTCCTCCCTCGACCCCATAATCCAGGATCACCTGTACGTTGTATTTTTCAAGCATGTCAGCAACACCAACCGTCTCCTCAAGGGATTCACCTCCCACAAATTGCCGAAACAAGGTATTTTTGATAATTCCTTTGACGGGAAGACCTGATTTGATGGCCCAGGGAGTGATTTTCGTTCCCAATTTTACCAAGGGTGCTACATGCATGGCAGAAAATAAAAAACGGGCCCTCTTCAGATCGCGGTCAGTTTTATAGGCGAAGGCTTTTTCAGTATTGTTGAAATTGCTGGGCTGCGCTGGATTCGACATGTGGCAAGGACTTGAGAGGCCGCAAAGATACAGCGAAATTGATGTTTACAGTTGTTAGTTTTTGTTTTCATCCATGATTTTGGACAAAAGCTCTGACTTGGAGTGGATATTGAGTTTTTTATAGATGTTCTTCAGGTGATAATTGATGGTATATGTAGTCACAAAAAGTGTATCAGACATTTGCTTATAGCTATACCCTTTTTCAACCAATGCAACAATCTCTTTTT
>Ga0222712_10004011_pt1 | contig 15647 bp, 16 predicted proteins | sample C33_657DmetaG_FD_165043 | JGI IMG/M metagenome (GOLD analysis project Ga0222712, IMG submission 165043) | Estuarine water microbial communities from San Francisco Bay, California, United States - C33_657D | ecosystem: Environmental > Aquatic > Marine > Unclassified | place: USA: California... | reverse complement strand
TGAGTGGCTCTGGTATCTACATTTATGAAAACAACACGGATGGTGATCTTAAGCTGCCCAAGGCAACAGCATCGGGTGTGAGAGTTATTGGGCCTAGAAAACGATTTCAAGGGGATAGCTATTTTATGAAATGGGTGGGTCACCCGATGAACCTTCTTCGCTTTATTGAGGAGATTGTTCCCAAAGGTGTCCCAGCCAATCAGCAAAAACTAGAGGAGAATTCTATGCCTACAGAGAAATTGATTCTCGATCAGCCTGACACCGTTACCACTAAGGGCAAAATCGAGCATGTGGTCGAAACCGGTCCCGTTACCATGCCAATTAACGATTCTGTTGCCCCCGCACATCCAATTCCTGATGTGTTGTTGACAGAAAATCCCTTGGATGGTGTTGAAATTATCAAGGGATAATCAGCCACTTATTGTAAAAATGTCCGCTATATACCCGTATGTCAACCCGCTGGATAAGGCAGCGGAACAGTTCGGGTTGCGGACCCGTTGCCATTTTGAATCTGCTGAAATGGCTAGGTGAGCCGGTCACCTACGCCGAAGGTTATCCACATTTTTCCAAGAAAATGAAAACCAGCAGATATGGCACAGAACTAAGGGATTTTGTCAGAGTTCTTTACAAAATAGAGAATATAAAAATCAGTCCCAGAACCGTGCCGAACATCGGCGTGATTGATGATGCCCTCGAACACGGGAGGGCAGTTATCATGAAATCTGCTTATTTCAACGGAGATGCGCTGGAAGGACATTACTTTCTAGTCACAGAAAAAACGGACAAATCCTTTTTTTGCGTGAATGTAAACCATCGACACCAATGGGTTTCAAAGCCAAGTTTCAGACTAAAGTGGTTACAACACCACCAAAATTACTGCACGGAGTGCGGTATAGCACCATACTGCTGGATTATCAGGAATATCTAGAATTTCTTGCAATTACCCAATCCATGAATGATTTGTGACCTGTAAACTTGTCCCTTATTTTGGACTTAAAGTGATCCCAGACATCATGAAATTTTGGGTGGAGGTCCAGATTATCCACATCATCCAAATTAACCCATTTGGCTTCACTATGTTCTGGTGAAATGATGGGTTTAAATAATTTGTTTATTGCGTAAAAATAAGTACGGAATAATTTTTTATTGTCTTTGTAGTCGTACTGACCAAATGGGGTGCCGGAACTATGACCGCATTCTTCCTCTGATTCCCTGAGTGCGGCTTCTTTCAGCGACTCTCCTTTTTCAAGCTTGCCACCGGGAATAGTCCATTTGCCGTAATGATCACCTTCGGTGCTTCGCTTGAGAAGGAGTATTTTTTTGCCGTCTGTGAACAGGATGCCTGCGCTTAATTTTGTTGGCTTCATCCCTTTGGTCCTCTTTTTAGGGGGACGGGTTTGAGTTTTTCCGTGTGACGATCAGGTTGCCCCTTTAAGTGATGCATTGTGTTGACAAGTTCTTTGGTTATTTCGGCAGCGGAGTTACCTGTACACTTGGTGGAGTGTTGTATTGAAACTGTTTTTCTTTCTCTATTGTAAAAGCCTTTGCTTATGACAAAGCATTTCTGGTCGGGATGCCAAGTAACGACACCTGCCCATTCCCCATCATCCCAATTTCTTGAAGAAACTAGCAATCTCAGCGGTTTCTCAGTAAATACATGTTTAGTGTGGTAGCCGTGGTTTTTCATGGCTGCGCTGATATATCCTAAGCAAATCTTTGCAAAACCTTCAACAGCTTCGTCTCCGGTAGTCCTGTAATTGACTTCAACGCTGTATCTGCTGGTTTCTACAGCTTCTATCAGCGTGTTGTCTTTATGTTCTTGGATAGTTTTCATATTTCCACGCAAAGTTGCGCCAAAATATTCGAGACAAACCTTTAAAAGTCCTTCTTTATCAACATGTTTTTGTTGATACTTGTCAATATTTTTTTCGTCCCGCCATGTAGAAAATGTTTTCATCTTTATCTCCGATACATATATATTGCAATATGATACCTAAATTTACAGACTGGTTGCTCATAAAAGAAGGCTTCAATGAACCCCGCAAAGGCATGAAGTCACGCTGGAGCGTTTCTTATAAAAAGAGTATCGACTGCTCTCATCCCAAGGGTTTTAGCCAAAAGAATTACTGCAAGCGCAAAGCCCGTGGTGGTAAGTATTTAGAATCTACTATCGGCACAGAAGATGTTGATTTTTCTCAAATCGAGCAAAGGTACGCTAAGGCAAAAATTTCAGTCATGTTGGTCAGACTTTACGACCAGATGACAAATCAGAAGTTACTTACAAATATATCCACGATTGCAAATCTAAGTGGAAGCGCCTATGGTGTTTATGTTAGCAGCGAGAACAAGAAGGCCATCGGTTCCGACATCGTCAACAAAATCAAAATGATATATCCAAATGATCCTGCTTTGGGAGAAAAACTGCAAAAACTTCCCAAGAAGGTTTTGTTGCAATACATTCCACATTTGGACGAGAAAAAAATTGTCCCTTCTGATGTGATCCATGTTGATGTCAACAGACATCTAAGTAATTTGGGCGACACACCGGCAGCAATCCTTGAGATTGCAAGCACAATTGTGCATGAAGCAACACATGTTTTGGAATATGAAACGACCGGACATACTGAGGACGGCCCCAATACTCCGGTCGAAATAGCTGAGAGGAAATTCAAAGCATGGTGCAAACAAAACTGGAAAATGCTCCAGCAGAAGTTTGGATTTCAGGGTGATTACCCTTTCAGGATGTGATATCACATCATTTTTATAGGTAAAATATCTCCAAAGCGTGTCAAAAGTGCGTCTTGCCAATCCTTCTTCTCTTGGAGCCCTTCTGCCAAGATGGTTGCGCCGTCCAATTGCACTCCACCATTTGGTCCGGGTGGATTGGCAATTCTACTACGAATGCGTCCTAAAATGATCTTTGCAAAAGCTAGAGCTCCCTCTTGCATGGCTTGCGTAACCAATTTGAAATCTGGCCTTCTGGGAAGATATCTAACAGCTACAGGATAAGTTCTGTAGGGAATGGGATAAATTTTGACATACTCATACCCTCCTAGAAATTCCCATCCACCCTGCTGGCCAGAAACACGATTGTACATATCCTCATATTGTTTGTAGAGAACCCAATCTGACATTTTGCCCCATACAGGTTGTTGCGGGTTGATACCGCCAGCGATTGAACCGTAAGCGCCAGCGCCCATGTATTCCAAAGGAATAACGCCGCCTAAGTCTGATGCAGAAAATGCGTAGTTGGCGGTTTCTTTATAAGAAATCTGACGCACAAATCCTACATCATTGGGCATCTTGTAAACGCTTTGACCGGGTGTGGTGTAAAAGGTGTAATACTGAAAATATTCTGCCGGTGCGTAGTCTTCAAATATCTGCAAGGCAAAATCTATGCAGTTTTCGACCTGTTGGTCATCAAGTTCCAAGGGCAAAACTGGAGCTCCGAGCATGGTAAGAACATATTCTTTGATTTGCCCACGAACTTTTTCTCTGTTTTTTCTTGGACCGATCTTTTCAAGCGGGTCTGTAGCTCCCAAATTGCCGCAGCCTTGTCCGCAGGAAAGCTGATTGTACTGATCTTTTGTTGCCCGTGGAATATAAAGAGTGTTGTTAGCCATATGCATCCTTTGTCAAAATGAACTCCCTTTTCTTTATATATTGGTGAGGGAAAAGATATATATTTGATCGTGAGTACAAGCTTGTAAGGAAAATCTTTTCATGGAATTTAGAGAATTTTTATGGAAGACTGCCGACGATATGCCGGATAGGTCGTTTTATTTCCATCAAAAACACTATTTTCGCAATCTCCTTGAGATGGCTGAGGAGGGCGATAGAATTCGCCTTCCGGTTCACATCGATGAAGAAGATTTGGAATTTTTAAAGCAATTTGAAAACGAGGCTTATTGGCCAAGCGCCCTGTACCAACGCTACAAAATGCTTTTTAATGAAATCATGAAGATGCACGATTACAAGTTGCGATCTGGTATGCATCAACTGAAAGATGCAATTCTTCAGGCCATAAAAACGCAAAACTGGAACAAGCTGAAAGAGTTGGAGAGTCATCTGGTCCTACCTGATGAACAGATAGACAGGTTGAAAAGAGATTACGGACCAAACATTCAAAAACATGATTCTGAACTTGAATCAAGAGCGGACAAGATTGCCAACAAACACATGAAAGAGCAAGATTACTGGATTGGCGATCCAGAGACTGCTGAATTTGTTTTTCCAAAAAGGGTGAAAAGCAAAAAAGGTGGTATGAGGGCTGCAAACAGGGCCAAAGAAAAAATCAAAATTTATGCAAAGCCTTACCTGAATCGTCTTTACCATCGACTGGAAAGAACCGCAGGACATCCTCACGATCCGAACAGCGGTTTGCAGGGCGAGGGCAAGTACGGATTTGATATGTCAAATCCCGTGGCTGGACTTGGGGAAGACCTGCCTCACACCACGGCTGGAATGAAATTTCCGACTTACACGCAAATAAACAGACGCATGAGTGAGTTCATGGTGCAGAACTCACATAGAAATTTTGGTGAAATATCAGGACCGGGAATTGTGTGGAAAAAAGTTCCCCACATGAAAGACACAGAAACTGCCGGTTACTATCTGAAAAAATTTGAGAAAGAAATATACAACCAGTACAAGAACGACACAAGCTTCGGCACTAAAGACAAGGTTTTAGCATATGCAAAAGCCGAAGCAAACAAGCGAGTCATAGCGATGGCTGAACGCAAGGAATTGTTGGGTCCTCCGATCCCCGGCGTGGACGAGAGAGGTCGCAAGAGTCGCAAGACAACTCGTTTTCCGGTTCGTGTGCAAAGAGTCAATGGGAAAAAGGTTTTAGTGAATCCACCTCTTTATCTGCCTTACAGAAAAGAAGTTGTTAATGGCAAAGAGAGAGAAGTTTTGGTTGTAAATCCAGCCATGTTTTATCGTGAATTGGGAACCGACAAAAAAGACTATCAATACGAGACATACACAGACGAAGCTGGCGTTGAGAAAACCAGAATTGTGCGTGACGCTCAGGGTAAGCCCGTGTGGAATGTGCCTGAAGATCAGATTCTTGGCCACGACAAAAAATATGTCAAAGTAAAAGATGACGATTTCAAATATGGCAAAGAAATTCAAAAAGATGGTTCAATCGACTTCAACCACAACAGCGAATCTCTGCATCATTACATTCCCGGCACAGAAGAATTTGAAAAAGTATTTAGCGACATATTTGCGAACCAGAAGGAAGTCGAATTGGTTCGTTCTAAGGGAGCTTATTCTTTGCAAGAAAGTCCCGGCTCTGGTTTTACCTACGATATCATGAGGGGCATTCTGGACTGCATCAACATGAAATCGTGCGGTGAGAAAACGCCTTTTGAAAAAACCAAGATGCTTCAGAATGTTGAAATCATCTACATGATTATTTTCAACACTATGCAAATGGATTTGCGCAAGCACCTTATCGGCAATCTTGATAGAGCCCGTGGTCGTCGTGAATATGCCCGTAGCAAAGCATCCATGTACGCTCAGAAGGATTTGGGTGGAGGCTCAAGAAGACTCCGTGCCATGACCCCTGAAGCCAGAAGGAAACACAGGCGCAAGCCCAGAAAGGGTGTTCGTCTCATTCCGGCTAATTTGCAAGAATACAGGGATTTAAAACAAAAACTTGCAGGATTGAAAAACAAGGCTGTGGCCGTGGATCACGAAGCGCATGATGCAATTCAAAATGCAAAACAAAACATAAGCGACATGACTGTTCAGGCTTTGACCAAAGCTATGGCTGACCGGTATGAGGTGGCAAACGAGTTGCGAGATTTGTTGGCTGCAATACATGCTGAATATAAAGATGAGAGAAGTACAATTGACTCGGACCAGTTTGCTCAAGATCAAATAAGGTCTTGGGTTGACGATGATTACAATTCCGACCAGATGTTGAATGCATTTCAGAGAATGGACATAGTACAAAAGGCTTTGGCAAACTCTGGACAGCCACAATCTCCAGCAGCACCAGACGCTGAAGAGCATCCTAGCGAGCCTCAACAGGAAATTAAGGCTGGAATTCGCATGTTCATGCATGACTTCACCAACGATCTTCAAAGGGCTGGTGGAGATGTGAACAATAAGCTAATCCAGAACAAATACAAAGCAAAGCCTCCAGAAACTGTTAGTAAATATGTTGCAACCCAGATCAAACCCGCAATTCTTGCAGTACCGGATTTCGAGTATTTGCGCCAAAGGGCGAATGCGGAACAATTAAAGAGAGCGTTGGAAGCCGTGCAATCTGAAATCAACCGTCAGATGCAGCATCCTCAGTTCTTGGCTGGTGCCGCTCCTGTGGTTTCGCAAGCCGCCCAATCTCCAAAAATGGGAGCAAAACCTGAGGGTCAAGACTGGTTGCAGCTATTCCAGAGAGGCACACCAGATAGTCTTTATCATCTCTCGCAAGACGAAAGCTTCCACAGGCTTGCCACGAACAATTTAATTTCTGCCGTGAGAAGACAGATCGAGAGAAACTCTAGTAAGTATCATCCCGATGACTATCAAAGGGCTATGGACAGGTTGGAAGCAACCATGCGCCAAAGAAACATCAGACTGAGGTAAAAATGACAGGCTGGCTTGATTACATGATGAACCCCCGGAGTCATCATCTCAAAAAAGCAATGTTTGAAATCCTGAAAGAAAGATATGCTCCCCACGATCAAATTCTGGAGAGAATTTCAGCTTCTTTGGTAACGGAGGGAGATGTTCAGGATTTCTTTAAACTAGTTACATCGGTGTATGAGGCGGCATATTACAAGGCCGTAGAAGATCATTCTCAGGTACTTAAAAACCTAGGATTGACAGCCAAGATTGTTTCAGAAAAGCCTCAACCTTGAAAACTTGGTTGATAATTGGACGGTATGCATGTAAGCAGAAAACCACCTTGTTTGTTTTCGACTTCCTTGACTTGCCACCATCTTTTAAACATGGTTTTGGGATATAAAACTGACCCTTCAGTCACCTTATCTGTATCGGTCCAAACAACCAATTTGAAATCCTCTTGAACTAGGATTACGCCCTCAAATGAAGAGGGGGAACCATACTGAATGGATTTGTAGACTTCACCGTACAATTCATCTTTTTTTGTTCTTATGACTGCTGGTAAAAAGTGAATAAAATCCTTTTCAATTTCTGGCTTTGTATCTTCTTGTTTTTTCTGAATATCTTCATGGACAACTGTTTTGCGTTCAACTACATCTGGAGATGTTTGAACTGGTGTGTCGTTGGGTTTAGGAGTGACAATTTTAATTTCAGGCTTTGTTCTTTCCAATTCAGCAACAAAATTGTCTCTGATGGAGAAATCTGATTTGTTTGGAATAACTTCGGTGTTGTCTTGTTGTATTTCGGCATCCCAATTCATATTGTGAAGCACAAAACCGTCCCAAGTATCTTGGGTTTCCATAGCAGGGTTGGGGCCATTTAATCGATAGACGCTTCCGTCTTTATTATAGAGAGGCATAACACTACTATAGTATGAACTCTTATACTAAAAAAGGAACACAATGGCATTAGTTGTACCGAACACCGCTGATGTTTTGATGTTGAAATACATCCTGAATCAGCTAACTACAGATGGGAATCCCGGCGGTGCCGGGGGACAGAGAATTTTAAAACTGTTCAAAAACGGCAATTTGATTCCATCAAAAACTACTGTAATTTCCGACATTACCGAACTTACACATCCAGATTATACTGAAAAAACTTTGTTGGGAGCAAACTGGACTGTTGCTACATCCACCGCTGGAACAAATACAGCGGTGTACAGCGAACAAGTTTTTACTTTTTCTTCAGGTGTTAGTGTTTACGGCTACTATGTTACAACGGCTACTGGTTCATTGTTGTGGGTGGAAAGATTTTCCACGACTCCGTTCACACTTACAGGTGCGGGCGAGATCGCAGTAACCCCACGATTAACTTTAGATTAAAAACTATCTCATATCAGCAAAAACTTAGCCCACTTTCTGTCTGAAAGTGGGCTTTTTTATTTTTAAAATAAAAAACAAGTAAATACATAAAACAAGAGGTTAAACATGAATAACATGAGTTTTAAAGAGTGGTTGTATTTTTCCGAAGCTGATACACCTGCGGAACCTAGGTCATTTGCATCTCCAGCAGCCCGCAGAGCGCCACAAGCTGGACGGTTTTTAGGTGGAAGCAATGTGATCAGAGCAGCCATGCAAAATCTGAGAAGCCCAGAATTTATTGATGCTCCGGGTGTTCATGGTGCCGGACCATCATTTGTTCAATCTCCCGAAGATGTTTCAGCAGCAGCTTCGGCTTCAGCTTCAGATGCTGAAAAAACTGCAAAGAGAACAAGGGCAAAATCAAAGTCAAAGAAACTTGGCACAGACCAAGAAGCTCTTGCTTTGAGGGCTTTACAGGGCAACATTCCCATTTATGCTCCTCAAGAAGACGAGCGCAAAGGAATGGTGAGTTTGCACGGCGGTCTAAAAAAATCTCCTCGTAAATACGATGTCACAAAGCGAAATAGCTTTTCTCAGGCAATAGGCGTAGAAAATGCCGAGCAAATGAACAAAATGTTTGAGGATGTTACCGGATTGTTCAATCCAAGTTGGGTCGATTCAATTTTCATGCATTTGCGAAAAACAAAATTAGCAACTCAGGATGTCACAGACCAATACGAGAAGGCGCTTTCTGCCATGAATGATTTTATTAGCGAATATTATCCTTCAACAGACCCTGCCAAAAAACAAAAATGGCAAAATGCCATGAGCAAATTGGACGACAAATATGGAATCATGCCTGAAGAAAACCCCGAACAATATAAAAGAAATGTAATGAGAAGAACTTATGGAATCATGCGAAGGCTTGTTGGCAGGATAAACCGAATAGACATGATGACTAGCGGCATGACTTTTAGGGGCCAATATAAAGCCGGTCTCACAGGCAGAGAAAAAAAAGATGTCAGAGACATTCTAAAGCAGCCAGAGGAAGGCATGGCAAGACACGCCCGTGATTACATGACGAGCAGGAAAATGGCTGACATGGCTCGATATTTGGGTGATGAGGAAGCGGCGAATAAATTGTCTCAACAGCTTGGAATAAAGATACCTAAAAATGCACAAGAAAAACTTAGAAATATTCAGGATGAATTTGCCCAAGAAGGTTTGGCAAGTTACATAGGTAAAATTGAGCAACAGTTGGACAAATTAAAAGTCACCAGACGCAATAAGACCAGAGATATAGCAAAAGCGATTTTGCCGCAAGTTCTTGGCAAAAATCCACCTACTGAAGCCGAGATTGCCGCTCAACACGGAATTTCGCTTGCCGCTGCCCATAATGTCATGACAACTTTATGGCAAGCAACCCTTGATATGGCAAATAGGCAACACGACCAACGCTTGATAAGTCTTATTGAAAGATTGCTGCGCAAAAAGGGATTGGTTATCGTCAGAGGGAAAATAGCCAAACCGAGTCTTGCTCAAATTGCAGCAGGGACACCTGCTCCAACACCTCCAATTACGCCACCGGAAGCCGCTTCGGAAGAAGAAGACGAAGACAAGCCTGTTTTTGCAAGAGACCTTCCTTTGAGTGTCATGAGGTATGATCCTGCGGATTATGCCAGATATGCTCGGAATCCTTTTAGGCGACAATAATATGCCATTAAAAAATCTTGATGGAACACCATATGGTTTGCGAGGCAGCGTGCAAATGTACGATCCACTTGATCGTACATTTGACCTGTTCAACCTGTGGGATCAAGAAGCCATCAGGAGAGGTGGTTCGCCAATTTATTATTACGAGGTGGTGATCACTCAAAATATGATTGATCCAATTTACTTGGAAGCTCGTAATAAATTATTTTCAAACAATCCAATCCAGTTGTGGTGCACTTATGATCCCATACCAAGTCAAAACTTGGTGAATCAATTTGGTATTGATGCGCCTGACGAAATGAAGTTTGAATTGAATTACAGGTCTGTTTTGCAAAGCCTTGGACACCCGCCAAAGATCGGATCAAGGTTGTTCACGCCACACCTCAGGGAAAATTGGGTTATTGTGCAAAGAAATCTGGGTGAATTCAAAATGTGGGGCGTGTTGCGGATTGAACTTATTTGCCAGAGGTTCCAAGAGGATGTTGTTACTGGCGATGGTAAAGTCACCCAGAAACAACCCGATCTTAAAATCAAAATTGTATAGGAGATGCCATGAAGTCTTTTTATGAGTTTTTACAAACGATGCATGAACAACCTGCCCCTGTAGCGAATGCTCCTGTCGCCGGTCAACCGCAAGGAGCTCAACCCGCAGCCGCCGCTCCCATGCCTCCGGGTCAACAACCTGCTGCTGGGAGAGGTGTTTCACCAGCCGTACCACCTCCTGACAAGGCATTCAATGATATTCTGACAAAAGCCGCTAAGAATACTGATTTTGTCACGAGCCTGATGCAAAATGCACCAAAAGTAACCAATCCTGATATGAAAAAATTCCTTACATCATTTGCTCAAAGTCTAACAAATGCTCAACAGGCTGCTAAGGCTGGTGCTGCTCCTGCTGCTGCTGGGGCTCCCGCTGCTGGTGCTCCCGCACCCGCAGGCTCTGGTATGGCAGCAGGCGCACCTACCGCTGGAAAATAATTTGGTTTAGCTTGTATAGGTTGGGTTTGTTTACTTTAAAAAAAATGATTCTTGGAAACCTAGGTTTTCTAAAATTAGTCACAGGGTCGCCAGCAATATAAGTGGTGACCCTGTGATTTCTTTTATGGATTTTAAAAGGCTTCATTTCTTTTTCCTGAAAAGCAATTTGCCTTTAAATGGGGTTTTTCTTTTTTTTTCAACTTTATCAACAACATCTTGCAAAAACTTCATAACACCTTCTTTGCCACTTTTTATAAAAATATTGTTTAGAATTTTGTACTTATCGTCAAAATTATGTCCCAGATGATCATGCCAGTCATTTTCGACAAAATGTTTGCAATACTTTACGACAGTATCATCAAAATTGTTTCTAGCTGCTGCCTCTGATGGTGACATAGGTTGCACATCATAATTTGTCTTCCTTGGAAGCACCATTATTTGCGCAAAGGGCTCACCTTTTCTAAATATGTAAGTTTGACCGGGCATGGGGTTTTTGAACACCACAAAGAAGATTTTGGGCCACCATGTGGTTTGAAGATGTCCGGGTATACAGAGTGGAGTCGTATATGTTTCGTCGGTGTAATATCTTGGATGTGGTTCCAATCTAAGTATATAACCTTCTGGCACCATGATATCAACACAAGATGTCATTCCAAAGTGACCGGGAGCAAAAGTGGAAAATGGGGGTAGATCAATTGGTGGAATTATTTTATTTTTTTCTGAGGAAAAATCCCCAATAAATTGAATTTTACCATCAATTATTTTTACATGACATTCATTATCAAAATTGTAAACGAGTTCAAGGCCGTAGGTAGCACCTTCAATGAATGGAGTGCAATGCCAAGGCTGGGGAACATCTCCATCTGTGTGGTTGTTGGCTACACCTGCCCATCCCGGTATTTGAAGTTTGATTGGTCTCGGGGCTTCGCCCTGATACCAAGTCCTGTATTTCACCAATATTTTTTCCATAAATCGGGCTCGCAAGGATAATTAAACTAGGAGCAAAAATGAGCACAGATTCGCCAAATCACCAACAAAGAGATTACAGCCAATGTAATCCCAAGGCAAGCGTGCCTGACCCAAATCTTGATCCAGCGCCTCCTTATTGCGACCCTGAAGGTCCACCGCTGGACAATAAGAGAACCGTCAATGACGACAGCTACAACTGGTTAAAAGATCAAACCATGAATAAGACGGGTTTTGGAGCCCGTGTTGACTGCGATCCTATGCAGCGTGGACAGATCGTTGATGATGTTGAAAATCCCGACAGGACTGTCCTGTATCGTTATTCAAAATCAATCCGTGGTTGCGATGAGGCTATGCTTGATCTTTTTCGCACGGTGGTAGTGATTGATGAAGATGGAAAAGCATGGCCTATTCCAGTAATGCTTGGACCTCCTGAAAAGGCTGTGGCAGCAATTATTCAGGACAATGTTCGCAAAGACGATACGCTTGTTGTTGACAGATTAAAATTGCCTTTGATGGCGCTCACGCAGACGAATATTGAATACGATCTTAATCGATACACATATCACAAAGCACTAAATTTATTTAGAAGCGCAGTTGATCAAAAACCCGGATTTACAATAAGTGAAAAATATAATCGTGATACAGTTTTTGGCATGGCAAGAGGTGTGCCTGTAAACATCGGATATACGCTGACTGCGTGGACGATGTATCGTGAAGATATGAATCAAATTTTGGAACAAATTTTGACAAAATTCAGTCAAGTTGCGTACATACGAGTAACAGGCGTACCTTGGGAAACTATTGTCAAGCTGGACTCTCTTGCCAACAACCTGAATGCGGAACCGGGTGATCAAGCAATCAGAGTGATTAAATACGAATTTAATCTCACAGCACAGACATATATACCGCAGCCCATCGAACGCAAGAAAGCGGTGTTGAAGATGAAGGTGGACTTCGTTGACGGCATTAGAGAAGAAGAAATTACAGAAGTGTTAGCGAGAATAGAAGAATCAGTAAAGGAATTAGAATGCTAGAGATCGTTAATAAGCAAAGACATCCTGTGCAACTGATAGTCAGGTCGAGGAGGGCCACCCGATCTTTTACGACATTAAATCTTCCGGGGATAGGGTCAGGAAAAAATGTTTATCTTTTGGAAGATGAAAGAACAACTGAATACATAGATAGAGCAGTCAAAGATGGATTGATTTCCATAAGGTACACATCAAACAAGTTATGAAAGGGAGAATAAGACTATGGCAATTCTAAAGGGCTTCCCGCCTTCTAACACAATTAGCCCAAGTGTTAGAATTACTGAAAAGGACCTGAGCTTCATCGCTCCTGAGCAGTCTAACCATGTTGCTGGACTTATTGGTTTTGCATCCAAGGGACCAATCAATCTGCCCACCCTGATTAGCACCAGCCGTCAGTTGCACACAGTTTTCGGCAATCCCCATCCCGACACGGGCGATCCCTTCCTCCTTTACGCTGCGGATCAGTACCTGTTGATTGCGAACCAGCTTTATGTGGTTCGTGTTGCCGACACCGACACCGTGAGCGACGAGCAAGCTCTTGTGGCATCTGTGCCTGTTCTCGCAGCAGGAACCGTTGCAGAGTTCGAGTCCAACATGGCTGGACCTTACACCTTCGACGAGGATTCCTTCTTCAGATGGAAACTTAACGGCGTATTGTCTACAAAAACACTCGTGGTTCTAGCAGGAACTTATTCTTGCGACGAAGTAGCTACAGCCCTGAATGAGCAACTCGATCTCATCAATGATGGCATCGAATTCTACTGCTCTGGCGCAGACAAACTAGGGGTTCACACCCTGTGGTCTTATGGTCCCTACGCTTCCTTAGAACTGGTTTCTATCCAGAATGCCATCTATGGCGGTGAGGTTGATGACAGCGTTGACCTGACTGATGGCAACATCCGCAACAACCCCACGGGACTGGGAACCAACATGATGAGAGCTATAGTCACTACGGCTACAGCCCTGACATTCCCGATGACGATTACCGACAATCCTACGGTTGATCTGGTTCTTGACGGAACGGACAACATCCTGATTGATCAAGTTGTGCAATCTCTTGAGTTCGTCAACGACACCTACAACGATATTGATGCTTTAGTTGCCATGATCAACAACCTGTTGGTCAGCAACGGCGGCGACCTGATCGGTGGCTGGCACGCTGTCGCAGTTGGAAACAACCTGCGATTCGTTACCGATGCCCACGGTAGAGACTCCCGCATTAGAATCAAGCCTACAAGCACGATTTTGACGAGCGCAACGCCAATGGACTTCGACACGCTGACACACAGCGGAACTAGCCCCTCTGGCGCTTCCAACAACCCCTCTGGCACAGATACCTTTGGTATTGTCTATGGCGCAAACAACACTAACGGCGATGTAACCTTCACCGTGACGGCTGACTCGCCCGGTATCGACGGCAACTACACCACAGTCAAGATCACCAACAGCACCTTTGAGCAAAACTTCATTATCGAAGTGTACAACAACGGTGTTCAGGTAGAGTCTTGGGGTCGTTTGACCAAGAACACCAATAGCCGTTTCTATGTCGAGACCTACATGGCTCTGGTGTCGGACTATATCCGCATCGTTGACAACACAACGGTTTTGGCTGGTCCTCCCAACGGTGAGTTCACCCTGACAGGCGGTACTGATGGTATCCCATCTGATCCCGACAGGCAGGATGTGCTGTTGGCTGGTAGCCCCTTGGGTTACACCGGTCTGTACTGTCTTAGCGAACCCGAGCAGGTCGATCTTGATCTTATCGCAATCCCCGGCCACAGCAGCACGGCAATTGTGCAAGAAATCTTGGCATTTGCTCGTGACTACCGTCAGGATTGCTTGGCCATCATCGATAGCCCCTTCGGTCTGACCGTCAAGGAAATCGTGGCATGGCAAAACGGTACTCACCCGCTGAACACAACTCGCTTTGATAGCGACTTCGGCGCACTCTACTGGCCTTGGGTCAAGCTTTACGACTCCTACAACAAGGTTGATGTGTGGTGTCCTCCCAGCGGCTCGGTGCTCGCAACCATTGCTCGCAGCGACTTTTTGAGCGCACCTTGGTTCGCTCCTGCCGGTCTGAATCGTGGTGTTGTCCCCAACATCACCGATGTCTACAACCGTCCGACACTCGAAGAGCGTGACCTGATGTACGGTAATCGCAACTGTGTGAACCCTATCGTCAACTTTGTGGATGTGGGTGGCTTTGTGATCTTCGGACAGAAGACTTTGCAGAGAACCCCCACCGCTCTTGACCGTGTGAATGTTCGCCGCTTGATGTTCTACATCGAGAAGAGAATTCGCAAGGCAAGCCGTGGTTTGCTGTTCGATCCCAACGATGAAATCTTCCGCAACAGGTTTGTGAGCATCGCTACACAAATTCTGAACGAGGTGAGAATTGGTCGTGGGTTAAACGATTTCATCATCAAGGCTGACACGGAACTGAACACGCCTGATGTGATCGACCGCAACGAATTTCGTGCAAGAATCGGAGTTCAACCCGTGAGAGCCGCTGAGTTTATGTTCATCGAGTTCTCTATCCACAGAACCGGCAGCTTCGCAGAAGATGCGGCCACATTCTAATCCACATAAAGAGCAACAAGGAGAATAAGCATTATGGTAGAAAATCAAAAGATGGGCATGGGTCAGCTAGGCGGCTCAGGTCTAATTTTCAAGAGAAAGTACCGTTGGACTTTCAGAGTGGATTGTAGCTGCGGTTTTGGCTCAATCCCTGAGTATTTTGTAAAGTTGGCATCCCGTCCCAACCTTACTATTGAAGAGCAGGAAATCAACTTCTTGCACGGCAAGATGTGGATTCCCGGTAAAGGCTCTTGGGAAACAATCACCGTGACCTACTATGACATCGCTGGACCTGACGCTGCTCAGGGAATGCAGACGCTGTTTAGCTGGTTGGCAACGGTGTACGATTTCACCGATCCTGTGAGTCTGAAGCAGTCGTCCATCCGTGGTATTCCCGGTGGCGGCAACCTGAATGCAAATGCAGCAACTCCAA
>Ga0222712_10004010_pt1 | contig 15648 bp, 12 predicted proteins | sample C33_657DmetaG_FD_165043 | JGI IMG/M metagenome (GOLD analysis project Ga0222712, IMG submission 165043) | Estuarine water microbial communities from San Francisco Bay, California, United States - C33_657D | ecosystem: Environmental > Aquatic > Marine > Unclassified | place: USA: California... | reverse complement strand
ATGAAGCGGCTTTCGCGTTTTTAATCAATATTTGATCAATACCATTTTTGATTAAGGTTGCTGCTGCATTTGCATTCCTTCTTGCATGCCATCCATACCGCTCCTTGTATTTTTTCTTTTAAAGAGTGTTGCATCCACTTTACCAAAGCGATAGCTAAAGTTCAACCGGAATACCTGCCAGTCGCGCCTTCTTGAGTTGGTCTGGGTAAAATACTGGGAAGATGAGTATGAGCCGTAAACCTTGGTTTTGAACATGTCGTTCATGCTAAGGGTCAATGAACCTCTTTTTTCTTTCAAGAAGTCTTTTTTCAAAGCAAATTCAAAGCCATAATTTGGTTTTACATACCCCTGGGCAGATGTTTGTTGAAATCCACCCCAATTTCCGCCACCCATTCCACTTCCTCCACTTCTTCCACCACTCATGCCTCCACCCATACCGCCACTATAATTGTTTTGTGGCAAGATGGACTTGCTGCGGAAATCATAGGCCAATTGTAGTGTAAAGTTGGCAGGCAATTTTATGTTGGCATTTGCTTTTCCAAATAAGCTGAACAAAGAATTGCTGAGGTCAACCTGAAGATTGCTGCTGTTGATGCTCGAATTGAAAAAATTAAGGTTGGTGGTCAGTTCAAGCCATTTTGCAAGTGGGTTCCTTGAAGTCATCTCCAGGCCATATGCTTGACTGCTGTTGGCATTGATGTAAGTATTTACAAGAATGTCTTTGCCTGGAATTGTACTGGGCTCTTTGACCTGAAAGCGGGTCATGAGGTTGTCAGTTTGTTTGTAATAAGCAGAAATCAATAGACTGTTGTTTCCCTTGAACGTTTTTTGGTAATTCAATTCTATTGAGTTGGTAAACTCAGGTATCAGGTCTGGATTCCCTCTGCTGATGTTGAGGGAATCGGTATAGTCTACGAAAGGCAGTATCTGGAAGAAACTGGGTCTGTTGATTTTACGCGAATAGCTGAACTGGAGGTCCTGGCTCTGGTCAATCTGGTGCGTAAAATTAAGGCTTGGGAACAGGCTCAATGGGTAGCTGTTTCCAAAGCTTTTGCCATTGGTCAACAAGGTGCCTGTGTATTTTGAACTTTCAGCCCTCAATCCCAATTGATAGTTTGTCTTCTTGCCAATGACATTGCCATAGGTTCCATAGACCGCAAATACCTTGTCATTGAACTTGTAATTCGCATTGATGGAGGTAATGGGAATGTATTGGTTCAAGGCAATGTTGTAAATGTAGTTCAGGTTTTCGCTTTGGAAATCCCGGATGGCGGCCCGTAAACCGAGTTCCATTTTTGATGATTCTCCCAAAGGATTGGTGAAATCTGTTTGCAGGGTGTACAATGAATTTCCACCCTCGCCATTTTGTTTTTGGTTGATCAGGCTGCCTTTGGGCACTTTTTGCAGATCATAATATTGCGTTTGGAAACCTCCGTTGCTTTTGTTGTTGCTGTTGTTGTAGTTCAAATCAGCGGTAAGTTCCATTCCTTTTTTGCTGAACAGGTGTTTGAAACCGATGGCTGATCCAAGGTTGCTAAAATTAAAACCAGAGCTGGTTTCCCGTTGGGAAAGGATGGATTTGGTTCCAGTATTGAATAAGGTATCGGTTTTTATGGACAATTGATCTTCATTGTTGAATTCGCCCAAGACCATGCTTCCGGAAATGGTCAAGGTATTTCTGTTGTCAATGAAGTAATCCAAGCCCGCCCTGTTGTAATTGAAGAATCCCAGACTTTTGGGATTGTTTGTTTGGTCATAGCTGATAGAAGGGTAGGCAAAGAACTCCTCTCTGATGGACTGACCTTCACCAATTGATTTTCTTTTGTTGTACATGGAACTGGCAAAAACATTGATCTTGTCTTGCTTGATGTTGATGTCACCACCAAAATTGGGCATGAGCCTGGAGTCAATTCCCAAACGAAGATTGCCATTGTAGCCAGCCTTTCTGTTTTTCTTTAAAACAATGTTGATGATGCCTGACATTCCGCCGGAGGCATCAAATTTGGCAGATGGGTTGGTAATCAGTTCCACACTTTGAATGGCATCTGATGGGATCTGGTCAAGAGAGAGGTTTGTAGGCCTGCCATCAACGAAAATGGTGGGCGAGGCGTTTCTGAGGCTTACATTCCCATCGATATCAACATCAACACCAGGTATGTTTTTCATCAATTCCGAAGCGGTTTGTCCAGTAGAAACAATGTTTTTCTCCACATTGAAAATTTTCCGGTCAACCCCCATTTGCATAAAAGGTTTCGTTCCAACCACTTTGATCTCTTCCAATTGTTTGGCATCCACTTCAAGCTTGATATTTCCCAGATCAACATCAGCATTGCTCATGATTTTAGAAAAATCATTGCCATTGGGGCCAAGATCGAACTTGACTTGTTTTTCAAGGGTAATATAGCCTATCGCGGTTACTTTTAGGGTAAACGCCCCCCTCAATGGCAGTCCCTCAAGACTAAAATCACCATTGCTTTTGGTAAGTTGGCCGGAAATGATCTTGGTTTTTCTTGTTTTTATTGCGGTATCCATCACTGCCTGGGTGAGTTGAACAGATGACGCTTCAATAGATTTATTGGTTTTTGCATCCATAATGCGGCCATAAAAGCGACCAATATTCATGCTTTGACCGGTTCCTGAAGGCCTGCCCCCTGCAGGTGCTTGGGCAAAAATGTTTATCGAAAGCAAGGACAATAAAACAATGAATAACTTTTGCATTAAGCTGTATTTTAATCGATTGGATGCCATTTGGGCCTTTAATCTTTCGGATTGAAAGACAAGAACATGTTAAACAAAAAAAATGGAATTAGGTTCAGGATGTCATCAATGTGATCAAAACCTGAAAGATTCCGATGATCAGACCAAGTATTCCGCCAATTATTTCTACAAAGCGGAATTCCTTTGACATGATCTGGTTCAGGATGGTTTCCATTTTATCACTTGAAAAGCCATAAACCTTTTCAGTCACAATTTTTTCGAGGTCCAATTGAGATTCAAGATTTTTCATGTAGGAACCAATAAGTTCAGGAAAAATTACTTCGAGCTCTTTCATAAAAACAGTTTTCAATTGGTTGATGGTGCTTTCACCTATGAACATCGACAGCATTGGAAACACGGAACTGAGTTTTTCCCTTAAAAAAAGATCAATTTTTCTTTCTACAAAAGGCATCAGTTTGGCAATATTTTTAGGGTCAACAATTTTTTCCTCAATTTCCCTGAAAGACAAAAGTTCTGTGCTTACAAGCTTTCCCAGTTTTTCTGCAAACTGTCGTTGTCTTTTGGGAAATATGCCATGAAAAGTGATGCCAAGAATCTTTTTAGGTTCCCTGGGGTGAAAAAGCATTTTTATGGCAATCCAATTGGTAAACCAACCGATAAACGCAGAAATCAATGGGATCAATATCAGCCAATAGTTCATGTTCAGCATTTCAGCGAAGTTAGTTTATCTGTCCAAGTCAAATTCAATTTTGGTGGAGTAAACATTTCCATTAATTTTGCAGTCCACCAATATGGAGGTTGTAGCTCAGTTGGTTAGAGCGTCTGATTGTGGTTCAGAAGGTCGTGGGTTCGAGACCCATCATCCTCCCTCCAAACAAGGGTATTCTCCGAAAGGCAGAATACCCTTTCTTTTTTCGGAGGGCCTGTTGTTTTTCTTAACATATCTTTTAGGCACCACTCATCATAAAATCTTCATTATGGCCTTTGAAAGGTTTAATTTTGGGAATGTCATCCAAATTTTTACAATTTATGTTCAGTAAAAAATCCATACCCGTTGTAATTGTGTTTGTTGTAACCGGACTCCTGATTGCTTTCAATTCTTCCGGAATTGGCAATCCTCCCGACAAATACCAATTGATTTTTCAACAGGTGACAGATATGCTGGAGGCAGCCCATTACAGTCCAAAGAAAATTGATGATGCATTCTCCCAAAACATCCACAAGAAATACCTCGATGCACTTGACCCCGACAAGAACATTTTTCTTTACAGTGACCTCAGGGAGTTGAAAAAATACGAGACAACCATTGATGATGAGCTTCATGGAGCACCGATTGCCTTTTTCCATGCGGTTGACGCCATTTATTTGAAACGCGCCAAAGAACTGGCAGCCATTTACCCCGCACTGCTTCAAACAGCATTCCAGTTTTCAGTGGATGAGTCAATTGTCCTTGAGCCTGAAAAATTGGATTACCCCAAGACTGAAGCAGCCCGGAAGGAGGCTTGGAGAAAAAGATTGAAGTTTATGACGCTGGAGCGTTTATCAGATTTAATGGACCAGCGCAACACAATGAAACCTGGTGACAGTGCATACAAGTCTGATGCATCATTGGAAGCGGATGCCAGAGCCAAGGTTAAGTTGATCATTTCAAGGAATTTTGAAAGAATGTTGACCAAGACCAAGCCGGATGAAAGGTTTGACATGCTGGTGAACGTGATCACAAATTACATGGATCCACATACCACCTTTTTCCCTCCCATTGAAAAGCGATCATTTGATGAAGCCATGAGTGGAAGGTTTTATGGTATTGGAGCTTCGCTGCGCAATGATGAAGGGGGTGCCATCCGCATTGCAACCATAGTGGCAGGTTTGCCTGCATGGAAATCTCAACAACTGACTGTTGGCGATCAGGTACTAAAGGTTGGACAGGGATCAGATGAGCCTACGGACCTGACTGGATTTGAAACAGAGGAGGCTGTTAAACTGATTCGTGGTAAAAAAGGAACTGAGGTCAGGCTTACCATCAAAAAAGCCGATGGATCTTTAAAAGTAGTTTCAATGATCAGGGATGAGGTGGTATTGGACGAAACCTATGCAAGAAGTGCAGTGATCAACGAAGGGGGCAAGAAAATCGGTTATATTTTTCTGCCTGAATTTTATGCCGATTGGGAAAGACCCAATGGGCCAAAATGCTCTCAGGATGTTGCAAAAGAAATTTTGAAACTTAAGGAACAGGCTGTTGATGGCATCATCATGGACCTTCGCAACAACGGGGGGGGATCCCTTTACGATGTGGTGCAAATGGTAGGATTCTTTATTCCGGAAGGGCCAATTGTTCAGGTAAAAGACCGCGAAGGCAATCCTCAGGTATTGCGTGACCGCGACCGGTCTGTTTTATATGATGGTCCTTTGACAGTGATGGTCAATGAATTTTCGGCATCTGCATCTGAAATATTTGCTGCTGCCATCCAGGACTATGGTCGAGGTATTGTAATCGGCAGCACTTCAACATATGGAAAAGGAACAGTGCAGCGGAACATCGGCCTTGAGCCCAACAACAGCATTTTTAACAAAGAGACCGCTGAAATTGGAACCATCAAACTCACCCTTCAAAAGTTTTACCGAATCAATGGGGGCTCAACACAATTAAAGGGGGTTACTCCAAACATCATTCTTCCTGACCAATATGAAACCTTGAAATACAGGGAAAAGGACAATCCTGACGCTCTGCCTTGGGATGAGATACCCAGGGCCTTTTACACAAAAATAGTTCCAGGTTATGACATTGAATATGTCAGGCAATCAAGCCAGACAAGGGTCGCAGCGAATCCCACTTTCAATGCAATAAAGGAATCCAGCGTCCTGATGGAAAAAAACAATGAACGTGTTTATTCCCTTCAGCTCAACAAATACCGAGAAAGCCAAAAAAGCCTAAGGGATTCATTCAAAAAAATTGATGAATCCAATAAAAATACCAAAAAACTTGAGGTCAGTATTCTGGAAATGGATGCGAAAAAACTTTCTTCAGACAATGATAAACTGGAAAGAAGAAAGCAGTGGGTCAGTAACCTATCGAAGGATATTTATATCAGCGAAGCATGCAATATCATTTCAGACATGATAAGGCAGCTTGTGTTGGTAAGGGCTTCTTAAGCAGTGACATCAACTGCCATCAAATTCAAACCCTTCTATGGTCTGCTGGCTTTTGAACGCAATACTTCCATTTGCATTCAAAATTTTATGCCGTAGCGTGTAGCGAGAATCTTTCTGTGGTGAAGCCAATGACCAACTACAATATACCCCAGTGAGCGTACACTGATCAAATCTCCATTTTCCATTTGACCTGTTCGAGTCATCCATTCCTTGTCGAATCCTTGAAAAAGCAATGCAGTGGCTCTTCTGATGTGCAGGAACTCCTGTGAAAGCAAATGGAACCCATATTCTTTTTCTGCCTCCAGGGCGTATTGGTTTTCCGCAAAACTTCGGATAGGATTGGGATCTTTTCTTGCTATGGAAAGTGCCCTAAAGGCAAAAATCATTTCTGTGTCAATGCAGTGTCTGACCAGTGTGCTTATGCTCCATTTCTCCGGTGCATAAGCAAATGAGCAGTCTGTTTGACCGATGATCTTCAGGTCATGTTCAAGTTGCTGAATTGATTCCGCCAGCAAATTACAGATATCGCCCGGTCCAACCTGTTCTACATAGCGGTTGAAAAAAACAGGATGTCTTATTGCAGATTTGGCAGTTTCCATCTGTCTAATGCTTCGTTTTACCTTGTTTTTTTTGTTCGCTTTTTACAGGCGCATTCTTATCGAAATAATTACCAGCGATTTTACGCTCACCCTTCAGTTCATTTGCCATTTTCATGGCCTCATAGGCACTGATGATACCCCCAGTTGCAGAAATTTTGTCGAGACTTGTTTTTTCATCCTCAGTACCTGGTTTTGTAAAACTGATGGATACGGGCCTGTAAGCGGATTTTTCAATGACCGATTTCACCTGTTGCGGGGAAAGCTCAGGATAATAGGATAGTATAAGGGCGGCCAAACCGGCAACGACTGGGGAAGCCATGCTTGTTCCATCCTTTTCACCATACGCATTTCCTCCTGGCAGGCAAGAATAAATTTTCACACCAGGCGCAAATACATTGACTTCCCTTCTTCCGAAATTGGAAAATGGGGCAGCGAGGTCATTTTCGGTGGCTCCACTTGCTCCAACGTTGATCCAATTGGTAAAAACCTTTAGGGTGTCTTCATTGAGGTTACAAGATGGAAAGTTGTCTTCTACGTCAATGTTTTTGGCGTCATTCCCTGCAGCATGAACAAGCAAAACACCCTTGTCCTCGGCATATTTTACCGCTGCATCAACCCATTTTTTTTCTGGAGAAAAACTTTTTCCAAAGCTCATGTTGATGACCCAGGCACCATTGTCAACTGCATATCGGATGGCATTTGCTATGTCTTTGTCATGTTCATCTCCGTCTGGGACCGCCCTGAGGGTCATGATCTCCACATTGTTTGCCACACCATTGATTCCTAAGTTGTTTTGTCTCAAAGCCGCAATAATGCCCGCCACATGGGTGCCATGTGAAGCATCTGTTCCCATCAGGTCGTTGTTGCCATAAAAGCGATCATTGATATCATTGTAGTTGTCTTTGACCACGATTTCTCTGAAACGAACCGGTTCTTTGTCTACGGCTTCAACTTTTGATTTTTCACCTTCGTAAAACTGAATCAGGTCAGCGATCAAGGCAGTATTGGTGTTGCTCATTTGCCTTGTCTGTTGAAAAAATCCCAACATTGAAGACTTAGCCTTAGCAATGGTTGCATCAGTGGATGTAAAGTCTTGCAGTTCATCCCCGGTATATTGTCGCTTTCCCATTGCCAATGCAATGACACTGTCCGCAGGGGGTAACTTGGTTACCAGGTCCTTCAATATCATCACATACATTGCTGCTTCCTTGGCCTGCGCTTCAATCTGATTTTTTGCTTTTATGTAAAGACGATACTGTAATTTCTTTTCCCCAGTGAGGTTGGATTCATTGATTCCGGCATTGCCAAATTCGGCTTTGAATTTATAGTAAACCCTGACACCCTCATAGCTGTCTTTTCCAACATTTGAGCCATCTTTTCCACCAATGAAATTCCAGCCGTGCACATCATCAACATATCCGTTTTTATCATCATCAATTCCATTTCCTGGGACCTCCTTTCGGTTTGTCCATAAAACGGGTTTCAGGTCTTCATGTGCTGTATCAATTCCAGAGTCAATCACAGCAACCACGACTTTTTTCTTCGGTAACCTGTCTTTCAACAATGCTGTGTAGGTCTTTTCCAGCGAAATGCCATAGCGACCAGAAGTTGAAAAATCATCCAAGTGCCAGCCATGCGCATATGGGTCGGCCTTGTCAATGCTGGTTTGTGCAGACAGGGTAGATGCAAGGAATATGCCTGTCAAAATGCAGAAAAATGGTATTTTTTGTTTCATGATGTTCAATGCTGAATAATTAATTTGAAGATATGGTTTTAGAAGGTTTATTCTTTATGAAAAGCAACAGGAGTGAAGCTGGACCCACTAAAAATAGCATCACCGTTTGTACAGACCAAAGCAACCAGCCGAATGCCAGACCAGAGACCTCATTGATTCCATACAAAGCCAAGGTCTTTTGAACGGCAAATTGATAGGCCCCGATCCCGCCTTGGGTTGCGATCATGGCAAAGCTGCCGAAGGTAAGTACTGTAAGCGAGGGGACCCATCCCAATTGAACAAGGTCTTCCAGTGCATAAAACCCAACCCTGATGCTGGACAAATAGAGAAACCAAATGGCCAATGTATAAAAAACAAACAAAAATGGCCGTTCAACCTTTTTGATGCTGACCAGTCCTTCTATCACTCCTTTCACCATTTCCTTGATTTTAACCCCCAAAGCTGTATCACCTGCTTTTTTATACAGCCAATATACAAGTATAGTCAATCCCATTATCAAAATCATCAGATAGAAGATTGTGCCAGGCGATGCCTTTATTTTGGAAATGACTTGTAATGATAGCTCCCTTGCATATTCACCTACCAGACCCATTTGTGACGATATTGTAAGCAAAATTACCACTATAAGGCAAAGCAGGTCGATGACACGTTCTGCCACCATCGTGCCAATTAGCCTGTCCACCGGAATTTTTTCATACTTCCCCAACAAAGAGCATTTCATCACTTCGCCAAGCCTGGGAAAGAGCAGGTTAAAAAAGAATCCTGTGAGAACAGCAAAAAAAACATTCAGGGTGCTTGGGTGTTTACCCAGCGGCTTGATCATCATTTTCCATCGGATTGCCCTGAAATAATGGCTCATCAACAAGATTAAGATGCAAGGAACTACGATACCCAATTTTGCATTGAATACCAATTGTTTAACTCTATTTATCTCATTTTCTGTAAAGGACCTCGTTGAAAACCATATCAAAAAAACACCCAGTGAAAGGAAAATGATGAATTGCAAAACCGTTTTGGTTCTTTTCATGATCTGTGAGCGTGTTTCTACAGGCAAAGTTAACCAAATACTCAGTTGGTGAAATGGTAAATATTTATTCCAAAACTGCTCAAAATCAGTCCGGTAAGCCCCTTCGAGGGCAAATCCGATAAAATTTCTTATTTTTGCATCCGATTTCGTCCGCCTCATTAATCCAAACAAATGGTAAGCAAAAAAAGAATTCTCTTTATAGCCAACGAAATGTCGCCTTATCTGGAGCTCACTGAGTTCTCAGAGATTGTAAACAAGCTTGCAATCAAGGCAAATGAAACGGGTTATGAAGTCAGGTGCATCATGCCAAGATTTGGAACCATCAATGAAAGAAGGCACCGTCTTCACGAAGTTGTCAGGCTTTCAGGAATCAACATTTCCATTGAGAATGATGATTATCCGCTCCAAATCAAGGTAGCATCCCTACCAAATGCAAGGCTTCAGGTGTATTTTCTTGATAACGAAGACATGTTCAAAAGAAAGTATGTTTTTCAGGATGAAAATGACACATGGTACGATGACAATGGAATAAGGTCAATTTTCTTTTGTAAAGGAGCTTTGGAGACCGTTAAAAAATTCGGATGGCCTCCAGACATCATCCATTGCAGCGGATGGATGACAGGATTGATTCCGCTTTTTTTGAAAACTGCCTATAAGAAGGAGCCTGTTTTCAGCAACAGCAAGGTGCTTTTTACAATCGGACAAAATACCTTCAACGAAAAGCTGGGAAAAGATTTTCTCAAACTGAGCATGATCAATGCCGGAGTCAAGGAAAAAGACATGGAACCATTCGGCAAATTGAACAATACTGCCATCTTCAATGGCGCAGCCACCTATGCTGATGCCATTTCATTTGGAGATGGGGAAGTTGATAAGGAACTTGTTGACCTCTTCACAAAGGTTAAGGGAAAGAAAGTAATTCCATACAACCAGGATTCTGATTTAACAGAGTATTTACAATTGTATAGCGACCTTGCAAACAAATAACAAATCCGTCAGGAAAAGTAAATTATACCAAGTGAGATATCGAAGTTTGTTGAAAGTATTGGTTCTCTTTTTTTTTATTGCATTCCTTTCCAATTGTACCAAGATAAAAGGCACTGATATTGGTGCTGACCTTCTCCCGCCAATTGATAACATCGTAACTTTCGATACCACGTTTGAAGTGGTAGCTTCTACTTATGTTACCCCGGATTCTTTGTTGCCAAGGTTGGGTAGGGATATCAATGGAAATGCCGGACAGTTTATTCTTGGTCATGTTTCCAATGATCCCCAGTTTGGCAAGACCACTGCATCAATTTTCTTCGAATTAAAGCCTGCTTCTTACCCTTTTTATTTTGAAGCAGTAGCGGACAGCCTTTATCTCGATTCTGCAGTACTTTGCCTGAGATGGACGAGCACGTTTGGTGATTCCAATGCACTTCAAACCATCAATGTTCACCGTGTTACCGAAAAATTGAAATCTGATTCTGCATACTTCACCAACAAATCTGTTCAATACGGTGAATTGATCGGGACTAAAACTTTTTCCCCCTCAGTATTGAACGATTCGTTGTTTTTGTTCCGCCAAAGCCTCAACAACCAGCTGCGCATTAAACTCAACAACAATTTCGCCCGCGCCTTGCTTTCTTTTGACACGACTGGTGTCAGTCCTTATAAATCTGACTCACTGTACCGTGACTTCCTCAAGGGATTTGCCTTGGTGCCTCAAACAAGCGGAAGCAATGCCAATGCTTTGATGAGTTTTGCAATGAGTGACACCGCCACACAATTGAGACTTTATTACAGGTATAAAAAAGCGGGTGTTTCTGATACAACGTTCAAAAATTTCATTTTTAACAATGGTATACCCGGGGCTGCAGCAAACCAGATTGTACATTCTTATACCGGAAGTGAGATATCGCAACACTTGGGAACCAAGCCAAGGGGAGACAGCCTTCTTTACATCCAATCCGCTCCTGGAACTTATTCGATGCTGAAAATTCCAGGATTGGATGAATTCAAACAAAAGAAGGGAAATGTAATGGTTCATCTCGCACAACTTTCCATGCAGGAAGCGACAACTCCCGGGCGGCGTCAAAACATCTTTCAAACCCCTGAATATTTATACACTGAAATCTTTGATTCGACCAACAAAAAATTTATTCCTTTTCTGTCAGATGGTTTTGTAAATGGAAAATTTGAATCACTCCTTTTTGGTGGGATGAGAAAATACTCATCCGACAACGCAGGTCAATATCTTTCTAGCTATAACATGAACCTCACCCGTTATCTGCAGGGAATCATCACAAGGAACGATCCCAATTTCCAATTGCGGTTGTCAGCACCTTACAGTATTCGTTACGAAGACTTATACATTACTTTTGCCCTTAATAACCTTTCAAGGGGAAATGTAGTATTGGGCGGAGGCAACCATTCGACGAAAAAAATGAAATTCAGGGTAGTTTATTCTAAACTTTGATTTTCACTTTATATTTGTACAAACCAAACCAACATCATGCCATACCTGTTCACATCAGAGAGCGTTTCAGAAGGACACCCTGACAAAGTAGCAGATCAGATATCAGACGCCCTGATCGATAATTTCCTTGCATTTGACCCTATGGCAAAAGTTGCCTGTGAGACCTTGGTTACTACTGGGCAAGTTGTGCTTGCAGGAGAAGTAAAGGCCAGCTGCACGCTTGATGTTCAAAAAATTGCCAGGGATGTAATCTCCAAGATTGGATACACCAAGAGTGAATACATGTTTGAAGCGAACTCTTGTGGGATACTTTCTGCAATACACGAACAATCTGCAGACATCAACAGGGGAGTAGAAAGAAAAAAGAAGGAAGACCAGGGTGCGGGTGACCAGGGGATGATGTTCGGTTATGCAACCAACGAGACAGAAAACCTGATGCCTTTGCCTTTGGATTTGGCACACAAGATTCTGATTGAATTGGCAGAAATCAGAAGGGAAAAAAAGAGTAAAATGCCCTATTTGCGCCCTGATGCCAAAAGCCAGGTTACCATTGAATATGATGACAACGACAAACCTTTGAGAATCGATGCAATTGTTGTTTCAACCCAGCATGATGATTTTTCAAAAAGCGATAAAAAAATGTTGGACACCATCAAGAATGATGTCATCAACATTGTCATACCACGCGTAAAGGCAAAGTGCAAGAAAGATATCCAGAAACTCTTTAAAAATATTACCTATCACATCAATCCAACCGGCAAGTTTGTTATTGGAGGACCTCATGGTGATACCGGGCTGACCGGAAGAAAAATAATTGTTGACACCTATGGTGGCAAAGGCGCTCACGGTGGTGGTGCATTCAGCGGGAAAGACCCATCAAAGGTAGACCGGAGTGCAGCTTATGCAGCCCGTCATATCGCAAAAAATATGGTTGCAGCTGGTGTTGCTGATGAAATACTGGTGCAGGTGTCTTATGCCATTGGTGTAGCCAAGCCAATGGGAATCTTCATTGACACCTATGGAACGTCCAAAGTGAATTTGACAGATGGGCAAATAGCAAAAAAAGTTGAAGCGCTGTTTGACATGCGTCCTTACGGCATTGAAACAAGGTTGAAGCTCAGAAATCCCATCTACCAGGAAACAGCTGCATATGGCCATATGGGCAGAAAGAACGAAATCGTAAAAAAGACTTTTGATCAACCCGGAGGTGGTACAAAAACAATGGAAGTTGAACTTTTCACTTGGGAAAAGCTCGATTTCGTTGCCAAGGTGAAAACTGCTTTTAAAATCAAATGATCAATCTCATTTAACATACCGTAAACCCTCCCCAATGGAGGGTTTATTTATTTTGAACCATGACCAAAATGAACAACAACTGGATCAAGCTTTCTGAAAAGAAAGCCTATGAAAATCCTTGGATTTCTGTTTCCGAACACCAGGTAATCAATCCCTCTGGAAACAATGGTATTTATGGCGTTGTCCATTTTAAAAACCTTGCCATTGGAATAGTACCCATTGATCAGGAAGGCTATATCTACATGGTGGGACAGTTCAGGTATGTTCTGGGAAAATACAGTCTTGAAATTCCTGAAGGTGGAGGTCCGATTGACGATGATCCGCTCGAATCTGCAAAACGGGAATTGAAGGAAGAAACAGGATTGGAGGCAGCCAACTGGGAGAAATTGCTTGAAATGGAGACCTCCAATTCAGTGACCGATGAAAGGGCAATTGTTTATCTTGCAACAGGGCTTGTACAGGGTGATGCATCTCCAGAGGAAACAGAAGAATTGATTGTTTCGAAAATTCACCTCAACGAAGCCTACCAAATGGTGCTTGATGGAGAAATAACAGATTCCATCAGTGTTGCAGCCATTTTAAAAATGAAGATCAAATCGCTGGAAAATGAGAAATGAAATGAACCGGTCATCGTCTAACATCATTGGACGTCAACCTGTAATTGAAGCCCTAAGAGATGGCGTAAAACTGGAAAGAATTTTTTTGCAAAAAAACATTGGCGGAGATGGTGTTGAGGAAATTAAAAACCTCGCACAAAAGTTGCAAATTCCAATCAATGCAGTACCCATTGAAAAATTACATGCAATGACCAGGGCCAATCACCAGGGAGTGATCGGCATCAACAGCATTATTGAATACTTCGATTTGCAGGAATCAATCAACAATGTTGTTGAAAGAGGCGAAACACCTTTGTTTGTTATGCTGGATGGCATTACAGATGTACGGAACATTGGCGCCATTGCGAGGACCGCCCTTTGCTGCGGGGCACAGATCCTGATTATTCCAGACAAGGGAATTGCTGCCATCAATGACGAAGCCATGAAATCATCTGCAGGCGCCTTACAGAAACTGCTTGTTTGCAGGGTCAACAGCTTGCTCAAGGCTGTTGATACCCTTCATCTCAATGATATCAAGGTCTACACTGCCGAAATGAAATCAAATATCAATGTATTTGACGTGGATTTTACCCAACCTGCTTGTATTGTAATGGGCAGTGAAGACAAGGGAATCCAACCTTTCATCACAAAAGCTGCCGATGTTCATTTGACCATCCCTATGCAGGGCAATTTTGATTCTTTCAATGTGGGTATTGCAACCGGTATCATATTGTTTGAAGCCAGCAAACAACGAATGGGATTTAAGCAATAAATACATCACCATGGATTTCAGACTGGAATTTGAGCCTGCACCTATCGATCTAAAATTGGACCTGGATGATCAAATCATGCTTATCGGGTCCTGTTTTACGGATCACATGTACAGCCATTTGACAGCATCCAAATTTCATGCGCTTCAAAATCCGAATGGAGTGCTTTTCAATCCTGTCAGCATTGCTCAAGCCTTGACAAGGTACATGGAGAACAGGCATGTTGAGGGGGGGGAATTGTTTGAAAGAAACGGACTATGGAACCACTGGGAGTTTCATTCTAAAATGAGTTGTACAGATCTTGATGAAGCCGTCCTTTCAATGAACCGGCAGATTACAGCAGCACACAATTTTTTGAAAAATGCTCAATGGTTGATAATCACCCTGGGTTCAGCTTTTGTGTACGAATTGGAAGGAAAAAAAATTGTTGCCAACTGCCATAAATTGCCGGCTGCGTCCTTTACTAAAAGAATGCTGGGTGTTGATGAACTGGTTTCCTTGTTCAACAGGGTCATCACTCTGCTAAAATCATTCAATCCATCCATCAACATCATGTTTACAGTAAGCCCAGTCAGGCACTTGAGGGATGGTTTTGTGGAAAACAACAGAAGCAAGGCTGTTTTGATCCACGGTGTAGACAGGATTGTTCAATCGGGAGAGGGTCTTCATTATTTTCCCGCTTATGAACTCATTGTTGATGACCTGCGGGATTACAGGTTTTATGCAGAGGACATGGTTCATCCCAACTATCTTGCAACACGGTATGTCTGGGAAAAATTTTGTGTGGCATGCATCAATGGCAAGACCAGAGAAGTCATGAAAGAATTGGAACAGTTGAAACATGCTGTTCAACACAAGGCGCTTCATCCTGATTCTGCTGAACACAGAAAATTTTTAGAGAAATTCAAAAAAATCAGCCAATCCCTTTCACAACGGTTTCCCAAGCTGGACCTGGCCGCTGAAATCAATCATTTCAGTTGAATTATTGTAATTAACTTTAAGACACATTTACAGACATGAAATATGTAGTTTTTTCATTATCCCTTTTGTTGAACATCTCCCTCATTTTTGTATTGGGTACCAGGAATGTTTTGCCATTGCCTCTCGGAAGTTTCCTGAGTGTACAGGAAGGGGTTTGGCAGAATGCTGAACCAGTAAATTTGGATTACAATGCATCCATGAATTTCGATGGTCTACAGGGCAATGTGGATGTGTACCTGGATGATCGTCTTGTGCCGCATGTATTTGCAGAAGTTGAAAATGACGCATATTTTGTCCAGGGGTATTTGCATG
>Ga0222712_10004008_pt1 | contig 15658 bp, 18 predicted proteins | sample C33_657DmetaG_FD_165043 | JGI IMG/M metagenome (GOLD analysis project Ga0222712, IMG submission 165043) | Estuarine water microbial communities from San Francisco Bay, California, United States - C33_657D | ecosystem: Environmental > Aquatic > Marine > Unclassified | place: USA: California... | reverse complement strand
GGAACGCGCGCTTGATCGCTTTGTCGTCGTACGTCGCGCGCTCGGCGCGATCGAGTCCGAGGACGGCGTAGAGATCGTCTTGGGAATTTTCTCCATTCGATAAACCGTCGTCGGCGTCGTCGTCGACGTCGACGTCGACGTCGTTCGCGCTCGTCGACGTCGACGACGACGCCATCGCGCGGGAATACCGGTCGCGACGCCCGACGTCGACGACGAAGGCGGTCGTCGCGCGAGCGGCGCTCGACGTGGGGACTCCGCGAGTCATTTGACTCGATGGCGGAGAAACACCGAAGGGAAGACGACGTGTGTGGTCGGTCGGTCATGTCGGTCGGTCGGTCGGTCACGTCGCTCGGTCGGTCGGTCGACCACGCCATTCGGTCGGTCGGTCATGTTTCTCGATCGGTCGGTCGGTCATGTTTCTCGGTCGGTCGGTCGACCACGTCGATCGATCGACGCGATCGCTCGAACGATGCGCGCGGGCAAACATTCGCTCGCTCGCGACGCGAATGTCGCGACGAAACGTGCGCGTCGCGCTCGCGAACGCGTTACGCGCTCTGGACAGCGACGCGGTCGACGCGACGACGACGCCGACGCCGACGACGACGAAGAAGAAGAAGACGAAGAAGAAGACGACGAAGAGGCGAGTGACGACGCAAGGCGCGCGCGAGCGAGCGCGAGCGATGCGGACGACCGCGAACGTCGACGAGCGAACGGCGGAGGCGAACGCGCGGTTGAAGGCGAGGAATGCGCGGTATTACGCCGCGACGGCGCGCGCGATGGCGGGCGATGGCGGGCGAATGGACGACGACGGCGTCGACGAGGATGAAGAGGAGACGTGAGTGAGACGACGACTATCGGAGAGGACTACGCGGGGTTATTAAGGAGGGGGGCGACGCGTCGCGGCGAGGTGTTTGGTCGAACCGCCGCCGCCGAGGAGACGCGCGATGTCGGCCCAGGTGGAAGGACGTCCGCCGACCGGTCGTTCTTGCGCCGAACACAGCGCTCGACGTTCGGCGATGTCGAGCGCGGTTTCACCGAACTCGTCTTTGATGTTCGCATCCGCGCCGTGATCGAGGAGGCAAACGCACGCGTTGCGATGGCCGGCGACGGACGCCCAGTGTAGGGCCGTGCGCTTCCAACGATCGAGCGAATCGATGGTGATTTTTGCCCCGGCAAGCTTGCTTTTGCTTTTTGACGATTCCGCACATTCGATAATCGTATCGAAGACTGCGGCCGACGCGCCGACGCGAGCGGCGATGTGTAGCGCCGTCTGTTTATCATCGTCCACCGCGTCAATCTTAGCGCCTCGCGCGACGAGCGTCCTGATGATCTCTCTCGTGCACGCCGATGACGACGCGGCGACGAGCAGCGGCGTTCTACCGTGCGCTCCAAGTGCGTTCGCCGATGCTCCGAGCTCGAGAAAGGTGCGTATGCACGCGATTTGCGCGTTCGCGCAAGCGACGTGAAGCGGGGACGACCCAGAGTTCGCTTCGACAGCAACGCCAGAGGCGACGAGCAAGCGCGCGACGCTCGCGTGACCCGTCGCGGCGACGCGATAGAGAATGCTAAATCCAGCATCGTTTGTAACAGCGCCGGCGTCATCGCAGACGTCGACCTTGATGTCATCGTACTTTGATGGCCACGCCTCCATGTTGGCGCGAATAAATCGAGCGTACTCGTTCAAAGCTGGACGCTTCAAGAGCTCGAATGGCGCAAACATGCCCAAAGCCTCTCCGAAGTTCCCTCCTTCGCTGTCGTTGTCGTTCACGAGCGCGCGCACGCGCGTGACGACACGAAGAGCGGTCAAAGAGTCACCCCCCATGGCGACGAAGTCGCAGTCTCCAAACTCGATCGCAACGCCGAGTTCTTCTGACCAGATATGCGCCAAATCAACGCCAAACGAGCCGTGCGATATCGCGCACGCTCCGAGGTCGATTTCGACCTCGCGATGCGATAGTTCGCTACGCGATACTTTTCCAGTGGACGTCATAGGCATTTTTTCGATGAAACAAAATGTCATGGGAACCATGAACTGAGGCACGGATTTGGCGACGAGGAATCGCAACGCCTCTGAAATCACGCGTTCTCGCGTACTTGAAAATTCCCCTGTGCACCAAGCGACGAGCTGCTTCGATTGATTCAAAACGCATTTGACGTCAATAATGCACGTGCCGCACGCCTGTCTAATGGCGCTTTCTATTTCCCCGAGCTCGACACGTTGGCCGCTGATTTTAACTTGGTCGTCCCTTCGACCAAGAAGAACGGCGACGCCGGCGCACACGCGCACGATATCACCCGTGCGGTAAAGTCCATGCTTGAAGCGCTCTTGAGTTAAATCAGGTCGATTCAAGTAACCCGTCCCTACTTGCGCGCCGCCTATCCAAAGCTCGGCGACTTGGCCCTCCTTGGCCGTAATGAGAGGATCGTCTCCTGGTTCAGCCGCAAACACGAGAATGTTTCCAGAAAGGGGATCGCCAAGCGAGCGCAAATCTTCAACATCTGGATTGATGATCTCGCAAAACGTTTGATATGCGCAGCACTCGGTCACTCCGTACGTGTTCGCGACTCGAACGCCGCGAGAAATCCACAGCGCCGCGAGCGCTTTAGTCATCGATTCCCCACCGAGCGCGACCAACTTCAATCGCTGCAATCCCAGTGCCTCGACATGTCTTACCGTGGCGAGCAAAATCGGCGTCGTTAAGCAGTGTGTAGCGCCAGAAATACTTAAGAGATCGCCAAGTCGCGTAAAAGTTAGTTCGCGAGGCGCCGCAACCAATGTCGCTCCTGCAGCGAGAGAGCTGCAAAAATCGGTAAAGTGCGGATCGAAGACGTGCGAGCTCGCGCAGAAAACCAAGTCACCGCGGTGAACTTCGTGCGCTATATTCTTGGCGTCGCAGTACGCCAAGAGAGCCGCGTGCGTGCTGACACAACCTTTTGGCCCTCCGGTGGAGCCGCTCGTGAAGAAAACGTGCGACACGTCGTCTCGTTTCGGCGCGATTGACACCGCATCGAACGCGCGTTTGGCGCTCGTGACGAGCGAAGCAATATCAAACACGGGCGCTTTACTCACAGACCGAACAATTTCAACGTCTCTGGCGTCTCTCGCGACGACTACTCGCACGTTTGCGTCGGCGAAGACGCTCGCCAACCGACTCGGCGGGTCGCGCGGGCTCAGCGGCAATACCGCCAAACCGGCGAACATGGACGCGAGTTGGCACAAAAACACTTCCACGCCATCCTCGAGCATGATGACGCAGCACGCGAACGAAGATTTATCTCCGCCTTCGCCCGCCGCTCGACGCAAAACGCCGCTCAGCCGCGTGGACGCGTCCAGTAATCCCCTGTACGTCATCGCCGTCGTTCGCGTCCCGTCGTTCGCATCGTTGTAATACTTGATAGCAATATCAGAAGACGTCGCCGCGTCGGTTCCGCGCGCGCGAACGCGCGCGACGACGGTGTCGTTCATCGTCAGCGCCTTGGCGCCTTGGCGTCGCGTTGCGCGCGTTCCAACGCCAATGTCTTCGCGTACACGTCTAGCACGACATCTTGCACGACGCGAACGTCGTTTTCATCCAGAGGATCGAACGCTTTTCCTCGCACTTTCGCGGCGAGTTTGATTTTGCTTTTGCTCAGGACCATGGATGGCGACGCGCGACAGAGCCTCGTGAACGCCGCCGCGGCGTCGTACTCCAGGCGCGGTGCGTCGAGGGCGATGATGCGCGCGATGGCGCGCTCGAAAGATAAGTCAGGGGCACCGATGCAGCACAAACAATTCGCGGCGTGCGTGGCGGATGAGATGGTTGAAGGTGTAGCCGACGGCGCGCCCGCGGACATGTAGTCGCGGTGTGACGCGAGCGAACGTCAAAGCGAGGGGGATTTCATCATCCGTCGATCGTGACTACGCTCAAGATGCGGGCGCGAGGGTGGCCTATTATTACGTATTATGTGCTAGCATTTGCGCCAGAGGCGAACGCTCCTTGCGGATCGTCGCGCGCTCACATTTCCTCCAACGTCGTCGGCGTGAGCATCGCGCTATCGAAGGTTTCAACCTTATCGAAAGGGAGCACCGCGACTTCGACGGTGCAATCGCCGTTGCTCTTCACAATCACCTGGCGCACGGTGCCCGCGCGCGGGGGAGAACCGCCAAATCCCAAAAAACCGCTCGTGGCTTTGATCTTTACCAGGTCTCCTTTTTTCAATTTCAGCTTGTCGCCGACTTTCAAGCCGACTTCGCCGCCGGCCCAACCGCCGGTGAACAAGTTATCGCGACCGGCAAATTTCTTGGCGTCGCCCTTGACGTACCGTCCTTTACCCACGTACACGTTATCTTCCCCGCGCACGTCCTCGGGTAAATCAAACGTCTTCTTCGACTTATCCCCTTTATCCGCTTTCGCCTTGGCGTTTTTCAACTCCTCCTGTATGAAAATCTCTTTCAGCTCCTTCTCCCCCCCGGGCCACCCCCCGGTGAACCAATTATCTCTCCCCGCGTACTTTTTCGGATCATCATCGACGTAGCGTCCTTTACCGATGTACACTTTCCCCGTTTCCCCGTCGCTTCGCGACGACGCTCGCGCCCGCGCGCTCGCGCGTCGTCCCGCTCGCCCTCCCTGTTCACTCGCGCGTCACCGTCACCGTCGTCGTCGTCGTCAGTCACCGACGTCCTCGATGCATTCACTCCACACGCGATCGCCCAAATCCCTCTCGTCGTCCCCCATACGCCGTGCTTTCCCTCGCTTCGTCATCATCCATCATCCATCATCCGTCATCCTCCATCGTCGCTTGTTTGTTCACTCGCGCGCGCTCACGCTCACGCTCGCTCCCATCGTCTCGCGCGCGTCGACGCCTCGGGCCTACCTCGACCGCGCGCGCGAACGCATCGCGCGAGATTCGCGCTCGTGTACACGCGAGCGACGTCATGCGAGCGACGTCTGAGCGACTCGCTGTAACGCGACGAAGGACGTTCGCGATCGCTCGCGATGTGTCCCACATCTCGTGATTCGTAATTCGTCGTTTCAGTTCGCGCTCGAGCGACGCGCGCGACCGTCTCATCATTGGGCGATCGCTCGCGAATCTCGCGTCGTGATCGAGTGACGTGACTCTTGAGTCGTCACTCGTCGTCGAGTGTCCGACGTACGATGCGAGTGAACGACTCGTCGTCGGTGTGCGTCCTCGCCCGTCGTCGTCGTCCAGGGCGACGGCGCGCGCGACGCGATTCGGCGTCGCGTCGCGTCGCGAGAGGACGACGACGGACGGCGGACGACGACGGAGGACGACGGAATGGAGCTCGGGTACTGGCCCATTCGCGGGCTCGGCGCGGCGCCGCGAATGATGCTTCGCTACGCCGATGCGACGCACGATGACGTGACGTACGACGACCCGACGACGTGGTTCTCGACGAGAAAACCAACGCTCGTTCGCGCGAATGCGCTGATCAACTTGCCGTACTTGATCGATGGCGACTTAGTGATCACGCACTCGAACAGCGTGTTGAGATATTTAGGGAAGAAGTTGCACATCGATGACTTCGCGAACGTCGGGGAGGAGTTCGCGAACGCGCAGGTTTTGGATGAGGTGTTCGATCTTCGCAACGCGTTGATGCAGCTGGTGTATCCGTTTCACAGGTATTCGCGCACGAGAGAGGAGTTTGAGGATAATTGTGCGATACATTTCGCGTCAAAGCTTCCTGGGCATATGAAAAAGCTCGAGGAGATGTTGGAGATGCGAGGTACGAGGTTTTTCGTGCGCGACGCGGCGCCGTGCAGCGCGGATTTTCACGCGTTCGAGATGTTGGATCAACACGAGGAAATCGCAAAGAGGCGCGGCTTGGCGTCGCCGTTGCTGGCGTTTCCGAAACTTCGCGCGTTTCACAACGAATTTAGAGGGTTGCCCGCGCTCGCCAGCTATTTTGCGTCGGTTTCGTATACGTTGCCGATGAATAGCCCGTCCGCCGGAGCGTGGATCTATTAGTTTAGATAGCGCGCCCGCCGCCGTCGCCGCCGTCGACGACGTTTAGTGTTAAAACTAATAGCTCGCAATTCTTTGAATTTGAAATACAAAGCACTGATTTGTGCCGACGAAGAGCGATATTAAGCTCCGCCTCGAGAGAGCAATTTCATAGCCAACGGGACGACAAACTGTCGAGCGACGTTGCAGACTCCGGCAAACAACGCAGCAAACGCCGATGAAATTACCGCTCCTTGCATGAAGCGGTCAATCCATTTGCGACGTTGAATATCGCTGAACGACCAATCTTCCTTTTGTAACATCTGGATGGTGTTTGGCATGAACAACCAAGGCGCGATTTTGTGAAACATGGAATCGACGATGAGCGGCAAGACAAACGTCAAGAAGCCACCGTCAAAGCTTCTCGACAGGGTCACCAACGCTTCTGCATCTTTCGCACGATTTTTCGAATAATTCGGGAGGGCAACTTTGGTATCTCCATCGGCTTCATCGAGGGCGTCAATTAGTACACGCACGTCCTCCCACGCTGAGTTGACGCCGAGCCCAAAGTAAGGTTTCACGGTGTGAATCGTGTCCCCGAGCAAAGCTGCCATACCGCCCATGTTCAGCGCATTCGCGACGTATCCAAAATTTGGCAAGCCGAAGAACTTACTGTTCGCCATCGCTTCGATGTCCTTATCTTTGATGTAATCGATGAACATCGGAAACTGCTCGTTGAAGAACTTTTTCAGGGCCACGGGATTACTCAACGCCTCGCACGTCTGTTCGTCATCAGGCTTGACGAGCATGATACCGATTAGAAGTCCTTCTTTCGTCGGCAGCGCTTCGAGCGCAACTCCGCCCTTGGTTCGAGCGCTGTAATTCAAATCCTTGCGCATATTATCAGGCAAATAAATTGGAATCGTCTTGTACACTCGCGCATTACTAGAAGTGTATCGAACAATCTTTGCCTCGCATTTTGAATTCTCATCCATCTCGCGCACGACGGCTGATCGCATGCTGTTACCCTCGGCGCCAAACACCACTGGAACTCGAACTCGACCGCCGACGGCGGAGGGTTCGCCCACGTCGCAATCCTCTCCGCACTCCCCGAGCTCGAGCGTTACCATCGATCCATCCTCCGAGAACTCGCACCCGGTGCACGCAGAGTTATATTTTACCTTAATTTGTCTCGAATATTTCGCCTCGACTTCCTCCAACAAGCACGCCACTAATCGATCTCGCTGAATCACTTGCGTGTCGTACGTCTTGTTCGCCAACCGCTCTTTCGGGACGCCATCCGGTCCCCAGTCCATGCGCCCTTTCACCACCGCGCACTTATCCAGCACGCGATCGAGCGCGCCGATATCTTTTAAAACCCTTTGTCCGCGTCCGGAGAGCCCGACGTTGTACGACCTCGACGGGTCCCCCCACGCTTTCGAATCCGACGCCGGCGGTCGCAACAGACGCTCCCACACCTGCACGTCGTTCCATCCTCGACGCGCCAGAGCGATGGCGAGCGCCAATCCCGTCGGGCCGCCGCCGACGATCACGCACGACGACGGCATCGCTCGGTGCGCGCGTTCGTTCGCGAGTGCGGCGCGAGCGATCGGGTGCCAGAGACCGCGTCGCGCGCCCCGGGCGCGCGCGCCGACGACGCGCGCGCCGACGACGCGTTGGCTTTCGAGCGATGCTTTCGAGCGATGCATTCGCTCGAACGCGAACGAGCGCGAGAGGTGTGCCATCGATCGCGCGTCGTCGATCGATCGAGCGTCGCGCGATGGCGAGCGAAGCACGCGTGCGATGGGACCGCACGTTTGAATGTCAACGTGATTCATGGAATCGCACGGCGTCACAACGACGTTGCGATGGCGAAATCCGGAGCGAAGAAGCTCCACGATGCGAATGCGATGCGATTGCGAGCGTTAACGACGACGTTGCGCGCGTCGTGCGCGTTTCACTGCGTCGTTCGGTTCGGGATTCGGTACGGCGCGACGCGAGCGCGGCACGTCGTCGCGTTCGCGTGCACGGCGCTCGCGATGCACGCGTCGTTAAAGTCTCTTCGCGCGTATGCGGCGCCGACGAGGAATGAAAATGGTGAAATCGTGGACGGCGGAGGGAGTCTGAAAGGGGGGATGGTGGAGTATTATCAGGATTTGATTTACGTCGGCGCGTTCGCCTTGGCGACGACGACGTATTCGGATTGGTTTTGGGCGTCGTTGCTCGTCATCCCCGCGATTGGGGGGTATTTGATCGTGACGAAGTTATTATTACCGTACATGTCGATGAAAAAGGCGGTGAGCGCGCGAGATGAGCGTGAGGAGACAAAGGAGGAGAAGCGCCGACGCGAGAGGTCGCAAAGGCGACAAGCTAAGCGTCGCTTTTAGTCTCAAGCGAGCTGAGGTACCGTAGCATTGTGGTGACGAATAATCAGCGACATTTAGTCATTGCGTTTGGTCTATGATGATCTCTCGGACGTCTCGCATGTAGAGCCGTATGATGTTTAAGCGAGCGGCGGTATCCGAGGCGCAGCGAGCTTCATTCGCCGCGCATCGGCTAACTTTGGAACGTTTGACGCACTTTGCGTGCATGTTATCCGTGGAAATTTTTACCAGGCTCACCGATGCGCGTCGCGAGAGAGATTTCTTGGAGAGGTGTTCCGCCGACGTCACATGCGCCGACGTGTTCTTGATGTGCGCCTCGAGCTCCCGTTTCATGTCGCCTAGTCGAGTGTTGAGCGCCAAAATTGTTTCGCGTGCTTCGCCGACGTACTTGGTGTTCGCCTGAATCATCTCGTCGTGCGCTCGCACCGTTGACGTAATGCGCGCCTGTAGTTGTTCATTCGCCGCGCGCAAAGTACGGTGACGATCGAGCGTCTCTTCCACGAGTTCGTAGACATTCTCTGTCGTCCGTGGCATCCTGGATGACTCGGCGCTACACGTTTGACTGGCGCGATACAAATACTGAAAATACCTCGCATTCGCTTTCAGTTTGTGATCAATTACTGCGTTCTTTGCGCGCACGGTGCTCAAAAATTCGCGAGAGATCGTGATATCCCGGCTCTTCATGCGTTGCGCGCGCAAGTCATCCATGGCGCTCTTTCGCGCTCGGTCGCGTTTGGCATCCGCCTCGCGCAGCATGTCGTCGCAGTTCACAATATTTTCTTCGATCGTCACCTGCTTCTCCTGCATGCGACGTTCCCACTCTGTAAACTCACGCTCTTTTGCCGCATTTTCACACACTTTAGTCTTCAATACGCGTCGTACTTCGAGCTCTGTTTGCGCGTGCTCAGCGAGTCTCGCGGCATCAGCGTTGAGAGTCTTACTTGGTCGCTCAAACGTCATCCGAACGAGCGTCGATCGCAGCTCAGCCTCCACTCAAACGTCAGATCAAATGGGCATTTCGTTGTCGCCGGGTGATGGACGCTTTGAAGAAGCGATGCGAAGTGGCGGTGGGTTCTAAATTTGGCAATTAATTGACAGCGGCGTCGACGTTCGATGTTCGTTGTCGGCTACTCTCGCAAGAACAGGTCGATTCGGGGAAGATTGAAGAACTCGGTGAAGCGTCCCATAGACGAAGGCAACGCCGTCTCAACGCCGTGTCCCATCCCGTTGACTTCGAGCAATCTACGTTCGGCGACGTGCTCGTTCGCGTCGCCTTCTCGTCGCATCAAATGCGACGCCATTTGCATCCAACGCGCAGAATTGTCAAGCGGCGCCACCTCGTCGTCATGACCGTGAATGACGTATGCCGGACACGTCACCGTAGGAAAATCCGGCAACCTCATCGCATCGGCGCGAAACGAGTCGCTAAATTTCATCCCGTACTTACCCTCAAACGCATCTAACAGGCTAGACAAGCAAAACGTCGGCGCGAGAAGAAACACTTTATCTATGTTTCTATTCTTCTCGGCGTAAAGCGCCGCCACGAGCGCACCCGTGCTCGAACCTGCATGCGAAGCGAAGATTTCAATCAGAACGCTCGCTCTACAAATGACGCGAGCAAATTTACGCGCGCTCAAGTAAGTTCACACAAACTCGACGCACCGATCAATCGCACTGGACGCGCCGTCGCGCCGCTCGCGATGATTTCCCCCAACTTTGCCACCGCCCCAGTCACGGTGTACCCCGCGTTCGTGCCTACTAAATCCGGACACTCCAAAGTGATCCCAATCGTCCCTAAAGCATCGCTCAGGTACATCCTAGCAAACGATTCTTTGGCGTCCCCGAGCAAGTCGTGCGCGAAGACGTATCGGTACGCGCGCGCCTCCTCCAACCGCTCCGCTTCCGCGCGCGCGCGTTCTGCGGCTTGCCTCGCCTCCTGCTCCTCGTCCACGGGAGCGTCTCTACTTTTAACCCAGCTCGAGATCCAATCTTCCGCCTTCTTCTTGTTATTCTCGGCGTTTATTTTCTCGAGCTCGACGTAGAGCTCGTCGTCGCTCTTCGCGGCGACGCGGTGGCGAGGTGCGATCGTTCGAGGACTAGACGACGGGCGAGCGCGAGAGGGTCGAGAAAACGTGTGGCACGAACGCGGAGCGCATGGGGCGAGCATGGCGGCGCGCGAAGTGCGGCGCGAAGTGACGCTTTTCTACGTTCGCGAGTGTTAAAAAGAATACTGATATCGTCGACCGAGTGGACTAGACTTTACGCGGGGACCTTCGCGGTCAGCTTGCCGCTCGCCACGGTCTTACGAACGTGCTCGCGCGCCCATAAATCGCAGTGAACGATATCGTCGAGCGACGGGTCGAGTACGAGTTCGTTCTTGTGCGCCTCCATGGCGAGGTCGATGACACGATAAATGTCGAAATAGCCAATCTTCTTGGCTAAGAAATCGGCGACGGCTTGCTCGTTGGCGGCGGAGAACACCCCAGTCATGGTGCCACCCGCGCGACCGGCGGCGTAACCCATAGTGAGCGACGGGTATTTCACAAAGTCCGGCGCGCGGAACGTCAAGTTGCCCATCTTGACAAAATCGAGTCGTGGCCAAGTGACTTCAGAGCACTCGACGCGGTTCGGCCACGACATCGTGTACAAAATTGGAAGGCGCATGTCCGGCCACCCGAGTTGGGCCAACACCGAGCTGTCCGAGGTTTCGACCATAGAGTGCACGATAGATTGCGGGTGCACGCACACGTCGATGTTATCGTACGAAGTGCCGTACAAGTAGTGCGCCTCTATGACTTCGAGCGCCTTGTTCATGAGCGTGGCGCTGTCGCAGGTAATCTTCGCCCCCATGTCCCAGTTCGGGTGCGTCGTCGCTTTCTTGTGCAGAGCACCCGGATCGACGTCCGCAAGGCGGTGCATCTCTTCGAGCGACATGTCGCGGAACGCTCCACCAGAGGCGGTGAGAATGATCCGTCGCAGCGCGCCTTCGGGCAACCCCTGGATGCACTGGAAAATCGCGCTGTGCTCAGAGTCGGCGGGCAAAATCTTCACCCCGTGCTTCACCGCCAGAGGCACGATCGCTGGCCCGCCCGCAATGAGCGTCTCCTTATTCGCCAAGCAAATATTCTTCCCCGCTTTGATCGCCGCCACGGTTGGCGGCAACCCGGCGCACCCGACGATTCCCGTCACGACGGCGTCGCAATCCTTGTGCCGTGCGACTTCAATCATCCCTTCCGCCCCGTACACGATCTCCGGCATCTTCACCATCCCACGCAATGCTTGTTTCAGCGTCTCAACGTCCTCTCCACGCTGCACGCTCACCATTTTCGGAGAAAACTTCTTGCACTGCTCCGCCGCGAGCGCCACGTTGCGTCCCGCGCTCAGCGCCACGACTTCAAACTTATCCGGATGTTCCCCGCATATATCCAGCGTCTGCGTCCCGATCGACCCCGTGCTTCCCAAAAGCGATATTTTCTTCACGTTCCCGTTCCCTAGCGCCGGGACGTTCGGCGGCACTTCCGCGCGTCCCGGCCAGCACGCGCCGTAGCGCGCTTCGTTATTCGCCCCGGCGCGCGCGCACACGCGCGCGCGCGCGCCTTTGCCCTCCGCTCGCTCGCTCGCGCGCGCGAGCGCGTGTGCGTTGGGAGGGGACACGCGCGCGATTGACATCGCGCCCGTCACTTCGTCGCTCGCGCGTTCGACTTCGAAGTCGAACAGTGCGGATAAGACCTACGACGCGCCATGGGTCGGCGCGTTTTTCAACGCGCACTCGCGTGCGTTTTCCAGTTTTCCGTCGCATGTTCCAGTTTCTTGGGCGCGTTTTCCAGTTTTCGCGCGAGCGTGGTCCAATTTTCCGTCACGTGGTCCAATGTCCTCGGCGCGTGTTCCAATTTCCTCGTCACGTGTTCCAATTTTCCGTCGCGTGTTCCAATTCTCACTTCCATGTTCCACTTCTCACTCGCATGTTCCAATTCTCACTTCCATTTTCCAATTCTCACTTCCATGTTCCAATTCTCACTTCCATTTTCCAATTCTCACTTCCATGTTCCAATTCTCACTTCCATGTTCCAATTCTCACTTCCATTTTCCAATTCGGCACGGTGTCATGACGCGCGCCGAGCGTTCGACCGCGTCACTCGGCGACGGCGCGTCGTCGTCGCGCGCGACGGCGACGGCGAGGCGAGACGAGGGCGATGATTAATTTGTTCGCCGCTAAGGTTCGCACGAACGAGGGCGAGGGATGAACGAAAGGCGCGAGGGATGAACGACGCGAGCGCGTACGCGCGGTGGAGGCGCGGTGGATTGGTGGAGTCGATCGCACGCTGACGATGTTTTACCCCGGCGTGTTGACGCGATGACACAGGCGAAACAAGAGAGAGATGCGGCAGAACGCCGAACGACCGGGGGAGGGGTCGCGAGGGCGTCCAGTGGGGAGGTTCGCGTGGCGAAAGGTACGCGCGAGAGGACGAGCGCGGGCGAGCGAAGACTGACGGACGCGCTCTCGGCGTAGATATTTCCGAACTCGCGCTCCCGAAGACGATGTCCATCTCGTTCCCAAACGGAAAAGATGATTTGTTAAACTTTACGATCACGATGAAGCCCGATGAGGGGTATTACCACGGAGGGACGTTTGTGTTTTCTTTCGTCGTGCCGCCGTTGTACCCGCACGAACCGCCCAAGGTGCGATGCGTGCAAAAGGTGTACCATCCAAACATCGATCTCGAGGGTAACGTGTGTTTGAACATTTTGCGCGAAGATTGGAACCCGGTGTTGAGCATATCGAGCGTGATTTTCGGGCTGCTACTGCTGTTCACGGACCCGAACCCGGATGACCCGTTGAACAAGGCGGCGGCGGAGGACTTGGCACGAACGCCGCGCAACTTTGAAAACAACGTGCGACGATCGATGATGGGTGGTTACATCGGTTCTCACTCCTACTCGCAAGTCATGCGATGATGTCACTGCTTCCTACCGTTTACTTCCGTTTTAGCCGCGCTCGCGCACCGCGCGCTCGAGTTCGTTGTAACACTACGTACGTTTTGCTCACACGCCGAGGATAAACGCGCGTCAAACCCTCATAGAGCGCCTCGCGTCGAACATGTCCGCCTACACGCTCGCTTCATCGTCGGTTGCGCGAATATATGTCAAGCGCGCGCACCCGCTCGCGCGCGCGACGCCATCGGCGCGCGTCGCCCCGGCCATCGTCGCTCGCGCAGCCGTCGAGGATAAAGACCTCGGCGCCGAACCGAGCGCCGCCATGCTCGAGTTCGCCGAGCGCGGATTCCCGAGCGACGCGGGCGAAGGCGAAGAAGACGAAGGAGATATCACCGATCCACGCGCTAGAGACCGACAGATGAACCGCGTGATGGAGGAGATTCACGAGCTCGTGGACGCGGAACAAGAGGTGCTGAACAAGGCGTTCGCGCTCGTCGCGCAACTGGAGAAACAGCTCGGGAAGAAAAAGTGAACGACGAAAGAGTCTGGTGATTATTATTGTTGTAGCGCTATGTGATTGATTGATTGATTGATTGATTTGATATGATTTGTACGCGTCGAGCGCGGTCACGTTTGGCGACGAGGGCAAAACTATTGTCCCCGAAGCACTCTCGCGACGTCGAGCTGACGCTCCAGATTGAAGCACGAGACGTTGGCGAAGCCTCGCACGAGGGAGTAGGCCATTTCATACCGCATGCCGTCCACAATGGTGAGCTCCTCGACGAGTTTAGTGCTAAAGTCGTGGAATCGTTGCTTGGCGCGACGCGTTTGTTCCTCCTTCATCGATAACTCGTCGGCGTTTTTCGGATTGTTCGGGCGCTTGCGCATGCTCGCCAGCTGACGCTCGAACGCATCCATGTCGCGCATATAATCTAGCCGTTTCGCGACGCATGCCTTGTAGGCCGGAAGCTCTCGAGCGCGCAACGATGCGGGCTCGATGATGTTCCAGTCAAACACTTCCTCCGTGAGCGGGGTGCACCGTTGCACGAGCGCTTCCGAGATGTCGCACATTTTCATCGCCTCCTTCATCGCCGCCTGACGCGCGACCGTGGGCGCGCCTTCCCACGTATTATTTTTATCGCCGCTATCGACGAGCGTGCGAATCAAATCCGATAGCTTTCGCCCTCGCTCGAAGACAGCTCTCTGGGCGTTCTTGTATTCGACGCCCGTCTTCACAATCTCGTCGAGAAGCTGCTCTTGCTTTTTGATCGCCTTCCACAAGGTGTCGAACTCCGTATCCTTTACCTTTTCCGCGGCGCCCATGCTTTGCAAGAACTTTTGCGATCCTCTTCGCATGGAGGCGTTGAACTTGTAACCTAAAGTCTTGTTCACCTTGACGCCGGGCTCCGGTTCCAATCCGCCCGTCGTCCCTTCGCCGCGGCGCAAACTCTTCACGGTCACCACGCCGCCAACCTTGCGCGCATCTTGACTCTCCGCGCTCTCCTGCAACCGTCGCAGCAACTCTTTCGCACCAACAGTTTTTTGATTCATCTTCCCCTCGCGCGCCGCCGCGGTCTTCTCCTTCAACTGAGCCCCGAGCTGGGCTATTTTCGCCGTCGCCGCCGCCAAACGCTCGCTAAAAACCGAATCATCCCCAACCCCATTCGAGGCGTTCCCTTGCCCTGCTCCGGAACTCGTTCCACCACTCGACGACGCTCGAATCACCGCCACCGCGGTCTCATTCATGCGCTCCTCCGCGCTCGGTTCGCGCGCCTTCGCTCGCGCAACCGCGACGCGCCGCTCCCCGCCGCTCCCCGCCGCGCTCGCCCCAACCTTTCCCTCGTTCTCGTGCGCGCGCTCCCCGTTCATCACCCGCGACGACGCGTTCTCCGAATCATCTCCTTCTATCACCACCGTATTCGCCGTCACGCGCGAACGCGTCGACGCTTGGCCGTCGCTCAGGAACGGATTCATCGCTCTCCCCAATCGCCCGCACGCGCGCTCGAATCTCGATCCTCAAAACGCGCGTCTCCTCGAGCGCGTTCTCCGTGACGCCCCTGTTCGTTTTCGCGTGAGGACGTAAAAAAACTTCCTCCACCGAATCCCCGAGCGCGCGAACGCGCGTCGCGCGCGAACGCGCGAGGAAACGAATGAAGCGTCGTTCGGAACGTTCCGCACGACTCGAGACGTTCGTGACGCGCACACGACGTGGTCGTCCTCTTGAGTGTTGACTCAAGAGGACGTCTCCACCTCGGGACGTCGTCCGTGCATCCCTCGACGAGACGACGTCGGACGATCGCGAGCTGTCGATTGGGGGGGGGGGGGGGGGAACCCCCCCACCCCCCCCCAACGGGCGATTCGGGGAGTACCGCCAGAAGAGCGGGGAAGCCCCCCGA
>Ga0222712_10004007_pt1 | contig 15664 bp, 16 predicted proteins | sample C33_657DmetaG_FD_165043 | JGI IMG/M metagenome (GOLD analysis project Ga0222712, IMG submission 165043) | Estuarine water microbial communities from San Francisco Bay, California, United States - C33_657D | ecosystem: Environmental > Aquatic > Marine > Unclassified | place: USA: California... | reverse complement strand
ATAATAAATAACTAATTGATTATTGATAGCTGCACCTGGTTCGTATTTCTTTAAATCTGTAACATATTTTTGAGGTGGCTTTGCCACATTATCTGTATTGACTTGAAAAGCTGATTCAGGAAAGCCCCCTTGATTGCCAATCATATTGAAATCTTGTGTACCCATTGGTGGCACAAAAGCAGATACTGATTTAAGTGGAGCTCCCCACAAACCTGGGATTAGATAAACTGCAAATGAGAAAGATATGATGGCTAAAAATAATCTAGGCACAGAAACATAGGATATCCCAAAATCATTCTTAGGTCTTTCACTATCATTTTTAAACAAAATTTTGCCTAATAAATACATTCCTAGTAAAACGAAAATTACTACCCAAAGTACAATAAAAACTTCCCTATCTAGTATGCGCCAACCTCTGTCTAGATCAGCATTGCTAAGAAATTTAAGTGCTAACGCAATTTCTAAAAATCCCAAAACCACTTTCAACGCATTTTGCCAGCCTCCACTTTTTCCTAAAGAACTTAACATGGCAGGAAAAAAGGCAAATATTGCAAAGGGGAGTGCTAGTCCAAAACCAAAGCCAAACATACCAACAATGGGCGCTAATTTTCCAGAAGCGGTAGACAAACCTAAAAGGGAGGCTACAAAATTACCCGTACAGCTAAAGGATACAATTACCAGCGTTAAAGCCATGAAAAATATTCCCGAATAACTTCCTACACCTGCCTTGCTATCAATTTTATTAGACCAAGAAGACGGAAGATTAATTTCAAATGCGCCTAAAAACGATGCGCCAAAAAGAATAAAAAGACCAAAAAGGAACATATTAAATATCCAATTAGTCGATAAATTGTTTAAGGCGTTTTTAGGAAGTACGGTTGCTACCAAGGCTCCAACCAATGTATAAATTAAAATAATAGAGATAGAATAAAACAGCGCATTTTTTTTACCCTGTAGCTTAGTTTTACTTTTTTTAGTAAAAAAGCTAATGGTAATAGGAACCAATGCATAAACACAAGGGGTTAAAAACCCTATCAAGCCGGCAAGGATTCCTGCAATCAATAAAGCCCACATAGACTTTGCTTGCAAACTTCCTGAGCTATTGTCCACTAACTCATCTGTACCCTTTTTTTGATATTGAAACTGCATCGATATCGGTACTTCACCCGATTCAATTCGATCCCCTTTTTGATAGTAATAATTTACCCTTCCCTTTATACGAATACTATCGCCAATTGATAATTTAATTTTTTGAAACCAGCTAACAGAATCGGTGTAGTAGCTGATGACTACATTATCTAGTGAAGAATTAGCCCCCGAAATAGCTTTCCCTTTTTCAACAATACTATCGGTAGTATATTTTAAGCTGGCGGAGTCAAATTGAATACTAGTATTTACTGGTAAGTCTCCCGAAACTTTCTGAATGGAAAAAAGATGAACCCCAGCACTTGGAACTGCTTTTATTTTTAATTCAAATTCACCCTGATTATTTTGTAGCTTTTCAAAATAAAACTGCACAGGTTTTTGATCCTGTGCAGCGATAGAAAGCGTTAAAAAAAATGAGGCAATAATTAAAAGCAGTTTATATTTTCTCATAATTAAAAGCGTCAGATTAGTTGAGTAACACATTAAATTTTTCAGTCACTGGCGGCATACAGGTTCTGTCATTACAGATCATTGATTCAATTTCTCCACTTAAATTAGTTTTAAGCTTCCCTTTTACCTTTATTATCTGTACAAAATCTGCCTTACCCTCGAAGTACTTTACGTCTACCTTGAAATTTTTATCAAAGTAGGTTGTCAACTTCCCTTTTTCAATTGTCTTTCCAACTAAAGTAATCAAAGCATTTTTATTAAAACTAAAAGAAGTAGGTATAGGACCACCTTCTGGTGTAAGCTGAGAATAAATGTGCCATCCAATTGGTGGAGTAGCAATTAAATGAACTTCGTATTGATTGTCTGCTAACTTTTTAGTTGAGTAAGTCCATGCTACTTTTTGCTGAGCTTTTACTGCACCAAAACAAATAATCATTGCTATTGAAAAAACTAATCTCTTCATCGACTTAATTTATTTATGATAAAGTTACACAACAGATGTAAAAGGGAATGTTAACGATAATACATTCCTTTCATTTAACATTAGTTTAGCTGAAATAAGTATTTAAACACTTGTATGCCATCTTCATTACCCAATGACTTACTACTAGCTCTTTCAGGATGTGGCATCATGCCAAATACATTTCTATTAGAGTTACATATTCCTGCAATATTATTGATGGCTCCATTAGGATTACTTTCTGCAGTAACAGAGCCTTGTTCATCGCAATAACGATAAATAATCTGATGCGCTGATTCTAGTTGAGCAAGGGTGGTATCATCAGCGAAATAACGACCTTCTCCATGAGCTACAGGTATTTTTAATCCCTTTGCTCCTGCAGAAGCAGCTTCTTTTATAAAAACATTTTTACAAACAAACTGTTGGTGACTATTGCGTAACAATACGCCAGGTAGTAACCCACTTTCACATAAAATTTGAAACCCATTACAAATTCCCAATACCTTACCTCCTTTATTTGCGAATTCAATTACACTTTGCATCATTGGGCTAAATTTTGCAATAGCACCACAACGTAGGTAATCTCCATAACTAAATCCTCCTGGCAATACGATACAATCTTCGGTTGAAAACATACTCAGGTCCTTATCTTTATGCCAAAGCTCAACTACTTCTTGCTTCAGATCAACACGAAGAGATTCAATTACATCCCTATCACAATTACTTCCTGGAAAAACTACTACGCCAAATTTCATATGTCTATTTTGAGATTATTGGTTAATGGGTACTGCAAAAGTACAAATACCATTTTAATTATTGAACGAAGTAGCTGAATGCAATAACAAAAGCCACCATCAGCCAGTGTAAAATGAGGGGAAATCCCTTTTTTTGGGGATATAAAAAGCCCGCACCGGCGATCACTGCTATTGGAACAGCACTTAAGATCCAGTAAACAAATGAATGGCTGGCATTAATAAAAGGAATAAAAAGGGCAATTAACAGATATAAGAAAATAAGATTCCAGCTTTTACGAGCCTGTACTAATTGACGGCGAAAGTTTTTTTGAACATATACGAAGCCGGTGGAACTAATAAATAATACAATAAAGATGGCAGCCAAGGCCCATCTTGATTCAATAAAACGAGGGAAAGTTACCGCTACCCCTGGGAAATGATATCCTTGCCACTTATCCGTTATATAAACATAGGCTGCTAAAAAATAAAAAGGGCTTGCTAATCCTAATAGAGCAACCACCCACTCGGGTAACTTAAATGGTCTAGTTATCAATAAACCAACTACCACCAAAGCTGAAAACGATATCACTGGAAAATAAAAGAAAGAAGAGATTCCTATAGCCATTCCAATATTAAATAGAGAAGTCTTTGGACTAGGCTCATTATACAATTTACTCATCCTCGACCATACCCATATGATAAATGAATTAATAATTAATGGGGCTGAAAGAATATTCCACTCGGCAAACAATGAGGTAATCAATAAATAAGCCATACCAGTGAGATAATTTGGCTTTTGCATCAACCGATGCTGATTTACCAAAGCATTTAAGGTAATAGCTTGAGTATATAATAAAATGAAAGATATCAAAGGATAAATTATCGGTAGGCTACTACCCACCCCCGAAAGTTGTGACAATAGTAATTTAAAAAGAAAACCATCCGTTTGCTGAGGTAATGGAATCTGTGGATGGATAAACATGATCAACTTTAGTAGCAGACCATATACCAATAACAAAAAGGTATTATAGGGATTGTTAGATTTAAATACGCCTGTCACTTTGCTAATTAGTTTTACTTTCCATTTTTGTATAAAAGCTATTTACTATCAATCGTTATACCTTACAAATGTGGTAATTATTATTGGTTTAACAAATACTTTATACCCTATAGCCCATAATTAAGGCGCCTTGTTTTTGAAAGCTAATACATTTACCGAAATAAGTTCAAGAGTTTTGGTAAAAAGATAATGACACCGGTAAAAAGACTTCCAATAGCAGCTATCAATACTGCTGCTGCAGAAATATCTTTGACTACCTTAATGACTGGATGGATATCTTTTGTAATAAGATCGCAAATTTTTTCTATCGCTGTATTCATCAACTCCAAGCTAAGCACTAGCATGGAGCAGCCTAAAATAAAAAGCCATTCAATGCTATTTATTTTTAGAACGCCCCCTAGTATTGATACCATCAATAGCGCCATTAAATGAATCCTGAAATTCAGCTGCGTCAAAAAACAATATTGAAGGCCTTTCCATGCGAAAGCAAATGATTTAATAAATTTCATAAATGGTATGCAAATTAATTGCCGTTAAATAAATTAGTACCCATTTAATAGCGTTATGATATGGCCGCAAGCAATTTTTATTTCATCTTCACTAATGGTCAGTGGAGGAGCAATTCTCATTGAACCTGCAGCAAATAAAAACCAGTCAGTAAAAACACCCCGTTGAATCAATGCATCGATAATTTTTTTATTGACATCAAAGCTTCCAAAATCAACCGCGATCATCAATCCACAACTATATACTGATCGTATAAATGGATGAACCAAAAGCGATACAAAAAGGGCTTCTTTTTGTTTAACATTTTCTATTAATTTTTCATCTAGCAAAACATTGAATGCTTCCAAGCCAGCAGCACAACTAACCGGATGTCCGCCAAAAGTATTGATATGACCCAATACCGGATGATGAGTAAAAGAATCCATCAGTCTTTTGTCTGCAATAAATGCTCCAAGCGGCATACCACCGCCCAACGCTTTGCCTAATAATAAAATATCTGGCACCACATCAAATTGCTCAAACGCCCACAGACTTCCATTGCGACCAAAACCACATTGTATTTCATCGAGTACAAGTAAGGTGCCTGTTTCAGTACAGCGTTTACGCAATGCCGAAAGCCAGCCATTTTGTGGAACAATAACTCCAGCTTCTGCTTGAACCGTTTCAGCTACCACACAGGCTGTGCGGTCAGTAATTTGTTGCAAGCATTCAAATGAATTATAGTCCAATTGCATTATATCTGGCAATAGCGGCCTGAAAGCATTTCTCCAATATTCATCCCCTATGATACTCAAGGCACCCTGAGTACTTCCATGGTAGCTATTTTTAAATGAAATAATTTGCGTGCGTCCAGTAAACCGTTTTGCTAACTTCATTGCACCTTCTGTAGCTTCACTTCCGCTTGCTGTATAAAATACCGAATTAAGAGATGAAGGTAGATGGTCGGTTAATTTTTTTGCATATGCCACTTGCGGACTTTCCACCAATTCACCAAATACCATAATATGCATGTAGTCATCGACTTGTTTTTTTATAGCCTCAATCACTCTTGGGTGACAGTGGCCAATATTACAAACACTGATGCCCGCAATTAAGTCGATATAAGTTTTACCGGCTACATCCCAAAGGGTACATCCTTTTGCCTTCACTATTTCTAATGCCAAGGGCGCTTCGGATGTTTGACCTACATGCGAAAGAAATAAGTCCCGATTAGAAATAGCAGTTGACCTTTGCTTATCCAAGGGATTATCTAATGATTCACCTTTATTCATAGAATACAAATGTCGCAAAGAAATAATCATAAATAGTGATGTCTTTTTAAATATTAATTTAATTTAGCATCATTCTAACCCAAATAATAAAAATATGCCAGTCATTCTTCCCGTAAAAGGGGTTTTCCCAAAGATGGGCGCTAACTGTTTTGTTGCCCCCAATGCTACCATCGTGGGAGATGTAATTATGGGAGATGATTGTAGCGTTTGGTTTAATGCCGTGCTCCGAGGCGATGTAAACATTATCCGAATGGGTAATAAAGTAAATGTGCAAGATGGGGCAGTCATCCATTGTACTTATCAAAAAACTCAGGCTATCATTGGAAATAATGTTAGCATTGGACACAATGCAATTGTACATGGATGCGTTATAGCAGACAACGTATTAATTGGAATGGGGGCCATCGTAATGGACAATGCTCAAATTGGTTCCAATTGTATTATTGCAGCGGGTGCAGTGGTGCTTGAAAATACAGTAGTAGAACCTGGTAGTATTTACGCCGGTGTTCCAGCAAAAAAAATTAAAGATATCAGTCAGGAATTAATAGGAGGGGAAATTAATAGAATAGCAAATAATTATTTAATGTACAGCGGATGGTTTAAGGAGCAGGGAATCTAACTTATTACAAAAACCAAAAAAATGAAAAAAATAATCATGGCTTTATGCTGCATCTATCTTTTCAGTGGATGTTTTATTTTTAGAAAAAAGGTGGTCTATGGTTGTCCTACTGATGGAAGAAATGTTGGAGCAGAAAAATTAGCTTCAGAAGATCCAAAAGCTATGAAAGCCAGCAAAAATGCAAAGTACAAAGGCGGAAAAAAGATTTATGAAGAATAAATCTTGCTTACCCTATACACTAAAAAGGTTTTTTTTCAATACTCTCCAGAATATTTAAATAGCTGTAATAACGATCCGGGTGAATGCTACCCGAATTGACTGCTTCTTTTACCGCACAGCCAGGTTCATTAATATGCATACAATTATTGAAATGACATTGAGTAATTAAAGCCCTCATCTCTGGAAAAAAATGAGACAACTCATTTTTAGGAATATCTACCAAACCTAATTCTCTTATTCCAGGAGTATCAATTAATCTTCCTCCGAATGAAAGATTAAACATTTCTGCAAATGTGGTAGTATGTAATCCTTTACCACTCCATCCGCTCACATCCTGAGTCTTAAGTCGAAGATCAGGAAAAACAATATTAATGAAAGATGATTTGCCTACCCCAGAATGACCACTGAGTAAAGTTGTTTTATCTTTTAATAAACTTTTTACTTCCTCTATGCCAATATTTTTTTCAATACTTATGAGCAATACTTTGTAACCGATTGCCTCATAGATTTCTTTGACCTCATTAAATCTTGATAGCTCCTTTTCTTTGTATAGATCTGATTTATTAAAAACAAGAATAGACGGAACATGGTAGGCTTCAGAAGTAATTAAAAACCGATCAATGAATCCAAGCGATGTTTTGGGCTCCTTTAAAGTCGCAAACAAAAGTGATTGATCAAGATTAGACGCAATGATATGATGCTGGTTGCGATTGTGCGGAGAAGAACGAGTGATATAATTTTTACGTGAGGCTATATCAGTAATGGTCAATGTATTTTCCAACTCATTTTCCATGTCTGCCAATACCACATCTCCTACAGCAACCGGATTAGTAGAAGTGATATTGTCCATCTTAAATTTACCTTTAATACGGGCATTAAAAACCTTACCATTCTCGTCCTGAACAATATACCAGCTGCCGGTACTTTTATACACTGTTGCCATCATAGACTACAAATTTCACTAATTAAAACGATATGAAAAGGTTTTAATAAATATAATTACGCTTGGAGCCTATGGAAATTTCTTGAAAATTGTAAACTTGAGTATCAGTTCTGCTAACAAAAAAATGAGCGCTACCAGCAAAAAAGGGGTAAATTTTTCAGTATATCTAGTGATGGTAAAAATCTCAACCTTCGATTTTTCTAGTCGGTCAATCTCGGTGTATATATTTTGTAAGCCCACATTATCTTTAGCTCTAAAATACTGACCACCTGTTTCACCTGCAATTGCCTTTAGTAATTTTTCATCTATCGTAACTTTTTGCTGCTGCATGATTACCCCTAAATCGGTCTTAACAGGATAGGGAGCATACCCCTCAGTTCCCACACCAATTGTATAAACTTTAATACCAAAAGCTTTCGCAATTTCCTTGGCATTATCAGGTCCAATTAAACCGCCATTATTTTCACCGTCAGTCAATAAAATAACTAATTTACTTTTAGACTTACTATTACGCAAACGATCAATGCCAGTAGACAGGCCATCACCAATAGCAGTTCCATCTTCTAATAAGCCATTCCTTATTGTTTCGATAGCAGATTTAAGCACCGCTTTATCGGTAGTGAGTGGGCATTGAGTAAAACTTTCGCCTGAAAAAATTACCACTCCTATTCTATCCGTTAATCTTCTTTCTACAAAACTATTAGCAACAGCTTTTGCTGCCTCCATTCTGTTAGGGGTAAAATCTTGTGCAGTCATACTTCCACTCACATCGATACACAATACTATATCCACCCCTTCACCTTCAGCTCGCTGTTCTTCATTTTTTGTCTGAGGTCGAGCCATTGCAATAATTATCAAGAGAATTCCTAAAAACCGAAAAACTAAAACAATAGGTCGAAATATACTTTTCCAAGATCTGAAGGATTGGAAATTTTTTAAAGAAGAGACCTGAATACCAGCTTGCTGATTACTTGGAAATTTATTTTTCCATATAATCATCAAGGGAATAACTAAGGCAAGCCAAAGCACCCAAGGATAAGCGAAATGAATAGTATCTAGATAATCAGTTAACAATTAATTGGTTTTTTTTGAATCTTTAATTTCAGTTGATGTATTCAAGGCTGCATTTTTTTGAATTACTTCTATTAGCACTTCAATCGATTTTTTAGCCTCTGCGGACTCCAAAATTGGTGGCAAATACTTAGCAAATTTTACAGCATCCCCGCAACGAAGGCTAGCAGAAACTTTTGACAATAATTCATGATTATACTGCTGTACTTTTAATAAAAGCAATATTTCATCGGTGGTTTTATTTGAATAAGCTGATAGATACACCCTTGATAAATACTGCTTAAAAATTACACCCATTTTAGAATGAAATATTTTAACCTCTTCCCTAATTGACAAATTATATTCCTCCAAATTTTTCAATTCCTGCATTGCTTCTTCATACGCTGTTAATTTAGATAATTTGTTGGTGTGAGGATCTTTATTCTTTCTCTTCCGCCATCTAATATAGAGTGCAGTCAACAATAGCAAGACTAATATTCCTACAATCCAATACCCAATTGAATTAGTCGTTTCTGCCTCCTTAATCGGCTTAATGTCCCTAATTTGCTTAGTGGTATCACTCGTTGAAAAAGAAACTATTACAGGTAATGAATCAGTAAAAAAAGTAAAGGAGCTATCTTGTTTTATCGTTTCTACTTTCACTAGAAGAGAGGGTAGCACCCATTTGCCAGAATCAAAGCTGGTAAAGGTGATCGTATTAACTATACCTAAAAGATTTTGATTGTTATATATTGAATCAATCTTGCTATTCACCACTTCGAAATGAGCCATCGAATCAGTTACAATTGGCCAATGAAAAATATAATTATTCTTTGAGAAATCTGCTTTGATAGTAAGCGTAAATTGTTCGCCTATTAAAATTTCTTGTTTATTAATCGAGCTTTGAATAGCAGGCTGAGCATAGCTTAAATTAATTGAAAGACAGAGCAATACTGTCGTCAAAAATAAATTCCAATTTTTCCAATTAACCATTTTAAATTTTAGTTACCCTGTTATCAGTTAACATCAGCTTCTTTTAATGAAAAACTGTTGCAATATTTTTACATAATCCTCATCCGTTCTAATATGTAAAAGATCAGCACCTGCTTTTTTGAAATAATTTTTACACAAATCGCTTTGCTCTATAAATCTTTTTTTATACGTATACTGAACCAGCGCATCATTACTGTCAATCAGCTTTTGATTGCCCGTTTCGAAATCTTGTACCACTAACAATCCTGCTTCGGGCAACTGCATATCCATCTTGTCGTACACCCGCAAACCGATTACATCGTGCCTGCCACCAATCACTTTCAAATCATCCTCAAATACTGCGTCTACAAAATCACTCATTATAAAAGCAATACTTTTTTGGCGAGTAGCTTTATTAAAAAACTTAATAGCTTCTTCCATCTTAGTGCTTTTTCCTACAGGAGTAGTTGATAATAACTGTCGCACAATATAAAGAGCGTGCTGCCTTCCTTTTTTAGGTGGAATGAATTTTTCAACCTTATCACTAAAAAATATTACGCCTACCTTATCATTATTATTAATAGCACTAAAGGTTAATAAAGCACCCATCTCAGTAAGCATATCGCGCTTTCTTGATTGAACCGTTCCAAATAAATTACTAGCACTCGTATCCACCAATAAATAAATACAAAGCTCTCTTTCCTCTTCAAATACCTTGGTAAAGGGATGGCTAAATCTAGCACTTACATTCCAATCAATAAATCGCACATCATCCCCTGCATAGTACTCCCTAACCTCTCTAAAGCTCATTCCCTTTCCTTTGAAAGCAGAATGATATTCTCCAGTAAACAAATGGGTGGTGATTTTTTTACTCTTAATCTCTAATTCACGAACCTTACGCATCATAGCAGCCCCATTTAATTCGTTTGACAGAATAGATTCAGTAGGCTGCAAATTTTCCGTATTAATTTTCTTTTTAAACAAACTGATTGATTGAATAAAGTGCTTAAAGTAAATATTTGACAATCCTAAGGAACTACTACTACCCTTAATATCTCGTCAATTATCATGGAAACGTTTACATTTTCTGCTTCGGCCTCATAGGTTAGACCAATACGATGGCGCAATACATCTTTACAAATACTCCTTACATCTTCAGGAATTACAAAACCCCTTTTATTTAAATATGCATGTGCCTTAGCCGCTAAAGCTAAATTAATACTTGCCCTTGGGGAACCTCCGAAACTAATCAGCGGCTTTAATTTAGGCAGATTGTATTTCTCTGGATAACGAGTAGCAAATACGATATCCAAAATATAATTTTCAACTTTTTCGTCTAAGTAAACTTTTCTTACTAATTCTTTTGCAATCAAAATTTCTTGAGTAGATGCTACAGCAGAGATTGGTGGAAAAGATAAGCCCTCCGTATTTTGACGAATGATTAACTGCTCCTCCGTCTTTGAAGGATAATCAATAATCACCTTTAGCATAAACCTATCCACCTGTGCTTCGGGTAAGGGATAGGTCCCTTCCTGTTCAATTGGGTTTTGTGTTGCTAGTACTAGAAATGGCTCTTCTAATTTGAAGGTAGTATCGCCAATGGTTACCTGCCTTTCTTGCATAGCCTCTAATAAAGCACTCTGTACTTTTGCAGGGGCCCTATTGATTTCATCTGCTAAAATGAAATTTGAAAAAATGGGCCCTTTACGCACCATAAATTCATTTTTTGCCTGATTGTAAATCATGGTACCTACCACATCCGCTGGCAACAAATCAGGTGTAAACTGTATTCGGCTAAAATTTGCATGAATGGATTGCGCTAAGGATTTAATAGATAGTGTTTTTGCTAATCCAGGCACCCCCTCTAATAATACATGCCCATTACTCAATAAGCCAATCAATAACCTTTCAATCATCCCGTGTTGGCCCACAATTACTTTACTTAATTCATCATTAATTTTGTTAACAAACCCTGCTGACTGGTTGATCTCCTCATTCAGCAAGCGGATGTCTTCGGCAGTTTGAAGCATAATAAATAATTAAATTCGCCCTCTGTAAGAGAGCCGATTTGAAAATTACAAAATCAATTGAAATGGATGAGTCAAATGAACTCCCTCCAATACCTATTTGGTGAGCGAAAATACGAACTATACCACTACAATAATATCATCAAGGCCCCGATATTCGTTAAAATCTACTTAATCCTAGGGTACTTTCTAATTAATTTTAGCTTTTACAAACATTAAGGGGTGTGTTTTATATTACTATCATATTTATTGTAAATTCGTAATTAATAATTAATAACCGATACTAAAAATAATTCTATGGATTTTTATTGGGTATACGACATTCCTGAATGGCAATTTTTCATTCTTTGCAATTTACTTTTTATATCTTTTTCACTTCTAGGGACTTTTTTCTTTAGCAAAAAATTTGAAAAGCTGTTTTCACTAAGTGTTGAACATAATTCCATTGTTTCAACTTTTATAGCCACGAGTGGTGTTTTTTATGGTATTACACTTGGCTTAATTGCAGTAGGGACATTTGAAAACTACAATTCTGTAGAATCAACAGTGAATAATGAAAGTAGTTCATTAGGGAGCTTGTATGATAATGTAGAAATATTGGAGGACTCTAGTAAAGTGAAAATGCTTGCTACGCTTAAGAATTATACCACCTTTATTGTTGATACTGCTTGGGCGCTGCAAAAAGAAGGTGTAATTTCAAATAGAGGCGCCGAAATTATAAACTCCTTTGAAAAAGAATTAGCCCATTACGTCCCAAAGAGTGAAAAAGATAAAATACTTTTTACTGAAGTTTTTAAACAATTAAATACGCTGATAAGAGATAGAAGACTGAGGTTAAATTCTGTCAGTTCAGCATTACCCTCTGCTATTTGGATCATTTTGTTTCTAGGCGCCTTTGTCAATATCGCTCTGACTTGGTGTTTGGTCATTAATAATAAAAAATTAGATATTATCATGAATGTTTTAAGTGGATTACTTCTTGGATCACTCATTTTTCTAATTGCATCACTAGACAATCCTTACAGGGGAGATTTTTCGGTTAGCCCTCAAGCGTTTCAGGTATTATTAGATGAATTGATGAAATAAAATATTTATTAAATACGATTCAAATTTGATCATTTAATAGATAAGCCCTAATTCTTAAATTTATTTAAGTGATGGAAAGTGAAATCTTATTTTTAGAAAAGCAAAAATTTAGGCAATGGTGGCTTTGGGCAATCCTGCTAATCATTAACGTAATCATGTTTTGGGGTGTTTTCCAGCAAATAATAAATGGCGAGCAATTGGGAGATAAACCGATGAGTAATTGGGGGCTTTTATTAACCACTACCCCTCTCCTTTTAATCACTCTGTTAATTTTTACTATTCGACTTGATACCCTCATCAAAAAAGATGGAATCTACGTAAGATTTTTTCCCTTTCATTGGTCTTTTAAAAAATTTTCATGGGACAAGATTGCTAGTGCTTATGTAAGACAATATTCTTCTCTGTCAGAATATGGAGGATGGGGCATGAGGATTGGTTTATTTGGAAAAGGAAAAGCATGGAATATATCCGGTGACAAAGGATTGCAGCTCGAATTTACCGATAAGAAAAAATTATTAATTGGCACAGCTCAACCAGAAGAACTAGCTGCGACACTTGAAAAGATTGGCCACCTAACAAAATAAAAAACTGAACTCCCTTTTTATAGGCTCCAGTAACAGGCTTACCATTTGATTAAATCAAATACTTTCCTACAATTGGCATTCTTCTTCCTATTCCAAAAGCCTTCGGCGAAATTCGAATGATTGGACAAAATTGGTTACGTTTATATTCATTCATATTCACCATTTTTAATACCCTATCGACCAAGTTTGAATCAAATCCCTGCGCTTTAATTTCCTTAGGGCCAAGCCTTCTTTCGATGTATTGATATAATAATTTATCCAGTACTTCATATTCAGGCAATGAATCAGCATCTTTTTGTCCAGGTCTTAATTCGGCAGAAGGGGCTTTCGAAATTATATTAGTTGGAATAACTATTTTATCTCTATTAATATAATTTGCTAGGGCATATACTTGTAATTTATAACAATCACCTAGCACGCCAATCCCACCAGCCATATCTCCATATAAGGTTCCATACCCCGTAGCTAATTCACTTTTGTTAGACGTATTGAGTAGTATATATCCAAATTTATTTGCGATCGCCATCAGTAAATTCCCTCTACTTCTACTTTGAATATTTTCTTCTGCCAAACTAAAAGGTAAATCACCAAAAATAGGTTTGAGTTCAGATAAAAAAGAATCATAAATATTTTTGATTGGAATAATATCATAAGGATTACCTAAGTTAATGCTAAGTATTTCGGCATCTGCCACCGAATGATCAGAAGAATATTGTGAAGGCATTAATATTGACCTTACATTTTCCGCTCCCAAAGCAGTACAGGCAAGAGCGATCGTTACTGCACTATCAATTCCACCACTACTTCCTATAATGGCTTTTGAAAACCCCATCTTACTAAAATAATCTCTGATTCCTAAAATAATTGCATCATGTACCTGGTCAATATTTCTTTGTTCATCTAAGGAAGAAGGTAAAATAACTTTATCAGTCCAATGGCTAGAAGTTTCAATAATAGCCGCATCAATTAACCCGTCATCTGAAAGCGTAAAGCTTTGTAAAGCCTCTTCAAACTTTGGTAGCTGACCACATAAGTTGGCATTTTTATCATAGACCATCGAAGCTCCATCAAAAACTACTTCGGTTTGACTTCCTACTCCATTGCAATAGAAAATTGGTAACTGATACTTGACCACATTTGCTTTAATAGTTGCTTTTCGCTGATCATCATGCGTATAATCAAAAGGAGATGCCGAAATATTAATCATTAGATTAGGCTGCTGCTCCATTAATTTATCCATCGGACAGATTCTGTACAATGGATTATTACCTAGGTTCCAAATATCTTCACAGATGGTAAGTGCAATTTTTTTACCCTTAAACTCAATCACATTCCATTCAAAAGCCGGTTCAAAATATCGATATTCATCAAATACATCATAAGTAGGCAAGAGCGTTTTATGAGCTACACCAATGACTTGTTGATTGTATAAAAAATAGGCTGCATTAAATAGATCCTTTCCTTCTTTTACCTTATTTCTATCAGGTGCACCTACTATCACTGCGATAGAATCGGCATGTGATTTAATCAAATCAATCGTAGCATTACATTGATCTATAAAGTCGTCGAATTCTAAAAAATCACGCGGGGGATAACCACATACGCTCAATTCACTAAATACAATCATATCCCCACCCTGTTTTTTTGCAGCTTCAATAGCAGCAATGATTTTTTGAGCATTGCTTTCAAAATTTCCTATGTGATAGTTTTGTTGCGCCAAAAATATTTTCATAACACTGCCATTAAAGGGCCTTAACTTTATATTTAGAAATGATTGTATTTATTTGTAAAGTTAAAACATTGAACCACATTAATTAGTATGAAATTACCTGTCTTTGCCTTTTTATTATCCATCGGCTTATTTTCCTGTAATGAGCATGATAAAATACCAGACGTTTTTACTATACCGGTTAGTTTAAAAACTACCCGATTTGAACAGGATTTATTCGATACCACTTCAAATAATTTATTAGATTACCTAATTCAATTACAAAAAAAAGAACCTGGTTTTACCGAAACCTATTTATCAGCTATTTTAAATGTTTCTCCTAACTGGCCGAGAGATTCTGCAGCCACCTATGTAAATTCATTTTTAACCGCCTACCGACCTATTTTTGACAGTTCGGAATTAACTTTCCACAACTTCAGTCCTTATGAGAAAGAAATTAAAAATGGATTGCAGTTTGTAAAATATTATTTTCCTACCTATTTATTGCCTACCCGATTGATTACCTATATCGGTCCTGCAGATGGCTATGGCGACATATTAACGAACGATGCGCTCATTGTAGGATTGCAATTCCATCTAGGTAAAGATTTTTCTCTTTACAAAACTAGTTTGGTGCAAAATACTTACCCAACCTACTTATCCAGTCGTTTTGAACCAGGCTATATTGTTGTTAATTGTATGAATAATATAGTAAATGACCTCTACCCAGAAAAAATAAATGATAAATCTTTGGTCATCCAAATGATCGAAAAGGGAAAACGTATTTATTTACTAAGTAAATTTTTACCCAAAACAGCCGAGTATAAA